>Ga0247818_10000921_pt1 | contig 18537 bp, 20 predicted proteins | sample 13C_Glucose_Day1_FD_192424 | JGI IMG/M metagenome (GOLD analysis project Ga0247818, IMG submission 192424) | Soil microbial communities from agricultural site in Penn Yan, New York, United States - 13C_Glucose_Day1 | ecosystem: Environmental > Terrestrial > Soil > Agricultural land | place... | reverse complement strand
TTGGAATTGAGACCCTGTACCGTCGTCTGCGCCAGTCGAAGTTCGTTTTTCAGTTCGCTGCGGGTGCGCAGGCTTTGCTGTAAACCACTAATGCTTTGCTTGAGTAACCGCGCTGCACTCACTGCCACCAGCGAAATTTCGCAAAGCTGTCGGTCAGTCGGGTGCCGAATGCGAAAGCCGTATTGCCCCACAAATAGTGCTCATGACTGTCAGCAACGGTTTCCTTGTAGACGAACGATTTGACCGGGTTTTCTTCCGGGTCATACGGATTACGCAACAGGAAGCGTGGCACGGTCAGCCCCATGTAGCGGGCGTCCTCTGACTGGCGGAAGCTTTGCCATTTGGCGAACTGCGGGCCTTCAAAATGATCCTTCAGGTCTTTCAGGTCCGGCAGGCCGGTGAAGCTGTCCAGGCCAAAGAATGCAGGCCCGGCCGAAGCAATGAACGGCGCGTGGGACATGCACGCAACACTGGATACGTACTGCATCAACTTCACATCCGGTGAGCTGGGGGACATGAAGTAATTGGCGATGATTGCGCCGACAGGCTGGCCACCGAACTGACCGTACTCCGCGGTGTAGATGTGTTTGTAGAGGCCGGCTTGCATCACCTCCGGTGAATCTTCGAAATCGTCTAGCAGGTCCGTTTGGGAAACGTTGAGGATTTCGATCTTGATGTTCTCGCGAAAGTTGGTGCGATCAACCAACAATTGCAAACCACGCCACGAAGACTCCAAAGACTGGAAATCCGGGTGGTGGAGAATTTCATCCATTTGTTGGCCAAGCCTGGCATCGATCTCGGCAATCATCCGGTCGACCATGGCCTTTTTTACCGGCTCACCGCTGTTCTTCGGCTTAAGCAGCTCCTCGATAAACGCCGACACGCCGCGCTTGGCAATGTCATAGGCCTCGTCGTCCGGGGTCAGGCGGGTTTCGGCAATGATGCTGTCGAGGATGCTGTATTCGCGATTCTCGGTGCTTTGCTGGTGTGCTGCATTCGTACTCATGTTGGCTTCCTTGGCGGCAGGTGAGCTCAGGCTCGCTCGGTTGTGGCATCCAGTCCCAGCTCGCCCAATACGCGGCTACGGGATTCGTCGTCGGCAAGAACACCTTCGATGGCTTTACGGAATGCAGGCGCGTTACCAAGCGGGCCCTTGAGGGCCACCAGTGCGTTACGCAGTTCCATCAGTTTCTTCATTTCAGGCACTTGCTCGACCAGACTGGCCGGATTGAAGTCTTTCATCGAGCCGATGCGCAGCCCCACGGCCAACTCTTCAGCACCCTCCTCCTGAAGCCGGTTCGGCACGCTCAAGGTGACCTGCAGCTCCTGCTTTGCGAGCACTTCGTCGAAGGTCATCTTGTCGATGCTGATCGGTTTTCGATCCTCGACTTTTCGTTCGTCCTTGCGCTGGGTGTAGTCACCGATTGCCAACAATTTGAGCGGCAATTCGATCTCTTCCTGGGCGCCGCCGGTGGCGGGCTTGAACGTGACGTTGATGCGTTCCTTGGGGGCTACCGAGCCTTCTTTGGCCATGGCTGTTCTCCTTGCGGTTGTGGCCCGGAGGCCTAGTCGAGTGCCACTTCAAGATCGAGGTGGCACAACCTGCGATAAATCTCTTCCTTGCACTCGCGGACCGCGTGGTTCTGCGGCAACAACTCACAGCAGCTATGCAGCAACTGCAGCACTTGCAGCGCAAGGTCCGGCTCCCAGGCGTGCAGGCCTGCGTCCCGTAATGTCTGGTCGAGGGTTTCAAGCTGGGTCTTTGCCAATTCGAACTTACGGGCCATGAAGCACAATCGCGCGAGCGCCAACTGCCAGTAAAAACGCGCTCGCGCTCCATGGGCACTCTGCAGGCCCTGCTTGAGCACTTGCACGGCGGCTTTAAGGCCGTCCTTGCGCAGGATCGGCTGGACGTCTTCGAGGGCCTGTACCCAGGCCGGGAGCGCCTCGTGGCCTTCCACTGTTTGGAGTTCGACGGAAGTTTGCAGATGAGGCATGACATGGGCATCAACCCACAGCCGCGTGGCCGAGTCAGCAAAAGGAACGCCATCATGGAAACGCAATTCGAGGATGCCGGGCAGACGCTGAATCAGCAGTGAGAAATGAACTTCCACCTCACGCATGGCCAAGTCTGCGTTCAGCCCCTGAAGACACTCCCACACCATTCGCTGACCATCAAACCAGAACGGCGCCTTCGCCAGGCTGGCCTCAAGTTCCACGAGCAAATCTGCGAACTTGGCCTGTTCGTAACGTTCCTTGAACATTTTGAGCTTGTCGGCAGGCAACCCGCGCAACACTGTGATTTGCTCGGCGTTGCGCTCGGGCAACATGTCAACCGGTAGCCAGAGAAGGGCACGATTGAGCCGTAACGCTCGCGAATCGGTGGCATTGCTTTTCAACCACCAGGCACACAACCGCCGCGCACTCTCCTGCTGAGTTCGCAGAGCTTTATGAGCCTCTTTTTCGTTATCGATAGGTGTGTCGGGATTGAATAGTTGCGTGGCAGCCTGCTTCACCTGAGCCACCGCGGATTCCACGACACTTAATGCCGGTTGATCTTCGACCACCCATTGCACCAGGCTTTTCAGGCGGCGGGAAACAGGAAGTAAAAGAGGTGCTTCGTCGCCCAGATGGCGGGTGCAAATGGCATCAAGACCTTCCAGGTGCTCCAGCAAACACCGGAACAAAGGCAACTGCTCTTTGATCGCAATGCTTTCGTTGAGTACCTGTTCAAGTCGTGGAACCAACCAACCCATAGCCGCAGATCGGGTCCGGGCCTTGAGTGGGTATATGTTGAGCCAATGGGTGGCGCACAGGTAATGCAGCAATCCCAAACCGGCCAGCAATCCCGGAAAGGACTCACGCTGATAAAGCGCCCAAGTCAACCAGGCGCCAACCCGTAGATCCCTGGATTGGGTGCGCAGAAGGCGCTCGCTGATTTCGAGGACTTTCAGCCAATCGGTCTGGCCGCGCTCGTGCAAGGATCCGGCTTTGCCCAACTCACACTCCAACTCCTCGTATTCGCTCGAATAGCGAGCATCCTCACCCGCAAATTTATGCTGAGAGACAGGAGTCTTAGCGAGATCGAGAAAATATTCCGAAAGTTTGCTGGAGTAATTCATACAAACTTACAACTTGAGACAGAGAAACATCTCGCAGTTATTAATTCGATATTTGTATGTCCGGACAAGATGCGCTCGACTCCCTTCTAAGCAAAAAAACATCCACTTGAGGAATCGAAATCTATCTGGCGTCGGTATCAACGTATGTAGGAAGGATCTTCAAATTTGTGCGACTGATCCGGCGACGATGTAGGGCAACAAAGAACCGCACAGAACGGCCTAAAAACACCTCGTCTCTGCGCAATAACTTGCGCAATACGTTGTAAGCGTATTTCAGCAATGGTCACTGGGATGAGTCGTTCATGAACGGGAGGAATGTCAGGTATGCGCTCGGTACCGCACTCACTTCGGCGCCCGGCACACAGTTGGGAGCACAAAACCCAACACAGTTAACTTCCCTGTTTCCGCAACGCGTGTAGGACGCGTCCGATTTGATCTTTTGGGTCATGCGGCCCCCCTGTGCCTCGGCACTTTGCACAAGTACAACTTGATGAGTCATGCAAGGAGCGAATTGTCAGGGAGACAATTGATGTTTTTATGGCACCTGGTGCCCACGTGGCACGAGATAGAAAACCGCATCACTCGAGAGATGGGTTACCAGGGAGGCGCCCGGTATCGCACTCACTTCAACGAACCCGCGCCCTCCGTCTCGCTCAATATCCGTCGGGTCAATTGCGTCAGGTCTGCCTTCATTGAGGCTGAGTGGGAAGCGGCTCGCTTATTGAGACAACGCTTCGCTGACATCGATATCGCCAGCGTCCTTAACGAGCTGATCGAAGTCGTCGCTCAAATGGCAATGATCGTTGCCGGCAGTGTATTGATCGGTGGAGCCATCGGCGCAGGGACCGGTGCATTTCTCGGTGGAGCAGGCGCCATCCCCATGGGAGCGGCTGGCGCTGCGATGGGCTTGCAAATCAGCACGTGGATATTGGGCATTCTGGGCCTGACGTCCATTGCCGAGTTCTTCACCGACGGCTTGCCACGCATTGGCGACTACTACTGGCGTGGCATCCACATCGCGTGGAACGGCCCACGCAGTGAGGGAGGTTTAGACCCGTTCAGGCCGGATGATTCCTCTGCCCGATACAGCGCCGCCCAAGAGATTGCACGTGGCCATGTGGAGGTTGTTGTCCTGCTGCTGGGCGCCATCGTGGCTTACCTCACCCGTGGTCGAGGCAATGCGGGCGTCCTTGCCCAGGAGATGCGCGCCAGCCCCAAAGGCGCGCGTTTAGGCGAATGGATGCTCAAGCACGAAGACGCCCTGAAAAAACGCCCCGACCTGCAAACCTCAGCACCGCGCCGGGGCGCTCTGAGCCATCAGGACCCTGCACCACCGCCGAATCACCCACCGGGCAAAGACAAAAACCCGCCCCGTGACAAGCCAAACGCGATGCCGCTTCATAAAGTCGAATGCTTCAAAGCGGACAAACTGCCAGCGTCTAAAATCGGAGAATTCGAACGGCAGTTGAAGGGACAGGAGGACGGGCTGAATCGGCTGACGGTTGATGAGTATTTGGAGAATATTGCTAATCCGGTGAAGCGGAGTCCGGCGGCCGCGAGCCGGGCTCGCAAAACTTTACAAACAAGCTTACAAAAACGGTTCAACGAAGAATTTCTGAAAACGATGAGTGCTACGGCTGCGAAAGCAGAGAGTGTGAGGAAAGCCAAGGAAACGATGTCAAACCTTGCAGGACTTCACAATCCAGATCTGAGCGCCGGCGGTAAAGATATCATTGCGGATTTCGGTGATCGACAAGTCAATTCAAGCATTGGCCCTCAGTGGAGGCCAAAAATTGCAAACTTGAAAAAGTCTGCAGAGACGGTGCCTACGTTTTTACGCGGTGACACGTATCTCAATGTCAAACTTCATAGATGTTAAGGAGCGAAATAATGGATGAGGTGTTTTCGATTTTTCTGGATACGTTTGGTGAACCTGTGCATCGGCGAGAAGTACCACCATCAAGCATCGAGCGTTTTAGAGGCAAGTTACCAGATCAGCTACTGAAGTATTGGGCCGAATATGGCTGGTGCGGATACGGTGACGGTATTTTCTGGATAGTCAATCCACAGGAGTACGATGGGGTAGTAGCGTCCTGGCTTGAAGGGACGAAATTTGAAACCTTTGACACCTATCACCTGATTGCCCGTAGCGCTTTTGGAGATTTGTTCCTATGGGGGGAGAGAACAGGAGCCTCCCTCGATATAACAGGCCACCTTTCTCGTTATGTTACTCACACGTCAATATACACCGGAGACCAAATGGATAAGGGGCTTCACTCGTTCCTGTTGTCGATCGATGTGGAGTCTAACGACTATGGCGACCTCTTCAAACCAGCAAAGAAAAAACTCGGCACCCTACACCACGACGAGATGTACGGCTTCGTTCCAGCCCTGATGTTCGGCGGCCCGGATACCCTTGATCATCTTGAGAAAGTGAAGGCTGTGGAACATCTCACCTTGCTCTCCCAAATCGCCGAGCTTCAGCCATATAGTTTTTCGGATCTGTGAAGAATGACCACAGGTAGATGAGAATGAAAGGGATCTCGAATGGACGAGATATTTTCGATTTTTCTGGAGACGTTTGGCGAGCCAGTAGATCGGCAAGAAGTTCCTGCATCGAGTATGGAACGCTATAGAGGCAAGCTTCCTAATCAGCTGCTGGAATACTGGGATGAACATGGATGGAGCGGGTACGCTGAGGGCATTTTCTGGATTGTGAACCCGAAAGAATACGAAGGTGTCGTGGCGTCTTGGCTTGAGGGAACGAAACTTGAGAAATATGACACCTACCACTTAATAGCTCGCGGTGCTTTTGGCGACCTGTACCTTTGGGGTGAAAAAACTGGGGCTTCGGTCAAGATTACGAGTGTCCTTTCTCGCTATACAACCCACACCTCTATTTATACCGGGAAGGAAATGGATAAGGGACTTCGCTCCTTCATACTTTCCAGAAATGTGGGCTCGAACGACTATGGCGACCTCTTCAAACCAGCAAAGAAAAAACTCGGCACCCTCCGTCACGACGAGATGTACGGCTTCGTTCCAGCCCTTGGGTTTGGAGGTCCAGATACCCTCGATCATCTTGAGAAAGTGAAGGCGGTGGAACATTTAACCCTCCTGTCCCAAATCGCCGAACTCCAGCCCTACAGTTTTTCGGATCTGTAGACGATAGAAGTTGTCAAAGGACTAAGGTGGTACTGAATGGACAAAGTTTTTTCCAGATTTTTAGAGAAGTTCGGTGGGGCAATTGATCAGCGGGAAGTGCCGATATCAAGTATCGAACGCTATAGAGGCAAGCTGCCCAATCAGTTGTTGGAATACTGGGCCGAACACGGTTGGTGCGGTTACGGCAACGGCATTTTTTGGATAGTCAATCCTCAGGAATACGAGGGGATGGTTGCGTCTTGGATCGAAGGTACTGTATTTGAAGAGCGGGATACGTACCACCTAATTGCTCGTGGCGCTTTTGGAAATTTGTATCTATGGGGAGAAAAAACAGGTGCTTCCCTTAAGATAACTAGTGTGCTTTCCCGCTATATAACATTCAAATCCATTTTCACAGGAGAGGACATGGATAAAGGATTGCGATGTTTCCTGTTGTCGTGTGAGGTAGACGCTAACGATTATGGCGACCTGTTCAAACCAGCAAAGAAAAAGCTCGGCACCCTACGCCACAACGAGATGTACGGCTTCGTCCCAGCCCTGATGCTCGGCGGCCCGGATACTCTGGATCATCTTGAGAAAGTGAAGGCGGTGGAACATCTCACCCTACTCTCCCAAATCGCCGAACTCCAGCCCTACAGTTTTTCCGATCTGTAGACGATAGAAGTCGTCAAAGGACTAAGGTGGTACTGAATGGACAAAGTTTTTTCCAGATTTTTAGAGAAATTCGGTGGGGCAATCGATCGGCGGGAAGTGCCGCTTTCTAGCATCGATCGCTACCGAGGCAAACTACCCAATCAGTTATTGGAATATTGGTCAGAGCATGGTTGGTCTGGTTACGGCGACGGGATTTTCTGGATCGTCAATCCTCAGGAATATGAAGGAGTGGTGGCATCCTGGATTGAAGAAACAAAACTAATAGAAAAGGACAATTATCACCTGATTGCTCGTAGCGCCTTTGGTGATTTGTACCTATGGGGCGAGAAAACGGGATCTTCTCTTCAGATAACTAGCTTTCTTTCGCGATTTATTTTTGACAACTGTGAAATTACAAATGAACAAATGGATCGAGAACTCCAAGATTTTTTGTTAACCATGGATGTGGAAACAAATGATTATGACGACCTCTTCATACCAGCAAAGAAAAAACTCGGGCCCCTGCGACACGACGAGATGTATGGCTTCGTTCCAGCACTGATGTTCGGTGGCCCGGATACCCTCGATCATCTTGAGAAAGTAAAGGCTGTGGAACATCTCACCTTGCTCTCCCAAATCGCCGAGCTTCAGCCATACAGTTTTTCGGACCTGTGAAAGACGGTTACCGATCTGTTCGGTTGGGCGAGATTCAAAGGGATCTTGTAATGGACGAGATATTTTCGATTTTTCTGGAGACGTTTAGTGGACCTGTTGATAGACGGGAAGTACCGACGTCTAGTATCGAATGCTATAAAGGGAAGCTGCCCAATCAATTGCTTGAATACTGGGACGAACACGGCTGGTGCGGTTATGGCGACGGTATTTTCTGGATCGTTAATCCACAAGAATATGAGGGAGCTTTGGCATCCTGGATTGAAGGAACAACGTTAGAACAGCGCGATACGTACCACGTCATTGCCCGTAGCGCCTTCGGCGATCTGTACCTCTGGGGCGAAAAAACGGGATCATCTCTTAAGATAATCAGCGTGCTTTCTCGATGCGTTATCGATAATTTCGAAATCGCAAGTGAGGAAATGGACAGAGAACTACAAAATTTTCTTTTATCCACAGAAGTTGAATACAACGATTTCGATGATCTATTTCAACCAGCAAAGAAAAAGCTCGGCACCCTACACCACGACGAGATGTACGGCTTCGTCCCAGCCCTCATGCTCGGCGGTCCGGATACCCTTGATCATCTTGAGAAAGTGAAGGCGGTGGAACATCTCACCCTGCTCTCCCAAATCGCCGAGCTTCAGCCCTACAGCTTTTCAGACTTCTAAGGCGGGCTACGGCAGATCGGAAACGAAAAAGGGGACGCCTATAACGTCCCCTTTTGCGTAGCGCGTGCTTCGGATCAGAACGCCGGCACAACAGCGCCTTTGTACTTCTCGAGAATGAACGCTTTCACTTCCGGGCTGTGCAGTGCAGCCACCAGTTTCTTCATCGCCTCGCTGTCTTTGTCGTCTGGACGGGCAACGAGGATGTTCACGTATGGCGAGTCGCTGCCTTCGATGACCAGTGCGTCCTTGGCTGGGTCGAGTTTGGCCTCCAGCGCGTAGTTGGTGTTGATCAGGGCCAGGTCGACCTGGGTCAGCACCCGCGGGATGGTGGCGGCTTCCAGCTCACGGAACTTGAGGTTCTTTGGGTTCTCGGTGACGTCTTTGACGGTCGACAGGATGTTGTTCGCATCCTTCAACTTGATCACGCCAGCCTTGGCCAGCAGCAACAGCGCACGGCCGCCGTTGGTGGCGTCGTTCGGGATTACAACGGTGGCGGTGCTTGGCAGCTCATCCAGCGTTTTGTATTTGCTGGAGTAAGCACCCAGCGGCTCCAGGTGTACGCCGGCCACGGAAATCAGATTGGTGCCCTTGGCTTTGTTGAACTCATCGAGGTACGGCTGGTGCTGGAAGAAGTTGGCGTCCAGGCGTTTTTCGGCAACTTGTACGTTCGGCTGGATGTAATCGGTGAAGACCTTCACTTTCAGGTCCACGCCTTCTTTGGCCAGGGCCGGCTTCACGAATTCGAGGATTTCTGCGTGCGGGACCGGCGTGGCCGCGACCGTCAGGGTGTCGGCGGCGTGGGCGGAAAACGCTGCAACGGCAGCGAAGGCGACGAGTAGTTTTTTCATTCAGCTAACTCCATGTGAGGCGCCCGTTTGGCGCCTGCCAGCGAATGGCCGGCTCAAGTCTTACTTACGGGAAAAGTGGACGACCAGTTTGTCGCCGACGGTTTGCAGTATTTGAACCAGTACCAGCAGCAATATTACGGTGACGACCATGACGTCGGTCTGGAAACGCTGGTAGCCGAAGCGGATCGCCAAGTCACCCAAACCACCGGCGCCGACCACACCGGCCATGGCCGTGTAGGACACCAGCGTAATGGCTGTCACCGTGATCGCAGCGTAGATGCCCGGACGGGCTTCCGGCAGCAAGGCGTTGGTGATGATCTGCCGCGTGGTCGCGCCCATGGCCTGTGTGGCTTCAATAATGCCGCGGTCCACTTCACGCAGGGCGGTTTCTACCAATCGCGCGAAGAACGGCGTGGCGCCCACTACCAGCGGCGGGATGGCGCCGGCGACACCGAGCGAGGTGCCGGTGATCAGCACGGTGAACGGGATCATCACGATCAACAGAATAATGAACGGCAGCGAACGCAGGATGTTCACCACCAGCGACAGCATCGCGTAGATACCCTTGGCTTCGAGCAACTGACGCGGGCTGCACAGGAACAGCAACACGCCCAGCGGCAGGCCGAGCAGTACGGTGAACAACAGCGAACCGCCGAGCATCATCAGGGTGTCGCCAGTGGCGAGCCAGATTTCGTACCAGTCGATGTTGGCGAAGAAACTTGTCAGGGCTTCCATTAGCGCAGCACCTCCATGTGGACGTCGGCAGCGGTGAAGCGGGCGAAGGCCGCTTCCATGTCACCGCCCGTGACGGCCAGTGTCAGTTGCCCGTAAGGGATGTCTTTGATGCGGTCGATACGACCGGCGAGGATGCTGTAGTCCACACCCGTTTCGCGGGCGACGGTCCCCAGCAGCGGCGCGTAGGTGGCTTCGCCCTGGAAGGTCAGACGCACGATGCGACCCGGCACGTGAGCGAAGTCGTCACGCTGCTCGCCCTCATCGATGTGCTCGTCTTCTTGTACGAAGCGTTTGGTGGTCGGGTGTTTCGGATGCAGGAACACATCCGCCACCGGGCCTTGTTCGACGATGACGCCTGCGTCCATCACACCGACCTGGTCACAGACCCGGCGGATGACGTCCATCTCGTGGGTGATCAGGACGATGGTGAGTTTCAGTTCGCGATTGATCTCGGCCAGCAATTGCAGGACCGACGCCGTGGTTTGCGGGTCCAGGGCACTGGTGGCTTCATCGCACAGCAAAATTTTTGGCTTGGTCGCCAGGGCGCGGGCAATGCCGACACGCTGCTTCTGGCCACCGGACAATTGCGCCGGGTATTTTTTGGCGTGATCGGACAAACCCACCCGCGCCAGCAGTTCGGCCACACGCTGGTCGATTTCGCTACGCGACAGTTCACTGGCCAGCGTCAGCGGCAGGGCGACGTTGTCGGCCACGGTTTTGGACGCCAGCAGGTTGAAGTGCTGGAAAATCATCCCGACTTGCTGACGGAAACGGCGCAGGCCGTTGGCGTCCAGCGCGGTGACTTCTTCGCCGTCGACGATGATCTTGCCGCCACTGGAGTTTTCCAGGCGATTGATCAGACGCAGCAGGGTACTTTTTCCCGCACCGGAATGGCCGATCAGGCCATAGACCTGACCATTCTCAATCGTCAGATTGGTCGGATGCAGGGCGGGGATATCCTTACCGGCGACGCGGTAGGTTTTATGGACGTTTTGAAACTCGATCACGTAGCGAACCTTGTGGGGCGCGTTAGAAAAGGATCAGCGGTTAGCCGGGCGCGCATTTTAGCCTGTCCGTATAGCAGTTCTTAGCATTTATTTCGCATTCGACCAGTCTTTTGGCAATAACGCGATCAAAGGTCAGATAAAAGGAACGGCTAAAAACAGCATCAGTCACTAATTAGGCACCCCGAAAAATGCCTGAGGAGAGACGCCTGATGAGCACCAAGAAGCCTGCCGCCACCGAGAGCGCACTGGCCGGGACCGATACCCTGGACCGCAGCAACACCAATACCAAACTCGACAGCCTGGAAAAATTCCGCTCTGACGCCACCGGCCAGGCCTTGCGCACTAACCAAGGCGTTAAGGTGGCTGACAATCAAAACACCCTGAAGGCCGGCGCCCGTGGGCCGTCGCTGCTGGAAGACTTCATCATGCGTGAAAAGATCACGCACTTTGACCATGAACGTATTCCCGAGCGCATCGTGCATGCGCGCGGTACCGGCGCTCATGGTTTCTTCCAGGCCTACGAGAACCATTCCGTACTGACCAAAGCTGGTTTCCTCCAGGATCCTGGCCAGAAAACACCGGTATTCGTGCGATTTTCTACCGTGCAGGGTCCTCGCGGATCAGGCGATACTGTGCGCGATGTACGAGGTTTCGCCGTGAAGTTCTTCACCGAAGAAGGCAACTTCGATCTGGTGGGCAACAACATGCCGGTGTTTTTCATTCAGGACGCCGTCAAGTTTCCTGACTTCGTACATGCGGTAAAACCCGAACCGCACAACGAAATCCCCACCGGTGGCTCGGCCCACGATACGTTTTGGGACTTTGTCAGCCTGGTTCCGGAATCGGCACACATGGTGATCTGGGCCATGTCCGACCGGGCCATCCCGAAAAGCCTGCGCAGCATGCAGGGCTTCGGCGTGCATACCTTCCGCCTGATCAATGCCGAAGGGAAATCGCGCTTCGTCAAATTCCACTGGCGCCCCACGGCCGGGACTTGTTCGCTGGTTTGGGACGAGGCGCAGAAACTCGCCGGTAAAGACACTGACTACCACCGTCGAGATCTCTGGGAAGCCATCGAGATGGGGGATTACCCGGAATGGGAACTTGGCGTACAGGTCATCGAGGAGGAAAACGAACACGCCTTCGATTTCGACATCCTCGACCCGACCAAGCTGATCCCGGAGGAATTGGTACCGATCACACCGCTGGGCAAAATGACGCTCAACCGCAACCCGGACAACTTCTTTGCCGAAATCGAGCAGGTCGCTTTCTGCCCGGGGCATATCGTGCCGGGCATCGATTTCTCCAACGATCCATTGCTGCAAGGTCGGCTTTTTTCCTACACCGATACGCAGATCAGCCGACTCGGCGGGCCGAACTTTCATGAAATTCCGATCAACCGTCCGGTAGCACCGTTTCACAACGGCCAGCGGGATGCGCTGCATCGAACCACCATCGATAAGGGTCGTGCGTCCTACGAACCGAACTCCATCGACGGCGGCTGGCCGAAGGAAACGCCGCCCGCCGCGCAGGACGGCGGTTTCGAGAGCTATCCGGAGCGTATCGACGCCAACAAGATCCGTCAGCGCAGCGAATCGTTCGGCGACCATTTCTCCCAGGCGCGGCTGTTTTTCCACAGCATGAGCAAGCACGAACAGGAACACATCATTTCGGCCTACAGCTTTGAGCTGGGCAAGGTCGAGCGTGAGTTCATTCGTGCCCGGCAGGTCAATGAAATCCTCGCCAATATCGATCTGGACCTGGCCAAACGCGTGGCGCAGAACCTTGGGTTGCCTGCGCCGAAGGCCGGGACGGTCGAAGTGCCGAAAATCTCGCTGGAGCGCTCGCCAGCCTTGAGCCAGGCCAACTTGCTGCCTGCGAACATCAAGACCCGCAAAGTGGCGATCCTGGCGGCCAATGGCGTGGATGGCGCAGCGATTGATGCGATGAAGAAGGCGCTGGAAGCAGAAGGCGCTCACGCCAAACTGCTGGGGCCGACCTCGGCGCCGGTGAAAACGGCTGACGGCAAGATGTTGCCCGTGGATGCGTCCATGGAGGGCTTGCCGTCAGTGGCGTTCGATGCGGTGTTTGTGCCCGGCGGCGCTGCGTCGATCAAGGCGTTGAGCGTGGATGGCGTGGCATTGCATTACTTACTGGAGGCCTACAAGCACTTGAAGGCGATCGCGCTGCATGGCGAGGCGAAGCAGATGCTGGATGTGCTGAAACTGGAGGCTGATGCGGGGTTGATCGTTGGTGCGGATGCCAAGTCGTTCAAGGCGTTTTTTGCGGCGATTGGGCAGCATCGGGTGTGGGACAGGGAGGCGAAGGCCAAAGGGATCCCGGCCTAAAAAACAAAAGATCGCAGCCTGCGGCAGCGCCTACAGGGGAATCATCCATTTCTGTAGGCGCTGCCGCAGGTTGCGATCTTTTTTCAGGGCTTGCGAGGACTCAAAACCATCTGCGCCGGAACGCTGCGCAGAATCTGCCGTTCCAGGTTCAAATCAAACTGCGGGTCGAGCTTCTTCACGCGCTTGGTCAGCAAGTTAGCCAGCCAAGGGTAATCATCCGTACGCGGCGCCTGAATACTCACATCGCACCGATAATTCACCACATCGGCAGCGATAGCATCCAGTTGACGACGCAACTTGCCCATATCGTTGATGTTCAGCGCCACGGTGGTGCTTTCAGCCGTTGGGTCGATGACTTTGGCTTTTGGCATCGCTTCGGCAGCTTTGAGGGCTGCTTCGGCTTTTTCCAGCTCAGCCTTGCGGGCTTCAGCGATAGGACCATTGACCCCACCGGTCAGCGCCGGAGCTTTGGGCATCAAGGCGCGAGCACGAGCCAAGGCAGTGGCGGCAGCATTCACATCACCTTTTTGCAGCACGATCTGGCTACGCAGCAAGTAGGCTTCGGCCAGTTGCCGTTGGTATTGCTCAAGGGATTGATCGTTAGGTGTCTCGGCTTGCAACGCAGCCAATTGGCCCTCGGCGGTGGCCAACTCACTGCTGGCCAGGCTTTGCTCTAGCTGTGCAATGGCCGTGGCCCGCCCATCGGGAGCCTCGGTGGCCGCCGGTGGCGTGCTTTGGCAAGCGCCCAGCAGCAAAGAAAATGCGACAAGGAGCAGATAACGGGAGGCGAACGACTTCATTCCTGCGACTCTCTATTTGCGCAAAAAACGAGCAAGTCTACACCCCTCGACGGGGCAGAACAAAACTCAGCAGAAACAGTGCGGCGGCCGTCACAACAATCGACGGGCCGGCCGGGGTGTCCTTGAACCAGGACAGCGCCAGCCCGCCACACACGGCGAGTACGCCCAGCAGGCTCGCGCCCAGTGCCATCTGTTCCGGTGAACGGGCGTGACGTTGTGCCGCAGCCGCCGGGATGATCAGCAACGAAGTAATCAACAGCACGCCGACGATTTTCATCGCCACGGCAATCACCACGGCGATCAGTAACATCAGTGCCATGCGCAAACCGGCCACTGGCAGACCTTCGACCCTGGCCAGTTCCTCGTGCACCGTAATCGCCAGCAATGGCCGCCACAAAGCGACCAGCAAGACCAATACGGCTGCGCTACCCCCGAGAATCCAGGCCAGATCGGTCGGACTGATCGCCAGCAAGTCGCCGAACAGATAAGCCATCAGGTCGATCCGCACTTCGTGCATGAAGCTTAGTACCACCAGACCCAGAGAGAGGGTGCTGGGTGCGAGAATTCCCAAAAGCGTGTCGGACGCCAGCGGCTGGCGCTGTTGCAAGGTCACCAGCAACACCGCCAACAGCAAGCAGCCTACGGTGACGGCAACGGTCGGGCTGACATCCAGCAGGAAACCCAACGCCACACCCAGCAACGCGGCGTGGGACAGGGTATCGCCGAAATAGGCCATGCGCCGCCAGACCACGAAAGAGCCCAACGGCCCAGCAACGACTGCCAGAGCCAGACCTGCAAGCAGGGCGTAGAGCAGAAAATCAGCCATGCTTGCAGCTATCTCCGTGAACGTGGTTATGGCCCGACGCGGGCGCCTTGACCACCGAGCCGTGCAAATCGTGGGCGTGGTCGTGATGGTGGTGATAAATCGCCAGGCTTTGTGCGTTTTTTCCGAAAAGCTCGACGAAAGCCGGATCACCGCTGACCTGTTCCGGGTGGCCGGAGCAGCAGACATGCCGATTGAGGCAAACCACCTGATCGGTGGTGCTCATCACCAGATGCAGATCGTGGGACACCATCAACACGCCGCAGCCGTGGCGGTCACGCAGGCGGGTGATCAAGCTGTACAACTCGGCCTGCCCGGCCACATCAACGCCTTGTACCGGCTCGTCGAGCACCAGCAGTTCCGGTTCGCGCAGCAACGCACGGGCCAGCAATACGCGCTGCATCTCACCGCCGGAAACACTTTGTACCGGGCTGTCGATGACCTGTTCGGCGCCGACTTCCTTGAGTGCGGACAAAGCCATCGCACGGTCCACGCCCGGCACCAGACGCAAGAAGCGCAGCACCGAAAGCGGCAGGGTTGGATCGACATGCAGTTTTTGCGGCATGTAGCCGACCCGCAGTTTGGGCTTGCGCCAGACGCTGCCGCTGTCGGGCTTCAACAAGCCAAGCACGGCACGCACCAGCGTGGTTTTACCCGCACCGTTGGGACCGATCAGGGTCACGATCTGCCCCGGCTCGACGCTCAGTTCGATGTTATCCAGCACCGGTTGCCCGGCAAACGTAACGGCAACCTGTTCGAGACGGATCAGCGCGTTGCTCATCAAGCCCCCTGGCAGCCCGAGCAGAGACCGATCACTTCGACGGTCTGGCCTTCGACGACAAACCCGACGTCCTGGGCGCTGGTGACAATCGCGTCGCTGATGGATTTCTGTTCGAGTTCAATGGCGGCGTGGCATTCACGGCAAATCAGGAACTGGCCCTGGTGGGCGTGCTCCGGATGATTGCAGCCGATGAAGGCGTTGAGCGAAGAGATGCGGTGCACGAGGCCGTTTTCCAGCAGGAAATCCAGCGCGCGGTACACGGTGGGCGGCGCTGCACGGCGGCCATCCTGCTCACTGAGCACGGCAAGAATGTCGTAGGCGCCCAATGGCTTGTGGCTTTGCCACACCAGCTCCAGCACCCGCCGCCGCAACGCGGTCAGGCGCAAACCCTGACGTGCGCACAGGGCATCGGCCTCAGACAGAGCGCTGTGCACGCAATGAGAGTGGTCGTGGGGACGGCTGGCAATCGGTGTTTTAGGCATGAGCGGCGACGAGGGTTGTGAGAGACGTTATTATGTTACCCGTTCTCGCCTCTTTGAGTGGTCATCGTGTCCCGAATTTTTTCTATCTTTGTCGCCTTTATCGCAAGTTTCCTGCTGATCGGCCCGGCTCAAGCCGAGGTAAAAGTCCTCACCAGCATCAAGCCGCTACAACTGATCGCAGCGGCTGTGCAGGACGGCGTGGCGATTCCGGAAGTGCTGCTGCCGCCCGGCGCTTCGCCGCATAATTACGCGTTACGCCCTTCCGACGTACGGAAGGTGCAATCGGTGGACCTGCTTTACTGGATCGGTCCGGACATGGAAGGTTTCCTGCCCCGCGTGCTGAACGGTCGTACGCTGCCGAGCGTCGCCGTGCAGGATTTGCCCGGTCTGAAATTGCGCCACTTCGCCGAAGATAACCACTCTCATGCCGAAGAAGCCGACGAACACGACCACGATCACCGCCCCGGCAGCCTAGATGCACATTTGTGGCTGTCACCGATCAACGCCCGAGTTATCGCCACGAAAATGGCAGCCGACCTCAGTGCAGCCGATCCCGCCAATGCCCCGCGCTACCAGAGCAACCTCAAGGCGTTCGATGAGCGCCTCGACGCCCTCGACCTGCGGCTGAAGAAACGCCTGGCCGGCATTGAGGGCAAACCTTACTTCGTGTTCCACGAGGCTTTCGACTACTTCGAAGACACCTACGGCCTCAAGCACGCGGGTGTATTCAGCGTCGCGGCCGAAGTACAACCCGGCGCCCAGCACGTGGCGGCCATGCGCACGCGATTGCAGGAAGTGGGCAAGACCTGCGTGTTCAGCGAACCGCCGCTGCGCCCGCGTTTGGCCGAAACCCTGGTGACGGGTTTGCCGGTGAAACTGGCAGAGCTGGATGCGCTGGGCGGGTACACCCCGGCAACTGCTCAGGGGTATGAACAAGTGCTGGAGAAATTGGGCAATGATTTGGCGGGGTGCCTGGAGTCGTTGTAACCCTGTAAAAAAAGATCGCAGCCTGCGGCAGCTCCTACATTGATCGTTGTAAGAGCGGCCGCAGGCTGCGATCTTTTGCGTTTAGAGGGCGAAAGGCAGCGGTGTATTGACCGTCTGCCGCTGCGCCAGGCGCAATTGAAACTCCATCGGATCGTGAATCAACACGTCCTGCCCCGCGAAGGACTCCGCTGCAATCAAGCGCGACAACCAGAATCGCACGCACGCCACCCGTAGCAGGGTTGGCCACAATTCGGCTTCTGCAGCGGTGAATGGGCGTAGCGCTGCATAAGCGCCCAACAAGGCCCGCGCTCGTGGTCCATCGATCAAACCGTCATCGTCGGAACACCAGTCGTTCAGGGCAATCGCCACGTCGTAGAGCATCGGCCCCGAACAAGCGTTGTAGAAATCGATCAACCCGGTCAGATGCGTGCCTTCGAACATCGCGTTGTCGCGGAACAGGTCGGCGTGGATGTTGGCGCGAGGCAGCGCCAGGATTTTTTCTTTCTGCTGGGTGATTTCTTCCAGTGCTCGCTGCAACAGTTCCTGTTGCTCGGGATTCACATGGGACAGGAACTGCGTGCCCTCTTCCAGCATCCAGTCCAGGCCACGATCGGTCTTGCGCTTGATCATGTTGCCCGCCTGAGTGGCCAGGTGCAGATGCGCCAACAACTCGCCCACCTGCGCGCAATGTTGTGCGTTGGCCTGCTTGATGTGCTTGCCGGCCAAGCGCGGTTGCAACAGTGCAGGCTTGCCGGCCAGTTCACGCAAGGCCACGCCGTCGGTGGTGCGGATGGCGTAAGGCACCGGCAGGTTGGCGTCATGCAGTACGTCGAGCAGTTCGATGAAGAACGGCATTTCCTGAACCGGGCCGCGCTCGACCAGGGTCAGAACGAATTCGCCCTGCTCCAGGCTGATAAAGAAATTGGTGTTTTCACTACCGGCGGCAATCCCCTGGAAATCAAGCAGGCGGCCGAGGCCATAAGGGGCGAGAAAAGCTTCCAGCTCGGGCCGAGCCAGGGGGGTGAACACAGACATGTTTAAGCTGCCAGTACGGGCGCCGCTGTTGAGCCAGCGCCGGTTGAAATTAAGAAACTACTTCCACTCGAAAATCTTCCACGACGGAATCAGCATATCGGGCTGATCCGAGCGGATAAAGTTTGCATCTGTTCCGTCAGCGCGCACCAGAAAATAGGGTTTTCCGCCCTTCGGCGTGACCTGAATGGCATACAGGAAGCCATTCTGGCGGTATTCCTTGATGGTGTTGTCACCTTCCGTGCGAATGGTCACGTCCGGTTCCGGCGTGGGTGCATCGTCCGCGGCCATGACGGCCAGTGGAGTGATTGCAAACAAGCCAGCCAGCAACAGGCGATTTAGTGTGCGCATGATAACCTTGTCCCTTTGTCGTCAACGGTCCCGCTATTCTAGCGCCGGACCCGCCGAAAAGGTTGATCCTGCTCATGAGC
>Ga0247818_10000919_pt1 | contig 18541 bp, 16 predicted proteins | sample 13C_Glucose_Day1_FD_192424 | JGI IMG/M metagenome (GOLD analysis project Ga0247818, IMG submission 192424) | Soil microbial communities from agricultural site in Penn Yan, New York, United States - 13C_Glucose_Day1 | ecosystem: Environmental > Terrestrial > Soil > Agricultural land | place... | reverse complement strand
GGCGTCGGCTGAGTGCGATGCCGACGCCACGGGTATGTGCCCAGCGATCTGATCCGTTATGCCGACATCGCCCTGTATCAGGCCAAATCCGACGGCAAGAACACCTGGTGTTATTTCGAAGCGCACATGAGCGATCAGATCCAGACGCGCCGGCAGATGGAGGATGACTTGCGTCACGCGCTCAAACACAACGAATTCATCCTGCACTATCAGCCGCGCTACAAGGTCGATGGCAAGCACATCGTTTCGGTCGAAGCGCTGGTGCGTTGGCAACACCCGACCAAGGGCTTGCTGGGTCCGGACTTGTTCATTCCATTGGCGGAGCAGACCGACCTGATCGTCCCGCTCGGTCGCTGGGTGTTGCGCGAAGCCTGCGAAACCGCATTGGGCTGGCCGGAGGACATTCTGCTCTCGGTCAATCTGTCGCCGGCGCAGTTTGCCGTCAGCGATGTGGTCGAGGATGTTCGTGAAGTGCTTGTACAAACCCGCTTCCCGGCCAGTCGCCTGGAGCTGGAGATCACCGAGAACGTGATGCTCAACGACACCGACGGCGCCCTGACCACCATGAACGCCCTGAAAGAACTCGGCGTGCGCCTGAACATGGACGACTTCGGCACCGGGTACTCATCGCTCGGTTACTTGCGCGCCTATCCGTTCGACGGGATCAAGATCGACAAGCGCTTCATCGCCTCAATCAGCAGCGGTACCAATGATCGTGCGGTGGTACAAGCGATCATCGGCCTGGGCAAAGCCATGGGCCTGACCGTGACCGCCGAAGGCGTCGAGACCGAAGAGCAACTGGATATTCTCGGGGTCGATCAATGTAACGAAGTGCAGGGTTACTTCATGAGCCGGCCGATCGACAAAGCAGCATTTGCGCGGTTGTTACAAGATTCCAGAGGCGCCACCCTGAAAGCGAAGAAGGGTCGCGTGACTTGAGCGATTCAACCGTTTATTCGACTCGAGTCAGCGGTAAACACGTTGCCCGCATCACGTACCAACTGCCGCCACTCGGCGCTGGTGATCAGCCCTTGCTCCTCCATTTCATCGGCAGCCTTGAGCAGTTCGTCGTACTGTTCTTCCGGGTCCAGGCGCATCTGCGTTTGCGTCGCCAGTTTTCGCCATGCCGCCAGTTTTTCTTGTTTTTCTTGTTTGCGCTGATTGAACATCGGGGGTGATCTCGTGGGGGACTTCCTTGATAGAAAGACACGAGATCACAGTGGTTCAGCACAATCGACGGATGGACTGCTCACTTCTAAAGTGACTTGCCGATCAGCAATCATGGATACACCACTGAACCTTGTAGGAGTGAGCCTGCTCGCGATAGCGGATTGCCTGTGGCGGATGTGTTGGCTGGCACACCGCTATCGCGAGCAGGCTCACTCCTACAGGGATTGGGGCGGTTTGTCAGAACTTCTCGGCCACGCGCCGGTATGGATAATCCGGATCCCGGTATTTGCCCGGTTTCTGCCGTTTGGGCAATTCGACCTTCTCGCGTTTCACATCCTCGTACGGAATGCAGCTAAGCACATCGCTGATGATGTTCAGCCGTGCACGGCGCTTGTCGTTGGAATCGGCCACCCGCCATGGCGCGTGTTCGGTGTCGGTGTACTTGAACATTTCATCCCGCGCCCGTGAGTAGTCGTACCAGCGACTGTAGGACTTAAGATCCATCGGTGTCAGTTTCCAGGTCTTGCGGCCGTCGTTGATGCGCGCCTCAAGCCGGCGGGTCTGCTCTTCGGGGCTGACTTCCAGCCAGTACTTGAGCAGGATCACCCCGGACTGGACGATGGCGTGTTCGACCCACGGAACGGACTTGAGAAACTTGTCAGTTTGCTCTTCCGTACAGAAGCCCATCACCCGTTCGACGCCAGCGCGGTTGTACCAACTGCGGTCGAAGATCACTACTTCGCCGCCCGCTGGCAGATAAGGCAAATAACGCTGCACATACATCTGGCTTTTCTCGCGATCGGTCGGCGCCGGCAGCGCCACCACGCGGAAGACACGCGGGCTGACGCGTTCGGTCAGTGCCTTGATCGTGCCACCCTTGCCGGCGCCATCACGCCCTTCGAAGACAATGCAGACCTTGACGCCCTTGGCGATCACCCACTCCTGCAACTTGACCAGCTCAACGTGCAGCTTGCGCAACTGCTCGAGGTAATCCTTGTTTTTCAACTTCGGGGTTTCAGGCGCCTTGGCGGCGTTCTTTTTGTCTTTTGCCATGACCTTGGCCCTCTCCAATAAATGCAGAAACAGACTGTTGATTGACGGGATACACCAGACACGTGAGGTTAGTTCATGCCGTGCTGTTTGCCATTGCCGGGCAAAAAGCCAAATTGCCATGTGTTTCGTTCGTTCTTTGTTACGTCGCACTGTTCATTGCCCGTTCTTGCCTGCCTGGAGTTTTTCGATGCCCGCGTCCAAATCACTGCCCGCCGCCCTGCTGGGCCTGGCCCTAGCCTGCCCGGCGATGGCCGAGACTCAAGGTCTGGAACTGGGGCAAGTGCTGATTTCGGCCGACGAGCAAAGCGGTTCAGACGCGAGCGTCGAAGAAGCTAAAACCCGCCTCGAACAGGTGCCCGGCGGCACCAACGTGGTCGACATGCGTCAGCCATTGCAGGGCCGGGTGGCGAGCAATCAGGATGTGCTGGCGTATCAGCCGGGGGTTTATGCGCAGTCGGCGGGCAACGAAGGCGTGAAAATCTCGGTGCGTGGCTCGGGCATCAACCGCGCGCCGGGCGCCCATGCGTCGGGGCTGTACACGATGCTCGACGGTCTGCCGCTGACCGGTCCGGGTGGCACGCCGTATGAATTGCTCGAACCGCTGTGGGTCGATCACGTTGAAGTACTGCGCGGCGCCAACGGCTTTGATCGCGGTTCTCTGGCCTTGGGCGGCGCCATCGATTACGTCAGCCACACCGGTTACACCGCGCCGAAACTGCAGGTGCGCTACGCCACCGGCAGCCACGGTTATCAGCAGCGTCAGGTCAGCTCCGGACAAGTGCTCGGCGATTTCGATTACTACGTGTCGCTCACCGATTCCAACGCCGACGGCTATCAGGATCACACCGCCAGCGAGAGCAAAGGCGTGATCGCCAACTTCGGCTATCGCTTCAACCCGAACCTGGAAACCCGCTTCTATATCCGCTACCGCGAAACCGACAACGACCTCGCCGGCCGCGTGACCAAGCACTCCATCGAACACTCGCCTCGCGCGGCCAACCCGTCCTATGTGGCGCGCGACGATAGCCGAAAACAGCCGGGCAGCACCTTCATCGGCAACAAGACCACTTATTACATCGATGACGATTCGAGCATCCAGACCGGCCTCGTCTATCACGATTATCCGATGGACCTGCGCGAAGGCCCGAACCGCTTGAAAGTCGCCTACACCGACGTCAGCGGCACCTTCGATTACAAACGCCGCGACACGATTTTCGGCATGGAAAGCCGCAGCAACGTCGGCCTGCGCGTCACCAAACACCTGCCCAACGACGGCGCCAGCGAATTCGTGCGCATCCCCAGCGGCAACACCGCCAGCTACGTGCCCGGCACGCGCATGCGCAACTTCACCTATCAAGGGTCGGACACCGTTCTGCATTTTGGCAACGACCTGGAAATTGCCGACGACCTGTGGCTGACCACCGGCCTCGCTGCCATCTACACCCGCCGCGAAAGCGCTGTGACCTACCCACAGAGCGGCGGCAAAACCAGCATGAACGACTGGGACTACGCACCGCGCCTTGGCCTGCGCTACCAGATCACCCCGGATCTGCAGGTGTTCGGCAACCTCAGCCGCTCGGTTGAAGCGCCGCATCCGTGGTCGTTGATTTACAGCTCCAACGTGCGTTTCCCGGCGGGCAACGGCGCTGCGACCGGTACGCAGAAAGACCCGATCAAACTGCAGAACCAGACCGCGACCACGCTGGAGCTGGGCGGTCGTGGCGACAGCGTTGTTGGCGAATGGAGTCTGGCGTGGTACTACGCGCAAGTACGGCATGAATTGTTGTCGGTGTTGCCGGATCCCAACGCTGTCACACCGTATGAGCTCAACGCCAGCCCGACCGTGCACCAAGGCATCGAAGCGAGCCTCAACAGCAAACTCTGGTCGGCCGCCGATGGCCGTCAGCTGAGCTTGCGTCAGGCGTACACCTTCAGCGACTTCCGCTATCGCGATGATGATCGTTTTGGCGATAATCGCCTGCCCGGCTTGCCGATGCATTACTACCAGGGCGAGTTGCGCTACGACTGGCCTCAGGGTTTCTTTGCGGCGGTGAATACGCAACTGGTGTCCAAAGTTGCCGTGGATTATGCCAACAGCTACTACACCGATCCTTACGCGCTGTTCGGCGCGACACTCGGCTACAACGCGCCGAAAGGTGACTGGCAGGGTTGGGTGGATATGCGCAATTTGACCAACAAGCACTACGCGGCGACTGTGACGCCGGGGTATGACGACAAAGGGCTGGATGCCGCGCGGTCTACGCCGGGTGAAGGGATGGGGGTTTATGTCGGGGTGTCGTGGAGTTTGCTCTGAAGCCTTCCCCCTGCTAGCGATGGCGGATAGGCTGTGCCAACGAAGTTGACTGACCCACCGCAATCGCTGGCAAGCCAGCTTTCACAATGATCTGCGCTGTACCGCAACCTTGTGAGCGACCCGGAAACCTGTGGGAGCGGGCTTGCCCGCGAAGGCGTCAGTAGAACCAGCGTCGATGTAACTGATCGACGCTTTGCTCTGTTTTAGACCGAGTCAGGGATGAACACCATGGATACCCAACCAGAAAACCTGCTGGAAAAAAGCCTCAAACTGGCCGCCGACGAACCGGCACATCGTCCCGAGTTTTTCAACACCCTGTTGAATTCAAACGTTTACATTCTCGGCACCGCCGGTGAGGCAGACGGCAACGTCAATCTCGAAGCCGGCAGCAACATCAGCATCGCCCATTGGCAAAAACCGGACGGCACACCGGTCATCCCGTTTTTTTCGTCACTGCAAACACTGCAACAGTCCATCGACAGCGAGCAGTCCTACCTCGAAATACCCGCCCGATCGTTGTTCGAAATCACACTGGGTGCCCTGCTCTGTCTGAATCCGAAGTCGCCGTACGGCAAAGAGTTTTTCCCGCAAGAGGTGCACAATTTGCTCGCCGATGCCGTTGGCCAGACCGCCACGCAACGCACGGTAGAGAAAGAAACCAACGTGCTGCTCGGCCAGCCCACCGAATACCCATCCCAAATGGTCCATTCGCTCACGCAGTTGCTCGCCAAACATTCCAATGTGAAGCGCGCGTTTCTCGCATTGATGCATGACACCTCGCAGGATGAAAAACCGCACTTGATCGTGGGTATCGAGGCGGACGGCGATATTGACCGTGTTATGCGTGAGGCGGGGAATGTTGCCGGAGATACCGCGCCGCAGGGAGAGCCGGTTGATTTGTGCCGGGTGTCCCCAGGTGAAGCTGGCCTGAGTGATTACTTTCTCAGGGAAACCACGCCCTTCTATGAGCGCAAGTGGGGCAATAAACTGCGTTCTTTCCTGGGGTTTGGTAAAGCGTGATTGAACATGCACCAAAACCCAACCCTCTCCAATGCCCACCGAGTCAGGAAATGAATGAACTTCACCGATGAAATGGCGGCCGCTTTTCCTGCGGGCAATCCGATGCCCGCACGTCTTCGCCAAGCACTTGAGTTGTTGGAAGAACATGGCTGCGTGCGCAGTCACCGCGATGGCACACACTATATGACGCTGCATCCGGACCCTGCACACAGCGATGTGGCGACAACCGCTTTTTACCTGCCAGTACCTGCCGACACAGCCCGCTGGACTAACAGCGATGATCCTGACGTAAACCAGCGCCTGACCCTATTCCTCAGAACCGGTGGGGACGGCTCGTGGGCCGGGCTGTGGCTGGACGACAGCGGGCAACAGCGATTCGTCCATCTGGGATCAGGATCCGGGTCAACGATGCTTTGCGTCTTGACCGACACGATTGAAGACTTGTTGAGGCTGCTGGCTATCGGTTACGACGAGCTCTGCTGGCCGGAGCAGTTTCAACTGACACCGGATCAAGTACGCGAAGAAGAATACGCCGAAGACGATTACCCTCCTCCGCCTCTTCTGTTGCGAGGCCACGTCGAGCGAACGCTCGGGCTGAGCATACCGGCGCGAGCAGCGGATCTGGTCCGCGGTACAGAGTGCATGGATGTGAGCGAATCGAACGACCCCTTCTGGAACTGGCTCAAGCAGGTCAGTCGGCATTAATGGCGACACTGCTCGATCACTTCCACTCCAAACCAGTCCTCGCCCCTCCCAAGGAAGGCATGTTGTGAATGACGTCAAAACCGACAATCGAAACACCCTGAATCGCGCTTGGCCGCTGTTTTTGCTGCTGGTATCGACAGCTCTGCTTAACACGGGCTGCTCCCATCCCCCGCCACCGATCGAACGCGACCCATGCCTGGATGAAGGCCCACTCCACAGTGCCGCTTACGATGACTGCGTGGTTGACCGTAATGACGAACGCGCAGCCGCACTCAATGCCATTCTTGGCAATGGCCCAGATCTTTACCCGCAAATGCGCCTAGCCGAGCCGGGCGGGGAAACTTTTCAGGCGTCCGACTATCCGGACACCCCCAGCCCCATGAGTTACCGGACTGCTCGCTCAATTTCCGCGACGGAGCAGCAGGCGCTGCCGTTCAAGATGAGAGTCCGCTGGAATTACACCTCCAGGAAACTCCTGCCGCGACCTCGTGATCTTGTACGCATGAATGAGATGGAGGCCCTTTTACTGTCGGCCGCGGCGGATGACGGGCTCGCGAAGTGGGTGTGCACCGTCACTGGAGAACACCGTCGGGAGTGGATCTTCTACGCCCGAAATGACACTGATTTCATGAACCGGATGCAGGCGCTGCTGGCACCGAGCGGACCTTATCCTGTCGAATGGAGCGGTCGTAAAGAGCCTGCACGCAGTGCCGAGGGGGCCAATAGTGCCGACCCGTCCGGGGAAATCCGCATGACCCCTAAACGGTGTTTGGAGTGAGAGACAGGGACACTTGTGGCGCTCTCTGCACTTACAGATCATTCAAGGAAAAATGCTCATGAGCATGAAAAAAATTATGCTGGCTGTATTGGCCGCAGCGGCGCTGGCGGGTTGTGGGGGTAACAAGGACAAGGCGCAGGCGTTCGTCGAGTCCAGTGGCATGACCAAGCAATACGCCAGCATGGTCGAGACCGCGTCCAGCGGTTATGCCTCCCGCTACCCGATGCTCGAACGCGAGCAAATTCGCAACGTCGTGCGAGAGAACATCGATCCTGACGACCTGAAGGGCATGGTCGTGGAAATCTATGCCAATCACTTCAACAACGAAGAGCTTGACCTGCTGACTCGCGCCAACCAGCATCCCGAGCAGGCGATGACGATCATCCTGAGTTCGAAAAAGGGCCGCGATCTGGCCGAAAAATTCATGGCCGTCCAGAGTACCCTCGCTAAAGACATGCGAGACGCAATGGCCGACAGCGATGAGGCGATCATCGATGCGCTGGATGATTTGAAGGATCAAGCGCAGGGCTAAAACGGCGCCATGAGCCCTCGCCTCTTCGCGGGCTTGCCCGCGAAGTCGGAAACTCTTTCAGCCTCGCAACCACTGAAGTGTGGCGCTGAATGAGCGGCGCGCACCTCTCACGCGCGCTTCGGCAGCTTCCAGTTCGGCCGAATGAAATGGCAGGTGTAGCCATTCGGAATACGCTCGAGGTAATCCTGATGCTCCGGCTCCGCTTCCCAGAACGGCCCCGCCGGTTCGATTTCGGTCACCACGCGACCTGGCCACAGTTTTGAGGCGTCGACATCGGCGGCGGTGTCCTCGGCAATATCGCGCTGCGCTTCGTTGAGGTAATAAATGGCCGAACGATAGCTCGGGCCAAGGTCGTTACCCTGCCGGTTGGGCGTGCTCGGGTCGTGGATCTGGAAAAAGAATTCAAGGATCTGTCGATAGCTGATCACCGTCGGGTCGAAGGTGATTTCAATGGCTTCGGCGTGATCGCCATGGTTGCGATAAGTAGCGTTCGGCACGTCGCCGCCGCTGTAACCGACGCGAGTCTGCAACACGCCGGGATAGCGCCGCAGCAGATCCTGCATGCCCCAGAAGCAGCCGCCGGCGAGGATGGCGGTTTCGGTTTGAGTGGTCATGGCGTGTCGTTCCTCTTCGGGGTGTTGGGTATAGCGATGGTTATGAGGGCGGGTTGGCGGATTCCAAGGGGCTGAGCCAGTAGAACTACATCAAGCACCTGCAGCGGAATAAAAAACGCTCGCAATCAGCGAGCGTTTTTCGAGCCGGCAACAAGGTCGGACTCACTTACAAACCTACTTGCTTCAAGCCATTACGCATGCCTTGATCCGCCTGTTCGCACCACTGCTTGAGACTGAGCGTCGGCGGCAGGTTACCCTCGAGCTTTTGGTATTCACCGTTCATAAACATCTCACCCTTGCGTCCCTGAGCTTCGATTTTGTCGCCGTCACTTTTGTCCACTGGCCCAGGCATGCCCTTAATAAAGTCGCTCATCTTCTTGGCGTTCTCAGTACTGTCAGCTTTCAAGAATCCCTTGTCGACGCAGTGGTTGATCAAACCAACCGAGTTGCGCCCCATGTCGTAGGCATTTTTCAGCGCTGCAGGATCCATCTCTTCCGCATGGGCGAAACTGGCGGTGCCCAGGGCTGCGGTCATGGCGAAGATCAAAGCGGTGTATTTCATGTTTAGTCCTTTAAGGTTTACAGCGGGGGTATTGATTGAATCCAGAATGTTTGATGCCTAGCTGATCACGGCGCCTTTCGGCCCACTCGCAATCAACGCAGCACCGCAGGCGGTTTTCATGCCGTCGAGGGCGATGGGCGTGCCATCGACGGTGTAGGTGCTGCTGCCCTCGGCAATCGGGAATATGCCTTTGCACAATGGGCAACTGACCTTGTGACCGACACCGGCAATCGGCTTGCCGTTGAGGTCGGTCTGAGAGAAGGCTTCGAGCACCTTGCCACCGTGGGTGGTGGAGTCGCCCAGACGAATCGCGTCTTTCATGTTGTCACTCCTTTGACTTGTGGTCCGGAAACAATCAGCCCGGCCGTCCCGGCATTGCAAGAAACGCTGCAAAACTTTCCGCTACCTGATCAATCTCACCCGTTTCATGGGACCACAACACAACGACAGGCTCTCCGGTTTGCCCATTTACCGCATAGTTGAAGCAGTAATAGTCGCCGGTGCCAAACTCGGCGAACGGTAGAAGTGCCGAGAAATCGGTGGAGGTATCGGAAAAATTCTCCAACCACTCCTGCCAGTCTTTTTTAAAGTGGTGAACGATCGACTCCCACGTCTTCCGTGGGTCACGAGCGTCAAGCACAGGAAATATCGTTAACGCCCCCAAGGACTTCCCGTTATTTGCCAAAAGCCAATCCGAAAAGGATTTTGGCAGTGTTCGGCCGAGTTCCTTTTCTGCCGCTTGAATAGCGTCACTCAATGTACCCATCACAGAATCTTAGACTCCTCGTGCCAGCGCGCATACATGTTTAAATACCGTCAGCTTTGCAGCCACCAATTCAAAAGCGTTTCATCATCGTCGTCATCAAGGTTTTTATAAATGTTCGCGTAATACCATTGAAGCCCGGTCTTTTCGCCAAACCGATCGAAAAATTCATTAATCTTGTCCATTCCGTTGCTGGCGGGAACAGCCAACGAAAGGTTGCCCTCAAAAACGCCATCCAGGGTTCCGCCCAACTCACGACCGACATCACTTTCGAGTTCAGAAATGTCCTCTTCGGGTATGTAGTCCGCGTAAATATGAATGCTAAAGTTCCCGCCCCTTTTCAGAACCTCAGCGTGTGCATTTTTGTTCTTTATCGAGATGACATCACCCCGCGCCAGATTCAACGCAAGGCCGGGCGTAGACAGCAGCTCATAAGTATCCTGGCCCAACTGATGAGCAGGAAGCTCCTCGAAGACAGGGCTATCGTCATCTGCTACAAACACCTGAATCAGAACAGACTCTTTTTCAGAGTCCATGTGGCGCTCCACAACTTCCAAGTTCGACATACGACATCCATATATTCCCTTATTACGCGCTACCATATTCGTCCCCGCGGCATGGGCGGAAAATTCTTTCATGTTGTCAATCCTTTGACCAAGTCACTGATACTTCAAATTGATCAGAGGGTTCAATCAAACGCAAAACCGGTGATGAACCGGCTTCAATATTTCTTACTCAGCCATCCATACATCTTCACAGCCTGCTGTATCGATAATGAATTTTACGCCAGTATTAATAGGGACAGACTACGATAGTATTAATAGGGGCAGACTACGATTAATAAACTCCAGATCACGGCCTGTCTCCATGCCCCCCTTAGGGCTTACTCAATCAATGAGCTAGTAGTGGTAAAGAAGCCAATGACAGGCACTCCCCTAGACGAAATGACTCGATATCTGAGTGCTGCAGACAAGCATCCTCATATGCAATATTTTCCCCATCAGCAATATCAGACAAATATCTGTCGATTGCGAAAAAATCACAATCTGAGGGAATATCCACTGTAAACAGCGACATTTCCTGACTAACTGAGCACGAGGCACCTAACTGATGAAGATGAGCGATTATTTTACTTTTTTCTTCAGTATCACTGGCAAAAACTCTGACAGTCGAATGGCCGCCCTGTTTTGCGACACGCACAGCTATCATCTCATCTCCACTGGACTTTACCTGCACGGAATCTCCCTTACTCACGCCATAAACGTAATAGGGAGTATTGTCTAAGGTATAGGTGCCATCACCGGCATAGATGCCCCAGATCGACTCAGCAGATACAGGAGGATAATCATCCTCGTCAGGCTTTAACTCAAAGACAATCTTGTGAAAAATATCTTTCATATTTTATACGCTCAAGGTGGGGAGCCGCCTAGACGGTTGAGTGTTTTGTAATCCGGCTTGATTGAGTCAGAAGCTTCACGATTACAACGGCGACATAGAATCTGGGTATTACCCTCATCGTTTGCTCCTCCCAATGAATCAGGTTGGATATGATCGAATTGTCGTTCATTCGGTGGCGGAGTTACACCCCTTTGGCTCTTTTGACCAGGAACTACTGTGACCAAGCACTTCTCACATGACTCCACTCCGTGAAATTGCTTGTTCTCGATAGCTACCTTGGTCTTCACCGACTTAGGAATACGCGCTAGACCTAATGGGTCGATCCATTGCACGGGGTTTGGTGCATATTGGTAGGCATTCAATCCCCCTGCGAGACCGATCGGATCTTGATTTATAAAACGTCCGACCGAAGGATCGTAATAACGATATCTATTGTAATGCAGCCCTGTCTCATGATCGTGATACTGCCCCTGGAACCGTATCGGGTTCATAACACCATGCTGCTGCGCCCACTCCGAACGCTGTTCCGTCACCTGTCCCCACGCCTTGTATTGTGCGCTCCAGGCCATGTTGCCTTGCGAGTCCGTCAGTTCCTGCGGCGTGCCGAGGTGATCACATTGGTACCAGGCCAACGCATCAAACGGTAACGCCGTTGCCTTGTGATTCCACAACGGATCTTCATCAAGGCTGTATTCACCACTGTAATCCGGCAGTCCGATCAGATCGATTGGCGCATGTCGTACAGCCTGAGCGATCGGGACGAAGGTATCTGGTTCGAAGACATAGTGAACCGTGCGACCCGGCTCCCCATCGCTTTGCGCCGGGCTGCTTTCCCAGGCGAGGTTATCGCCATCCCAACCGTACAAGGTGAAGCCGCAGCCGAGTTCTCGCTGTTTGCGAGCGTGTTCGTTTCTGTTCCAGAGAGAGCCTGCTTCAGGCCGCTGTTTGTAGTGTGCGCGGGAGTTTTTGTGCAGGCGGCGTCCCAGTGCGTCGTAGGCGAAATCCACGCTCAGGCGCGGGTCCTCGAAATGCACCAGTCGATCAAACAGGTCCCAACGCAGATCGCTACGTTGGCCGTTGTGCCAGCGCTGGATCTGGTTGCCGCGTTCGTCGTAGTCGTAGTGCGTGCCAGCGTATTCGCGCAGCAGGTTGTCGACCAGTTTGCTGCGCGATGGCATCAGGTCCAGTGGGCGGCGGATTTCCGTTGCCTTGTCGTCGAGCAGGTTGCCGGCCGGGTCGAAAGCAAAGGTTTCCACGCCTTGACGCGTCGCGGCGCTGAGCAGACGACCGACAGGATCGTAGCGATAAGCGAGCGGGCCACGACGGCTGTCATTGATGTCGGTCAACTGGCCAGCGGCGTCGTATTTGTACTGACGTTTGAGCAGTGTGGATTTGTCGTCGCTGCGGCCCAGCAGTTGTTCTTGCAAGCGGCCGGCCGGGTCCCAGCTCTGGGTTTGCAGCAGGTGGTTGCCTTGATAGCGGGCGACTTCGCGGTGAAGGTCGTCGCGTTCGTAACCGACCAGCTCGTGCTCGTCCAGACGCAGACCCAGCAAGTGGCCGCTGCCGTAGGTCAACCAGCTGACACGGTGCCCGTCTGGACGGGTCGTGGCAATACACTGGTTAAGCACGTCGTATTCGTGCCGCCAGACTGCGACCACCGGGCGTTCCAAACTCAGATAGTGTTGATGCTCACGCAGAATATTTCCTGCCGGATCATAAAACCATTGCAAGCGGCTGTCGGCGTTGTTGGCCAGCACCATGTTGCCGTTGCCATCGTAGGCAAAGGTTTCGCTTTGCGACTGATCTCCCGAGGAGGCGCGACGCTCAGTCAAACGGCCCATCGGGTCGAAGCTCAACGAGATGACACGTTGGCCATTGACTGATTGGGCGAGGCGTCCGGTGAGTGGGTCGTACTGATAACGCGTGGTGCGGCCGTCAAAGCCGCGTTCTTCCAGCAGGCGCCCGACCGGGTCGTAGTGGAAGTGCGCGCGTTGTTCGTTTTCGTTTTCCAGGGCCGTTAACCGTCCGAGGCGGTCCCAGCGATAACGTAGGGTTTGTTCGGCGGCATCGACACGCTCGGTGACCAAACCGGCAGCGCTGTAGCTCCAGGTGGTGCAACGATCGAGACCGTCGGCATACGCCAATAACCGATCTTCAGCGTCACGTTCAAAGCGCTCCTCGGTCTTGTCCGGGTGCTTGATCAGCACCAGTTGGCCAGCCTTGTATTCGTATTCGGTGGCGTTCCCGGCCGCATCGGTGAAGCAGATCATCTGCCCCAGTTCATTATATTCCCAGGCGCTCGTCTTGCCCGAGCAGTCGACGTACTCCACCAACTGCCCGGCGTCGTTGTAGTCCAGGGTCTTTTCGTTGCCGTTGGCGTCCTTGATCGCGATGGGCTGACCGGCCTTGTTGTAGGCGTATTCGGTTTTGTTGCCGAGCGGATCGAGCGCTTCGACCAAGTTACCTTGATCGTCATAGGCGCGCTGCCATTGCCCGCCCTCGGCATCGCTGATTTTGATCAGCAGATCCTGATCGTCGTAGGCGTAATGCATCACGGTATGGTCGGCGCGGATGTGCTCGAGCAGGTTGCTGCGTTCATCGTAGCTATAACGATCTGTGCTGCCGTCGGCATTTACTTGGCGCACGATGTTTTTCGCGTCGTCGCGGAAGAACCATTCCGAGCGTTCATCGGCGTAGCGAATGCGGTAGGTGTAGCCAAGGATGTCGTAGTAGTGCCAGGTCTCGTTGCCGAGAGCATCGGTGACGTAAGTCAGACGGATGTTTTCGTCCCACTCCAGGCGCGTGTCGAAGCTACCGTCGTCTGCCCATTCGCGGATGGCTTTGGCCTTGGCGGTCTGGCCATCCCATTCCAGATTCATGCCGCGCCCAGTGCGGTCGGTGTAGCGGGTAATCAGGTGATGCTGGAACTGATACGACCAGGCTGCGCCGTTCTCGTCCTGCGCCTGAATAAGGTCGCCATAGGCGTCGTATTGGTATGCGCAGAGTTGTCGCAACGGGGCGCCATCAACAATCTCCCATAGGCCGATAAACCGGCTGTGTTCATCGATCATCGTGCCGAGGTGCAAGTGCACCTTGCTGACGTCGTTTTCCTGATAGGTGATCAGGTCGGAGAGTAGTGATTGTTCGCCGTGACGGTGCTCGTAATGCAGCATGATCCCGGCGCCGTTACGCAGCGAGATATTAGTCAGCACAAAACGCTGGCCACGGCGGACGTAGGTTTCCTTGCGTTCGAAACCACGGCACAGCAACAGTTGATCTTCGCTGTTGCGGACCAGTGTGATGTTTTCGATGGCGTCGTAGTGGAACAAGCCGACCTTTGGCAATGGGTAGCTGTGGTCGCGGCCATCGGCGCCGTAGAACGTCAGGCCCTCGTCCAAGCAGTCGAAACGCGTGGTGAACTCGCTAATCCAGCGGGCACCGAGTTCACCCTGGTCGTAGGCGTCGAGGCGCGAGTTGTAGGTGCGTGTCCATTTGATCGGGAATGGGCCAGACAGGCTGAAATCGGTATGGCTCAGGCTTTCCGAACCCAAGGCGAAATTAATGCTGAAGTCCGTGGCGCATTCACAGGGGCCTTTCTTCGGATTGGGCGCCCCTTTCGCCGGAGCCTGTTGGCCATTGGATCCCAATTCACCATCAGACGCCGTGTGCTTTGCCTGACCGGTTTTGTCTGGATGGACTGCGGTGCTCTGGCCATGAGCATTGCGCTTGCGCCACAGTGTCACGGCACTGGAGAGGATAAACAGCAACCAGCCGATGGAGTTCTGCACCGATTCATCGTCGAGCTTGCTCAACTGAGTGCGCAGCTCCGGGCCCATTGCGCGCAGTTTTTTGGTTTCGTCGGAGACGTTTTTTTTGAAGTCATCGGGCACCAGATTTTGTGCCACGCTGTTGGCCAGGCCCTTGCCAGCCGCTTTATAAGCACTCGCGGCAGCCCCGAACACGTTGCTGAATGAGGCCAGCGGATCATTCTTGAATTGATCGACAGCAGCGCTTGCCTGTGCGCTGGCCGCATTCAGATCACCTTTGGCATCCAGATTGCCGAAAGCCACCGCTTCGATGCCTTTGGCAATCTCGTTGATGACGTCTTCGCCGAGCTTGCCAGCGTCCGCCAGGATGCCGGGCAACTTGCCTTTGGCCTGTTCAACAAAATCATCCAGCGTGCCGACAATCGAAGCGTTCAGGTGCCCGACCAGCACCTCGATCACGGAGGTGCTGAGCAACAATTTGCTGCTGGCCTTCATCTCCTGGCGTACCAGAAACAGCGTCGGGCGCAGGGTCATGCGCGCAGCGGCCATTGCCGGCGGCAACGGCAGTACACCGATCAGGTTGATGCCAAGGCTGGCCCATGCAAGCAAGTCGCGTTGCTTGGCGTTCGACAGGGTGACGATGTCACCTAGCGCATCGACCAGCGCCATGATGTTGCCGACCACCGGCAAGAAGCCGGCGTAGTTCTTGATCCGGTCAAGCGTGACCACGCCGTCAGTGGCCGATTGCAGCCAGGCATCGAAGGTTGCCGCACTGCTGGCGACGTCCTGAATGTCGATGGCGTTCAGTGGAACGATGGCAACCTGAGGTTCACGTTTTACAGCAGCTACTTCATTAGTCATGACAGCATCTCACCCGCCAGCAGGCCCGGGGTTTTCAAGGAAGGTTTTGGCAGACTCGGTGCAGGCAGGCTCGGCAACTTGCCTGCCTTGCTCGCCGCCCCCAGAAGCCCCGACGCACTCGGCAACGCCGCACTCGCCAATTTCGGCAACCCGGCCGCCCCGCCCTGCACCACGCCTTTCACTTGCTGCGCCGTCTGCATCGCACTCATCCCTGTTTGCGCCATGTCCTTGCCCTTCTCCAACATGTCCCAACTCTTGCTCGGCAACACCTGCGCGACCATGGCTTGCACCTGACTCGGCACGTCTTCAGGCCCCGGCGGATTCAACGGCCATTCCGGCTTGCCGATGTAACTGCCATCGCTCCACGTATCCGCCGGATCTTTACCGAACAGCACACGCGCCGGCCCCGGTGCGGCACCGGCGACGCTGGCAAAACCTTTGCCATCGAGCTTACCCTTGATGCTTTTGCCCAGCGCATCGATGACTTCGTAATCGCCGTCCTTGATGCCTTGTCGCCCGGCGTACTGGTTGAACAATTCCAGATTGCCTTTGCCCGGTTTCGGCGGTTCCGGGAACACCCCGGCGAGACTTTTCGCCCCGGTGTAGGCGAAGTTCGCCGCGTGCGCGGTGTACGGGCCGCTGGTGGCGTGGGTGATGCCGCCGGCGTTGTAGGTGGTGGCGCTGCCGCCGCCCTGGATCACCAGTTCGGTTTTCGCGGTGATGGTGATGCGATCGGCGTTGGCGGTGATGTTGAGTTTGGCCAGCAGGTTGATGCTGTCCTTCAGTGCGCGCACATCGATGTCGCCGGAGGCCGCGACCAAGCGCCAGCCCATGCTTTGCACGAACAGGCGCATGCCACGGCTGGCACTGGCAAGCAGGCGTTTGCCGATCGACAGGCTGGTGTGGCCGGTGCTGCTCAGCGCTAAGTGTTCGCCGGTGGCGATGTGGCTGGAGCGCGGCGTGGTCAGGGCGATGCCGGCGGGACTCGCCAATACCAGATGCGGCTCGGTGAACTCGGGGAATTCGTTGGCGGTGAGGTTCGCCGGACCGCTGCCGAGTACGCCTTGGTGCTGGGCGTGCAGAGCTTTGGCGACGTCGTCCTGATCGCCGGCTTCCTGGGCTTGCAACTCCTTGGCTTGAACGGCGAATCCGTCCTGCTGATCGCTGGCAGTCGCGAGGCGTTCAGCGGTTTCCGGCAGATCCTTGTGGTGCTTGGATTCGTTCGGCCGTGGCTCGGTGGTGATCAGCAGACCGGCACCCGCACGTACCGCACCGTGGCGATCGGTTCTTAATTCAAAACCTTCACCGCGCGGCTGACCGCCGCTCGGGCGCGGATGGGTCAGGTAACCAAGGTTGATCGCACTCGCGCCGTGATCACTGCGCAGCGCGATGCTGATCTCGCTGGTGGTGTCGTCGATGCGCAGTTCGTTGGCGCGGCTGCCCTTGTAGTCCTTGCTCTTGACCGTGGCCAGGGTCTTGAAATCCGGCAGTTTGTACGGCGGCAGATTGGCGCCGTGGTACAGGCAACCGGTGATCAGCGGCTGATCGGGATCGCCTTCGAGGAAGGTGATCAACACCTCCATGCCGACCCGTGGAATATTGATCGAACCAAAGGTCTCGGCCGCCCAGCTCGACGCGACACGCATCCAGCAACTGGTCATGTCGTCGTGCTTGCCTTCGCGGTCCCAGAAGAACTGCACCTTCACCCGGCCGTACTGGTCGCAGTAAATCTCTTCGCCTTCCGGGCCACAAACCACCGCGCTTTGCGTGCCGAGGACTTTCGGTTTCGGGTGATCGAGCGGCGGACGGTACGGCACGTCCCACGGAATCGCGCTGAAGCGGTTGCGGTAGCCCTGGTGGAAATCGTCTTTGCTGTCGGTGGTGTCGCTGGTCACCGACTCTTCCAATACCTGCGGCTGTTTGCCTTCGTGGAAGATTTCAGTGAGCAGCCAGAGATCGTTCCAGGTCGGATTGGCGTGGTCGGTCAGGGCGAGGAAATGCCCGCTGACCAAGATCGGCTGATCGCTGTTGCCTTCGGCCAGACGATAGTCGCTGCGATGCCGTTCCAAGGCGCGATTGGCCAGGTGTTTGCCTCGCTCGCGATCGACGAAACGGCCCGGGTAATCGTAGTCTTCGAGGTCCGGTTGCGCGCTGCTTTTGGCGTCGCTTTCGAGCTCGATCTTCGGTTTGACGAAGTCGTAATCGCGCCGCGTGGTGCGGCTGGTGCGGGTAGCCAGACGCAGGCCGAAGCGCTTGACCACCGGTTTGTCAGCGACCAGTCCGGAGTCTTGCTGATAGGCCACTGGCGCGAGTTTCGGGAACACCGTTTGGTCATCGCCGAAGGTCAGTTTGTGGCCGCTGGACGTGTGCTGGAAGTGGTAGTGAATCCCCTCCTCCTCGCACAAGCGCAGGATGAAATCCAGGTCCGACTCGTCGTACTGCACGCAGTAAATGCGCTCGGGGTAAATCGCGCTGAGCTGGAAGTGGTAATCGCTGGCGAGGATGCCGTGTTCTTCCAGCACCTGACTGATGATCTGCTGCACGGTCATCTGCTGGAAGATGCGCTGATTGACTCGATGCGCGAGGTACGCCAGTTGCGGGCGCAGGGAAATCTTGTAGCGGGTCAGGCGCTTGCCCGCCTCGCCCTGGGCGATGCTGTAGACCAGCCCGTGAATGCCCGTACCGGTTGGCGACAGCTGAAGAAACGCCAGTTTGTGCAGCACGCTTTCGAGGTTGATCGAGGCCTTTTCGCTGACCAGTTCCAGCTCGAATTCGAACGGCGTGTTGAGTGCCTCGCGACCGGTGAACGACAGCACTTGAAAGTCGCTGTCGATGCCATCGACGGTCAGGTTGAAATGAGGCTGGTTGGCCGGTGAGAACATCCCTTGTTCCTCGCGCAGTGCTGCGACGGTCGCCAGCGCTTAAAGGAGCTGGCAACGTAAATTCTTTAAGTAATGAAGGTGCCTCGACCGGCAAAACCGGTCGGGGCGGTACAACCATCAGC
>Ga0247818_10000917_pt1 | contig 18555 bp, 16 predicted proteins | sample 13C_Glucose_Day1_FD_192424 | JGI IMG/M metagenome (GOLD analysis project Ga0247818, IMG submission 192424) | Soil microbial communities from agricultural site in Penn Yan, New York, United States - 13C_Glucose_Day1 | ecosystem: Environmental > Terrestrial > Soil > Agricultural land | place... | reverse complement strand
ATCACCTGGATTTCATTGAGCGAGACGCGCATATCAGTGTTCTCCGGCGGCGGTGGTCAGTGTCGGCATCACGGCGAAATTCCAGTCATCGGCGAAAGGCTGGCCAATCTCACTGACTAACGGAGCGCCCTGGAACAAGGTGATCCGCACCCAGCGGCTGGACTTGGGGTCGAACTTACCGGCGCCGAAGAACGCCAGCTTGCAGCGCAGCAGGTGGATCGGCAGCATGTGGCGGTCCATCAGGTTGGCGCGAATTTCCCCGAAGGCGCCACGGGCCATGCCCTGCAACCGGCACACGGTGCCTTTGAACGACGGCTGCGCGAGCAGGAAATGCGCGGTCAATTGCTGCGGATGCTGTTCGCGGTAGGCGAGCAAGGCGCGGTGGCAACGCTGGATGTTGCGGGCGATGCCCAGTTGCATTTCTTTCTCCGCGCCAGGTTCCATGGCGCGTTCCCCCAGGCGCGGTTCTTCCTTTTCTGCCGAGCGATACCAGAAGAAGTGGTTGGCCTCGGCCCCTTCAAGCTCGTAGTCGAGCGCCCAGCGATAATGGCTTTCGATCAGATTGCACAATTCGTCCAGCGGCATTTCGGCGTTCAGGCGAAAGCCCTCGCTGACCGACATCTGCCCGGCCAGCGGATCGACCTGTTCGGGGTACAGTTCCAGCAACAGGCTGACCAGCAATTCCTGGCAGCCCAGGCCGGTGTTCAGTTCGGCCCAGTCCTGCAGGCGCGACCACAGGTCGGTGCTGACCGGTTGAGAGGCGAACCAGGGGCTCAATTGATCGAGGTCGGCGAGGGTCTGCCGATCGATTGCACTTTGCCGTTGGTCTTCGGTGCGGGTCTGTTGCAGGTGCTGGCGGGCTCGCTGCAATAGCGCCTGGAAACGCTGCACCCGGGGCAGGTCAGCCGGTTGCGCTGAAACCAGCGCCAGTGCGGTTTCACGGGCACAAACCCATTGGTTGACCAGTTGCGGGTGATTGATCAGGAAGGGCGCCATGCCCAACCCCGTGGAGTTGCCGACGCCCAGGTAGCGTTGCAACTCGAGGTCCAGCCCGACCGCGCGCTGTGGATTGCGTGCCCGTGCCATGTGCTCGATCTGCTCGATGCTGAAATGCCGCAGCAGATACACGGTGAACATCTGCGCGCTGAACGGTTGGCTGAAATCGGCATTGCCTTGCAGGCAACTGAAGTCGGCGATGCCGAACTTGCCGTTGCCGTACACGGCGGTAGTGCGATACAGGTAACCGACCTCGGCCAGCTGCCGTGGGTCTGGCTGGCAACCTTCGGCCAGTGCCCCGAGGAAGCGCTCGAAATTGCGCAGGCTGCGGTTGGCCCGTGACAGCACCAGCACCCGCGCATCGAAACGCCCGGCTTCCTGCAACGGCACGTTGCGCCGCAGGTCGGCCAGTTGCTGCTCGTCGACATCGCCGGCCAGCAGCACGAAGCTGACGTCCCATTGATCGGCGATGACCCGGTCACTGCGTTTTTCCGGCGGCAGGTACATCGAGAAAATCACGCAGTGATAGTGGGCACTGGCGGTGTCGATCCGGTAGATCGCCGTGCCGAAACCCTCGGCGTCGAGATCGAAGCGGGTACGTTCGATGCGCCATTGCTCATTCATCATCTTGCGCATGCTGCTGCGCACGAAACTCAGGCGGCTCTGGAAGTGACTGCCCAGCCGCTCCAGGTCCATGACCCGGGCGGCGGGCCGCAGGGCCAAAGAGGTGTCTGTGTCGGTGTGCGACATCATTGCGATTCCTGAACTGTTCATCATCAGACTGCCTGTTCGCGCGCCATCTGCCGGGCGATGCGCAGGGCATCCCAGAGCGACGGCAGGATCAGCAGTGAAACCGGTACGGCGGTAATTACGATAAAGGATTGCAGCGCCGTGACCCCGCCCGAGCCGATGGTGATCAGCACCACGGCGGCCAGGCCCATGCCTATCGCCCAGAAGGCGCGCAGCCATGCCTTGGGCTTGTCGTTTGCGGACATGGCCATCGCCACGGTGAAGGCCATGGCATCGCCATTGGTCGCCACCGAAATGAAGCTCAGGAACAGGAACAGCGCCGAGATCAACCCACCCAATGGCAGGTTCTGGGTCACTCCCAACAGCAAGTCTTCGGGCTGTGCGCCATGGGCGGTGACGATGCCCGGGGTTTGCAATTCCATGCCGATGCCGGCGCCACCGACAATGGTGAACCAGAACATGGTCACCAACGGCGCGATGATCGACAGGGTCATGATCACCTCGCGGATGGTCCGGCCCCGGGAAATCCTCGCCACGTACAGCGCCACCATCGGCGCGTAGCCAATGAACCAGCCCCAGTAGAACACCGTCCACCAGTCGAGCCATTTCGGGTCGGCACGGAACAGGGTCATCGGGATGAACTGTTCGATGTGCAAGGCAAACGCCGTGGGGAAGCCGCCAAGGATAAACGCGGTGGGCCCGAGCAGCACCATGAACACCGCCAGGCCGATCATCAGCCAGACGTTGATCCCGCTGACGAAGCGGATGCCTTCGAGCCCGACCAGGCACGAGATGGTGTACATCACCGTGACCAGCACGATGGTGATGGACTGCACCACCAGGTCATTGGGAATGCCCCATACCGAGTGCAACGCGCTGCTGATCTGCAGGCCGAGGAAACCGATCGGGCCGATGGTGCCGGCGACCACCGCGATGATCGAGGTGGCATCGGCCAGGGTGCCAATCGGCCCTTTGATCGCGCGCTCGCCGAACAGTGGATAGAGCAAAGTACGCGGTGCCAGGGGCAAACCTTTATCGTAGTGCAGGTGCATCAACACAATGGCCAGCAGGCTGCCCAATACCGCCCAGGCCAGGAAGCCCCAGTGCACGAAGGATTGCGCGAGCGCGGCGTGGCCGGCCGCTTCGGTATGCGCTTGCATGCCGGCGAACAGCGGTGGCGGGCTGGCGAAGTGCATCATCGGTTCCGCCGCTGCCCAGAAGGCACCGCCGCCGGCCAGCAGGGCGCACATGATCACGGCGATCCAGTTGAAGGTGCTGGTGTCGGGACGCTGGTCGACGCCGCCTAACCGGACCCGCCCGCATTTGCTGAAGCAGATGAACAGGCTCATGGCAAAGGTCGCCAGCATCAGGACCTGCCAGTACAGGCCGAAGAATTTCGTCGACCAGGCGAACAGGGTGTTGACCAGCAGCGACACGCCCTCGATGTCGACCAGCGCGGCGATCAGGAAGGCGCCGAGAAAGCCGCCACTGATTAAAAACAGCGGCCAGTCGATGTCTTTTTTCGGCGGTGCAAGGTCCAGTGACTGGACGTCGGCTTGCAGGGAGTCGGATGTTTTCATGATGCCTCCAAAATACGCGCCTGGGGCTGTGCATCGCCGGTTTGGGGGATGAACGGGAGGCTATTGTTATTATTTTTCATGCTGTGCTGTCCTCACGGTGTGAAACCAGGGTCAGTGGATCAAGGGTCAGTTTTGCGCAGGTGTCGCGCTTTCCAGCAGGCGCAGCCAGTTGAGTCCCATGATGTTGCGTACCTCGTCCTCGGCGAAGCCACGGTCGCGCAGGCCCTGGGCGATGACCGGGAAATCCCGGCTGTCGCGGAACCATTGCAGCGGTGACGGCCAGTGGGCGTTGTCCTTTGAGCCTTCGCCGTAATCCTTGTCTTTGCTCCAGCGCCCGTTGCGCATCCATTCGAGCACTTGAAGGGGTTGTTGCTGGCACAGGTCGGTGCCGATGCCGATGTGCTCCACGCCCATCAGTTCGGCTGTGTTGGCGACCATGTCGCAGAACGATTCCAGGCTGCAGCCCGACGCGCCCTTGAGGTGGAACGGGTAGGTGCTGAAACCGAGCAGGCCGCCGGACTCTGCAATACCGCGCAACACGGCATTGGACTTGTTGCGTTTGGCCGCATGGAAACTCGACGGATTGGCGTGGGAGACGATCACCGGCCGGCTCGACAATTCGATGGCTTCCAGGGTGCTGCGCTCGGCGCTGTGGGACATGTCGATGAGCATGCCGACGCGGTTCATCTCGCGGATGACCTGGCGGCCGAAGCGGCTGATGCCGTTGTCTTCGGTCTCGTAACAGCCGCTGGCCAGCAGGCTCTGGTTGTTATAGGTGAGCTGCATGATCAGCACGCCGAGCTGGCGGAAGACCTCGACCAGGCAGATGTCATCTTCGATGGGCGAGCAGTTCTGGAAGCCGAAGAAAATCCCGATGCGGCCTTCTTGATGCGCCAGGCGAATGTCCGAGGCCTCGCGCACCGGACGGATCAGCTCGGGCCAGGTTTCGAAGCGGCGGTTCCATTCGCCGAGGCGCGACAGGGTTTCCCGGGCGTTTTCGTGATAGGCAATGGTGGCGTGGACCGCGCTCAGGCCGCCGGCCTGCATCTGGCGAAAGATCTCTTCGCTCCAGTTGGAGTACTGCAGGCCATCGATCATCAATAAGTCGTGCATGGTGATCTCCCGTTCAAGGTCGCACGTAGGTGGTCTTGACCACGGTGTAGAACTCGCGGGCGTATTGCCCTTGTTCGCGCGGGCCGAAGCTGGAGGATTTGCGGCCGCCGAATGGCACGTGGTAATCGGTGCCGGCGGTGGGCAAGTTGACCATCACACAACCGGTGCGGGCGCGGCGCTTGAAGTCGCTGGCATAACGCAGCGACTGGGTGATGATCCCGGCGGTCAGGCCGTATTCGGTGTCGTTCAACACCGCCAGGGCTTGCTCGTAGTCGCTGACCCTGATCACGCAGGCAATTGGCCCGAACACTTCTTCGCGGTTGATGCGCATCTGGTTGGTGGTGTGGGTGAACAGCGCGGGGCGCATGTAGTGCCCGGCCGGTTCCAGGGCGAGCAACTCGCCGCCTTCGACCAGGGTCGCGCCGTCTTCCTCGGCCAGGCGCAGGTAATGAAGGTTCTGTTCCAGTTGGCGGGCTTCGGCGACGGGACCGATCTGCACCCCTTGTCCAAGGGCATGGCCAACCTTCAACTGGCGCATGCGCGCGACCAGCGCTTCGACAAACCGGTCATGGATGCCATCGCAAACGATCAGGCGCGAGGAGGCGGTGCATTTTTGTCCGGTACCGAAGAAGGCACCGTTCAGGGCGCATTCGACGGCGATTGTAAGGTCGGCATCATCGAGCACCACCAGGGCGTTCTTGCTGCCCATCTCCAGTTGGCAGCGCACCAGGTTGCCGGCGGTGGCCACCGCGACGCGGCGGCCGGTCTGCAGGGAACCGGTGAACGTCAGTGCATCGATATCGGCCGACTGGATCAGGCTTTCGCCGACCACGCTGCCGCTGCCCATCACCAGGTTGAAGGTGCCCGCGGGCAGAGGCTGGCGGCTGATGATTTCGCTCAGTGCCCAGGCGCTGGCAGGCACCAGGTTGGCCGGCTTGAACACCACGGCGTTACCGAAGGCCAGGGCCGGGGCGATCTTCCAGGCGGCGGTGGCCATGGGGAAGTTCCACGGGGTGATGATGCCGACCACACCCACCGGTTCGCGGTGGACTTCGATGTCGATCCCGGGGCGTACCGAGGCGGCCGTCTCGCCCATCTGGCGCAACACTTCGGCGGCGTAGTAGTGGAAGAACTGCGCGCTGCGATGGACTTCGCCGATGCCTTCGGCCAGCGGCTTGCCCTCTTCACGGGAGAGCAGTTCGCCGAGTTCTTCCTTGCGCGTCATCAGCTCGTTGCCGATGGCCATCAGGATTTGCTGACGCTGTTCCAGGCCGCTGGCCGCCCATTGTGGCTGGGCGTCACGGGCGGCCGCGATGGCATCCAGGGTCTGTTCGGCGCTGGCCTGGTGGTAGTGCCCGATCAGGTCTTCGACATCCGAAGGGCTGTGGTTGGCGACCAGGCCCTGGCCTTCACACCAATTGCCGCCAATGTAGTTTTTGTAGGGTTGCAGTGCCATGGGAACCTCCGATTGCGTTGGTCCCATCTTGAGAGTATTACTCTGCAAATAAAAATTAATAATAAATATGAAATGATAAGGAAAACTAACCATGTTGCCCGAGCTGAAGATTACTCAACTGCGCTATTTCGTGCTGGTCGCCCAGCTGAAAAGCTTCCACGGCGCGGCCAGGCAGGCGTATCGCACGCAACCGGCGTTGTCGTTGGCGGTGCGCGAACTGGAGCAGAAGCTCGGCCAGCCACTGTTCGAGAAGGGCGGCAAAACCGAGCTGACGCCCTTTGGTGCGCACTGTTTGCCGCTGTTCCAGGATTTGCTCGCCCATCACGATCGCATCGCCCGGGAGGTGAGCCTGTTGGCGCGACACGAAATTGGTCAGGTGAGCATTGCCACGGTACCGTCGGTGGCCAGCCGCTTGCTGCCGCATCTGCTCGCGAGGTTTGTGGGCGAACATCCGAAAATGCAGATCAGCATCCAGGACGGCAACGCGGACAGCGTGCAGCAGCTATTGGTCCAGGGGCAGGTGGACTTCGCCATCAGCAGCGTGTGGGTGGCCGATGACAACATTGAGTTCGTGCCGATCCTCAGTGACCGGGTGGGGGTGGTCTGTCGGCATGATCATCCGCTGGTGGCCAACGGTGGGGCGCTGCACTGGTCCAGCCTGCAAGCCTATCCGCTGGTACGCAACGGCACCTCGCGCCTGCTGGCAGGAACGGACGCGGCGGGGTTGCTCGACAGCAGCCTGCTGTTCGTCTCCAACATGATTTCGCTGATCGCGATGCTGGAAGAGGGCATCGGTATCACCACGCTGCCGTCCCTGGCGTTTCCCCAGGGCAACGAGCAGCTTGTATTTTTACCCTTGGCAGAGCCCAGGGTGGAGCGCCAGATCGGCATCTTGTGTCGCAAGGGCCATAGCCTGTCGCCGGCCGCGGCCGAGTTGATGGGGTTTCTCAAGGCGCAGATGCAGACCTGACCTGTAGGAGCAGCCGGTCGATGCTCGATTGCTCGCGATGGAGGCCAACGATGACGCGGGAAGCCTGATGCCCGGCGGCGATCTTGGGTTTTTCGTCGGAACGCCACCTGGAGCACGCTCGCTCCTACAGGCCATCCTCCAGCGCCTTGAGGTATTCGGCGCTGTTGCTGATCGAATTGTGCCCGGTGCCCGCAATCACCTGCAGCGTCGCCACGCCCGGGGGGAAATGGCTGTAGAGACGCCGGGTGCTTGCGCCTGGAATTACTTCGTCTTGCTCGGCGGCGATCAGGCGCGTCGGCACGGTGATGTGTTCGGCGTAGCGCCAGGATTCGTATTTATCCTTGAGTAGCCACTTCACCGGAAGCCATCGGAACTGCCGCTCGGCCAGTTCCTCCAGGCTGTTGTATGGCGTGATCAGCAGCAATTTCGTCGCTGGGCGGGTACTGGCCAGGCGCACCGCGACCCCCGAGCCCAGGCTGCGTCCTGCCACGGCAATCTGCGGGTGCTCGGCATAGACCTTGTCGAACAAAGCCATGGCATCGCGGGCAATCGCTTCTTCCGAAGGTGAACCGGAGCTGCCGCCGTAGCCACGGTAATGCAGCAGGTACAGGGCATGGTCGGGGAAAGCCCGATCGAAGTCCGGCAGGCTGCGCGAGACGTCCTCGGCATTGCCACCGAAGTAGATCAGTGCCTTGGGGCCCTTGAATGCTCGCACCGACACCAGCACCTGCGCCTCGTCCACGGGTAACGTCAGCAGCGAATCGGCTGTGTCGACGGAGCGGGGTTGCGGGTAGTAGATGAGTGCGCGCTGAAACACGAACAGGGCCGCGCAGAGCGCCAGGTACAGCGCAACGGCGATGACGACGAGGAAAATCAAGGTGCGCGACATTCGGCTAACGTTAATGGGCGGCATTGACGGCTCCGGGGTGCTGTCAGAGTGTAGCTGGCGGTAAAGGAGGGCACCGATGCCCATCGCGCTCAAATGGCTCAATGTGTTGCCTGCTGAAAGAGCGGCCCTGGCTTTGGGCTTCGCTTTCCACTTCTGTGTGCTGGCCAGCTATTACCTGGTTCGACCGTTGCGCGATGCCTTGGGCCTTGAAGGCGGCGTCGACCGGTTGCAGTGGCTGTTCACCGCCACGTTCGTGGTGATGCTGCTGATGGTGCCGGTGTTTGGCGCATTGGCGTCACGGCTGCCGGCCACGCGCTTCGTGCCGTTGATCTACCGCGCGATTGCCGTGTCGATGCTGGTGTTTGGCCTGTTGATCGGCAACCGTGTTGCGCCGGTGACGGTCGGCCAGGTGTTTTTTGTCTGGATCAGCCTCTACAACCTGTTCATCGTCTCGATTTTCTGGAGCGTGCTGGTCGATCGCTTCTCCAGCGAGCAAGGCCGGCGGCTGTTCGGCTGCATCGCGGCCGGTGGCACCCTGGGCACCTTCATCGGGCCCTTGCTGGCGGCAACCATGGCCACTCGTCTGGGCCCGCTGGCATTGACCCTCGCTGCGGCGCTGCTGCTGGAGTTGGCGGTACGTTGCTATCGGGGACTGTTGTCGAGGACCCGATCGCAGGCGGGTACTCGGGTTTTGGACGAACGGCGCCTGGGGGGCAGCATGCTCGCCGGGATCACGCTGATCCTGCGGTCGCCTTATCTGTTGGGGTTGGTGGCCTTCATGCTGTTGCACACCAGCGCCGCGACTTTGTTGTATTTCGAGCAGGGACGGATCGTCGCTGGCAGCTACGCTGATGTAGGCAGCAGAACGCAATTCTTCGCCATGGTCGATTTGCTGGTGTCAGCGCTGACCTTGATCTGCCAGTTGCTGCTGACGGCGCCTCTGATTCGTCTGCTGGGTATTGGCGGTGCGCTGCTGGTTATGCCCCTGGCGACCGTCCTGGCGTTTGGTGTCATGGCCCTGGCGCCGGTGCCGGCCAGCGTGGCACTGGCCCAGGGGCTGCGCCGCGCGGTGGAGTTCGGCATCGTGCGGCCAGCGCGTGAAGTACTGTGGACGGTGGTCAGCCGCGAAGAAAAGTATAAGGCCAAGAATGTGATTGAAACCCTGGTCTATCGTGGTGGTGATGCCGCCAGTGGCTGGCTGTCGACCGGTTTGACGGCCGTGGGTGCAGGCTTCGGCCTGGTCGCGGTGGTGGTCGTGCCGTTCGCGGGGCTGTGGGGCGGGTTGTGCCTGTGGCTGGCCAGGCGCCAGGCGCGAATGGCCGGGCCCGTCCCACAGGCGCCGGACCCCAGGTGAGGGAAATGTCATGAGCCATGCGCAAGGTTTTACCCGCAGGCAAATACTCACGCTGGCTGCCGCCGCATCGGCGGTCTTCACGCTCGGCCCGAGCGGCGCGCAAACCTCGCCAGCGGCGGGAACAGGAGGCAAGACCATGATGACCCGCGTCATTCCTTCCAGCAAAGAGCCATTGCCCGCCGTCGGCCTGGGCACCTATCGCGGCTTCGATGTGGCACCTTCGGACCCTGCCTACCGCAGCTTGCCCGCGGTGCTTGATGCGTTGTTCGAAAAGGGCGGCAAGGTCATCGACAGCTCGCCCATGTACGGCCGCGCCGAGCAGACCACGGGCGAGCTTCTGTCGATTCACGAGCCACGTTCACCGGCATTCCTGGCGACCAAGGTGTGGACCCGGGGGCGTGAAGAAGGGATCGCGCAGATGGAGCAATCCTTCAAGCTGCTGCAGACCGACCGCATCGACTTGATGCAGATCCACAACTTGCTGGACTGGCAAGCCCATCTGCCGACCCTGCGCCAATGGAAGGAAGAAGGGCGCATTCGCTACATCGGCATCAGCCATTACACCGCGTCGGCCTATGACGAGGTGGAGGCAGTGCTCAAGGCCGAACCACTGGACTTCCTGCAGATCAACTATGCGCTGGATGATCGTGCGGTCGAGAAACGCATCCTGCCCTTGTGTCGCGACCGCGGTGTGGCGGTGATCTGCAACCGGCCGTTTGGCGGCGGTGGCCTGATCGCGCGGTTGCAGGGCAAACCATTGCCCGGCTGGGCCGCGCAAGTCGGGGTCAAGAGCTGGCCGCCCCTGGCGCTCAAGTTCCTGTTGTCGCATTCGGCGGTGACCTGCGTCATACCCGGCACCGGCAACCCGCGCTACATGACGGAAAACGCCAGCGCCGGTTTCGGCCCGATGCTCACCGATGCCCAACGGCATCAGTTGATCGCCTTGCTGGATTGAAGCCTGGGCAGCTTTCGGCAGGCGGGTTCCTGACTACACTGATTGAGGTCCGAAAAATCTGACCGGCACGACTCGCTCGGCAGTCCCCATGCAAGACATCCCCGACCATTACACAAAGGAGATCGAACATGACAATCCGTATTGGCGATGAGGCACCGGATTTCACCGCCGACAGTACCGAAGGGCCTATCCGTTTCCACGAGTGGATCGGCGACAAATGGGCCATCCTGTTCTCGCACCCGAAAGACTTCACCCCGGTCTGCACCACCGAGCTTGGCTACATGGCCCGGTTGAAGCCAGAGTTCGACAAGCGCAACACCAAGGTCGTCGGCCTGAGCATCGACCCGGTCAGCGACCACCACGCCTGGCTTGGCGATATCGAGGAAACCCAGGGCCATGCGGTCAACTACCCCATGATCGGTGACGACAACCTGGTGGTGGCCAAGCTCTACGACATGATTCATCCCAATGCCAGCGGCGGCCAACGCACCGCCGTGGACAATGCCACGGTACGTTCGGTGTTCATCATCGGCCCGGACAAGAAGGTCAAGGCGATGCTGATCTACCCGATGAGCGCCGGGCGCAATTTCGATGAAGTGCTGCGATTGCTTGACTCGCTGCAGTTAAACGCCAAGCACACTGTCGCCACGCCGGTGAACTGGCGGCCGGGGGACGACGTGATCATTCCGACGTCGGTGTCCGACGAGGATGCGAAGAAGAAATACCCCGACGGCTTCAAGACCCTCAAGCCGTACCTGCGCACGGTGGCGCAACCGAAATAATCCCCGGCGACGTACACCGCCCCCGTGGGCGGCGGTGTACAGGCTGGCTTCGGCTTACACCAGGTATTTGCGAAACCACCCCAGCGTCCGCTCCCAGGCCAGCTTCGCCGCCGCCTCGTCATAACGCGGCGTGGAGTCGTTGTGGAAACCATGGTTGGCGCCGGGGTAGATATAGGCTTCATAGGTCTTGCCCCCGGCCTTCAACGCCTGCTCATAGGCGGGCCAGCCTTCATTGATGCGCGTATCGAGTTCACCGTAGTGCAGCATCACCGGCGCCTTGATCCGCGGCACGTCCTTGGCGTCCGGTTGGCGGCCGTAGAACGACACGGCGGCGCCCAGTTCCGGGTACGCCACGGCTGCCGCGTTGGTGACACCGCCGCCATAACAGAACCCGGTGATGCCGACTTTGCCACTGGCATCGGGGTGTTTCATCATCCACTCGACGGCGGCGAAGAAGTCATTCATGAGTTTCTGCGGGTCGACCTTTTCCTGAAGCGCGCGGCCCTTGTCGTCGTTGCCGGGGTAGCCGCCGACCGAGCTCAGGCCATCCGGGGCGAGGGCGATGAACCCGGCCTTGGCCAGGCGCCGCGCGACGTCTTCGATGTAAGGATTGAGCCCACGGTTTTCATGCACGACCACCACCGCAGGAGGCTTGCCGGCGGCTTTGGCCGGGCGCACCAGATAGGCACGAACCTGGCCGTTGCCCTTGGGTGAGGGATATTCGACGTACTCGGCAATGATGTCCGGGTCGGTGAATTCGACCTGTTCGGCCAGGGCATAGTCCGGGCTCAGGGACGCCAGCAGTGCACTGGCGGTCAAGCCACCCAGGGTGAACAGCGCGGCACGGTCGAGAAATTCACGCCGGTTGATCAGGCCATGGGCGTAGTAGTCGTAGAGTTCCAGCAGTTGCGGGGAAAAGTCTTTTGCCGTGAGACGGGTCATAGGGCGCTTCCTCTTCAACCTATTGAACGTGAACGTGTAGGCGCTGGCTTGCCGGCGAAAGCGGTCTATCATTCCACGCTTTAGTCGACTGACCCGGCGCATTCGCTGGCAAGCCAGCTCCTACAGGGGACATGTCAAATTACAGACACTGCACCCCGGCTTTCGCCACTTGCGCATCCTGCTCGGCCTTGACCCCGGACACCCCGACCGCACCGACCACCTGGCCGTCGACCAAGATCGGCACCCCGCCTTCGAGCGAGGTCAGCAGCGGGGCCGAGAGAAAGGCTGTGCGCCCGCCATTGACCATCTCTTCATAGCCTTTGGATTCACGCCGGCCGAGTGCCGCGGTGCGGGCTTTTTCGGTGGCGATGTAGGCACTGATGGGCGGTGCGCCATCGAGGCGTTCGAGGGCCAGTGGATGACCGCCATCATCGACCACCGCAATCGTCACCGGCCACTGATTGGCTTGGGCTTCGGTGCGGGCGGCGTCGAGTATCCGGCTGACTTCGGCCTGGCTCAGGACGGCTTTGCTGTTCATGGGCGTTCTCCAGTGGGCGCTATTGGGACAGGGCGGCTTCGACCAGTTCGATCCAGTGCCGGACGGGGGTTCGGCCCGCGCCGTCGAGGTGCGACTGACAGCCGATGTTGGCGGTGACGATGACTTCGGGGTAGCCGCTTTCCAGGGCATTCATCTTGTTGTCGCGCAGTTGCCGGGCCAGTTCGGGTTGGGTCAGCGAATAGGTGCCCGCCGAACCGCAGCACAGGTGCCCGTCAGGCACGGTGGTGAGGTTGAAGCCCAGGCGCATCAGTACCTTTTCCACCGCGCCACCGAGTTTTTGCGCGTGCTGCAAAGTGCAGGGGCAATGGAACGCCACGCGGTGGGCATTGTGGATCCCCAGCTGTTCGAGGGGTTCGGCGCGCAACACCTCCACCAGGTCCTTGGCCAGCGCGCTGACCCTCTTGGCCTTGTCGGCATACTCCGGGTCGCGCGCTAGCAGATGCCCGTAATCCTTGATGAACGCGCCGCAACCGCTGGCGGTCTGCACGATGGCCTCGGCGCCTTGTTCGATGCCCGGCCACCAGACATCGATGTTGTGCCGGGCGCGATCGAGGCCGGCAGCCTGGGCGTCCAGGTGATAATCCACGGCGCCACAACAACCGGCCTCCCGGGCCGGCATGACGCTGATGCCCAGGCGGTCCAAGACCCGGGCGGCGGCCACGTTGGTATTGGGCGACAGGCCCGGCTGCACGCAACCTTCGAGCATCAGTACCTGGCGGGCATGGCGCACGGCGGGGCGTTGCTTGGTCACCGGCACGTTGCGCGGCAGTTTGCTTTGCAGCGCGCCGGGCAATAGCGCGCGAAACACCTGGCCGCTGTTGACCAGGCGCTTGAACAGGTCCGGATGCGGAACCAGCGTACGCAGCCCTTCACGCAACAGACGCTGGCCCAGCGGACGCGGCACTGCCGCATCGACCACGGCACGGCCGATGTCCAGCAAGTTGTGGTAATCGACCCCCGAGGGGCAGGTGGTCTCGCAGTTGCGGCACGACAGGCAGCGGTCCAGGTGCTGCTGGGTCTTCTCTGTCACCTCGTTGCCTTCCAGCACCTGCTTGATCAGGTAGATGCGTCCGCGCGGGCCATCCAGTTCATCGCCGAGCAACTGATAGGTCGGGCACGTGGCGTTACAGAAACCGCAGTGCACGCAGGTGCGCAGGATGCTGTCGGCTTCCTCGGCGCGGGGCAATTGACGGGCGCGTTCGCTCAAGGTGGTCTGCATGATTCATAACTCCGCGTACAGGCGTCCGGGGTTGAAGATGCCCTGGGGGTCGAGTTGCCGCTTGAGGTTCTGGTGGTAGCGCATCAAGGCGTCGGGCAGTGGCTGGAACGGCGTGTCCGTGAGCCCGTGGCTGTAGCAGGTGACGTGCCCGCCCGCTTCTTCGACGACCTGGCGAATGAACCTGGCCTGGGCATCGGACTTCAGCCAGCGCTGGGCGCCGCCCCAGTCGATCAATTGCCGACCGGGCAGGGACAACCGTGGCGTGTTGTTGGGCACCGACAGGCGCCACAGTGGTTGGTCTTCGTCGAAGAACGCCAGGCGCTGCTCGTTGAGATCGGCCCAGTACGCACTGTCGAGCAACTCGCCGCCGAGGCGGTCATGGGCCGCCGCCACCGAACCTTCGCCGCCCTCCAGTCGCAGGTGCAGATGTTCACCGTCATGGCACGCAGCGCTGATCGGCAGCGGTTGCTGGCCCCATTCCGCCAGGCGCAGCAGGGCATGTTCGGCGCTCATTTGCAGGCTGATGCTCAGGGACTGCCGGGGCTTGGGCAGAACTTTGAGCGAGACCTCGGTGATCAAACCGAGGGTGCCGTAACTGCCGGCCATCAGGCGCGACAGGTCGTAACCGGCGACGTTTTTCATGACCTCGCCACCGAATCGCAGGTGTTTGCCCAGGCCTGTGATCACCCGCGTGCCCAACACGAAATCCCTGACCGACCCCGACCAGGGCCGCCGCGGCCCCGACAACCCGCAGGCGATCATGCCGCCGACGGTGGCACCTTCGCCGAAGGAGGGCGGTTCGCAGGGCAACATCTGCTGCGCGTCGTCCAGCACCTTCGCCAGTTCCGCCAGTGGCGTGCCGCAGCGCACCGTAATCACAAGCTCCGTCGGGTCGTAGCTGACGATGCCCCGATGCGATCGAGTATCGAGTATTTCGCCTGCTGTGACGCGCCCGAGGAACGCCTTGGTGTTGGCACCCTGGATGCGCAGGGGCGTGGCGTTCGCCAGTGCCTGGTTGACCTGCTCCAGCAGCGCGCCGCTGTCATCGAGATTGGCCGGTGCCTCCATCAGAAGCGCTCCAGGTCAGGGAAGGGCAGTTGCCCGGCGTGTATGTGCATGGCGCCAAACTCGGCGCAGCGGTGCAGGGTCGGGATGTTCTTGCCAGGGTTGAGCAGGCCGCCGGGGTCGAACGCCGCCTTGACCGCGTGGAACAGGGTCAGCTCGTCGCTGTTGAACTGCGCGCACATCTGGTTGATCTTTTCCCGGCCGACGCCGTGTTCACCGGTGATGCTGCCGCCGACCTTCACGCACAGCTCGAGGATCTTGCCGCCCAGGGCTTCGGCGCGATCCAGTTCGCCAGGCGTATTGGCATCGAACAGGATCAGCGGATGCATGTTGCCGTCGCCGGCGTGGAACACGTTGGCTACCCGCAGGCCGTACTCGGCCGAGAGGCTGGCGATGGCCTTGAGCACACCGGGCAGTTCGCGGCGCGGGATGGTGCCGTCCATGCAGTAATAATCCGGCGACAGGCGGCCCACCGCCGGAAAAGCGTTCTTGCGCCCGGCCCAGAAGCGCACGCGCTCGGCCTCGTCCTTGGCCTGGCGCACTTCGGTGGCGCCAGCCTGTTGCAGCACCTGGCGCACGCGATCGCAATCGTCACGCACGTCGGCTTCGACGCCGTCGAGTTCGCACAACAGGATGGCCTCGGCCTCCACCGGGTAACCGGCGTGGATGAAGTCTTCGGCGGCGCGGATGGCCAGGTTGTCCATCATCTCCAGGCCGCCGGGAATGATCCCGGCAGCAATGATGTCGCCGACCGCGCGGCCGGCTTTTTCCACGGAATCGAACGCCGCCAGCAGCACCTTGGCCGATTGCGGCTTGGGCAGCAGCTTGACCGTGACCTCGGTGATCACCCCGAGCATGCCTTCGGAGCCGGTGAACAGGGCGAGCAGGTCCAGGCCCGGGGAGTCCAGGGCGTCGGAGCCCAGGGTCAGGCATTCGCCTTCGACGGTGAGGATGTCCACCTTGAGCAGGTTATGCACGGTCAGGCCGTATTTCAGGCAATGCACGCCGCCGGCATTTTCGGCGACGTTACCCCCAATGGAGCAGGCAATTTGCGAAGAAGGGTCGGGGGCGTAGTACAGGCCGAACGGTGCGGCAGCCTGGGAAATCGCCAGGTTGCGCACCCCTGGCTGAACCCTGGCGGTGCGGGCGGCGGGGTCGATCTGCAAAATCTGGTTGAAGCGGGCCATCACCAGCAGCACGCCTTTTTCCAGGGGCAAGGCGCCGCCGGACAGCCCGGTGCCGGCACCCCGGGCGACCACCGCAACCCGGCGTTGATGACACAGGCGCAAGACGCCCTGGACCTGGGCAATGTCGCGCGGCAGCACCACCAGCATCGGTGTGGTGCGATAGGCGCTGAGCCCGTCGCATTCGTACGGCTTGAGTTCTTCCTGCTGGTGCAGGATCTCCAGATCAGGCAACTGCGTGCGCAAGGCCTGCAACAGCGCGCTCTTGTCGACCTCTGGCAACGCGCCGTCGACGCGTTCATCGTAGAGAATGTTCATAGTCGTTTTACGATACTCCGTTCATGAAAGCCCGGGCCATTGCCCGGGCTTTTTTAACAGAGTTGCGCGAGCAACCCGGGGCTGTGCCGATCAGTGGCCGCCCACCACCATGTGGCTGAACGGCGCCACATAGGCCTGCAGCGTCACCAGGCCGCCGACCAGGATCGCCAGGACGATCGAGTGGAAAAACACATAACGCAGGATTTCCCCTTCATGGCCGTACCAGCGGGTGGCGGTGGAGGCGACCACGATCGACTGGGCGTCGACCATCTTGCCCATGACCCCGCCGGAACTGTTGGCGGCGGCCATCAACACCGGACTGAGCCCCAGTTGCTCGGCGGTCACCTTCTGCAAGCCGCCGAACAGCACGTTGGACGCGGTGTCCGAGCCGGTCAGTGCCACGCCGAGCCAGCCCAGCAGGGTGCCGAACATCGGGTAGAAAACCCCCGTGGCGGCAAAGGCCAGGCCCATGGTCGCGTCCAGCCCCGAGTAACGGGTGAGGAAGCCCAGGGCCAGCATCGCGGTAATGGTAATCAGTGAGTAACGCACCACCCACAGCGTTCGCAGGTACTGGTGAATCAACTGCGGGATGGAGTAGCCCATCAACAGCCCGCCGAGGATCGCCGACAGCAGGATGCCGGTGCCGGTGCTGGTGAACCAGGTGAACTTGTAGATCGCTTCTTCGGTTTTCGGCGCCGGCACCACGGGCGGAACCTTTTCGATCTGCTGGTGAATCGTGGTGAAGGTCAGGACCGGGGCGAAGATTGGGTTGGCCTCGCGCAACGGTTTACCCTGGGGATCCAGTTTGGCCGAGCTGGTGGCCGGATCGATCGCCGGGCGGGTGTCGAACATGTTCTTGAAGCCCTGGGTGCCCCAGGCGAACACGAAGACGGTGAGGATGATCCACGGCATCCAGGCGCGCATCACCGCAGGCTTGGCGTCGCTGGCGAAGGTTGCGCTGGCCACCGGCTTTTCGTCGTGTTCCTCGGCGATGGTCGAGTTGTCGACGCGCCCAGAGAGGGCGGCGGAGGTGTGCACGGTGGCCGGTTTCCACACCTTGAGGAAACCCGTCAGGCAGGCCATGGAAATCAGCGCGGCGATCACGTCCACCAGCATCGGCCCGTGATAGTTGGACACGACGAACTGCGGAACGGCAAAACTGACCCCGGTCACCAGGATCGCCGGCCAGATTTCCAGCATCTTGCGCCAGCCGGCGAAGGCCCAGATCAGCCAGAACGGCACGATCACCGAGAAGAACGGCAGTTGCCGACCAACCATCATCGACAGCTCCATCTCATCGAGCCCGGTGACTTTGGCCAGGGTAATGATCGGCGTACCCAGGGCACCGAAGGCCACGGGGGCGGTGTTGGCGATCAGTGCCAGGCCCGAGGCGGCCAGAGGTGAGAAGCCCAGGCCGATGAGGATCGCCCCGGTCACCGCCACCGGTGTACCAAACCCGGCAGCGCCCTCGAAAAAGGCGCCGAAGCAGAAGGCGATCAGCAGCAATTGCAGGCGGCGATCATCGGTGATCCGCGCCAGGGAGTCCTGCAGCACTTTGAACGAGCCGTTCTCGGTCGTCAGCCGATGCAGAAAGATGATGTTCAACACAATCCAGCCAATCGGCAGCAAACCGTTGGCGGCCCCGTACAACGCGGCCGATCCGGCCATGTTGGCGGGCATGCCGAAGGCGAAAATCGCGATCACCAGGGCCGAAGCCAGGGCCATCAGTGCCGCCAGGTGCGCCTTGACATGAAAGAACGCCAGGGCTGCCAGCATCACCACCACCGGCACCGCGGCCATGAGGGTTGAAAGCACCGGGTTGTTGAACGGATCGTAGATTTGCTGCCAAACCATGTTCCACCTCTGCTTTTTATTGTTGGGAGTGCAGCCCCTTGGGGGGGGAGGTGGCCTGTAGTATAGGTGGCATTGCGCCGCTGTCAGGGTGCGGTGACTGTCGCGTTAATCGGCGCTCTGCGGGCGCCTGAGCTAGCATTGCCGATAGGTCAAAACCAGCCACGGGAGGAAAACAGCAATGACTGAGCGCCATCTGGAGCACAAGGAGACCCTTTCGAACGGATGCAGCATCAAGGTCAAGGCCGAGATACTCAAGGACGGCTCCCTGGGCATGTTCATCGGAGTCTACCGACCGGACGGCACGGCCATCGACGAAAACCACGATCCCAAGCCGCATATGCTGGACATGGAAGCGGCGATGGACTGGGGGATCGACATTGCCAAGGGAATTGGCAATAGCCAGAGGACGCTATGACGCAGGGGCTGGGGATTGGTTGTGCGGCCATCGCTGGCAAGCCAGCTCCTACAGGAGCCAGCCTGCTGGCGATGTTTTTTAATGCTTGAACATCACATGCCGCACGACGGTGTAATCCTCCAGCCCATACATCGACATGTCCTTGCCATACCCG
>Ga0247818_10000914_pt1 | contig 18592 bp, 11 predicted proteins | sample 13C_Glucose_Day1_FD_192424 | JGI IMG/M metagenome (GOLD analysis project Ga0247818, IMG submission 192424) | Soil microbial communities from agricultural site in Penn Yan, New York, United States - 13C_Glucose_Day1 | ecosystem: Environmental > Terrestrial > Soil > Agricultural land | place... | reverse complement strand
TCCTCGGACAGCTCCACCAGGCCGTGCCCCTCGAGCGCTTTGAGGTGGTAGTTGACCTTCTGGCGCGCGATGCCGACCCTGGCGGCGAGCCCGGCGGCGGAGGCCGGGACGGCCAGCTCGCTGAGCAGCCGAGCCCGGACCGGATCCAGCGCGGCGGCGGCTGCGTCTGCGCTCTCGATGACCTCGACGTCGTGCATGTCGATCATGGTGCGCCTTGACAAATATTCTTGTCAAGGGCGCAGTTGCACTTACCCTGGTGATGAGGACGTACGAGGTACGCCCCTACGGGTCAGGGCACGACTCACCCAGCGAGCATCTACGATCGCGACACTCGTCTAGACACCCGTGCTCTAGGCGGCGGAATGACGCAGCGCGCGGATGAACATGGCAGATCCGCACGTCTGCTCAGCGGGCTTGCCGTTCGGCGTTGACGTTCACGAGGGGACCTTGCGCGTGAACGTGAGGTGGGTGACGCCGCTGGGGGATGAGACCGCCTCGACGTCGTAGGCATCCTCGAGGGAGTCCAGACCGTCCCAGATACGGACGCCGCGACCGAGCACGATCGGGACTTGGACGAGATGCATGTGGTCGACGAGCTCGGCGACGAGAAAGTCGCGTACGACGGTGGGGCCACCGCCGATCCGGACGTCCTGTCCATCGGCTGCCGCGCGGGCTGTGTCGAGCGCCTCGGCCGGGGCGGCGTCGAGGAAGTGAAACGTGGTGCCGCCCTCCATCTCGATCGAGGACCGCGGATGGTGAGTCAGCACGAAGGTCGGTGTGTGGAACGGCGGGTTCGGGCCCCACCAGCCCTTCCAGTCCGGGTCGTCCCGCCATCCGGGCGGACCAAATTTGTTGGCGCCCATGATCTCGGCGCCGATGCCGTGACTGTGGCGCTCAGCAAAGGCGTTGTCGACTCCGGCGGTTCCGCTCGCGTCCCAGAACCGGGTGCCGAACATCCACTCGTGCAGTCGCTCGCCCGCATGACCGAACGGTGCATCGGCGGTCTGCGGTTCGCCGGTGGCGAAGCCGTCGAGGGAGATGGAGAAGTTGTGGATCCGTGTGAGTGACATCGGCACCCTCCTCGGTCGTCAATTGCGCTCTGCAGTCGGTTCTAGGAAGACCGACCAGGATGACCGGAGACACCCATCGGCCGAAAGGGGCGGATGCCCGATCATCGCCGCCGTCGAGGAGCTCGGCGACCGCAGTCGATGCTAAGTGCTGCGCGACACAGTCTTCGGTCACTCATCAGCCGGAGCGGGGGGCTGGCGACACCTCGTTCACGGCGGAATGACGCATACGTAGCGGGCAGCTACCCGGCGTCAGCCCATCCGCTCGGCCAGCGAGACGACGATTCCCTCCGGGCCCCCGCACGCAGGCCATGCGCCAGATGTTCTCGTGCTGACCGATGCCGCCGACCAGTCCGTAACCGTCCGCAGCCAGACCGTCGACGGCCGCCTGGAGGTCGTCGACGGTCGAAGCAAACGTTGCGGAGGCCCAGCTCGTTGGCCATCGCGGTGGGCGATCCGGGCTCGTGGTCCGGTCTGACAAAGCTCGAGAGCTCGATCCCAGTTCCTCCGTCGGGCGGCCGCAGCATGACGATCTGCGTCCGCGAGTCCGGCATGCCGATGACCGTGTCGAGGAACTCGCTCTCCACGAACATGCGGCCCTCGACCTCGAGACCGAGGCCGACGAAGAACGTCGTGACCGAGTCGAGGTCGGCGACAGTGATTCCGACATGGTCAAACCGCCTGATCTGTGTCATGACTGCCATCATTCGGTGCTCGCCTGGTCTTTGGTTCAGGGACGAAACTGTCGCAGCATTCGCGACATGCCCGCGGCCGCAGCCGTGAACCGAGGCCAGAATCGTCGTCCAACGGTGGTCAGCCATTGAGCGGACTGACGGCGTCGGGAAGTCGTGCTTCAGCCCGGTCCATCGGGATGGGTGAAATCGTAGGCACGGGAGAGCTTCTTGGGCACGACCATGCGCCAAGCGTCGACGACCAGCTCTCGGGCCTCGGTCGGCTCCAGCGCGGCAAGGTCGGCGTGGACCCAGTTGAAGCGCATATCCGATGGTGACGGCATGTGAAACTTGTGCGGTTCGCTCGCGACGAGCGCCGCGCGCTCCTCCTTTGGGAACGCGAAGCCCATCACAGTCTCGTCGAGGGAGAACGCCACGTAGACGATCTGCCGGACGCGGAACTTCAGCCTGCCGCGTACGTAGACCGGGTACGAGCGCTCCAACCCGGTGCCCAGCGGCAAAAGGTCCTCGATCGCCGCCATGCTCAAACCCTTTCGGCCGTGAAGAACGCACATGGCCTTCCGGCACACCGGTCCGTACCTGCAGCTTCCCCTGCTGGGGTCTTGTCCATCGGTGTCTGCTCCTGGGTGCGATGCCTACACAACATCGACTCCAAAGGCGGCCCGGAGTCATCGGTTCTGCAGACGTCCGCGGCCCCAGTCTGGAGCAAGCCGACTGTCGGGCGCGAGACTCGTCGTGTGGGCCGTCAGCGTGGTGGAGGAGGTGGCTCGTGTCGTGGGGCTCGCCCGCGCGTTGTGATCGCTTTGCCTGCTCGTGGGGCGGTGGCATTCCCCTATGCCGGTCGATGATGCGGCTGCCACAGGACGTGAACCCCGGCACACGGGCGCGTGGGCAAGAACGCTGTCCGCGAAGGAGGTCCCATCCAAGCCTCGGTACTTTGGGGGGCTCCGGCGGTGCCCCAAGAGGTCTGGCCCGCCTCGCGGCGAAATGACGCGGGGCTCATGTGATGGTCGTTTTCGGGATGAGGACACCGCGTCGTCCGATGGCGCGCGACCCGGCCGCGCGCCCGCTGCGTCGACTGTGAAATCGCTGTCCGGTAGCCGGAGCACGGTGGTAGAAAGCCGAAATGGAAAATGCGCTGGAGTTCCCCGATCTGCTGCGGCTGATCGACGAACGGTCGACCGCCTTCCGCGCCGCGGTCTCCTCCGCGCCCAGCCTCGACGTGCAGGTACCGACCTGCCCCGAGTGGACGCTGTTTGATCTGGTGCAGCACCTGGGCGAGGGGCGCCGCTCCTGGGCCGCCACCGTCGCCGCAGGGCCTGCCGACGCCAAGTCGGCGTCGCAGGGCACCCCGGCTGCGCCTCGGGAGCGCGAGGCACTGCTGGCCTGGTTGGCCGCATCGACGCAGCAGCTGCTGGACGCACTGCGGGAGGCCGGTCCGGATCGCGGTTGCTGGACCTGGTGGGGCACGTCGCAGTCGCCGCAGACCTGCGGTGCCGTCGCCCGACACCAGCTCCAGGAGATCACGGTGCACGCCTACGACGCCCAGCTCACCGTGGGCGCCCCGCAGCCGCTGCCGGACGAGGTGGCACTGGACGGTGTCGAGGAGTTTCTGTCCACCTCCTGCGCAACGACGAGCGCCTGGCCGCACGAGCCCGCTGCCGTCGATTACCACGCCACCGAGGGCCGCTCCTGGCGCCTCTGGCTATCCGCCGACGGCGCACGGGCCGCCCGCCTGCCCGAACCCGGCACCATGTCCGGCACCATGTCCGGCACCGTTTCCGGCGAGGCCCCGGACGCGGCCGACGCCTCCGCCCGAGGCACGGCCAGTGAGCTGGTCCTGGCCCTGTACGGCCGTGTACCGGTGGACTCCCTGGAGCTCGACGGCGACCGACGTCTGTTCGACCAGCTCATTGCCTGGGACCCGGGCGAGTAGGACCAACGTGGCACCATCTGCTGCGCCCCGGGCGACGGGACACCACTGGTCAGGTCCGTCACGGGTCGGACCATGGCACCGCCCTCAAGCCCGCGAGGGCGGACCGACGGCACATCTCCGAGCTGACCGTCTGCCTGGTAGGTCCTGAACACCGGCCTTCGCACGGTCAGAAACGAGTGCTCGACAGCCGGCAGCCGCCGACCGGCTCGCTGGTCCAGGTTCGGCGCGCTGGCGTACCCGGTTCCGGGTCGAGCTCGACGCCCTGGCAGTGGACGCCGAGCCGTAGACCGCAACCGATGTGCGAACGTCGTTGACGGCGCGGTTCGCCCGCAGCGACGAACTCGCAGAATGCGGTGGTCCAGCCGTGCTGGTGGGCGTGGACGAGCGCGCAGCCGGTGTCGTCGCACCGGCCGAGCGGTCCGCCAGACCTCAGGCTGGTCCGGAGTGGCCGCGGCCGCCTCGGTCGTGGGCGCTCGCACCTTCGCGGGGCAGTTGCCCTGAGGATTTGACCGAGGCCTGCACCGCCTCATCTGTGTCCGGTCGGAAGCCCGGGGTCCGAGGGTCGAGGGTGCGGCACAGGCGTTTCGTGGATCGCGCGCGCCGGCACCGGCGGCATCCCGGCGGGTGCGAGGGGACTGCTCACTGCCCTCTCCCTCATGATGTCGACAACGAGCACCATCAGGTTCGCGCCGACGGCGGCTCCGACCGTCGCGCTGGCAAGCGCCAGGAACCCCTCGGTCGCCTCGAACCCGAGCCAGGACCCGACGAGCGCGCCTCCTGCCGCCGCAGCGAAACCCACAGTCTTGGTTCTGGCCGTCCAGTCCCGGTCCACCCAGGCCCAGTAGATGCCGAGGCCGACGGGGACGCCGATGGCCAGGACGACCAGCCGCGGGTCGTCGAGCGGGACACTCGGCATGGTCGTGAGGACGACCAGCGCGCCGAGGAACCAGCCGCCCGGGCCGAGGAGGATCGGGTGCAGCGATCGAAGGCCGGCGCTGGCCTTGGGTCCGAAGCGGCCGCGGCTGTGCCCGTGGCGAGCCGTCCCCAGCAGCGACAGCACCGTGAGCAGCGCAAGGCCGACCATGACACCCGCGATGGCCTTGGCCAATCCCGTCAGCGTCGTCGCGGGCGTGAAGTCCACCTTCTGTGGCCTGTAGAGCGAGTCGTCGACCCGTCCGCTGGCGAAGAACGTGTTGATCAGCCGGCTGCCGGATTCCGGCTGCTCGGCAAAGAAGGTGGCAGTGTGCCCGAAGCCGGGCAACACGACCTGGTGCCCGTTCGGCAGGTACGGAAGCAGCTCCTTCGTCGCGTTCTGCGGAGGGGTCGAGGTGTCGATCGCCCCGCCGATCAAGAGTGTCGCGACATCAGACGTCCGGACTTGCGCGTATGCCTCGCCGGTTGGTGAGGCTGGCCAGCCATCGGTCATCCTGCCTCCACCCCAAGCAAAGGCCGATCCGGCATAGGCGATCGGTTCGCGCTGCTGCTCGCCGGAGGCGAAGTACTCCCGCGCCGCCTGGGCGTCGAGGCCGGCGGCGGCCGCGTACTGACCCCAGACGAACGGGATGGGGAAGACGTCGCCAAAGAGCGATTGCGCCCAGAGCCCGCTCGGGTCACCCTCGCCGGCCGACAGCCACGAGTCGACAGTTGCCGCTGCGGTGAGCGGCGCCTCCTGGGATGTCGTCTCCATCAGCCCATAGAAGGTGAAGATCAGGACGTTGCTCCTGTTGATCGGCAGGAACCCCCAGCGGTCGGGCATGTCGGCGGCCATCCGCCGGATCGTGGCGGCCAGGTCATCGGTTCGTGTCCGGCAGCTCGGGTCCTTGGTGCACAGGTCGGCGTAGCGGCCGATCTGCTCCTCGCTCGTTTGCGCCTTCCAGAGGAAGTTGCCGGGCGGGTTCACCCCGATCATCACCGACCGGTGGATGCTCTGCGGGAACCGCCAGGCATAGATCATCGCCGTCCGGGTGCCGGCACTCTGACTCAGGAGCTCGATGCGGTCGTAGCCGAGCGCGGCACGGGCGGCCTCCACGTCGTCGACCTCCTGCGGGAGGCCGTAGCCGGCGAGATCGACGCCCTCGGCGGTGAGCCGATGCGCACAGGTGCGGAACGCGTCGCCGTACGCGCGGAAGGACTCGGCAGTGAGCGAGTCGGTGGAGTGCTTGAGGGCGGCGTCGACCTCGGGGCAGTCGAGCCGGACGGAGCCATCGACGCCGCGGTAGCCGACCAGGACGACGTCACGGTCCTCGACGTATCGACTCGCCTGCGGAAACTTCATGTTCGTGATGCCAGGACCGCCCTCGAGGTAGAAGATCGGCTGCGCCGGGTCCTCTGACAGAGCCCGAATGCGGACCACCGGCACCGCGATCAGCCGTGACCGCGGGTCCGTGCGGTTCTCGGGCACGACCAGCATCCCGCAGTCGGCCCTGTAGGTGCCGCTCTCGGTGGGGTAGTCGCAGGACTGGAGGATCAGGTCGCCCGCGGTAGCACCAGCCGGCACGGAAACCGCCTCCTCACGCGCCGCCAGCCGAAGATAGGCGAGGCTGGCAGTGAGAAGAGCCATCACCACCACGGCGACAATGCGGGCCGACGTGGCGATGCGCGGGGTCGCGGACCCCGTCGAACTGCGGAGCGAGTCCGTTCTCGACATAGCCGCCTCCAAACGCGGCCGGCACGCCGCCACGCTCTCCACCGAGGGTGTGCGCCACGAGTCGTCCTCGTTCCATCATCAATGGTGTCGCTGAGCCCCCGACTAGGGCTGAAGGTCCCCGACTCCGGCTCACCTGAGACTCCGCACACCAGCGCAGTCCTCCGCTTCACCCCCGAACCCCTCGCAACCAGGGACCCTTCACGTGCGATGGGGCGTCCCAGCCGCCGCCGACGAGCTCGGCCAGCACCTCCCAGCCGCCGCCGCGAACTTCCCAGGGCCGAGGTGGGGCCGGTGGGCGTCCCCGTCGGCCCCAGTGACGCGGCAGCAGGCCACCGGGGTGCGCCTGTTCGCGCACCCCGGTGCCCTGCCAGCCCGGAGCGTCGGTGGCCTGGCCCTCGCGCTACCGCGTCACGTTGAGCTGCGCGTCGAGGTACAGGTCGGCCGTGGTCGTGGCGTTGTACTGGTGGACCTCCACAGCGATGACGTTGTCACCCTCGACCAGCGCCGAGGGCGGTAGCGCGATGGGCACCGTGACCTGGACGGCCGAACCAGTGCCGACCGCGCTCGAGGCCCTCGTCGTGTTCGTGATGGTGCCAGTCGGCATGTTGCTCCTCGCGACCTCGACACCGTTGACGTAGACCACCGCGCCATCGTCGCGGCGCAGGTTCAGCGTCACCCCGGTCAGGGGCGCACCAGCGGGGACCGTGAAGTGGCTGCGGAAGTAGTACGCCCATCGCTGGGCCGCGCTGGGGATGGTCGTGGTCTGCACCGACCGGAAGCCCAGCGACGCGGGACCACTCGGCCACGCCGAGTCGTTGTAGGTCGTGGCACGCCACGCGGTGCCGGGGCTGGTGGAGGTGGAGAGGTACTTCCAGGTCGATCCGTAGCGGAGGACCGTTGAGGTGACCGGGCCGGGGGGAGCGGACAACGAGTTGACGGCGCTCGGTGTGCCGTTGGGGGCCGGTGACCTGCTTGCTCCCCAGCTGGCGGGAGCGGCGTTGTCGCTGGCCGGGTCGATGAGCTCGAGAGAGGGGCCCGTGCCGTTGGGCGCGGTCGGCCACGGCGCGTTCGGGGAGTAGGTCACCGTGTCCACGACCCGGGTGCCGTCGAGCAGGCTGACCTGCTCGCCCGCGTCGGCCAGGTCCCCGGAGTACTGACCCGCCATCAGCGAGAACCCGTCGTAGGCGGCGGTGAACTCGGCGTCATCCTGGACCCAGGCGAGGTACCCCTTGGGCGGCAGTACCGTCCCTGGCGCAACCACATAGTTGTCAAGGGCTGGCACGGTCCATCCGCTGAGGTCGACGGCTTCGGTCGCCGAGGGGTTGTGGGCCTCGAGGTACTCGCTGCCGTCGGGCCCGGGGGCGTACTGGATCTCGTTGAGGACGACGACCGGGTTGGCGCTCTGCGAGGTGGGGATCTCGGTGGCGTTGGTGTGCGCCGTGATCTGGTCCCGCCGCTCCTGGATCCCGTCGATGAGCCGGTTGCGGCGGGCAGTCAGGGGGCGGGTACCCCACGCGGCGGCATCCAGCGCGATGTCGTTGGCGTACGGCGCGGTGAGGGCGTCGAACCGGTTGAGGATCCGGTTCCCGTCGTAGAAGAGGTCGTAGAGCTCACGGAGCCGGCGGAAGTGCATCACGCGGAACTCGGGCAGCTCCCAGAGGGACCTGTAGAACCGGTTGCGGTCCGTGTTGGGGAAGATGAAGTCACCCTTGGGGTCAGCGGCAGCGTTGAGGATGTCGTCGAGGTCCCAGCTCAGGATCTGCCAACGGTTCGTCTCGGGGTCGCGCGTGACGTAGAAGTTCTTGGCGCCGGAGTCCCAGTGCCGCATCACCACTGTCACCGCGGTGTAGTTCGCAAGCTGCGGCAGGTCGACGTTCGCACGCATCCAGTCACGCTTGTCGGCCGAGTCCGGCTCGGAGAGCTTCTGGGTCAGGGTCCACAGGCTGGTGAGGTCGCCGTCGTCGGGGTTCTTCTTGTCGATGTCGAGCGAGGCCGCCAGAGCCTCCGGCGTCGCGTAGGTCCGCAGGCCGTGGTCCTCGATCTTGTAGAACTCCGCGTCGCCGTAGCCGTTGTTGTTGCGCCACGTTCCGTCGTAGTTCTCGAGGATCCCGAAGTTGCCGAAGAACGAGCCGTTCCGCTGCACGCGCATGCTCTGGTACTTGGGGGTGACCTCCCCGGACTCAGCGATCATCTCCCATCCCAGCCGCGGCACCGGCATGTTCTCGTTCTGCATGTCGAACTTCTTCAGGGGGTACAGGAACGGCGCCCCGAAGTCGAACGTGTACCCCTCGGGCAGCTCGACATCCCACTTGGCTTTGGCGTCCGTGCAGGTGGAGTGCCCCTTGATCTTCATCATCGCGCCGTCGAGGACGACACCGTTGTACGCCATGGTCGCCGCGGCCCGGTAGTCATCGCACCGGTGGTTCTGGATCATGTCCTGGTAGGTCGCGTCGGACATGAACCACTGGATCACCGGCCACTGCGCGGCGTTCAGCTCGGTGTCCTGGACCACGAGGCCGTCATAGGGCCGGGAGTCGCCCACTGCGGGGTATGCCGCGGACGAGGAGCCTTTGGTGGCGGCCACTCGGTAGCGGATCAGCTCACCCTGCCCGGCACCCGGGATGGTTGCGGCATACACGCCGTCCCCGGCGCCGCCGGGGCTTGCCGCGTCGTCGAGCATGGGCACGGTGACGTCGGCGCCGTACATCACCTTGTAGGTGAGCTGTAGTGTCGCGCCGATGGGCGCCGTGGCCCGCAGGACCACGGACTGGCCCGCTGTCGGGCTTGCCGGAGTGGGCGTGATGGCCGAGAGAGGCAGGGGAGCCACCGAGTTGGCGGCCCGCGGGGAACCGAACATCGCGGAGCTTGCGTGCCAGCTGGTGGCCACCGAGTTGTCCAGGGCCAGGTCGGAGAGCTCGAGCGACGGCCCGCCGCCGTCGGGCGAGACCACCCACGGCGCCGCGTCGTCATAGGTGACGGTGTCAGCCACCGCGGCAGCCGAGTCGACGAGGGTGACCGTCTCGCCACCGTTGGACAGGCTGCTGCCGAGATACGAGAAGTCGGCCGGGAACCCGTACTTCGACAGGAACAGGCTTGGGTCGTTCGTGCCCACGACGCGACCGCCGGCAGGAACCGTCAACCCCGGCGGGAGAGTGAAATCCGCTGTGGCCACAGTGATCCCAGCGCTGAAGCTCCAGCCCCCGAGGTCGATCGCCCCCGAGCCGGTGTTGGTCAGCTCGATGAACTCCAGGGCGTTGAACTCAACGTCCTCATCCGGGGCGTGGTACATCAGCTCGGACACCACCACATCGGCCGAGACTGCCGTCGCTGGAGCCGCCGTGACCAGCGGGACCAGGCACACGGCAGCAGCCACGGCCACCAGGACAGGACGAAAACGAGCACGCAAACGGGTCATGCCATCCCCCAGCTCTCACACGTGAGTGCGGGCCCCCCCACACGTGGCCCGGATAGGGGCGAGTATGACCACGACGGCGCGCACAGCACCGACGGTTCACGGAAAGATAGTTCGGACGAGGCAGGTCGGAGACCCTGCGCGGTGGTGATGTAGGCCTATGTGGGTGTGATCTCCACCCGTTCCGTCGACGACCTGGCCACCGCGCTCGGACCGGTCCGCGGGCCTGTGGTGCCTGAGCCCGACGGAGCCGGCGGCCACGAGGACCCAGCCCCCGCTGACAGCAGCCGGTCGGTGAGCGCCGCTGCGTGGCGACCCATCTGTGCTGCGCATGTCCGATAGGCCCTGAACTAGGCCGATTGCGGATGTCGGCAGCGCAGGGGCGTGCCTAGCGTGGCCAGTACAGGCACGCTCACGAAGTGGAGCCCTTCCATGCGCCTTCTCATGCGTCTTCACAGTGCCCCAGCCAACCTGGCCATCGCCCTTCTGCCCCGGAGACTGCGGGCACGAGCTGTGCTGGTGGCCGTCGCCGCTCTTGGCGCAGCCCTGAGTGTGCCGTCCACGGCGGTGGCCGCAGATGAGGGGCTGAATCCGGGCGGCGTCACGCGATTTGCCGAGCGCGTGCCGGTCAACGTGGTCTTCGTGGGCATGAACGAGGGTGACGCGCCGTGGAGCGCCGTCCGCTCCGAGCTTGCGTCGCGGAGCCAGCCCATCGTGCGCTCACGTGCCTTCTACGGCATCCAGGAGCGCCTCGGCCTCGACTACACCTACGACTACCGGCCCCACTACACCAGCCAGGCATGGGAGGACGACTTCTTCGGCTACCTCGCCTCGATCGCTGTCGCGAAGCCGGTCACCGACTACCAGGCGGCCTACAACGCGCAGTCCGGCCGCCTCGACGTGACCGGTAACCACTGGATCCACGCACCGAGCGTCGAGAAGCGCCTGATCGACGCGCCGCCGCCCCAGGTCGACACCCGCCAGCCCACCGTCTTCTTCATCAACTGGTACGGCCGCAGTGACTTCAGGTTCCACGTCTACTCCAAGACGGGCGAGGCTGACCCCGACACCCGTCGCGACTTCGGCGCCGTGCTCGACAGCCGCAAGCTCGTCGCCTGGGGCGGCACCACCCCCGAGGACGAGGAGTCCGGCCTCGGCCGCTCACGCGGCATACACCGGGTCTGGTTCTACGACCTGTCCGCCGGCCCGGAGTCGTGGGGTGGCAGCTTCGACATCACCAACCCGGACCTCGACAGCGACGGCGTGCCGGACTACCGGATCCCGGTCTCGTGGGAGTACGGCGCCTATCGGGCGAAGGCCGAGCTCCCGCGCGACCTCGGGAAGGTACTCCGCTACGTCGGGCTCAACCTGCTGTTCACCTCCTCACCGCTCTACCCGCCCTACCTCACCGCAGACCGCCTGCCGGACACCGTCGACCTCGACGTCAACACGCTCGAGGGCTGGTCCGGTGTGGACGCCTCCAGCCAGTACGTCACCCGGGACCTCTTCCTCAGCGAGGAGCGTGAGCTGCCCACCGGCGTGTCGCTGACCACGGACTCCCAGGACCTGCCGTTCTCCGGCGACCTGAAGCGCTGCTACGTGGAGTGGATCGCGAACGTCCCCTGTTACGACCGCTACGCCGCCTACCCCGCCTTCGCGAACCTGTTCCTCAGCGCGGCCCTGGGCCGCTCCAGGTTCCTCGACGGCGACGCGGACCATGAGGCCGCGCTGCTCAACTACGCGGTGTCGGACCCGGCACTCGACCCGGGGTTCCTCGGGTTCGCCGATGACAACTGGCTCGACGGGACGCAGAGCGGAGTCTTCAGCTTCGTCTACCCCCGGGCAGTGCAGAACGGCTACGGGCTGACGACGACCATGATCCACGAGTACGGACACCACTCGTCCCTGAGCCACCCCCACGATGGCTACGACCCGGCCACGGGTGTCGACTACGGACCCACGGGCGACTTCTTCTTCGCCTGGCTGGGGGACGAGTCGAACTCGATGATGAGCTACATCGACCTCAACTGGGACTTCAGCCAGTTCGACCGCGACAACTCGGCCCGTCACCACGCCAGTGGGTACGCCCTGGTGGCGAACGAGATTGCCCAGGACATCCTCGACTCCCGCCACGCCGAGCGCGCCGCGGGTGAGCTCTCGGCCGCGGACCGTGCGCTCCGCAGTGCCCAGGAAGCGGTCGCTGACCACGACTACACCGCCATGCTCGCGCACGCGGAAGAGGCCTACCGCCACGTGCTGGCAGGCGCGGACCGGGCCGACGTGGAGGTCAGGGTGCGTCAGCCCAGCACCTGGACCGTGGTCGCACCGTCACAGGGGGCCCGGGGCTCCCGCATACCGGCCGCGGCTGTGGACCTTGCGCCCTGGCCCAACCTGAAGCGCGTCACGCCCTAGCCGTCCGCGGGCGTGCCCCGCAGGCCGCGTCGCGCCTGAGCCGGCCCGGAACTGTACGCGCCTGCTGCTCGCCGCGACGTCACCCTCGGCGCACAGGGATGACGTGCGGGCCCGTGTCGTCGGACAGGACGATGATCTCCCCGTCCGTCGAGGTGCCGACGAGGGACACGACGTCGTCCACGACCCACGGCGCCCCTGCCGCGTCTGCCCGTGGCCACGCCTCGACCCGGGCGCCGGTGGCGCTGGCGAGAGCACTGGTGATGTCCGGGTCCGGCCGCCCCACGAGCAGGATGAAGCGGGGGCCGCTGCGCGCGGCTGGCGGCTGCTCACGCTCGCCCCGGTAGACCGACCAGTGGTAGCCGGCGATGGCTCCCGTGGTGGCGAGGACCCCGATCGGGAAGCGCATGCTGCGCATCGTCGCCGCCCCGAAGGTCCCTTCGAAGACGTCCTCGAACAGGAGGTACACGCCCGTCAGGAGGGCGATGACAGCGGCGACGCCGCCGAGTCCGAAAAGCACGAAGAGGTAGATCCGGCGAGTGGGGGAGGCGTGCTCCTGCTCGGGCGCCGATGTCGCCGCAGCCTGGATGCGGCTCCAGAAGAACCACCACACGGGTGTGCCCACGGCCAGGAGGGTCGCGGCTGCGAGCAGCGAGTTGATGGCCGCGCCCCCCACCAGTGCGGGTGCGGTCAGCGCCTCGACCGCGGCCACGATCACCATGGTCAGGCCGCCGGCAGCCGCCAGCAGGCCGATGCCGGCCATCAGGTACTCATAGACCCGCCGCAGCTCCGTGCGGTCGCGGTGGTCGGGAGCCCCCAGTACGGCCTGGTGGTACCACCACACAAGGACGCCCGTCGCGGCCGCGGCCGCCGCGCTGGGGGAGTCCGCGAAGTGACGCGCCGCCACTGGGGCGCGGGGGTCGCCGAGGAACCAGACGAGGATGTCGTACAGGACCGTGCTCGCGGCGGCGATCGCCGTGACGAGGCCACCCCCGACGCCTGCCAGCAGGACGTAGCCCAGCCACAGCGGGTCACGCTCCGAGCCCGCCGTCGTCCTGACCCAGTAGACGAACCAGACCGGCGCCCCGACAGCCAGGGTGACCGCCCCGCGCAGCAGGCGGTTGTCGCCGCCGGCCAGGAGGGCATCCGCGCTGACTCCCAGGACCTCCTGCACGGTGCCGGCCAGGAGACCCGCCAGGCCGGTCGCGGCCGTCACCAGGCCAATGAGGGAACCGACGACGTGGTGGACGCGGTAGCGGTCAGCGGGGACGGCACGAGTCTGCACCCACCAGTGGAGTCCCCACACCGAGCCCCAGACGATGAGCCGGGCCAGCGACCGGCCGCTGTACACCTGCAGACCGGCCGCCCAGGAGAGCACGTCGTGCAGGGCGAGCATGGCGACGACCAGAGACGTCAGAGAGGCCGCAGTGATGTAGAGCGCCCAGGCCGGCGAGGCGGCCTCGAGCGGATCCTCCGCCAACCTGCGGCGAGACCACAGCGCCACCAGCACGAAGAGGGGGACGCCGACCACCGTGAACGCGACGCTGCGCGCCAGTTCGCTCTGGTCGGCAGTGGCGAGAGGGGCGCTCAGAAGCCTGCCGAGCAGTCCCGAGAGACCGGTCGCCACGACGATGAGCAGGCCGTACAGCAGGAGGTACTGGAAGAGCCGTCGGACGGCGTGGCCCTCGGTGGCAGGGCCGCCGCCGCGGGCGGTCATGCCCCGTACCGCGACCACGGCCACGACGCCCAGGCCGACGAGCAGGAGCAGTGAGACGATCACTTCACGCCTCCCTCACAGTCCCAGAGCGGCCAGGGCGTACCCGCCAGCCGCCAGCCCTCGGCCGAGCGCGTCAGCCGGAAGATCTGGTCCTCGGAGTACTCAGACGTGTCGAGGGGGCCGCCGCCTCCCATCACGAGCTGGACCTGGACGCGGGCGCTGTCTCCATCGACCTCGGTGTCCACGAGATACACCTGCGCCGAGTCCACCATGGACGCCCGGTCCAGGTCTGAAGCGTCACACGAGCTGTCCGTGGCGAAGTAGGTGGCTGCCTGGTCGTTGTCGCCCTTCAGCGCCGCCGTCAGGTAGCTCTGGACGACCCCCTCCGGGGTTGCCTCGTCGTACGTGGTGACGGGCCTGTTGGCCGAGAGCACGGCAACCACCAGGGCCAGCACCACGACTGCGCCCACGACGATCGCCAGGACCCGGTTGGGACGACTGCTCATGACCCCACTGTTGGGCGAGGTCCCCGGGCGGGTGCAGAGCCTTCGGTCCCGTTCCTCGGACGAGCTTCGGCCGCCACCTGCATCGGCCCTGGCACCTCCGCCAACGTCCTCCCGATGCCTCCCACGACCGCTTCAGCACCGGGAAGCAACGGGGACCTGCTTGTGACGGGCTGCGGGACCTTGTGCCCTGCAGGGGCCGAGACGCCGTTGGTGCAATGGAAGACGGCCCGCAACGGGCGGGCCGGGCACGCGAGTCGAGGTGATCGTGATGAGTGTGGGCACTCCCCACGGGATGGAAGAGCAGACGCTGGGCGACGTCGACCTCGTGACTGCGGAGCTCCTGCGTGAGCTGGTCGACGTCGAGGGGCCCTGCGTCTCCCTGTTGCTGCCGACGAGTCGCTTCGGTCCCGGGACGCTGAGCGGTCCGGCTCGTCTGCGCCACCTGGAAGACCAGGCTGCTGCGGATCTGCGGGCCACCGGATGCGACGACCCATCCATCGAACGACTCCTCGCCCCGGTCCGCGCCCTGCACGGCAACGACGACTTCTGGCAGCACCAGGGCGACGGCCTCGCTCTCTTCGCAGCCCCAGGCTTCTTCGCCCACCTGCGGCTGCCCGCCGCCCTGCCGGAACAGGCGGTGGTGGGTGACGACTTCCGGGTGGCGCCCCTCGTCCCCCTCGTGTCGGCTGACGGCGGCTTCTTCATCCTGGCCCTGGCCCAGAACTCGGTGCGGTTGTTCCACGCCACCAAACAGGGCTTCGGAGAACTCGCCCTCGGCGCGATCCCAGGCTCGATGCAGGAGGCCATCCCCCAGGAGGAGGCCGAACGCCACGGCCAGTCGCACTCCACCGGCGCGACCCGTGTCCAGTTCCACGGACAGGGGTCGGAGGCCGACTACGACAAGGCAGCGCTCGAGCGGTACTTCCGCGCCGTCGACAGGCCCCTCACCGCGCGGCTGGGGGGCCGCGGTGAGCCCCTCGTGCTCGCGGCCGTGAGGTACTACCTGCCGATCTACGCCGCGGTCAGCCGCTACCCACAGGTCTGGGGCGAGGCCGTCGACGGCAATCCGGAGCAGCGGTCGCCGCGGGAGCTCCACGACGCAGCCTGGTCCCTGCTGGCCCAGCACTTCGCGGAGCGGGAGAGGCACTACCTCGACCGGTACCGCCAGGCGGCTGGGACCGGCCTGACCCTGAGTGGCGCTGAGCCGCTCCTGGCCGCTGCGCGCAAGGGTCGAGTCGACATCCTCCTGCTGGACGTGGAGACCGCACAGGGCGGAGGCGACGACCTGACGGACGCAGCAGTCGCCGAGACGCTTCGACACAACGGCAGGGTGGTGGCGGTCGGCGACCTGACGGAGGTCGAGGGCGCGCCGGTGGCCCTGCTGCGCTACTGAGCACGCTGAGCTCGTCTGCTTGACGTAGGGACAACGGCGTCGCACGTCCCACAAAATCACGACTTCCGTCACAACCTTCGCGCGTCGGCTCGCCACGTCATCCAAAAAGCGCATGCGCGGAGCCTGCCGAGGCGTACCTTCGCACTGTCCCGGGCCCCGGGACAGTGAGGAGGACACATCACCCATGCGCAGACTTCCCAAGAGTCTCGTCCTGGGCGCGGCCGTCGCCACCATCGCGTGCGCGTCGCTCCCAGCAGCAACGGCCAGCGCCGCCCCGTCACCGCGGGACGACGCCGGCTCTGCCGCCAAGCAGCAGCGACCGGACAACCGCCCCGGACCGCAGACCGCTTCGCACCTGGCGCGTCGAACGGCCGCGCAGAAGCTCGTCGCCGAGGGCAAGGCGAAGGCCAACGACGACGGTGTCGTCGTGCTCGACGACGGCAAGGCCGCCGAGGTCGAGACCCTGGCCGCGGACACGGATCCCGACAAGATCTTCACCATCCTCGCCGAGTTCGGCGACCAGAGCCTGGGCCGCTACGGCACGGCGCCGGGCCCGCTGCACAACGCGATCCCTCAGCCCGACCGCAGCGTGGACAACTCCACCACCTGGGCACCGGACTTCAACACCGCCTACTACGAGAACCTCTTCAACGGCGACGGCGAGTCGATGAGGAACTACTACGAGTCGCTGTCGAACGGGCAGTACTCCGTCGTCAACACGGTCAGCGACTGGGTGAAGGTGCCGTACAACGCGTCGTACTACGGCGACAACGCCATCGAGGACAACGGCGGGTCGTGGGCCTTCATCCGGGACGCGGGCAACGCCTGGTGGGACGCCCAGATCGCGGCCGGCAAGACGGCCACGGAGATCAACGCCTACCTCGCGCAGTTCGACGTGTGGGACCGCTACGACTTCGACAACGACACCAACTTCGACGAGCCCGACGGCTACATCGACCACTTCCAGGCGGTCCACGCCGGTGAGGGGGAGGACGCCGGCGGAGGCGCGCAGGGGGCGGACGCGATCTGGTCGCACCGCTGGTACGTCAACGCCACCGACTACGGCGACACCGGGCCCACGGGCAACCTCAGCGGCGGTGCGCGCATCGGCCAGTCGAGCTTCTGGCTCGGCGACTACACGACGGAGCCTGAGAACGGCGGCCTGGGCGTCTTCGCGCACGAGTTCGGCCACGACCTCGAGCTGCCGGACTACTACGACACGGCCGGCGGCGAGAACGGCACGGCGTTCTGGACCCTCATGAGCTCCGGCTCCTGGCTGGGCCACGGGGCGACGGCGAACGAGGGCATCGGTACGACGCCCGGGCTGATGGGTCCCGAGGAGAAGCTGTTCCTCGGGTGGCTCGACTACACCGAGGTCGACCCCGGCCAGAGTGGGACGTTCACGCTGAACCCTGCGCAGTACCAGGTGACCGGCAAGGACCAGGCGATCAAGGTCAACCTGCCGGACAAGACGACCAGCACGTCGTACACCACGCCGCCCTCGGGCACCCACGCCTGGTGGACCGGCAGCGCTGACGGCCTCAACGAGACGCTCACACGGAGCGTCCCGGCCGGCTCGCGCATCACCGTCTCGGCGTCGGCCTGGTACGACATCGAGGCCGGCTACGACTACCTCTACGCGGAGTACTCCACCGACGGCGGCACGACCTGGACCAGGGTCGGTGCGCCCGTCGACGGCAGCAGCAGCGGCCGCTGGTCGACGCTGCGTTTCTCGTACCGCCCGGGCGGCGCCGAGTCGATGTTCCGCTTCCGCTACCAGACCGATGGGGGCGTGCACCTCGACGGCGCCTTCCTGGACGACATCGCGATCGCGGTCGACTCGACCACCGCGCTGAGCGACGACGTCGAGTCCGGCACCAACGGCTGGACCGCGACGGGCCTGTGGAAGATCAGCACCGGGACCGAGACGACCGTCACCGAGCAGTACTACCTGCTGGAGAACCGCGAGTACGCCGGGTACGACGCGACGCTCGCCGAGGGCCCGTACCAGTTCAGCGAGGCGTACTCTCGCCCGGACTGGGTCGAGTTCTTCCCCTTCCAGAACGGCATGCTGACCTGGTACGTCGACCACTCCTACGCCGACAACAACACGTCGGAGCACCCCGGCGGGGGCCTGGCCCTCCCGGTCGACGCGCGGCCCGCTCCGTTCACCTACCCGGATGGGTCGCGACCCAGCAACCGGCGCCAGCCGTTCGACGCCACCTTCGGGCTGGAGGCCACCGACAGTGTCTGCCTGCACAAGGAGGTGCTCGTCAAGAAGCAGGTCCAGTCGCTCGCAGCCTGCGCGCCGAGCAACGGCGGCCTGCCGACCTTCGACGACACCAACCCGCTGGCGTACTGGAGCGCCGACAACCCGCAGAACAGCGTCAAGGTGGCCGGCCACGGGGTGGCCGCCACGGTGACCGACGACAGCGGCTCGGACCTCGTGGTCCGAGTCACCAACCCGGCGCCGTGAGAAACGCTGCGGCGTAAGCGCTCTGGCGCAACAGGCGGGCGGGGCATCGGTGATGCCCCGCCCGTCTGCATGCTGCCGGAAGCGCGATGCGTGCCACGTCCCCGAGAGGCAGGTCTCCCCTCGAGGGCCTCACCGTGCGCGGACGACGACTGCGAGGCGACGGCCGCCTCACCAGGCCCCCGTGGGGTCAGGCGATCACGGCGTCGATGGCCTTCTTCAGCGCACTCGGCTGCAGGGGCTTCTTCGGGGCGCGCCTCTTGGCGGCGGCGAGCTCAACACCGATTTCCTGAAGTGCCTTGCGCCCCAAGCCTTCTCGCACCTTGGGGAACCAGTCCTG
>Ga0247818_10000912_pt1 | contig 18596 bp, 20 predicted proteins | sample 13C_Glucose_Day1_FD_192424 | JGI IMG/M metagenome (GOLD analysis project Ga0247818, IMG submission 192424) | Soil microbial communities from agricultural site in Penn Yan, New York, United States - 13C_Glucose_Day1 | ecosystem: Environmental > Terrestrial > Soil > Agricultural land | place... | reverse complement strand
CGACAATAGATTCGCTCAAGTTGCCATGGGCGATGCTGTCGGCAATGCGGCTGGCGGTCTGCAACGGCCCCATGATACTCAGGATCACCCAGCGGCCCTGGAGGAGCAGCAATAGCAGGCTGGCGATAAGCATGCCGCCAATGGCGAACCTGGCGTTGCTGATGGCTTGCGCGGTACCGGCGCGGGTCTCTCGGGTGTCGGTTTCGATCAGTTCGCTGAGCGCGGCCATCTGGTCTTCCAACTGGCTGAACGCAGCATTGAAGCTACCCAGTTCTTTTTGCGCGGCATCCGGATTGGCCAGTGCCAGCCCGACGATGCGTTCGGCGGCGTTGATGTAGGTATCCAGGCTCGGTTTGACCTTGTCCAGGCCGGCCTTGAGGGTGGCGTGTACCGGCAGCTTGAGGTTTTCACCGAGCACTTCACGAAAGTGTGCCGCATGTTCCTCGATGGAACTGCGCACCTCGGTGGCGCTGCTGGTGCTTTTGCCCAACCCGACGAGCATCGCGGCGAGCACGTCGGCGCGTAACGCGTCGTGCATCATGTCGGCTTCCAGGTGATTGCGCAGCGCGGTCATGCTGACCTCATTGTCATTCACCGCCTGCGCCATCTGCGTGTTTCCCAGGTAACTGACCAGGCTCATGATCAAGGCGGTGAGCAGGCCCGTGCCAATCAACAACAGCAATCTTATTTTTATCGACACGTTGTGGGTCCCCAGTCAGATGGATAAAGCCCTGCGCGCAGGACTTCTCTGAACGGGTTATCGACTGTGCCGGGCGCTAGTTGAGGGCTATTTCCATTCGCTCGTTTCTTTGTAGGAGCGAGCTTGCTCGCGATGGACTCAAGAGCGCCGCGTTTAACCAGTCAAACACGCGTTATCGTTAACGACCATCGTCGGAACGCCGCCCGGAGCAAGCTCGCTCCTACAGGGGCCGCATTCGCCCTGCTAGTTCGTTTATTCCGCGACTCGTGCTAGGTTGTACGATGACCGATGAGTCACGTTAAATGACCGTCGCTCCCGACAACCACAACAACAAGGAAACACCCATGAAACGAACCAGACTGCTGATTGGTTTTCTGTGCCTCTTCAGTGGCTACGTAGCGGCAGCCCCTTCCCCGGGCGAGAACGAGGTCGCGCAAGCCGTCGATCACCTGACTCAAGCCATGCTGAAGAAAAACATTCCCGAACTGCAGGCACTGACCGCGGACAACCTCACCTACGGGCACTCCAGCGGAAAAATCCAGGACAAGAAGGCATTCATCGCCGATATCGAAACCGGCAAAAGCGCGTTCAAGACTCTGGAAATGCAAAACCAGACCATCACCCTGTCCGGTGATGTAGCGCTGGTTCGTCACCACTTCTCGGCCCTGGCCCTGAAGGGGACCGAAGTTATTCCTACGGAAATCGAGAACTTCCAGATCTGGCAGAAACAGAAAGGCCAATGGTTGCTGGTTGGCCGGCAGGCTTTCCGCTTCTGATTGTCGATCGATGAAGGGGGACGCGTTATTTGAGACGCGTCCTCTTTCTTCATTTCATAACAGAAGTATCCTCATCGCTGACGATTTTCAGCCAAGGCCAGCGGGACTGATAACTCAGGGCCTTCTGTTCGAATAATTCGCGTTGAGGATTGCGCGGATTGATCCGCAACAGCCCTTCTTCGACATCTCGCAAACCGTAGGGCGCATACACCTCGCCCGTCAGCACATCCAACCCGATGCACGTCCCCGCGACCAGGTACCGATCGATCCCGTCCTTGGCCGTTTGCAACCTGGGATAGGCCTTGCCGAACCGCTGGGCGTACCAAAGGTGAACCCGTGCCTGGTTCTTGATCTCAAGGTTCACGTCAAGGTCATGAAAGAGCTGGCGCGCGAGGTTGATGACTTCGTTCTCAGCCTCCCAGGACACGTCTTCATCGAAGTAAAAAACGTCGTAATCCTTGACGCCCCAGGCGGCGGGATGGCCGGCTTGCTGATTCCACACCGCCTGAAACAGGCAGCCGGCGGTCAACATGCATTGGTTCAAGCCGAGTGAAGGCAAGCGTCGGGCAATCTCGGCGTTGGCCGGGTTGGTCATTGCGATTTCGATCAAGCGTTCGGGGATCAACATCTGCCGTTTCCTTGTAGGCATCACTATCCTTGAAGGCTGACGATACAGGAAAACCGTTGAAACATGCCCCTGGGGGGTAACGACGAAAAAGCCCGCACAAGGCGGGCTTAGTGAGTGAAAGTTGAGTAGGCGGCCAGCGCTGGTCTCTGGCTTACAAGGTTTATCAGGACTCTGACAGAAGCGTTTTGTGCGCTTCTGCTTCACACGGCATAAGGGCTGGATCTCAGCGCGGAGATCTTTCTAACCGTGTACCCTTCGGAACGCGCCCCACGTTTCCTCGCTATCCGCTTTGCGCATCAGTCTGCGTCTTCACCTACAACTTCAGAGTAGCAAAGAAGCACGGGGGGTTAAACCCGATTTTTAGACCGATTTCCTTCATGAAAAACGGCGGCTGGAAGCAAAAATACTATGGCCGGCCCCAAGGATGAAATTGACGCTCCCACAGGCCTGGGTAAATACTCGACGGCCTGGCAAGAGCATGCCGCCGAGCATGTTCAATGGCCAACACTGACTGATGGGAAGGACCGCAAAATGACGACGCGAACCGAAAAGGCCGTTCTGGCTGGCGGTTGTTTCTGGGGCATGCAGGATCTGATCAGGCGCCAACCCGGCGTGTTGTCCACGCGGGTGGGTTACACCGGCGGTGATGTCGACAATGCCACCTATCGCAACCATGGCACCCATGCCGAAGCGATCGAGATCGAGTTCGATCCGCAGCAGATCAGCTATCGCCAGATCCTCGAGTTTTTCTTCCAGATCCATGACCCGACGACCAGGAACCGCCAGGGTAACGATATCGGTACAAGCTACCGCTCTGCCCTGTTCTACCTCGACGAAGAACAGCAGCGCGTGGCCGAAGACACGGTGGCCGACGCCGATGCCTCCGGTCTCTGGCCCGACAAGGTGGTCACCGAGATCGTGCCCGCCGGCCCGTTCTGGCAAGCGGAGCCGGAGCATCAGGACTATCTGGAACACTATCCCAACGGCTATACCTGCCATTTCATCCGGCCGAACTGGAAGTTGCCTCAACGCGGGTGATGGTTTGGGTGACTCTAGTCCTGGCGATCAGGGATCAACCTGGCCCATCAGTTCGGCGACCGTTTCCGGGCGATTGGCATAGCGCTGCGCCAACACTGCACACACCATCAGCTGAATCTGATGGAACAGCATCAGCGGCAGGATCAACACACCCAGGGTGCTGCCGGCGAACAGCACCTGGGCCATCGGCACACCGGTCGCCAGGCTTTTCTTCGAACCACAGAACAGGATGGTGATGCGGTCTTCCTCATTGAAGCCCAGGGCTTTGGCCGACACGGTAGCGATCAGCAGCACCAGCGCCAACAGGATGCAGCACACCACCACCAGACCGGCCAGCGCCCAGAGCGGAATCTGATGCCAGATGCCTTCGACCACCGCCGCGCTGAACGCGCCATAGACCACCAGCAGGATCGAGCCCTGATCAACGAACTTCAGCCAGTGCTTGTTGCGCGCTACCCATGCACCGATCCAGCGCCGGGCAATCTGTCCGGCAATGAACGGTAGCAACAGTTGCACGCTGATTTTCAGAATCGCATCGAGGGTCGAACCGCCCTCGCCGTGCACATCCAACAGCAAGGTCACCAGCAACGGCGTGAGAAAGATCCCGAACAGGCTGGACGCCGCCGCACTGCAAATCGCCGCCGGAATGTTGCCACGGGCCAGGGAGGTGAACGCAATCGCCGACTGTACGGTGGCCGGAAGTGCGCAAAGGTAAAGCATGCCCATGTACAGATCGTCGCCGACCAGGGGTGACATCAAGGGTTTGAGCGCCAGGCCGAGCAGCGGGAACAGGACAAAAGTCAGGCCGAACACCAGCAGATGCAGGCGCCAGTGGCCTGCACCGGCAATGATCGACTCGCGCGACAGCTTGGCGCCATGCAGGAAAAACAGCAGGCCGATGGCGATGTTGGTCAGCCTGCCAAAGCCGACGCCTATTTGACCGCTGGCGGGCAGGATGCTGGCGAGAACCACCACGCCGATCAAGGTCAGGGTGAAGTTGTCAGGCAAGAAGCGAGGGCGGGTCATAAGCATCATCCGGGCGCCAGGAAGGTAGCGATGACTGTAACCTGCCTGCAGTTGACCGGCTAACGCCAACAAGCCAGTAGATATCGCCAAAAGGACAACAGACGCTTTGTTCTCGATTCGCCAGTACCCTGGCCATTGAATGTCTTCAGCAAGCCCCCCGTGACGGCGACGAACTGCCAGGAAAACCTTCCGCACCCGCCAGCGCCTATGTATCATCAGCCCGGGCCGCTGCTGCCCGCCGCTCGCTCCCGCCGGGAAAGGTGAAAGCATCTGTTTTTTTCCCAATCATGTCGTATCTCTTGACGGTCGGGATTTGGCAACGCGAGCACCAGAATGCCTCGACTACAGGAGTAACGATGTTTTCGATCGAACAAGCCAAGCAGATGGCCAAGCGGCTGCGTGCCTCGCTGGAGACGCGCGATCAAGCGGTGCCCCACGCCACCGCGCTTGAACTGGTTGCACAGCAACTGGGTTACAAGGACTGGAACACCGCATCGGCAATGCTGCCCCAGGAAAGCACCCCACCCGCGATCACGTTCGACAAACCCATCCCGATATTGCGGATGTTCGACGAAACCAAGGCGCGGGAGTTCTATCTGGATTTTCTGGGTTTCAGCGTCGAATTCGAGCACCGTTTCGCCGCCGATCTACCGCTGTACCTGGGGATCAGTCGCGACGGCCTGCAACTGCATCTGTCCGAACATCATGGCGATGCGAGCCCCGGGTCCACGGTATTTGTGCCCATGCACAATATCGAACGGCTGCGGGATGAATTGCTAGCCAAACGTTATGGCTATGGACGTCCGGATATTGTCCAGCAGGGCTGGGGCCAAGTCCTGGAAGTCCATGACCCTTTCGGTAACCGGATCCGGTTCTGTCAAAGCTGACCTGCCTGGCGGACCGGGCAGGCCCGGTCCGCCTCGGTTTGATTGCCACCCTTGACGATGGATGGCAAAAGGACCCGAGGCGGTCATTATCGCTCCAATTCGTCTACCCTCACCAAGCGCCGAGCAGCAAGCAGCTTGTGCCCGGCGCCTCGACATTCTTGCGTTAATGCACCGGAGAATCTTCATGTTCAAACGCCCCCTGGCATTGGCCGCTGGCTTGACCCTGTCTTTTTGCACCCTGCTGGCCCAGGCCGCCGACACCCTTAAAGTCAGCGCCATTCCCGATGAAGCGCCCACCGAACTGTTGCGCAAGTTCAAGCCGCTTGGCGCCTATCTGGAACAGCAATTAGGCATGAAGGTCGAGTTCGTACCGGTGAGCGACTATCCCGCCGTAGTCGAAGCGCTCGCTACCGACCGGATCGACATGGCCTGGCTGGGCGGCTTCACGTTCGTGCAGGCGCGACTGAAAACCGGCAATGCCATACCGCTGGTACAGCGCGAACAGGATGCTCAATTCACCAGCAAGTTCATCACGGCCGACCCGGCCGTCAAGTCGCTGGCCGACCTCAAGGGCAAGACCTTTGCGTTCGGCTCGGTGTCCTCCACGTCAGGCAGCCTTATGCCGCGCTTTTTCATGCTCAAGGACGGCATCAAGCCGGAAACTTATTTCAGTCGCGTGGGCTACTCCGGTGCCCACGATGCCACTGTCGCCTGGGTCCAGGCAGGCAAGGTGGACGCCGGGGTCCTGAACGCCAGCGTCTGGGAAAAGCTGGTCGCCGCCGGCAAGGTCGACACTACCAAGGTCAAAGTGTTTGCCACCACCCCGGCCTACTTCGATTACAACTGGACGGTGCGCGGGACCCTCGACCCGGCGCTGGCGGCGAAGATCAAGGCCGCCTTCCTGGCGCTCGACCCGGCGAAACCGAAAGACAAGGAAATCCTCGATCTGCAGGCCGCCAGCCGATTCATCGAAACCAACCCTGACAACTACAAGGGCATCGAAGAAGCCGCACGCGCCGCCGACCTGCTCAAATGACGTTACACCTGACCCAGGTCAGCCTCACCCACGCCAACGGCGTCCGGGCGCTGCATGGCGTGGACCTGCACATCTCGGCACGGGAACAGGTCGCCATCATCGGCCCGTCCGGGGCGGGCAAGTCGAGCTTGCTCAACCTGCTGGCCACCGCCCTGCGCCCTGGCAGCGGCGAGCTGCAGATACTCGGCGAGCGGGCCTGGCAGCTGTCTGCCCGTCAGCGCCAGCGTCTGCGCGCACGCATCGGGCTGATCCATCAAGCGCCCCCGCTGCCACCACGCCAGCGCGTGGTCACAGCAGTCCTGGCCGGCAAGCTGGGCCAGTGGGGCCTGGGCAAGAGCCTGCTGAACCTGCTGCATCCGCTGGATATACCGGGCGCACGCGCGGCATTGGCCAGGCTGGACCTGGGCGACAAGTTATTTGCGCATTGCCAGCAACTGTCCGGTGGCCAGCTGCAGCGCGTGGGCATCGCCCGGGTGTTGTATCAAGCGCCCGAGGTGTTGCTGGCCGATGAGCCGGTATCGGCCATGGATCCGGTGTTGGCCGAGCACACGCTGTCGGTGCTGTGCCGCCATGCCCGGGAACACAACGTCACCCTGGTCGCCAGCCTGCATGCGGTGGAACTGGCCCTGGCGCATTTTTCGCGGATCATCGGCTTGCGTGACGGGCAGATCCTGTTCGACCTGCCCGCCGATGCCGTCGACCGCGAACTGCTCGACAAGCTCTACGCCAATGAGCAGCTGCAGTCGTCGCCAGTGCCTCCGGCGCCCTTGGTTGTGCAGATTCCCCGATGCTGAGCCGCGATACCCGAGATCCCGCCACCCGCCCCCGCCTGCTTCTCACACTGCTGGCGCTGGTCCTGCTGTGGCCGGGCATCCACTTCAGCGAGTTGGACCTGGGCGTACTGGTAGCCAGTGACAGCCAGAGCGAAATCGGCAAGTTCGTGTCAGCCTTCTGGCCACCCGCCCATGACGAGGCGTTTATCGAGCTGTTGTTGCAAGCCACCCTGCAGACCCTGGCCATTGCCACGGCCGGCATGGCGCTGGCGTTGCTGTTGGCAATCCCCGCCAGCCTGCTGGCCAGTCGTGCCCTGTCGCTGTCCGCTGCCGCCCGTGCCGGCCACCCGGGCTTCTGGGGCCGACTGCTGCGCTGGCCGGTGCGCGGCTTGCTGATCTTCCTGCGCAGCGTGCCGGAAATCGTCTGGGCCCTGCTGTTCGTGCGCGCCGTCGGCCTGGGCCCGACGGCCGGGGTGCTGGCCATTGCCATTACCTACAGCGGCATGTTGGGCAAGGTATATGCGGAGATTTTCGAATCGGTCGACCAACGCCCGGCCCACGCGCTGCTGCAGTCCGGCAGCGGTCGGCTGGCGGCCTTTAGCTACGGAATCCTGCCCAATGTCGCTGCGGAGTTGCTGTCGTACACCGTGTACCGCTGGGAATGCGCCATCCGCGCTTCGGTGGTGATGGGCTTTGTCGGCGCCGGCGGCCTGGGCCAGCAAATGGACCTGTCGTTGCGCATGTTCGCCGGCGGCGAGGTGGCCAGCCTGTTGCTGACGTTCCTCGTCCTGGTGCTGCTCGCCGATCAACTCAGCCGCCTGCTGCGCTGGAGGCTGACATGAATCGCCTGTTGAACCTGATCCTGCTGCTGTGCATCGGCGCAGCGGTCGTTGCTTCGTTCATCTACCTGAGCATCGACCTCGGCGAGCTCGGCAGCAGCGGCAACCTGAACCGGATGGGTGCTTATGCCCAGCGTTTTCTCAGCCCGGACCTGAGCGCGGGCCATCTGCAAGCCATCGGTCACGGCGCCCTGGAAACCATTGCGATGTCCGCCTTGGGCACGCTGCTCGCAGCGGTCTTCGGTCTGCTGTTGGCATTGCCTGCGGCCGGGCGCTTTGGCTGGCCCTTGCAAAGCGCGTCGCGCCTGGTGCTCAACGCCCTGCGCGCGGTGCCGGAACTGGTGTGGGCCGCGTTGATGGTGCTTGCCGCCGGCCTCGGGCCCAATGCCGGCACCCTGGCACTGGCCCTGCACACCACCGGCGTGCTCGGCCGGTTGTTCGCCGAAGCGCTGGAAAATACCCCGCCGGAACCCGCCGACGCCATCCGCCTGCAGGGCGGCAATGCCGTGTGGGCGTTCTGTTACGGCACCCTGCCCAACCTGTTGCCACAGCTGATGGCCTACATCCTGTACCGCTGGGAAAACAATATCCGCATGGCCAGCGTGCTCGGTTTCGTCGGCGCCGGTGGTTTGGGACAAATGCTCTATGTCAGCCTCAGCCTGTTCCAGGAAGCTCAAGCCAGCACGGTGATACTGGCCATGCTGATACTGGTGCTCGCCGTCGATTCATTGAGCAGCTGGAGCCGACAACGCTGGGTCAAGGCCTGACGGCAAGACTTCATCGCAACGTCAATCATCCTCATGCAGCTTGATACCCCGCGCATGCAGCAGATGAGGCACCAGCAGCACCAGCAACGTCAGCGCCAGGAACGCCGCCGATATCGGTTGCGTCAGAAACACCGTCCAGTCCCCCTCGCTGATGGATAAGGCGTTACGCAGTTGTTTCTCGGCCATCGGCCCCAGCAGCATGCCGACGATCACCGGGGCGACGGGGAAGTCGAAGCGACGCATCAGCACCCCGCCCCAGCCGATCGCCAGCATCAGCAACAGATCGAAGGAAGAATGGCGCATGCCGTACACGCCGATGGTGGCGAACACCAGAATGCCGGCGTTCAGGTATGGCCGGGGGATCTGCAGGAGTTTGACCCAGAGGCCCACCAGCGGCAGGTTCAACACCAGCAGGATGACGTTGCCGATGTAGAGCGAGGCCACCAGGGTCCAGACCAAGGCCCCCGAGGTCTCGAAGAGCATCGGCCCAGGTTGCAGGTTGTAGTTCTGGAACGCGGCCAACAGGATCGCCGCGGTGGCGGAGGTGGGAATGCCGAGCGTCAGCAGCGGCACCAGCGAACCGGTGGCACTCGCGTTGTTGGCGGCTTCGGGACCGGCGACGCCTTCGATGGCGCCCTCGCCCTTGCTGGCGGCGAATTCCTTCGGGTATTTGCTGAGTTTGCGTTCGGTCGAATAGGACAGAAAGGTCGGGATTTCAGCACCACCGGCGGGAATCGAGCCAAAGGGAAAACCGATCAGCGTGCCCCGCAGCCAGGCGGGCACCGAGCGCTTCCAGTCGGAGCGGGTCATCCACAACGAGGTCAAGCGGTGCCGGCCGGATTCCGCTTCTTTTTGATAAAGCAGGCTGTACAAGGCCTCCCCCACCGCAAACAACCCGACCGCCACAAGCACCACTTCGATGCCATCCACCAGCTCGGGCACCCCCAAGGTATAGCGGGCTATACCCGAGGTCGAGTCCAGGCCGATCATCCCCACGGTCAGACCGATCCCCAATGAGGCAAAGCCTCGCAGCATCGACGCCCCCAGCACCGCAGACACGGTCGTGAAGGACAGCACCAGAATCGCGAAATACTCTGCGGGACCAAAGTTGAGCGCGAGTTTGGCCACGATGGGCGCAAACAGGGTCAGCAGAACCGTCGCGATGGTACCCGCCACGAATGAGCCGATCGCCGCCGTGGCCAGGGCCGGTCCCGCCCGACCGTTGCGCGCCATGAGATTGCCCTCCAGGGCGGTGACCATGGACGACGACTCACCCGGGGTATTGAGCAAAATGGAGGTGGTCGAGCCGCCGAATTGAGCGCCGTAATAGATACCGGCAAACATGATCAAGGCCCCGGTAGGATCGACCTTGGCGGTGATCGGCAGCAGCAAGGCCACCGTCAGCGCCGGCCCGATCCCCGGCAGGACACCAATCGCAGTGCCCAACAGACAGCCGATAAACCCCCACATCAAATTGATCGGCGTCAGTGCCGAGGAAAACCCCATCGCCAGGCTTGCGAGAATGTCCACCGTTTCGATCTCCTTCGGCCCGGTTCAAATCCAGGCGTTGACCAGGGGCGGCAGGGAAACCCCCAGGCCGGCGTTGAACAACCAGTAAATCGGCAGCGTCAGGGCCATGCCGATGGCGAGATCGCGCACCGGACGGCGGCTGCCGAACCCCCGTGCCGAACAGGCAAACAACAAGGCGGCGGCCAACACGAACCCGATGAAGTTGATGAGCAAGGCCACCCCCAGAAGACCCGCCGTGACCCAGGCAGCACCGGCTTTTCCGTCCGGTACGACGCCTGCCGTCCCGTTGGTGTCGTCGGTTAGTTCGCGAAAGCCACCCGAGACCGCTTGATAACTCAGCAACAAGCCCACGGCGCCAAGGAATGCCGCCACAGCGAAGGGGTAGACGTGCGCACCGAGGATGACGAACCCCATCTCGGGGGGAAACCGATACGCGCCGAACGCGAGCACGGCGCTGATGGCAATCACGCCGAGGCCAATCGCCAGTTGCGTCGGCACAATCCTGCGAGTCTGAGTCATTTCGCAACCAGCCCGACCTCGACCAGCATCGCACGCAGCCGCACGTGCTCTTCGTCGACGAATTTGCCGAACTCATCGCCGGTCAGGACGTTGGCTGACCACTTGTTGGTTTCGATATTTTGTTTCCAGACGTTGCTGTTGCTGGCGGCCACGACGGCGTCGGTCACTTCTTTGCGCTGCTCGGGCGTGAGGCCTGCGGCGCCGTAAACCCCACGCCAGTTGCCGATTGTCACGTCGTAACCACTCTCCTTGAGCGTCGGTGCATCGATGCCGGCCACACGCTCGGGCGCGCCGATGGCCAGCACACGGAACTGGCCGTTCCTGATGTATTGGCCAAGCTCGGCATAACCACCGGTGATCACCTTGATCTGACCGCCCAAGGCCTGGGCAACGACTTCACCGCCACCGGCGAAGGCGACGTAATTCACCTTGTTGACCGGCACCCCCATTTTGCCCGCCAGCTCGGCAATCCCGATGTGATCGATCGACCCCTTGGAACCACCGCCCCAGGAGATACTGGTCGGCTTCTCTTTAAAGGCCTTGAGCAAGTCTTCCAGGGTCTTGAATTCGGATTCCTTGCGTACCGCGAGCACATTGTATTCGGTGAACAGCCGGGCAATCGGCGTCACATCCTTCAAGGTGATTTGCGGCTTGTTCTGTTCAATGGCCGTCACCATGATCGCGCCCACGACCAGCAGCGCATTCGGGTCGCCCTTGGTGCTGTTGGCAAATTGCGCCAATCCCAGGGTCCCCCCTGCTCCGCCCTTGTTTTCGAAAGTGGTGGATTTCGCCGCTTTGGCCTCGACCAGGGCTTTGCCCAGCACCCGTGCGGTCTGGTCATAACCGCCACCCACGGAACCCGGGGCCATGAACTTGACGGTGTCCAGCGCGAAAGCCGGTGCTGCAAGGGCCGCGGCAGTGATGCCGGCTGCAAGGTAACGATTGAATCGATGGAACAAAGCGGACATGAGTTGTCTCCCGATTGCATTGTTTTTATAGTCGCCGGTTGAACGTCGATCAGGGCACGGTCTCTGTTCAATGAAGCCTGGCCTGCGAATAAGCGTAGGCCATGCTCGGGACGACGGCATATAAGGATGAGTCGCTTCGAAAGGGAGCGCCTTTTACAGTCATCCAATCCTGCTATCGTCGTTCGATGATTGAACCAGACCCGTTCACCAGGAAGGCGAATACATGACCAACGCTCGTGCCGATGACCGCAGCAATGCGTGGTCGGTGTTTCTGATCTTCCTGCGCCTCGGGCTGACCTCGTTCGGCGGCCCGATTGCGCACTTGGGCTATTTCCGCGATGAGTTCGTCACACGTCGGCGCTGGCTGAGCGAAGGCAGTTACGCGGACCTGGTCGCCCTCTGCCAGTTCCTGCCGGGGCCGGCGAGCAGTCAGGTCGGTATCGCGCTGGGGTTGTCCCGGGCGGGATACGGCGGCGCGCTGGCGGCCTGGGCCGGTTTTACGTTGCCTTCGGCGATTGCCCTGATCCTGTTTGCACTGGGCATGTCCCGATATGGCACGGCCATTTCCCCCGGGGCACTGCATGGCCTCAAGGTGGTCGCCGTCGCGGTGGTCGCGCAAGCGGTGTGGGGCATGGCGCGGAACCTGTGCACGGACGTGCCGCGAGTCACCCTCATGGCGGTCGCGGCGTGCGTCGCCTTGCTTGAACCGTCCGCCTGGGGCCAGGTCAGCGTGATCGCCGCCGCGGCCGTGGCTGGCCTCCTGCTGTTCAAGCCCGGGCAGAGTGCCGGCCACGATCCACTCCCGATCACGATCAGACGCCGGACCGGGGCCATCTGGCTGGCGCTGTTCCTGGCATTGCTGGTGGGCCTACCCCTCCTGGCCCAGGTGCTGCCCAATCAAACCGTGGCGATGGTGGACGCCTTCTATCGGGCCGGATCACTGGTGTTCGGCGGGGGCCACGTCGTTCTGCCCCTGCTGCAAGCCGAGGTGGTGCCCAGCGGCTGGGTCGGCAATGATGCTTTCCTCGCCGGGTATGGTGCCGCCCAGGCGGTGTCCGGACCGTTGTTTACATTCGCCGCGTTCCTTGGCGCGTCGATGAACCTTGCGCCTTCGGGCTGGACAGGCGGCGTGATCTGCCTGCTGGCGATCTTCGCGCCGGCCTTTCTGTTGATCATGGGCGTCTTGCCCTTTTGGGAGTGCTTGCGTCGCAGCTTACGCACCCAGGCTGCACTGGCCGGGGTGAATGCGGCGGTGGTCGGCCTGTTGTTGGCCGCGCTGTATCAGCCGGTCTGGACCAGTGCCATTGTCCAGGCGCAAGACTTCGTTCTGGCACTGGTCGCGCTGGTGGCGCTGATGTTCTGGAAATTGCCACCGTGGCTGGTGGTTATCGGCTGCGGGGTCACGGGGTGGCTGTTGTAGGAGCCGGCTTGCCGGCGAATACGGCGGTACATTCGGTAGAGGTGTCTTCTGACAAACCGCTTTCGCCGGCAAGCCGGCTCCTACAGGGGTCTTCGCCAAACATGAAAAGGGTGAACGACACCGATCCCGTGTAGGAGCCTGCTTGTTGTAACGGCGCGAGATAGTTACCGCCTGGCAACTTATTGATATTCAAACTTCTAATTTTCCAGAAACACTTATCCCTGATGGCGCGGTACAGCGCTGAACAATGCCGAGTTATTCTAAAACCGTCTGCGCTGAACCCCTGACCTGGAGCGTCAGGCGTCAAGTTGATCAATAACCTGCAACAGGAAACGTATTATGAAAGGCATGCTCGGCAGCATTGGATTGTCGCTCTTACTGACGGCAACGGCGGCGTTCGCCCATCACGGCTGGAGTGAATACGACTCCAGCGAATCCTTGACACTGAACGGCACGATAGAAGAATCCGGCTACTCCCATCCCCACGGTTTCGTGCGCCTCAAGACAGCGGACAAGACCTGGACCGTCGTCCTCGCACCGCCCTCGCGCATGGAGAATCGCGGCCTTTCCCGGGAGATGCTGAGTGTGGGCAACACGGCCACCGTGGTCGGCTATCAGAATCGCACCAACCCTGAAGAATTGCGCGCCGAACGCATCACGATCGGCACCAAGACCACGGAGCTGCGCTGATGCAGGCTGTCGACAGCAGCGTCGGAACGGCGCCGGACAGCTGGCTGGACTGGTTGAATGACTCGGCGCTTGGGGCGGCCATGCGCGGCGACCTGTGGCTGTATCCGATGGTCGAGGTGGTTCACATCCTCGGTTTCTCGGTGCTGTTCGGCGCTGTCCTGATGTTCGATCTGCGGGTGCTCGGGCTGTCGAAAAACATTGAGGTGACGGCCCTGGCGCGCCACCTCCTGACCTGGTCGATCGCGGCCCTGCTGTTGGTCGTGCCTGCCGGGCTGATGATGTTTTCAGCTCACCCCCATGACTTCGCCTCCAACGGCGTCTTCATCCTGAAGTTGTGCCTGATCGCTGCGGCAGGCATCAATGCCGCACTGTTCCACGTCGGCGTCTACCGCTCCGTCGACCGATGGAACACCGCCATTGCGGCACCTGGAATCGCAAAGATCCAGGCACTGTTTTCAATTGCGCTATGGGTCACCGTGATCCTCTGTGGTCGACTGTTGGCGTATACCTGAGCCAACTGGCCTGCGACGGCGCGCACTCGCTTTGGGTATGCGCTTCATTACTTCCCCCGGTTGTGGCGTTATTTCAGGGTTTTTTGGCCTGTCGGATGACAAACATTGCTCTTAGGATTTGTCTCCGTTACCCAGCCGCGCTGTCGCAGAGGGTTCGCTCCTTTCTCCCAGCGCAAAAACACACTTGAAAGAGTTCGACGGCGTCACTCATCGTTCTCGATTTTGTCTTCTGGAAAAACCATGACACAGCACATTCTGATTGTTGGTGCAGGATTCGGTGGCGTTTGGAGTGCCTTGAGCGCGGCCCGTCTGTTGGACCAGCATGATCGCAATGACGTCCGCATCACCGTCCTGGCCCCCCAGGCGGAGCTGCGAATCCGCCCTCGGTTCTACGAGCCGGACGTACACAAGATGATGGCGCCACTGGGCGAGTTGTTCGACGCGGTGGGGGTGAAGTTCGTACAAGGCTCGGCCGACGAGATCGATGTGCAGGCCAGACAGGTTACCTACAGCGACGTGCACGGCACGCAAGGCCGGTTGAAGTTTGACCGACTGGTCCTGGCCGCCGGCAGTCGTCTCATTCGTCCTCCCCTTGAAGGCATGATCGAGCACGCCTTCGACGTCGACCAGATTGAAACGGCCACGCTGTTGGAAACCCATATCAAGTCGCTGAAGAACCGGCCTGTCAGCGCCGCCCGTAACACCGTGGTGGTGGCTGGTGGTGGCTTCACCGGCATTGAAACCGCCACCGAAATGCCGGCCCGCCTGCGTGCTGCGCTGGGTGACGACGAAGACATCCGAGTCATTGTCGTGGACCGCGGACCGCAAATCGCCGCGTCGATGGGCGACGGTATTCGTCCCGCTATCATCGAAGCTTGCGAACACCTGGGCATCGAGTGGGTACTCAATGCGACTGTCGCCTCGGTGGACGCCAGTGGCGTCACGCTCGCTGACGGGCAACATATCGAGTCGAGCACCGTGATCTGGACGGTCGGGTTTCGCGCCAGTCCACTAACCGAACAAATAGCCGGAACCCGGGACCCTCAAGGTCGCTTGCACGTCGATGGTCACTTGAAGGTGCTGGGACACTCCGACATTTTCGCCACGGGCGATGTGGCGTATGCCGCCACCGACACCGTCGGGAATTTCGCGACGATGTCCTGCCAGCACGCCATTTGCCTGGGCCGTTACGCCGGCAACAATGTGGCGGCCGACCTGCTCGGCGTGGCGCCGATGACCTACAGCCAGCCCAAGTACGTGACCTGCCTGGACCTCGGCGCCTGGGGCGCGGTGTTCACTGAAGGCTGGGATCGTCAATTGAAACTGGTGAAGCAGGAAGCCAAGGAACTCAAGACCCAGATCAACACCCAGTGGATCTATCCGCCGGCAGCCGACCGGGCGACGGCCCTGGCGGCGGCCGACCCGTTGATTCCAGTGGCATGAACCCGGCTCGAACAGCATGCCCCTGCCTGGGTTGACCGAGCCGCATCTCGGTAATTCCACAGGTAGCCGACACTGTACGATCCTGCGCACGCTTCCCCCGGCCAGCGCTCTCTCCTTGCTGAGCCGGCACTTCCCAAACGCCCGCCACTGATTTTTTCTGGCGGGCTTTTTTTCCGGGTCGCCCAGTCAGGTATTGGTCTTCAGCCTGGTCCACAACCGGGTACTCAACCGTGCGATGGCCGCAGGCAGCTCCTCCACGGTAAACAACTTGTCCAGCACACTGCCCGGCGGGTAGATCGCCAGGTCCTGCTTCACGGCTGGAACCACATACTGATCCGCTGCCAGGTTGGGGTTGGCGTAGTGGACGCTGTTGCTGATGTTGGCATCCAGTTGGGCAGCAGGTTTCTATCAAGCTTTTGCACCGCTCCAGCCTTGATCAACCGGGACAGAAAATGGTTCGAAGGGCTCACCACATCGTAGCCGGTGTTGCCGGTTATCAGCTCAGCAACTTCTCACCCGGCATGTTCAATGATCATGCAATGGTTTGCCCAACAGGCCGAACGACCTTCGCGAGCGGTCTAGCTCTCTCAATGAACCTGGCCACTCCGGTGATGCCTCTCTCACTGGACCGGGTCACAGCGGTAACTCCTGTGGGAGCGAGACCGGCTTGCTCGCGAAGGCGCCAGTTCGACCACCAACAAACGTCGCACCAAACCAGAATTTTCAGGTGCCACGCCCCAGCCCTTCTATCGCATTGGCAAACGCACTGCCGGCCTGCCGAACCAGTCCACGCCATTCAACACTGTTAATGAGACCTTTGCGCTCCATGTCATCAGCGGCCTTGAGCAACTCGTCGTATTGATCTTCAGCATCCATGCGGATCCTGGGCTCTTTCAGAAGCTGATACCAGGCTTCCAGGGCTTGCGCTTTCTGATCGTCATTCATGGTCAAACTCCCGGCTTTGACTGTTGTTGGAAGTTTTTTCATGAAGGGCCGTTCCTCGATTCCGACGTACGGTGTTCAGCTCATTAACCTGGATCTCGGTTCAGCGCACGCGTTTCGGCGTTTCACGCCCCGGTTGCGATTATCAAAGGTACAAGCTGCTCTGCATCCGACAGCGCTCCATGATGCCCCCTCCAGGAGGTCTGAAAGGGTTCCCGGGCAGAGCGAATCAAGCCGGCATTGTCCCGGGCGACCAGCAACAGATCGCCAATGCGCTTGCACGCGGCATCCGTCACGTTCTTCCCGAACAGGCCAAGGACCAAAGCCTGTTCTCGCGTGAGCACTTCAAAGTGGCCTGCGAGAACGTCGCGCCAGCGCTTCACTGCATCGGCGTCGGCGGGGTCTTGAAGATAAACATGCCGCGCCCGAATATCACCACAGATACTGGCTACTCCCCGTTGCAGGTCCGGCATCAAGTCAAAATCAAAGGTCCTGGCCTCATCGATCGTGGTCATGCCATGGTCAGCGGTCACTATCAGCAGCGCATCCTGCGCCAATTGATCGCGCAGAATGCGGATTCGTTGATCGATATCTTCGAGCGTGTCCTGCCACTTACCGGATCCTGGCCCATGCAAGTGTCCACACAGGTCGAGTTCGCCGAAATAAACGTACGTCAGTTGTCGATCATTGCACCCTGACGCCGACCGAAAGCGTGCAATCAGATCGTCGGGATCAGTGAACGCAATGACTTTGGCCCCGTTGAACACGGTCCGGGTATAGGCCGAACCGGCAATAGCGACAGGCAGAAATGCATTGATCGACAAGCCATCGGAGGCCGCCTTCACCCAGGCCGACTGGCTGGCCACGATCTCTTCGGTACAGGCGGCTGCGTCAAGTCGACCGGTGCGCGGGTCGAAGAGCTGCCAGGACAGAGGATTGAACTGCCACCCCTCGACATTGAAAGCCGCACCGACTATGCCATGACTGCCGCTGTCTTCCGCAGTTGCCAGCGAAGCCAGGCTGGCAGCCGTCGTTGACGGGAAGCCCGAACGCAGTACTTGCCCCCTGTTTGCCTGTGAGCTCAGATACGGCGCTCTGTGGGCATAACGGTCCAGAAGTTGAGCGCCCAGCCCGTCAACCAGACACAACACCACCTGCTTGGAGCGTGGCAAGCCGATGCTTGCCGCGTTATCGCCGGCGCCCAGTGATTGAAGCACCGAGTTCATCAAACTGGCCAGGCCGGACCTGATGGGCTGGGACATGGCGCACCTCCTTGAGCGGTGTGAATGGCCTCCACTCGATTCCATCGTAGAGGGTGAAGCTATGGAGATTACAAACTTGTCATCGCGTTGTCAGCGTAGCCAGCCCCCTCGCTTCCTACCGTGGTGTCGTCGCCCCCTACCGGCAGCCGCCGGTCGCCAGCGGTAACCGCTGCGACATTTCATTACAAAATGGTCATTCAACTGTTGATCGTCTGTGCGGATCGCCTGGTTAACCTGAACTCACTGCCAGTCCACCCTCCGGCAGCCCATCAGCCCTGAACAGAGGGAATGATCATGAAAATGTTCACATTCGGTTTGGCCGCCCTCCTCGCCTCCGGCACGGCGTTGGCCGATACCCACACCACCGACCCTGTCATCCAGGACAAGACCGGTTTCTTCGTCCACATGGACGTCGCCAAAGAGCTGACCAGCACCGATATCACGCAAGCATGCGGCATCGTTCCCGCACGATTCACCTACCTTGACTCCCAAGGGCGCGAGCATGTGCTGGATTACCAGGCCCAGGGTGTGTGGTGCATCAGTGATCATTGACAAAGACGCAAAATGGAAATGTTCCAGTTGTCACCACCGATCCCGTGTAGGAGCCGGCTTGCCGGCGAAGACGGTGGCACATCCAGTAGAGATGATCACTGGCAGACCGCATTCGCTGGCAAGCCAGCTCCTACAGGAGATTTTCGGTGAACACGAATTCGGTGAACGACGCCGATCCCGTGTAGGAGCCGGCTTGCCGGCGAAGACGGCGGCACATCCAGTAGCGATGTTGACTGGCAGACCGCTTTCGCCGGCAAGCCGGCTCCTACAGGAGATTTTCGGTGAACA
>Ga0247818_10000911_pt1 | contig 18624 bp, 17 predicted proteins | sample 13C_Glucose_Day1_FD_192424 | JGI IMG/M metagenome (GOLD analysis project Ga0247818, IMG submission 192424) | Soil microbial communities from agricultural site in Penn Yan, New York, United States - 13C_Glucose_Day1 | ecosystem: Environmental > Terrestrial > Soil > Agricultural land | place... | reverse complement strand
CCCTTCGCCCAGTGCGGCACAAGTCGGACTTGTCGGTGAATCCGGCTAGGCTCGGCTCATGAGCTGGCTCCGGGCGCTGAAGGAGACCGCCCGCTCGGGGCTGACGATCGAGCGGCGGAGTCTCGAACCGCTCATCGCGGTGCGCGGAGCAGCCGGGCTGGCTCTCGTGGTCGGCGTGAGCCTCGCGCTCTTCGGCCCGGTGATCGCGGCCGGCTCCGCCTTCGGCGCGTTCCAGGCCGCCATCGCCACCTTCCAGCGCAGCTGGCGCCCCCGGCCCGTCCTCGCACTGGTCTCCGGTGCCAGCCTGGCCGTGTCGACGTTCGTCGGCTACGTCACCGTGTCCCACACCCTGTTGTTCCTCGCCCTCCTGGTCCTCTGGACGTTCGCCGCCGGGATGACCTGGGCGGCGGGCCCCACGGGCGGCATCATCGCCGGATCCAACGTCGCGATCATGCTGGTCACCATCACCCTGCCCACGTCGGTCGCCGACGCCGCGGCGCACGCCGGGATGATGGCCGTCGGCGGGCTGGTCCAGGCGGCGCTGATCGTGCTCTTCCCGGTCCGAAGATGGGGCGCCCAGCGCGACGCGCTCGCCGACGCCCTGGCCGCCGAGGCCGACTACGCCCGCAGACTGCGCCATGACCCGGTCGCGCCCTTCGACCCCGTACCGCTGATGACCGCGCGCAACGCCGCCGCCGTCACCCCCCGTCAGGCCCGGAGCCGCCCCGCGGACCTGCACGGAGCACGCGGGGTCGCCGAGCGGCTGCGCCCGGTCCTCGCCTCGCTGGCCGACCCCGCCCTGGGGGTGCCGGCGGAGGGGCCCGAACGCTACTGGGCACGGGAGCTTCTCGGCGCCGCCGGATCGCTCCTGGACTCGGCCGCGCGGGCGGTGCGCCACGGTGACCCGGTACGGCTGGACGAGACGGCGCTCTCCGTGCTCAAGTCCCCCGACACCGAGGTGATCCTCGTCGGACCGCCCCGCCGGGCGGCCGACCGGCTGGCCTCGCTCCTCGCCGACGTCATCGAGATCGCCGAGGGCACCGGTACGGACGACAAGACACCCGGTGAGCCCCTCGTCCCGCACCGCCGCCGCCCCACCCTGCTGCGGCTGATCCCCGTCGTGTACCGGTCCATGCGCCGAGAGCTGCGCCGGGGATCGACGATCCTGCGCCACGCGATCCGGGTCTCGGCGGTGACCGCGGTGGGCTACCTGCTGGGGGCGGCCCTGCCGCTCGGCCACGGCTACTGGGCCCCGATGACCGCGGTCATGGTGATGCGGCCGGAGTTCACCCAGACGTACTCCCGCTCCGTGGCCCGCTTCCTGGGCACCGTGCTCGGGGTCGCCGTCGCCACCGGGATCGTCCAGGCGTTCCACCCGACGGCTGGGCTCTCCGCCCTGCTCGCCGTCATCAGCGCCGGGCTGATGTACCTGCTGATGCGCACCGGGTACGCCGTCGGCCAGGTCTGCGTGTCCGCCTACGTCGTCTTCCTGCTCGGCATGGGGGGCGACGACTGGTCGCAGACCGTACCGGAACGCGTCGTGCTGACTCTCGTCGGAGGGCTGCTCGCGATGACGGCGTACGCCCTCTACCCGGCCTGGGAGACGCCCAGGCTGCGCGACAGGCTCGCCAACTGGCTGGTCACGGACGGACGGTACGCGGCCACGGTCCTCGACCGGTACGCCGATCCGGCATCCCGGAGCCTCGACGACGTACGCACCGCGCTGCTGACGACCAGGGAGGCCCGCGTCGCCTGGCAGGAGGCACTGGAGAACGCCCAGCACGAGCCCGTACGCCACCGGGGCATCTCCCGGACCGCCGCGTCCGACGCGCAGGACGCGCTCGCCCAGTTCGGCAGGGTGGCCATGCTCATGGAGGCCCATCTGCCGGCCGCGTCCGCGGGCCCCGTCCCCGAGGCGGCCGACCTGGCCCGCGTACTGCGCCAGGTCACCGAGGCGGGAGCGAAGGCGGTACGGGAACGGCGCGTCCCGGACTGGGGGCCCGTCCGGGAGGTGCTGGCTTCCCGGGACGCCGGTACGGAACCGTCCTCCGACTCCTTCGTGCGCAACGGGGCCACCCTGCTGCTGCGCGCTCTGGAGGACTTCTCCCGGTCGCTGGAGATCAGCAGCGGGCGGGCGACGTAGAGCAGCGAGCTCAGGGGGTGGGAGGGCCCGGCGAGAGGGTGCCGGCTGCGGTCTTGGCCAAGGTGTCCTCGGCCCCGGCCTCCCAGGAGACGACGAGCTTCTCGCCGTCGTTCGAGGTGACGGTGCCCGAGGTGCGGTCGGTGTCCCCGTCGAGGCAGGTCAGCGCGAGTTCCACCTCGCCCGTGTGCTTCACCTCGCCCTGGCAGACGTGCCGGTCGGCGATGAGAGCCACCTTGCCCGAGGTGACGGAGAGGGCGACCGGGTCGCTCCTGGTCCCTCCGGTCCAGGTGCCCTCCAGCGCCGCCGCCGCTTCCGCCGTCTCCGCCGTCGCGGCACCGTCGTCGGTGGGGGCCGTGCTCCGTGCGGAAGCGGACCCGGCGGACGGAGTCACGCCGCTCGAGTCCTCGTCGCCGCTGCTGCAGGCGCTGAGGGTGAGGGCGGCGACGAGCGCGGCAGCGCTCAGGGCCCCGCCGCGCGGAAGCCTGTGCATGTGGCCCATGGGGAGTTCCCCCTTACTGATTCACGGCCCGAGGACGGCGCCAAGCTATCAGTGGCTTCAAGAACAACTCGGTTGTGCGGGAGCCAAATTGGCGTGCGGTTCGTCTCTTCCTCATGGAAGCGTGGGAACGGGGAACACGGTGAGGGGATCGGGGGGAAAACTGTAATCGTGCGCGCACCCCGCGTGCACGTGCATCTGCTCATGCATTGGCATATGAACACAGCTATGATCCGAGCTAGTTGACACTTGCACCTTGCAACTCGGGGAGCGTCCTGTGCACGACGTGTACAACGGCATGGCGGCCACAGAGCTTCGCGGAGTCGTCTGGCAGAAGAGCAGACACAGCAACTCCCAGGGGTCCTGCGTGGAGTTCGCGAAACTGCCCGGCGGAAATGTGGCGATGCGGAACTCGCGCCACCCGGACGGGCCCGCGCTCGTCTATACGCCGGCCGAGATAGAGGCGCTGCTGCTGGGCGTCAAGGACGGGGAGTTCGACCATCTGGTCGCGGGCGGCTGACCGCCCGCGAGGAGACCAGGACGTGGCGTCCTACGGGCGGTCGGAGAACGCATCGGCCGGAACGGGGCGCTCCGCCGTCGCGTGGTCCGCCAGCCTGAACAGCGCCCAGACCACCTTGCCGAGCCCACCGTCGGGCGGCGTGTCGCCTGCGGGCACGGGGGAGGGGTACCAGCCCCATCCGTCACTGAACGACTCGACCAGGAACAGCCCCCGGCCGGACTCGGCCGAATCCGGGGCCTCGCCCGCGACCGGGCTCTCCTCGCTGGGGTCGCGCACCGCGCACACCAGCCGCGAGGTCCAGCGCATCAGATGCAGCCGCACGGCGCAGTCGTGCCGCTCCCGTGGCGCGTCGGCCGGAAGGGCGTGCCGCAGCGCGTTGGTGACCAGCTCGGACACGACCAGGGCGACATCGTCGAACCGGTCGCCCAGATCCCATGAGGTGAGTGTCGTGCGGGTGAACTTCCGTGCCCCGCCCACCGCTTCGTACCGGGCCGGCAACGTGCAGGAGGCCGAGCCCGCGACCGCCGAGGGGTCGATGGGGGGAAGCCCCTGCCGTAACGGCTCGAGCATCGTCGATCCATTCGTCCCCATGCGAGGCACTCCCGGGATTCGCGGCTGTAGCGGCACTGCTTGCGGGCACTGCTTGAAGCGGGCATTGCGGGTACAGCGGCACAACACGAACGAGCACGCAGGTGCGCGAGGCCCATGGTTCCGAATGCGTTCGGCAGATGCAAGGGCAGATGCACGTGCACGCGCCGGACCTGCCCGGTACCGTGCCGGTTCGGACTCATTTCTTCCGCTTCATAGTTTTGGAGCTTTCGGAAAGTCTTGCCATTTCTGTAATCGAATGAGTACGGGCTGAAGCGTTTTGGTGGCAGAATCCGGCTCCGGGGTTCGGGGGAGCTCCGGTGTACGGGAAGCGATGGGGAGGGTCGGAAGCCAGTGTCGGCAGGCGAGTCGAGTGGTTCTGTGGTGCGGCGCATCCTGCTGGGCTCACAGCTCAGGCGTCTGCGCGAATCGCGCGGTATCACCCGTGAGGCGGCCGGCTACTCCATCCGCGCCTCCGAATCGAAGATCAGCCGCATGGAGTTGGGACGGGTGAGCTTCAAGGCCAGGGACGTCGAGGACCTGCTCACGCTGTACGGAGTCACGGACGAGGCGGAGCGGGACTCCCTCCTCGGGCTGGCCCGTGAGGCCAATGTGGCGGGTTGGTGGCACAGCTACGGCGACGTGCTGCCCGGCTGGTTCCAGACATACATCGGTCTGGAGGGGGCGGCCTCGCTCATCCGGATCTACGAAGTGCAGTTCGTGCACGGGTTGTTGCAGACGGAGGCCTACGCCCACGCGGTGGTGGCGCGCGGGATGCGCGGTGCTCCGGCGGCGGAGATCGACCGCAGGGTCGCACTGCGCCTGGCCCGCCAGAAGGCGCTGGTCTCCGAGCGGGCCCCCCGCTTCCACGCCGTACTCGACGAGGCGGCGCTGCGCCGCCCCTACGGCGGGCGGGAAGTGATGCGGGCCCAGCTGCGGCACCTGATCGACATGTCGGAGCAGCCGAACATCACCCTCCAGGTGATGCCGTTCAGTTTCGGCGGCCACGCCGGTGAGAGCGGGGCATTCACCATGCTGCGTTTCCCGGAATCCGATCTGTCGGACATCGTCTATCTGGAGCAGCTGACAAGTGCGCTCTATCTGGACAAGGCAGAGGAAGTCGCCCAGTACGAAAAGGCGATGGTGCGGCTCCACGAGGACAGCCCGGGGCCTGAGGAGAGCCGGGATCTTCTCCGAGGACTCCTGCAACTGACCTGATTCGTCGGTAAGATGAGCGTCCAGTCTGCGCCTGCAGTAAGGGATTGAATGTCCTTCCCCAGTGAACTGGCCCGCCAGTACATCGACGGTGAGTGGCTGACCGGCAGTGGTTCGTGGGACATCATCGATTTCAATCCCTACAACGGCGAAAAGCTCTGTTCCATCACCGTGGCGACCGCCGCCGAAGCCGATCTCGCCTACCGCGCGGCCGAACGCGCGCAGCGGGAATGGGCCGCGGTCAGCCCCTATGAGCGGCGCGCCGTTCTGGAGAAGGCCGCGCGCCTCGTCGAGGACCGCAGGGAAGAAATCGTCGAGCTGATCATCGACGAACTCGGCGGCACCCGTTTCCGTGCCGAGTACGAGGTGCGGGCGGCGCTGGAGTTCCTGCGTGAGGCGGCAGGCCAGGCGCTCGGTGTCATGGGCCGGCTGCTTCCCTCGCTCGCGGACGGCAAGGAGAACCGGGTCTACCGCCTGCCCGTCGGGGTCGTGGGGGTCATCAGCGCCTTCAACTTCCCCTTCCTGGTGACGATGAAGACCGTGGCCCCCGCCCTCGCCCTGGGCAACGCGGTCGTGGTGAAGCCCCATCAGAACGCCCCGATAGCCGGGGGCGGACTGGTCGCCCGGATCTTCGAGGACGCCGGTCTGCCCGCGGGACTTCTCAACGTGCTGATCACCGACAGCGCCGAGATCGGCGACACGTTCATAGAACACCCGGTGCCGAAGGTGATCTCGTTCACCGGTTCGGACCGCGTCGGCCGTCATGTCGCGGCGATCGCCGCCGGGATGTTCAAGCGCACCATCCTCGAACTCAGCGGAAACAGCGCCCTGGTGGTGCTGGAGGACGCGGACCTCGACCACGCGGTGCGGGCCGCCGTCCACAGCCGCTTCCTGTTCCAGGGGCAGATCAGCATGGCGGCCAACCGCATCCTGGTGGACCGGTCCGTCGAGGCGGAGTTCACCGAGCGCTTCACGGCCGAGGTCGCCGCCCTCAGGACGGGCGATCCGCGCGACCCGGAGACGCGCATCGGCCCGGTCATCAGCGAGTTCCAGGCGGAGGCGCTCACGGCGCTCGTCGACGGGGCCGTCGCGGCGGGAGCCACCGCGCTCGTACGGGGGCGCACCCGCGGCAGCCTCGTCGAACCGACCGTGCTGACCGGCCTGCCGGAGGACTCTCCGCTGCTGAAGCAGGAGATCTTCGGGCCCGTGGCGCTGCTGATGCCGTTCGACGACGAGGGCGACGCCGTACGCCTCGTCAACGACAGCCCCTACGGGCTGAGCGGAGCCGTGCACACGTCGGACGCCGAGCGCGGGGTGCGGTTCGCCCGGCGGATCGCCGGCGGGATGTTCCACGTCAACGGCGGGACCGTGCAGGACGATCCGCTGGTGGCGTTCGGTGGCGAGAAGCAGTCCGGCATGGGACGGCTGAACGGCGAGGCCGCCGTGGAGGCGTTCACCACCTGGAAGTGGATCTCGGTCCAGCACGGCCGGACGGTCTTCCCCTTCTGATCCGTCCTTCCGGGGCGGCTCCGCGCCATACAGGTCAGGACCTGACCTGTTGCGTCCCTACGTTGGCGTCCGACGCAGAACACGTACGGACGAAGGCGGACACCATGGTCACTCACGTTCCCGCAGAGGCTCCTGGAGACGAGCGCGGAGCGCTCCTCGCATTCGTCGAGGCGCAGCGCGGCGCGATCCGGCGCTCGGTACTGGGGCTCACGGAGGAGCAGGCGGCTCGCCGCCCCGGTGCGAGCGAGCTCTCGCTCTCCGGACTCCTCAAGCACGTGGCCGAGATGGAACTGAACTGGCTGCGGCTGGCACAGCAGCGCCCGAACGAGAAGCAGCGGACCCAGGAGACCTGGGCCGACAGCTTCCGGCTCGTCGGCGAGGAGACGGTGCCCCGGATGCTCGAGTTCTGGGCGAAGGCCGCCGCCGAGACGGAGGCCTTCGTGCTCCACGAGGTCGAGAGCATGGACGACACCTTCCCGCTTCCTCCGGCCCCCTGGTTCCCCGAGGACGGGCGCTGTTCGATGCGCTGGATGCTGCTGCATCTGGTCGAGGAGCTCGCCCGGCACGCGGGGCACGCCGACATCGTCCGCGAGTCGCTGGACGGCAGGAATGCGCTCGACCTCGTCGCGGAGGAGGCGGGCTACCCTGGTCGAAGTTGACCACAAAGGGTGGGTGGTATGTCCGCGATCCGGCTCCTGGTCCTGGGCGCCGTGCGACAGCACGGCCGTGCGCACGGCTATCAGGTGCGCAACGACCTGGAGTTCTGGGGCGCCCACGAGTGGTCCAGCGCCAAGCCCGGTTCGATCTACCACGCGCTCAAGCAGATGGCGAAGCAGGAACTGCTCGTCGCCCACGAGGTCGCTCCGTCGACGGCCGGCGGTCCGCCCCGTACGGAATACGAGATCACCGAGCAGGGCACCGAAGAGTTCTTCGCCCTGCTGCGGGCCTCGTTGACCTCGTACGACCAGAGCGTGGACGTCCTCTCGGCCGGTATCGGCTTCATCGTCGACCTTGAACGGTCCGAGGCGGTGGCGCTCCTGCGCGAGCGCATCGCCGCGATCGAGGGGTGGCGGGCCTCGGTCACGGACGACTACACGCCGCCCGAAGGCCCCGAGTCGCTCGGCCACATCGGCGAGATCATGAACATGTGGGTGCACTCGGCGGACGCGGGCGCGGAGTGGACCCGCGGCCTGATCGCACGGATCGAGGCAGGGGCGTACACCTTCGCCGGTGAGGGCGAGCCCTTCGTGGGCGTGCTCACCCAGGGCCACGAGAACCCCTACGCGACGGGGGTCCCCGACCCCGGGGACGCCGTCTGACCACGTCGGCCGACGGCGTCCCCTGCCCCGGGGACGCCGTCCGGCCGCTGGTGGCTCGGTGGTGGAACGCGTGGAACGCCGGCCGCGGGTGGCTCGGTGATGGAGCGCTGGAACGCCGGCCGCGGGTGCCTCAGTGGTGGAACGCCGTCTGGGCGGCCTTGTCCCTGTTCAGCGGGTGGGCCTGGCCGCGCAGTTCCGGAAGGAGCCCTCGCAGATCGTCCAGCAGCATCTCGGCGAGGTCCGACGAGAAGCCATTGCGGCAGACCACGCGCAGCACCGCGAGGTCCTGACGGTTGGCGGGGAAGGTGTACGCGGGCACCAGCCAGCCACGCTCACGCAGCCGCCGCGACACGTCGAAGACGTCGTACGCCCGTACGTCGGGCTTGGTCGTCACGGCGAACACCGGAAGCTCGTCGCCCCTGCTCAGCAGCCGGAAGTCGTCCAGGGCCTCGAACTCCCGGCCCAGGTGCATGGCGATGTCCCGGGACGCCTGCTGAACGGACCGGTAACCCTCCCGGCCCAGCCGCAGGAACGTGTAGTACTGGGCCACCACCTGTGCGCCGGGCCGGGAGAAGTTCAGCGCGAAGGTCGGCATGTCGCCGCCCAGGTAGTTGACCCGGAACACCAGCTCCTCCGGCAGTTCCGCCGGTGTGCGCCACAGCGCCCAGCCCACACCCGGGTAGACCAGGCCGTACTTGTGACCGGAGGTGTTGATCGAGGACACCCGGGGCAGCCGGAAGTCCCACACCAGGTCGCTGTCGAGGAAGGGGGCGATCATCGCCCCGGACGCCCCGTCCACATGGACCGGGATGTCGAGACCCGTGCGCTCCTGGAGGTCGTCCAGCGCGGCGCACAGCTCCGCGATCGGCTCGTAGGATCCGTCGAAGGTCGAGCCCAGGATGCCGACGACGCCGATGGTGTTCTCGTCGCACAGTTCTGCCGCCGCCTGCGGGTCCAGATGGAAACGCTCGCCCTCCATCGGCACCTGGCGGGGCTCCACCTCCCAGAAGGTGCAGAACTTCTCCCAGCAGACCTGCACGTTCACGCCCATCACCAGGTTGGGCCGTGCGCTCCCCGGATAGCGGTCGGCGTTCCTGGCCGTCCAGCGCCGTTTGAGCGCCATGCCCGCCAGCATGCAGGCCTCGCTCGACCCCGTGGTCGAGCAGCCCACCGCGGTCGAGGGATCGGGGGCGTTCCAGAGATCGGCGAGCATCGACACGCACCGCCGCTCCAGCTCCGCGGTGCGCGGGTACTCGTCCTTGTCGATCATGTTCTTGTCCCGGCACTCCGCCATCAGCACGCCGGCCTGAGGCTCCATCCAGGTCGTGACGAAGGTCGCGAGGTTGAGCCGGGAGTTCCCGTCGAGCATCAGCTCGTCATGGACGAGCCGGTAGGCCGTCGACGGCGGCAGCGGCCCCTCCGGGAGCTGGTGCGTCGGGGGCGCGGCGATCATCGGCGCGGTGGGGTCGGCTTCCCCGAAGAAGGGGTTGAGGGCTAGCCGGCGGTGCTCGTCGGACGACGCGTCCGCGTCGCCCGAACCCTTGTGGAGTGCCATGTGCGGACGGTCCTCTCGGCTCTCGGTGACAAGGCCGGTCGAGCCGGCCGAAGGGAAGACGGGCCGGTCAGGAGTTGCTGATCACGGCCGCCGTGCCGTACGCGCAGACCTCGGTGCCTACGTCGGCCGCCTCGCTCACGTCGAACCGCATCATCAGGACCGCGTTGGCCCCGCGCGCCCTGGCCTGGTCGACGAGCCGCTCCATCGCCTGGTTGCGGGTCTCGACGAGGGTCTTGGTCAGCCCCTTCAGCTCTCCGCCGATCATCGACTTCAGACCGGCCCCGATCTGGCTGCCGAGATGGCGGGAGCGCACCGTGAGTCCGAACACCTCACCGATGATCTGTGTCACCTGATAGCCGGGTACGTCGTTCGTGGTGACGACCAGGACGTCCGCCCGGGGCGTCTGTCCGCCTCCGTAGTCCTCAATGCCCATGTGTGGCACCTCCTGCGAAAATTTTTGCCCTGGTTCGTCCCCTGCGCATCCCTGCTTAGGCCAGTGGAACCCAGGGCTCCTCCCCGGCGTTGATAGCTTGGGGCGGCCACGCAGCCGCCGCACATCGACCGACCCTGGAGCCCGGACCCTTGAATACGCTTGCGCTCGGCCCGAGCTGGCTGGACCCGGATTACCTGCTCAACACCTTCGGGCTGCCCGGCCTCCTGCTCATCGTCTTCGCCGAGTCCGGGCTGCTCATCGGCTTCTTCCTGCCGGGCGACTCCCTGCTGTTCACCACGGGTCTCCTGGTGACGACGGGCGATCTGAAGTACCCCCTGTGGCTCGTCTGCCTGCTGGTCGCGCTGGCGGCGATCATCGGCGACCAGGTGGGGTATCTCTTCGGCCGCAAGGTGGGGCCGGCCCTCTTCAAGCGCCCGGACTCCCGTCTCTTCAAGCAGGAGAACGTCGAGAAGGCCCACGAGTTCTTCGAGAAGTACGGGCCGAAGTCGCTGGTGCTGGCGCGCTTCGTGCCCATCGTCCGGACCTTCACGCCGATCATCGCCGGTGTGAGCCGGATGAACTACCGCTCCTTCATCATCTTCAACATCATCGGCGGCGTGCTCTGGGGCGTCGGGGTGACGCTGCTCGGGGCGGCCCTCGGCAAGATCGACTTCGTGCACGAGAACATCGAGATGATCCTCATCCTGATCGTGCTCGTCTCCGTGCTGCCGATCGTGTTCGAGTTCCTGCGCGCCCGCAGCAAGTCGAAGAAGGAAGAGGCTGCGCGGGAGGACGAGGACGACCACGGCCCCTCGGACGGCGGCCCCGGCACGGGCGGCAGCCCGCAGTCCGGCCCCGGCAACGGCCAGGGCCCGGCGGCCGGCCCGTACGACAACGACCCGGCGGCCTCGTACGGCGCCCAGCAGTACGGCGGCGCGCAGGCGGGCCAGTACGGCGGGCAGCAGTACGGCGGTCAGGGTGGTCAGTACGGCGCAGCGCAGGCGGGTCAGTACGACGGCGGGCAGTACGCCGACCAGGGCAATCAGTACGGCAACGGCCAGTACGGCGGCGCCCAGGCGGGCCAGTACGGCGCCCAGGCGGGCCAGTACGGCGGCCAGGGTGGCCAGTACGGCGGCGCGCAGGGCCAGTACGGCGCCCAGAGCGGCCAGTACGGCGGCCAGCAGTACGCCGACCAGGGTGGCCAGTACGGCGGTCAGGGTGGTCAGTACGGCGCAGCGCAGGCGGGTCAGTACGGCGACCAGGCGGGTCAGTACGGCGGCGGGCAGCAGTACGCCGACCAGGGCAATCAGTACGGCAACGGCCAGTACGGCGGCGCCCAGGCGGGCCAGTACGGCGGCGCCCAGGGCGGGCAGTACGGCCACGGCCAGGCTGCCCCGTACGGCGAGGCCCACGACGGCCGGTACGACGCCGGTCAGCAAGGTCAGCAGGGCCAGTACCGCCAGGACGAAGGCCAGGAAGGCGACCAGGGCCAGTACGGCTGGCAGAACGGTCGCTGAACCGCGTACACGAGACGGCGCCCGGGTCCCCGCGCGGGGACCAGGGCGCCGTCTCGTGTCAGAAGCCGCGGGTCCGCTTGGCGGCCCGGCGGGAGGCGCCCCCGACCGCACCCGGCACCCGCATGAACAGCCGGGAGATCTCGCTCCCCAGATTGACCCCGATGGCGATCGCCAGCGCCGTGGCGACCGCGGTGAAGAGCGAGGCGAGCCCGGTGTCCACCTCGTTCTGGGCCACGCCGAGCAGCCCGAAGTAGGTCGCCGAACCGGGCAGCAGCGGGCCGATCGCCGCCGTGATGTACGGCAGCGACGAGGTGTAGCGGTAGCGCGAGAGAAGCTGGCCGAACAACCCCACCAGCCCGGCCGCGACCGCCGTCGCCGCCACCGGTGAGATGCCGCCCGTGCGGGCCATCGCGCCGTAGACGACCCAGGCCACGCCCCCGTTCAGGGTCACGGCGAGCACGGTCGAGCGTTCCTGCTGGAGCAGGACGGCAAAGGCCAGCGTGAGGAGCATGGAGGCCAGGATCTGGAGCACCGGCCGGTCGTTGGGCTCGAACCGTGCCTCCGGGTTCAGCTGCGCGCCGAGCTGGACCCCCAGATAGAGCATCAGCAGCACGCCTGCCACGATGCCGATGAAGAAGTACATGACCTCCAGGAGCCTGGCTCCCGCGGTGATGTAGTACCCGGTCAGGCCGTCCTGCACCCCGGCCACGAGGGCCCGCCCGGGCAGCAGCGCGAAGAGCCCACCGGTGATGACCGCGGAGGGCCGGATATCCGTCGAATGGGTGAGGGTCAGCGCGATGCCCATCGCGGCCGGAGGCATGGCCGCCACCGTGAACTGGTAGAACTCGGGCAGTCCGCGGCCGGCGCAGAGCCAGGCCAGCCGGTCGCCGAGCATCGCGCCCGCCGCCGCCACGAGGAAGACCAGCACACCACCGCCGACCAGCACCGATGCCGAACCGGCGAGCAGTCCGGCGGCGGCCGTGAGCACCCAGCCCGGGTAGGGGTGCCGGTTACGGCGGATCTCGGCGAGACGCCGGTAGGCCTCCTCCAGCGAGACCTCCACGTGCTCCGCCGTGGTGATGTCGTCGATCAGCTGGAACACGGCGGCCAGCCGGGTGTAGTCGGTACCCCGGCGGCGCACCGTGCGGCTGGCGGTCACCGGGTCGTCGACCAGGGACGGCTGGTGGGAGATGGACAGCAGCGTGAAGGTGACCGTCGGCTCGCAGCGGTCGAGCCCGTAGGAGCGGGACACCGCGAACATGGCCGCCTCGACGTCCTCGGCCCCCTCACCACCCGCGAGCAGCAGCTCGCCGATACGGAGAGTCAGGTCGAGCACGCGGGGGACGGCAGGACCCGAATCGTCCGTCTTCTGCACCATCTCGGGTGCCGGACGCTCGAACACGGGCATCCGGAGCATCGTGCGCATCCGGTCCTGCCAGGGGGCTTCCTTGGTCAGCCGGACCATCGGGATGCCGTGCGCGGGAGTGAAGGCCGGCGGGTGAGGCTGTGCCTGGTAGCCGCTCGGAGGCACGAAGGCGGACGAGAGCGTGTCGGACCCCGAGCCACCGCCACCGGGCCCGGAAGCGGAACCCGATCCGGAACCGGACGACGCCGACGGATCGGTGTGAAGTCCGGCCGGCAGAGCGAATTCCGAGGTGGGGTGGTCGTCCTCGGCCGGCGGCGGCTGCTCCACACCGGCCGGCGGGACGAAGGCGCTGCGTGCCTCGTCGGACTGGGGCTTCTGGTCCTCGGGACCGCCCTGTTCCGCCACCACTCGACCTCGTTCCTCCTCGACCGCCCGTCCGTCCTGGGAGCGCTTCTGCCCAGTATGGACACGGACATGGGGGGCAACGCACAACGGGCGGCACACCCGGTGAAGGTGCGCCGCCCGTGTACACGGTCAGCGGGGCCGGTCTGCCCCATGCGCCGTGAGCCGCCCCGTCCCGCCCGTAAGCGGAACCGGAAGGATCACGTCAGTGCGAGCCGCCCTGCGCCTCGAGGCGCTTGTAGGAGGCCTCGATCTCGGCCTCGGCCTCGGCGCGGCCGACCCAGTCGGCGCCCTCGACGGACTTGCCCGGCTCCAGGTCCTTGTAGACCTCGAAGAAGTGCTGGATCTCCAGGCGGTCGAACTCCGAGACGTGGTGGATGTCGCGCAGGTGCTCCACCCGGGGGTCGGACGCCGGGACACACAGCAGCTTGTCGTCGCCGCCGGCCTCGTCGGTCATGCGGAACATGCCGATGGCACGGCACTTGATGAGGCAGCCGGGGAAGGTCGGCTCGTCCAGGATGACCAGCGCGTCCAGCGGGTCGCCGTCCTCGCCGAGGGTGTTCTCGACGAAGCCGTAGTCGGCCGGGTAGCTGGTCGAGGTGAAGAGTCGACGGTCCAGGCGGATCCGACCGGTCTCGTGGTCCACCTCGTACTTGTTCCGCGAACCCTTCGGGATCTCGATGGTGACGTCGAACTCCACGGGTGGCTCCTCCATGATCAACACATACGACTGGTGGTTAAGTGTCCCTCACGCAGACGAGTGCTCGCGAAAGGGGCTGGTCAACGGTGGCCGAGCCGGTGGAGAAACCGACGGACGAACCGTTGAACAGATGGGGCGGGTGGAAAGCCCCGACGTACCTGAAGCGTGGGAGCGGCTCTCAGGACCTCCGGCTCGTCGCAGGCTCCGCCGTGCTCGGCCTGGTGGTCGCCGTCGGTGCCGTCCTGGCCGCCGGTCCGTGGGACTCCGGTCAGCGTAAGGCCGAGCGGGACCTGGCAACCGTCCGGGAGCGCGCAGGTGGCGCACATCACCAAGGGGAGGCGCCGGACGGGCCGGCGCTCGCCCCCAGCGCGCCCCCGGTCCTGAACGCTCTCGGCGACACGGCCGGGCTCTCGGCCACGGCGGGGAAGGGCGCCCTGGCGGCCGCCCTCGCCCCGTTGCTGGACGCTCCTGCCCTGGGTTCCGTACGCACCGCGGTGGTCGTCGACGTGGCCACCGGCGAGCAGTTGTACGCCGACGGCGCCACGACCCCGATGACCCCCGCCTCCACGGTGAAGATCGCCACGGCCGCCGCCGCGCTCTCCGCGCTCGGACCCGGTCACCGCATCGCCACGACGGTCCGGCTCTCCCCGGACTCCCGGACCCTCACCCTGGCCGGTGGCGGCGACCCCACCCTGGACGAGGCGGCCCTGCGCTCCCTGGCCGCCGAGACCGCGCGCTCCCTGCGCGACGGCGGCGCCGGGGCCGTCCGGCTGACGTACGACACGTCGCGCTACTCCGGCCCGGCCCTGCACCCGATCGGCCCCAACGAGAACATCGCACGCGTCAGCGCGCTCATGACCGACGAGGGCCGCCTGGACGGCAGCAGCCGGGGGCCGGCCCCCCGCACCGGCGACCCCGCCGGCGACACGGCGCGCACCTTCGCTGAGCTGCTGGACGAGGCCGGTGTCGAGACCCGGTCCGAGCCCGCACCCGGGCGGACCGCCGCCGGGGCCCGGACGGTGGCGACGCACCTGTCCGCACCGCTCTCAGCGCTCGTGGAACGCGCGCTGACCAACAGCGACAACGACATCGCCGAGGCACTGGCCCGGCAGACCGCGCTGAAGGCGGGGGAACCCGCCTCCTTCGAGGGGGCCCGCCGGGCGGTCACCGCGCGGCTCAAGGCGCTGGGCCTGCCGGTCGCCGGTGCTCGGCTGGCCGACGGCAGCGGTCTCGACCGTGCCGACAAGGTGACGGCCACCCTGCTGGCCGGACTGCTCGCACTGGCGGCCGACCCGGCCCACCCCGAGCTCCGTCCGGTCCTCACGGGCCTTCCGGTGGCGGGTTTCAGCGGGACCCTCGGCGACCGCTACACGGCGACGTCGCGTGGAACCGGGCTGATCAGGGCCAAGACGGGCACCCTCACCGGGGTGAACAGCCTCGCCGGTACCGCAGTCGACGCGAAGGGGCGGCTGCTCGCCTTCGCCTTCCTGGCCTCCGGCACCACGTCCCCGGGCGAGGCGGAGGCCTCCCTCGACGCCCTGGCCACCACCCTCACCAAAGCGACCGGATGAGCGCCTGACACCCCACCACGGGGCGAGCACCTCACGTACGGTTGACGCATGACGAGCATCGGTGGTGCCGAGATGGTCGACTGGAAACTCGCGGTCGCGACCGCGACCCGGTTCGTGCGGCCGGGTCCGGAGATCAGCCGTGAGGAGGCCCGTGCCGTCGTCGCGGAGCTCCGGCGGCATGCCAAGGCCTCGGAGGAGCACGTCCGTTCGTTCACCCGGATGATCCCGGACGGGCACGAACCCGAGGACACCCCCGTCCTGGTCGTCGACCGGGCGGGCTGGATCAAGGCCAACGTCGCGGGCTTCCGCGAGCTGTTGCGTCCGCTGCTGGGGAAGATGCAGGACCGGCGCGGCGGCGGCCCGGGCAATGCCGTGCTCGGCGCGGTGGGCGGCAAGGTGACCGGTGTCGAACTGGGCATGCTGCTGTCGTTCCTCTCCTCCCGTGTCCTCGGCCAGTACGAGACCTTCGCCCCCGTCACGCGCGAGCTGCCCGGCGCGGCCGCGGGCGGCGGCCGGCTGCTGCTGGTCGCTCCCAACATCGTCCACGTCGAACGCGAACTCGAGGTCGACCCGCACGACTTCAGGCTCTGGGTGGCCCTCCACGAGGAGACCCACCGCACCCAGTTCACCGGGGTCCCCTGGCTCCGTGACCACCTGCAGGGCGAGATCCAGGCCTTCCTGGACGAGACCGACGTCGACCCGATGACCGTCCTCGAACGCCTCCGCGAGGCCGCGCAGACCTTCACCGGCGGCAGCCGTCCCGAAGGGGAGGAGGGCGACGACGGTGGACGCAGCCTCGTCGAGATCGTCCAGACGCCCTCCCAGCGCGAGATCCTGGGCCGCCTCACCGCCGTGATGTCCCTGCTCGAAGGGCACGCGGACTTCGTGATGGACGGGGTGGGCCCCGAGGTGGTGGGCTCCGTCGCCGAGATCAGGGAGAAGTTCCAGCAGCGCAGGGCGCGCGGGGCGAGCCGGCTGGACCTGGCGCTGCGCAAGCTCCTGGGGCTCGACGCCAAGCTCCGGCAGTACCGCGACGGTGAGAAGTTCGTCCGGGCCGTGGTCGACGAGGTCGGCATGGACGGCTTCAACCGGGTGTGGACCTCCCCCAACACCCTCCCGACGAAGGCCGAGATCGCCGCACCGGCGGACTGGGTGGCGCGGGTGCACCGTAAGGCAGATTCGTGATCATGGCCGGTCCGGTGGCAGAAGATTGCCTCTCCAATCACCCATCCGAGGGACCATAGGGGCATGGGAAGGCGTGCAATGCTCGATGAACAGCTTGGCTCTGTCACCATCGACGCACTCTGAGTGACGGGATTCCGTCCCGGCGCCCCGAGGCACCCCTCCCAGAACTCCACCCGAAGGGCACCGGACATGGGTCCCCATCCTGCGGTCGCGGCGATACGCCTGGCGGTCCGCCGCGTACTCCACGATGTCGTCACCGAACACAGCCGCCTCACCGAACAGGCCGGGCACGCCGAGTTGGCCGAAGCCGGTGCGGGCGGCCGCCGTCCCGGGCTTCCGGAGCGGCCCGACACCCCGCTGGTGCTCGTCGCGTGCTCCGGGGGTGCCGACTCCATGGCGCTCGCCTCCGCGCTCGCCTTCGAGTCGCGCAAGCTCCCCGTCCGCGCCGGCGGCATCACCGTCGACCACAACCTCCAGCCCGGTTCCGGCCTCCGCGCCGACGAGGTCGTCGCCCGGCTCGGCGAGATGCGGCTCGACCCGGTCGAGGCCGTCGCCGTCCAGGTCGGCAGGGAGGGCGGGCCGGAAGCCGCCGCACGTGACGCCCGCTACGCCGCCCTGGACGCCGCTGCGGAGCGTCTCGGAGCCGCCGCCGTCCTGCTGGGCCACACCCGCGACGACCAGGCCGAGACCGTCCTGCTCGGGCTCGCCCGGGGTTCGGGGATCCGCTCGCTCTCCGGGATGGCCGCCGCCTCGGGCCCGGCCGGCCGCTACCGCCGCCCCTTCCTCCAGCTCGACCGGCAGACCGCCCGCAAGGCGTGCCTGGTCCAGTCGATCCCCGTCTGGGACGACCCCCACAACATCGATCCCGCCTACACCCGCTCCCGGCTGCGTCACGAGGGCCTGCCCGCCCTGGAGAAGGCGCTGGGCAAGGGTGTCGTGGAGGCTCTCGCCCGTACGGCGCAGCTCTCCCGCGACGACGCCGACGCCCTGGACACCTGGGCGGCCGAGGCCGCCGGTTCGGTCCGCGACGACGACGGACGGCTGGAGTGCGCCAAACTCTCCGTCCTGCCGCCCGCGGTACGCCGCCGGGTGCTGCGCCGCGCGGTCATCGACGCCGGCTCCCCGGCCGGTTCCCTCTTCGCCCGTCACATCGAGGAAGTCGACCGGCTCATCACCGGCTGGCGGGGCCAGGGCGCCATCAACCTGCCCGGCCGCGTCGAGGTGCGGCGGCAGGGTGGCAGACTGGTGATTCGGCAGAGCTGAAGCGCAAGCGGCTGAAGTGCAGGCGAAACGCCGGTCCGGCCCGGGGCACAGTCCGGGTCCGGCAGGGCAGAGAAAGAGACGCGGGTGAACGAGAAGGACATGGGCACCGACCTTCAGTCGGTGCTCCTCACCAAGGAAGAGATCGACGCGAAGCTCGTCGAGCTGGCAGCGAAGATCGACGCGGAGTACGCGGGCAAGGACCTGCTCATCGTCGGCGTCCTCAAGGGCGCGGTGATGGTCATGGCGGACCTGGCCCGTGCGCTGTCCACCCCCGTCACCATGGACTGGATGGCCGTCTCCTCGTACGGCGCGGGCACCCAGTCCTCCGGTGTCGTCCGGATCCTCAAGGACCTCGACACCGACATCAAGGGCAAGCACGTCCTGATCGTCGAGGACATCATCGACTCCGGGCTGACGCTGTCCTGGCTGCTGACCAACCTCGGCTCCCGCGAACCCGCGAGCCTGGAGGTCTGCACGCTGCTCCGCAAGCCGGACGCCGCCAAGGTCGCGATCGACGTGAAGTGGGTCGGCTTCGACATCCCCAACGAGTTCGTCGTCGGATACGGGCTGGACTACGCGGAGAAGTACCGCAACCTCCCCTTCGTCGGTACGCTCGCCCCCCACGTCTACGGCGGCTGACCCGCCTGGCCCCACGGGGCCCGGCCGAACCCGGCCGGACTCCCGGGAACCCTTGTGGCGTTCGGGCCGTTGGAGCCTTCGAAGACAAGTTTGTCGGACGTCCGCTGCGGTCACGGGTGACAATGCTGGGGTACCGTCCGAAGAACAGTCTTTTCTCACAGCAGCATTTACCTACGGGCAGGAGGGACGGGGCGACTTCGCTC
>Ga0247818_10000910_pt1 | contig 18632 bp, 12 predicted proteins | sample 13C_Glucose_Day1_FD_192424 | JGI IMG/M metagenome (GOLD analysis project Ga0247818, IMG submission 192424) | Soil microbial communities from agricultural site in Penn Yan, New York, United States - 13C_Glucose_Day1 | ecosystem: Environmental > Terrestrial > Soil > Agricultural land | place... | reverse complement strand
CCGTCACCCGGGCCCGGTCCCGGGCCTGGGCGTGCGCATCATCGGTGAAGTGAAGAAGCAATATGCCGACCTGCTGCGTCGTGCCGACCACATCTTCATCGAAGAACTGCGCAAGGCCGACTGGTACCACAAGGTCAGTCAGGCGTTCGTCGTGTTCCAGCCAGTGAAATCGGTTGGCGTTGTCGGCGACGGCCGTCGTTACGCTTGGGTGGTTGCCCTGCGTGCCGTGGAAACCATCGACTTCATGACCGCGCGTTGGGCACACCTGCCTTACGAATTGCTGGAAACCGTCTCCGGCCGCATCATCAATGAAATCGAAGGCATCTCTCGCGTTACTTACGACGTGTCGAGCAAGCCGCCGGCGACGATTGAGTGGGAGTGATCCTGCCGCGCGTCGAAGCTGGTATTGAGTGAACGAAAACCCCTGGCCCAGGCCAGGGGTTTTTCGTTTCAATCGCCGCGCGAATCCTTTCAGGTGGGTAAGCGACTTTGCAGTTTCAGGCCTATTTCTATCAGGCGCTGAGATAACGCTGCGATATCTGGAAACAATACGCCACTGATGCGCGGCATTGACTGAAGCCAGATATAAGCCTGGCCGTCCTGCGTCAGGTTCACCGGCGTTCGAACAATGCTGCCTGTACTGCCGCGCCGCACCAGCGTGTAACCGTTTTGCGATTTCTCGACGAGGTACATGCCATTGCGATGGAGCAGGCGTGCCTGCGCCGCCTCTGTCCAGATCACCGGCGGCGCGTCGATTTGCAGGCGCAGGTCAGCGTAAAGGTAGTCGAACGAGTTGCGGGTCGATGCACCATTGTCGAAGGGCCCGCGAGCCACCTTGACCCCCGGGTCGATGCTGACTCCTGGCACTTCCGAAGGTGAGGACTCTTCGATACGCAAGCCGATACCGCCTCTGAGTTCGCTGATGCCTGGCAGGTTTCTGAAGTTATTGGTGTTCTGTGCATCGATCAAGGCTACCCATTTGCCCGGTCGATTGAGGAGTGCGTCGCCCCACATGATTCTGTTCATCTGCTGAGCGTTCATCATTTGCTCCTCAATCGAGGTGAGCGGCACTTTCATTTTGGAGATCGCCGCGCAACCAAGGCCTTGAACGCGTACGTTATTTGCCTGCGCGGTCTTGACCAGTTCGAGGATGTTGAACGTCTCGTCTGGATCGGTTCCGAGACTGCCCAGATAAATCCGCAGATCCTCTGACATCAGCCCGCTCGTGTAGAAACCGTTCAGATCCATCTGGGCAAAATCGCTCAGCAGGTCACCCACGTAGAGCGTCGTGATGTGTCGTGCAAACGCTGGCATGTTGCTGATCATGAATCGCATGCTGGTGATGCGATCGAGGGTTTCCCCCACCACCAGCCCCATCGTTTTCTCGAAGACGCGATCAACGAGTTCATCGGTCGGCATCGAGTGACTGACTTCGGGTATTACCGGACGCGCAGGCAGATTGGTCCAGTCCAGCTCTGAGTAATGCTCTTTGGCTTCGTTCAGGAGTCGTGTGCGTTTTTGGCTGAAAAACAGCGTGAATTGTTCTTCGTCAGATGGATGGTCTGGGACGATGTTCGCCATATCGGCAGAATCCTGGGGCAGGTTCATTGCCCACTTTTTCAGTTTGGCCGCGTCCAGCTCTCCAATATCACCGAGGGTGGTCACCAGGCGCAGCGGACGGGCAGTGGATGGCACCGGTTCGACCAATGGCAGGCCTGGCGACGGGGTTGATGAGATGACCTGCGAGGTCAGTTCGATTTCTGACGCACATGGCGTGCCCACGCACTGCCCGCCACCTTTGAGACGCAGCGCCGGCGTGCGCTCCCATTTGCCGGTTGCGCTGAAACGCACTGGCAATGAATACGCGAACTGGTTGGGGTGTTCCGGATCGACGATGGCCCAACTGCCACTGTCCCCGGAGGCGTCGAAGTAACGCACGTAGTACGCGTTGCCTTCGATCTCGATGGCATAGGGCTGAGAGTTGCCGAGTCGGTAAATGCCTTGAAACTTCCCTGACTCGGTTTCTACAGAAAAACGATCAAGCAATTCGTTGCACTGGTAGCGGGCTGGAATCTGTGGCGCGAGCGGACCGTGCAGCGTGGGGCGGGGTGATGTCTCGATGGGAATTGCGTTTGCCATCTCGTCAGTCTCCTCGTCAGTGGTCAGCAACGGCGCCTGATCCAGCGGTGGCAGAAATGGATCGTTGCCCGAGGTGAACTCGATCAGTCCGGCCATTTCTTCGGCTTCGGCAAACTCGACCTGCGGGCCCACCTCCAGATGCGCGCCGGTGCCTATCAAAAATGGAACGTTGAACAGTACTTCAATGCCGTTGAGCACCGCGCCAAGGGTGCCGGCCTTGCGCTCGACAGCCGTCCTGCCGTTGACCGCCAGATCGATGTTCAACCCCATATTGGCGATCCCGGCGCCAATCACCGGCAGTGCCAGCGGCCATCCTACGGTTGCCATTGGGCCGAATACCCTGAGACCGGCACTGAGGTAACCCATCCAGAGTTTTTTGCGCAGATCACTGTTGGAGGTCAGCGCCATGTCTGCTTCGGCAAACATGGCGCTGCGTGTCGAATCGCTTAACCAGGTGAACGCGTCACCGCTGATGATGACGTTGCCATGGTTGATCATCCGGTGATCGCTATGACCCCAGGTGCTGACCAGGCGAGTCATCAGGTCATTGAGTTTTTCGCCCATCCGGTTGCGGTCGGCCAGGGAGAAGCGGTTCATGAAGATCTTGCGCTTATCCTCCGTATTCATCTGTTCCAGCATCCACCAGTGCAGATCCGCTTGATCTTCCATCAGCCGAAAAGGTTGCACTTCGCCGGGTAAGTAAAGGGTTTGCCGACCACTGTCCTCAACGAAACGCAGCGCATGGGTGGCGACGTGCCCATCGAGATCCAGCGCGCGTACATGAGCGCCCACCGGGTGCGTGGCTTGTAGCATTTGCAGGGTGACAGGCCAGGTCACGGAGCCGATAACCGAATCGATCACGCGCTGAAAATCTGTACCGTCAAGGTGGCCCTGTTGCAGCGCCTGTACTGCCAGGCTGAGAAAATTGCACTTGGCCAGTGTCCGGAAATGGTGCGACGAGGTTTGCCAGTAAGTGGTCAGTTGCCGGGTGTAGCGGCTGCTGAAATCGATATTCCAGAACGCTTGCAGCACATCACTGCCCAGCAGTCGAATTTCATTATCCTGATTGAAGTTGTCGGCCTGCGGCCCGTCTGCGTAAAAGCCGCAGTACAGCCCCAGCAGATCGGCATTGTCCTGATCGGTGGCGCGAAAGCGCTGGATTACCAGTTGGGTGAGGGTCAACGATTCATAGGGCTTTTCCAGCAGATGTTCCCAGCCGGTGAAGGTCAGGTTGCTGCTCTGCGCGGCCCTGAATCGGTGGAAATAGACACGGTCCGGATCAAGGCCCGGCAGTCCTTTGTCGATCAGCAATTGAAGGGCGACCTCACGGGCCGCCTCCAGCAGGCTGGGGCAAGCCTGCACGAGTGATGTAGCGATTGCCCTGAGGCTGGCCTTGTCAGCTGCGTTCGGCAGCAAACGGCGTTCGGGAGCGTTCATGTACTTCTCCATCCATGGGGAAAACGAGAATCAAGCATGACCGAACAGCTCAAGAGCGATGCACTGCATATGTATTGCATGCTGCAAGGCCGACGGATGGCGTGATCCCGCTGAGCAACGGCTCCCGAGGGCAGGGCAGTGGCTGGTCTCGGGCCACGCTGTCAGTCCGGAAGACGGCTTTGTAATGTCAGGCCCATTTCGATCAATCGGTTAGACATTTGCTCGATGCTGGCGAACGGGACATCGTTCACTTGCGGCCATGACGGGCGGTGCAACGAAACGCTTCCATCCGCCAGTTGACTCACGCGCGTTCGCACCAGCATGCCCTGTTTGCTGCGGTGCACCACGGTGTAGGTATCGGCGATTTTTCTGAGCATGAACATGCCGCGCCTGTGCAACAGGTTCTCTAACGTATCCTCAGTCCAGTTCACCGGTTCGGCCGGTACGCGTAGACGCAGGTCAGCGCGCAGTACGTCGTTATTACCCGGTGATGCAGAGCCGTTTGGAAATGATCCACGACGCACTTCGATACCCGGATCAGCCTCGATGTCCATGGTCGTTTCCATTCCGACTTCCTCGATGCGCAACCCGATGCCACCCTTTATTTCGCTGATACCGGCAAGGCCTCTGAGCGTGTTGGTGTTTTGCGCACTGATCAGCACGATCCATTTCCGGGGGCTGTTGAGGTAGGTGTCTCCCGTCATGATGTCGCTCGCCAGATAAGTACCGATCATCTGCTCGTCATAGGGCGATAGCGGGGACTTCATTTTGTAGCTCGCGGCGCAATCAATCCCCTGGATACGAACACCGTTTTGCCTGGCAACCTTGACCAGTTCCAATGCATTGAAGAGCCCCGCCGGATCGGTGCCCAGGCTGCTCAGGTAGGTTTGCAGATCCGCCGACAGGGTGCCGGACGTGAAGTAGCGGTTCAATTCCACTTGAGCGAAGTCACTGAGGATTCCGCGCATGTAGAGGGTTTTTGCGTGCCTGGCCAGAGCAGGCATGTTTTCAATCATGAAGCGCATGCTGGCGATACGATCCAGGGTTTCGCCCACCACCAGCCCCGAGGCTGATTCAAAGATGCGATCCAACAGGCCGGGAATGTCCAGCGGTGCCGTGATTTCTGGCGTTGGCGGTCGCGCAGGCGAGGTAATCCATGGAAGATTGCTGAAGAATTTTCTGGCGGCGGTCTGCAGCAGTTTGCGCTTGCTCACCGCGTATAGCTCAAAGGGGTCGGCCATGCTCAACGCGCCGGAGGCATCGGGCAGCAGTTGGGCATGGGTTTCGTTCAGGTTCAGCGCCCAGCCTTTTATCGAACGGCGCACCGTCGGCTCGATATCGTAGGCAGAGGGCACGATGCGGATCGGGCGCACGACTGTCGCGGCTGATTCGAACTCCGGTTCGACAGCCACTTCGGACGCTGGGGGTTCAAAGGTGTCGAGCGCGATATCCGGGGCACACGCCTTGCCCATGCACTGGCCGCCGCCCGAAAGGCCCAGCGATCGCATACGCTCCCACAGGCCTTCGGCATTCAGGCGAATCGGTAATGAATGAACAAGCTGATTGGGTCGCTCAGGGTCAACGATTGCCCAATAGCCACCCCCACGCGAGTCGGTGAAATATTTGACGTAGTAAGGATTTTCATCCAGCAGGACGGCGTAGGGAGGATCAGCATCAAGTCGAAAAATACCTTCGAACTGTCCAGGTTCGCTTTCCGCTTGCAAACCGTCGAGCAGTTCATTGCACAGGTATTTGTGCGGAACCTGTGGCGGCGGCGCGCTGGCCGCCGGAATCAGTCTGGGGGGATCAGGTTCAGAAACGAAGACGTCGGGGCTATCCGCAACCATGATTTGCTGCGTATCGACAGGCGGCTCCGGTTCCACGGCCGACTCTGACTCGATCAGCTCCGCCATTTCCGTTGCCTCGGCCGCTTCGACCTGTACGCCTGTCTCGAGCATTGCACCGGTGCCTTTGAGGAACGGGAGATTGAACAGCGTTTCAATCCCGCTCGCCACGGCGCCAAGCACCCCGGCCTTGCGTTCGCTGGCGGTTTTGCCGTTGACCGCCTGATCGATGTTCAAGCCCATGCTGGCAATGCCGGCGCCGATCACCGGCAGCGCAACAGGCCAGCCTACAGCGGCCATCGGGCCGAACACCTTGAGGCCGGCGCTCAAATAGCCGATCCACAGTTTTTTACGCAGATCGCCGTTGGACGTCAGCGACAGGCTGGCTTCGGCGAACATTGCGTTGCGGGTGGTGTCACGTAATCCACTGAACGCATCACCACTGAGCGCCAGGTTGTGCTGATTGATCAGATGATGATCAGCGTGGCCCCAGGTGCTCACCAGCCGGTTCATCAGATCGGTGATGTTCTCGGTCATTTGCTGACGTTCGGCGAGTGGAAAGTGACTGAAGAAATTCAGCCGCCGAGTATCTTCATTCATCTGTTCGAGCACCCACCAGTGCATGTCCGCCGGCGTTTGCTTGACGACGAATGCCAACTCTTCACCGGGCATATAGATGATTTGCCGGCCAGTGGGAGCGACGACGCGCAGGAGATTGGTGGCGACATGTCCACTGATATCGAAAGCGCGCACGTCACCGTCCACGGTGTGGCTCGATTGCATCATTGCCAGGGTCACTGGCCATGTGACAGGCCCGATCAGCGCGCCGACGAGGCACTGGAAATCACTGTCGGTCAGTTGCTTGAGTTCAAGTGCCTGCACCGCACGGCTGAGAAAAGTGCATTTGGCCAGCGTGCGAAAATCATTGCCGTGGGTGTTCCAGAAGGCCGTCAGCTGGTTGTGGTACCGCGTGCTGAAGTCGATGTCCCAGAAGGCATCGAGTACCTCGTTGCCGTGCAGGCGACATTCATTGCGGTGATCGAAATCTTCGGTGTCGGGGCCGTCGGTATAGAAACCGGCATAGAGATCCAGCAGGTCAGCGTTGTCCTGATCGGTGGCCCGAAAGCGATGAATCACCAGTTGTGTGAGGGTTATCGATTCGTAGGGCTTTTCGCGGATGTGCTCCCAGCCGGTAAACGAGCGGATACTGCTTTGCGCAGATTTGAATCGATGGAAATAGACCCGGTCCGGGTCGATCCCCTTCAGGTGCTTACGCTCCAGCAATTCGCGGGCGACTTGATGCGCCTCGTCGTGAAGGCCTGGGCACATTTGAACGACTGTCGCAGCCATGGCTTTGAGAGAGGCTTTGTCTGCTGCATTCGGCAGAGGGCGCTGTTCGGGCGATTTCATGCTTTCTCCATCCTTGAGAAATGAACGCCGAGCATGGCTCAGTCGCTCAAGGGGAGTGCACTATCTATGTACCGCACATTACCGTTCGAAATGTGCAGGGGTCAGCGCCGGGCCACGTCGGAGAAGTAGAACTTGTCGAGGGTGTGCCGTGACTCGGTGTATTCGAATTGCCGGCCGTCCTGCAGGAATGTCTGGTTGCTGACCACGATCACGTGGCTCTGGCCATCGAGATCCAGATGCAACTGGTCATCCCTGCTGCGTGGCTGTGCTTCGATGGTGCGCTGGGCGTAAGCGATCTGCAGCTGCAGGGTCTGTTCGATATAGGCGTAGATCGATTGCTCGGCGATATCGAGGGACAGCCCGGGAATGACCTCGGTGACAAAATGATTGATGTCGAGGATGACCCGTTTGCCATCAATCCGCCGTACACGTTTGACCCGGGTTATCAGGCTGCCGGGCTCGGCCTTGATGTGCTCGAGCAGACTGCCTTCAAGCGCGAACTGAGTGAGCTCGACGACGTCGGTGCTGACGTCATTCCCCAGCCGCGGATAGGTTTCCTGAAAACTGACAATGCCACCGAGTTGAAACTCGATCGGGTTGGTCGACAGGACGAACGTACCTTTGCCATGCACCTTCTGCGCGAAACCGCGTTCCTGCAGTAGCTCGATTGCCTTGCGGACGGTGCCGCGGCTGGCCTGATAGCTGTCCATCAGTTCGGTTTCGGAGGGCAGTCGCGCGCCGCGTTCCAGGCGTTCGGTGGTAATGCTGGCCAGCAGATCGCTATAGATCTGGTTGTATTTACTCATGGAGGGGCTCGCTGCCGGCTGAACTCAAAGCTTCGAACCTTAAGGGCAGGGTAGGGCTTTGTCCATTCAGGGATTGGAATCGCCTGAAGGTGAAGTAGGAAATATCCCGGTTGATCCGGCAAAAACATACAAAAACAAACTCGTCTGTACGAGTTGTTGCATTAACTCGTACAGACGAGTACTTTTCGCTTCGGCATGCTGCCAATAACAACAATCCACAGCGGAAGAACTAGCATGAGCCACGACTATCCGAATATCGCCAGAGAGCTGTTGCAAAGCCTTGGCGGTAGCGAAAATCTCGAACAGGCCGCGCACTGCGTCACGCGTTTGCGCCTGGCGTTGAAGAATCCGGGGCTGGTCGACAGCGCCACGCTCAATCAGATCGATCTGGTCAAAGGCTCGTTCTTCACCGGTGGTTTGTACCAGGTGGTGATCGGGCCGGGCGAGGTGGAGAAAGTCTACGCCGAGCTGCGCCGTCAAACCGGTCTCGCCGCCTCGACCATCGCTGACGTCAAACAGAAAAGCGCCGAAAAGATCAACGCCATGCAGCGTCTGGTGCGGGTGTTTTCCGATGTGTTCATGCCGATCCTCCCTGCGCTGATCATTGCCGGCCTGCTGATGGGCATCAACAACCTGCTCGGTGCCAAGGGCATGTTCATCGAAGGGCAGACGCTGCTGGACGCCTACCCGAAACTCGACGGGCTCTGGAGCCTGATCAATCTGATGGCCAACACCTCCTTTGTCTTTCTGCCGGCGCTGGTGGGCTGGTCGGCGGCCAAGCGCTTTGGCGGCAGTGAAATCCTCGGCATCGTGCTGGGCCTGATGCTGGTTCACCCGGACCTGCTCAACGCCTGGAACTACGGCAAGGCCGTTGCCGGGCTCGATGGTCAGCAAATGCCGTACTTCGACATTCTCGGTTTGTTTGAAGTCGAGAAAGTCGGTTACCAGGGTCAGATCCTGCCGATATTGCTGGCCGCTTACGTCATGAGCGTCATCGAAAAATGGTTGCGCGCGCGCGTACCCAACGCCATTCAATTACTGGTGGTACCGATCACCACCATCGTCGTCACCGGCGTGCTGGCGCTGGCGGTGATCGGCCCGTTGACCCGTCACATCGGCATTTTCATCACCGAGGGCCTGGTCATGCTGTTTGACCTGGCGCCGATGGTCGGGGGCGCGATTTTCGGTCTGCTGTATGCGCCGCTGGTCATCACCGGCATGCACCACATGTTCCTCGCAGTCGACCTGCAATTGATCTCGACCCAAGGTGGCACCTTCATCTGGCCAATGATCGTCATGTCCAACCTCGCTCAAGGCAGTGCCGCCCTGGCGGTGTTCTGGATGACCCGCAGTGCACGGGACAAGAGCATGGCGTCGACCTCGGCTATTTCTGCCTACTTCGGTATCACCGAACCCGCGATGTTCGGCGTCAATCTGCGCTACAAGTTTCCGTTCTACGCGGCACTGGCCGGCTCCGCTTTGGGTTGCATTTTCCTTTCGCTGAACAAGATTCAGGCGTCGGCCATCGGCGTCGGCGGCCTGCCCGGTTTCATCTCGATCATGCCGCAGTTCATCCCGATGTTTGTGATCGGGATGCTGATTGCCATGGTTGTGCCGTTCGTTCTGACCTGTGCGCTGAGCATGAAGATTGTTCGACCCGGTTACCGGGTTGCCTGAAGTCGCACCTGCAGGACTCGTAAATTCAAGAGGAAAATGTGCCATGCAAGACTGGCAACGTTCAGTGATCTACCAGATCTACCCGAAGAGTTTCCACAGCCACGCCGGCAATCCGACCGGCGATCTGCTCGGCATTGTCGCCAAACTCGACTACCTGCACTGGCTGGGTGTCGACTGTTTGTGGATCACGCCATTCCTGCGTTCGCCGCAACGTGACAACGGCTACGATATCAGCGATTACTACGCGATCGACCCGAGTTACGGCAGCATGGCCGACTGCGAGTTGCTGATTGCCGAAGCCGGCAAACGCGGCATCAAGTTGATGCTCGACATCGTGGTCAATCACACCTCGATCGAACACGAATGGTTCCAGCAGGCGCGCAGCAGCCTCGACAATCCTTATCGCGACTTCTATATCTGGCGTGATCAGCCGAACAACTGGGAATCCAAGTTCGGTGGTTCTGCCTGGGAGTACGAAGCCCAGACTGGCCAATACTTCCTGCATCTGTTCGACCACACCCAGGCGGACCTGAATTGGGACAATCCCAAGGTGCGCGCTGAAGTGTTCAAGATGATGCGCTTCTGGCGCGACAAGGGCGTGGGCGGCTTTCGTCTGGACGTGATCAACCTGATCTCCAAACCTGCCGACTTCCCCGAAGACCACAGCGACGGCCGACGCTTTTACACCGACGGGCCAAACGTTCACGAATACCTGCAACAGATGCACCGCGAGGTCTTCGAAGGGCATGACCTGATCAACGTCGGCGAGATGTCATCCACCCGCCTCGAACACTGCATCCGGTACTCCAATCCGCAGTCGAAAGAACTGTCGATGACCTTCAACTTTCACCACCTGAAAGTCGATTATCCGAACCTGCAGAAATGGGTACGTGCCGATTTCGACTTCCTCCAGCTCAAGCGCATTCTGTCCGACTGGCAGACCGGCATGCAGGCTGGCGGCGGCTGGAACGCGTTGTTCTGGTGTAACCACGATCAACCGCGAGTGGTCTCGCGCTTCGGCAATGACGGCGAGTACCGCGAACTCTCGGCAAAGATGCTCGGCACCGCGCTGCACTTTTTACAGGGCACGCCGTTCGTGTATCAGGGCGAAGAGTTGGGCATGACCAATCCGGGGTTTGAATCGATCGAGCATTATCGCGATGTCGAGACGCTGAATATCTTTCGCCTCAAGCGCGAAGCCGGCAGCAGCGATGCCGACAACATGGCGGCGATCATGCAGAAGTCCCGCGATAACGGTCGCACACCGATGCACTGGGACACCGGGCCAAACGCCGGTTTCAGCAGTGGCGAACCGTGGATCGGAGTACCCGCCAATGCCGCGCAGATCAACGTCGCCAATCAGCTCGACGACCCGGGCTCGGTGCTGCATCACTACCGTCATCTGATCGCGCTGCGTCGCCGCGAGTCTTTGATCACCGAGGGGCAGTACCGGCAATTGCTGCTGGAGCATCCGCAAGTCTGGGCTTATGTGCGTGAAGGTGACGCCGAGCGTTTGTTGGTGGTGAACAACTTCTACGGGACAACCTGTGAAGTGCAATTGCCATCGACGGTCATCAGCGAGTCGATGAGCCAGCGCCAGTTGATCAGCAATTACCCGGACGGCCCGTTGCGCCGTCGACAGATAACGTTGCGACCTTACGAATCGTTCGTCCTGCATCTGATCGATTCCTGATCCCTGACGGCAACACCAACGTTTCCAAAAAAAACACGCAGAGCCCTGCGCGGGGGAGTTTTGCGCGCTGAATTCATGCAAGCACACAATAAAAACAATGGGATGGCTTATGAAAACAACAATAAATCGCAGCCTTGCAATCGCAGGTATATGCCTCGCGTTCCCACAGTCGTCACCCGCGCTGGAGTTCGGCGGTTACCTGCGCAGTGGCTTCGGCAACTCGCTCAAGGGCGGCGGCCAGTCGTGTTTTCAGTTGCCGGGGGCGCAAACCAAATACCGTCTGGGTAATGAATGCGAGCAGTACGGCGAACTGGAGTTGCGCCAGGAGCTGTACACCCTCGACGACGGCTCGGTGTTCAGCGTCGACGGCATGGCCTCGTTCTACAACCGCTACAACCGCAGCCTGACGTTCAACGAAGACAACGGCTCGGTGCGCCTGCCACAGCTGTACACACAGTGGTCGAACCTGCCTGCGCTCAACGGTGGTTCACTGTGGGCCGGGCGTCGCTACTACAAACGTAATGACATCCACATTTCCGACTTCTATTACTGGAACCAGAGCGCCACGGGTGGCGGCGTCGAAGACGTACTGATCGGCGATCTGAAATACAGCTACGCCTTCTCACGCAAGGACAACCTGTACCAGAAGGACTACATCAACCGGCACGACTTCAACGTGGCCGGGTTCGATAGCAATCCGGGCGGAGCGCTTGAGTTCGGCTTGAGCTTCATCGCCAAACCCGACAGTCGCGATGCACACCGGGGCTGGGCGGTCACCACCCAGCATGTGCAGAAGGACTTTTTCGGCGGCAAGAACAAACTCGCCCTGCAATACGGGGAAGGGCCCGGCACCGGGTTGGGCTACACCGGCAACGTCAGGCTGGACGACAGCAACAAGAGTTACCGGATCGTCGAGTTTTTCGACTGGCAGGTAACGCCGCGCTTCGGTGGTCAGATCGAGGCGGTGTATCAGAAAGACATTCGTGCGGACGGTGCCGATCAGAACTGGATATCCCTGGGTGTGCGGCCGACTTATGCGCTCACCGAACAATTCAAACTGGTGACCGAGCTGGGCCACGATCAAGTCGAAGCAGCGGGCGGCACGCGCAAGCTGAGCAAGTTCACCGTGGCCCCGACCTGGTCCCCCAAGGGGCCGGAATTCTGGGCCCGGCCCGAGGTGCGTCTGTATTACACCTACGCCACTTGGAACGAGGCCGCCAAGCGGGCGGCCAATGAACTGGCCAAGGGCTCGGCGCTGTCCGACACCGGTGCCTTCGGCACCGCTCGCCACGGTGCGAACGTCGGATTGCAGGTCGAATACTGGTGGAAATAAGCGATGCTGGTGGGGCGTTGCGCTCCACGGGCACTTCAGAGAACAAACTGCAGGTGACGTCCATGGCCACACCCCAACAATTGCAATTGCTGGCACCTTTGTCCGGCGTGCTGATACCGCTTGATCAAGTGCCGGATCAAGTGTTCTCCAGCCGAGTGATCGGCGACGGCCTGTGCATCGACCCGACTTCGGCAACGCTGTGCGCGCCGCTGGCCGGGGTGGTCAGCACCGTGCAGGCCAGCGGGCATGCGGTGAGCATCACCGATGACAACGGCGTTCAGGTATTGATGCACATCGGTCTGGATACGGTGAACCTGGCGGGGCAGGGGTTTAGCCGACGGGTCGAGGAAGGTCAGCGGGTTGAAGCCGGGCAGGCGCTGATCGAGTTCGACGCCGATTACATTGCGCTGCACGCCCGCAGCCTGATGACCCTGATGTTGGTGGTCAGCGGTGAGCCATTCACTTGGCTGGCCGCGCCAACCGGTCTGGTCGAAACCGGCCAGCCGCTGCTGAGCCTTGCCAATCCAGAGGTGACCAGCGAAGCGTCGGTGGGGGCCGAAGGTGAAAGGCTGTTTTCGCCGTTGCTGAGACTGCCCAACCCCAATGGTCTGCACGCACGTCCGGCGGCCGTTCTGGCGCAGGCGGCAAAGGCTTTTTCGGCGCGGATTTATTTGCACAGACAGCAGGCTGAAGCCAACGCCAAGTCATTGGTAGCGATCATGGCGTTGCAGACGGCTTGGGGTGACAGCGTGCAGGTGAGTGCGCTGGGCGAAGACGCGGATGTCGCGGTCAACACGCTGGCCCGATTGCTGGCCGAGGGCTGTGGCGAAGCGGTGACCGCTCCGACGACGGCGGCGACAGTCGAGTCCGTCGAGCCAGAAACCCTGACGGTGCTACACGGGGTCTGTGCCTCACCCGGTTCGGCGTTGGGGCGAGTGATGCAGATCAGCGAGCCGACGCTCGAGGTGAATACGTTTGGCGTCGGTCCGCATATTGAGCGCGAAACACTGGCAAACGCGCTGATCGAGGCCGATATGGCCTTGCAGCATCTGCGCGACATTGCCGGCAGCGACGCTCAGGCGGAAATTTTCAAGGCGCACCAGGAACTCCTCGCCGATCCAGGCCTGCTCGATCAGACTCAGGCGTTGATCGTCGAGGGCAAAAGTGCAGCGTTTGCCTGGCGCGCAGCCACCGAGTCGACAGCGGTACTTTTCCAGCAACTCGGGACTTCGTTGCTGGCGGAAAGGGCGGCGGATCTGGCTGATGTCGGCTCGCGGGTCCTGAAACTGATCCTTGGGGTCAGCGAGCAGGCGCTGGCGCTGCCGGCCGGGACAATCCTGATCGCCGATCAACTGACGCCTTCGCAAACCGCCGGACTCGATACCGACAAGGTGTTGGGGTTCGCCACGGTGGGCGGTGGGGCGACCAGTCATGTGGCCATTCTGGCCCGAGCGTGGGGTCTGCCAGCTATCTGCGGGATGCCTGCGCAAATGCTCGCGTTAGCCAATGGCGCCCAGGTATTACTCGATGCCGACAAAGGCGAGTTGCAGCTGAATCCGGGAGCCGTAGTCATCAGTCAATGGCAGGCCCGGCATGAGCGACAACGTCTGCGCCATCAGCATGAACACGCGCAGGCGGCGCTGGCGGCCCGTACCCGCGACGGGCATCACGTCGAGGTGACAGCCAACGTCGCATCGCTGAGCGAAACCGAGCAGGCGATGACCTTGGGCGCTGCAGGCGTGGGGCTTTTGCGTTCGGAGTTTCTGTATCTGGATCGCAATCATGCCCCCACGCGCGACGAACAAGTGTCGACCTACAACGCCATCGCCCGGGCGGTAGGCCCCGCGCATAATCTGGTGGTGCGCACGCTGGATGTCGGCGGCGACAAGCCGCTGGCGTACGTGCCGATGGACAGTGAAACCAATCCGTTCCTCGGACTGCGCGGGATCCGACTGTGTCTGGCGCGACCGGACCTGTTGCGCGAGCAGTTTCGGGCGATCCTCGGCAGTGTCGGCCTGACGCGTCTGCACATCATGTTGCCGATGGTTACCCAGCTTGCGGAATTGCGTCAGGCCCGGCAGATACTGGAGGAGCAAGCCCGGGCGCTGAATCTTGGCCAACTGCCGAAGCTGGGTATCATGATCGAAGTCCCGGCGGCGGCATTGATGGCTGACCGATTTGCGCCGCATGTGGATTTTTTTTCGATCGGCACCAACGATCTGACGCAATACACCCTGGCGATGGATCGCGATCATCCGCGCCTGGCCAGTCAGGCTGACAGCTTTCATCCCTCGGTACTGCGCCTGATTGCCATGACCGTCGAAGCCGCGCACGCCCATGGCAAATGGGTGGGCGTGTGTGGTGCGATGGCCTCCGAGCGGCTCGCGGTGCCGCTACTGCTGGGGCTTGGCGTGGATGAATTGTCCGTGAGCGTGCCGCAGATTCCCGCGATCAAAGCGGCGGTGCGCGAGGTGAATCTGCTCGACTGCAAGGCCATAGCCGAACAAGTGCTGGGGCTCGAGAGTGCTGAACAAGTGCGTGAGGCGCTGCACCTGTATCACGAGGCGGCAGCCGATACTTTACCGGTTCTGGAGAACTGAACATGTTCGATAAATTGCAGAAGGCGTTCTGGAAAGCCCTGACTCCGGATCTCGTGGCCGACGTACCGAAAGTGCAGGCCGAGCCTGACAGTGGATTGAGCGCAGCGATCATCGCGGCACTTGGAGGCGCGGATAACCTCAAGTCGCAGCAACCGGTGGCGTTGACTCGGGTGCGGGTGACGTTGCGCGATCTGACGCGTATGGATCGCCAGGCGTTGAGCGATGCCGGTGTCGCGGGTGTCATGCTGCAGGAACGTGGCGTAGTGCACTTGATTACCGGCCTGCGGCCCTGAACCCGAAGGATAAGTGCGGCCTCAGGTCGCCCTTACTGTTTCTCAACCGCAGGTGTATCGTATTCGCCTTTTACGGGCCTTCAGGGTCCGTCGCTGATACGTGAGGTAGTTGAGTTCATGTCCTTTACCCGTCGCCAAATCCTCGGTGGCCTGGCCGGTCTTGTTGTCGTTGGCGTTGGTGCGGGGGGCGCGTCGCGTTACTGGCTGGGCAAAATGGCCGACGCCGAGGCGGGCCACGACTATGAACTGATCGCCGCACCGCTGGACGTCGAGCTGGTGCCGGGGCACAAGACCGAGGCCTGGGCGTTCGGCCCATCGGCGCCGGGCACCGAGCTGCGTGTTCGTCAGGGTGAATGGCTGCGAGTGCGCTTCATCAACCATTTGCCGGTGGCGACCACGATTCACTGGCATGGCATTCGCCTGCCGCTGGAAATGGACGGCGTACCGTACGTGTCGCAGCTGCCGGTGTTGCCGGGCGAATACTTCGATTACAAGTTCCGCGTGCCGGATGCCGGCAGCTACTGGTATCACCCGCACGTCAGCAGCAGCGAAGAATTGGGGCGCGGATTGGTCGGGCCGCTGATCATCGAAGAGCGCGAGCCAACCGGTTTCAAATACGAGAAGACCCTGAGCCTGAAGAACTGGCATATCGACGACGAAGGCAACTTCGTCGAGTTCAGTATCCCGCGAGAAGCCGCGCGCGGCGGCACGGCGGGGCGACTGTCGACGATCAATGGTGTGCCGTTGCCGGTGATTGATTTGCCTGCCGGGCAGATCACTCGGGTGCGCTTGCTCAACCTCGACAACACGCTGACTTACCGCATCAATATTCCCGGCGTCGAAGCGCAGATCTATGCGCTGGACGGTAACCCGGTCGAACCGCGGCCGCTGGGCAAGGAATACTGGCTCGGCCCGGGCATGCGTATTTGTCTGGCAATCAAGGCGCCGGCGGCGGGCGAAGAGTTGTCGCTGCGCAACGGCCCGGTGCGTCTGGGCACGCTGCGTTCAGTGGCCAATACCGACGCGCAGGGCGACTGGCCAAAAGCGTTGCCGGCCAACCCGGTGGCGGAGCCGGACCTGGCCAATGCCGAGAAACTCAACTTCAATTTCGAATGGGTCGGTTCGGTGTCGGTCAACGTCGACAATGGCCGGCCGCCGAGTCTGTGGCAGATCAACGGCAAAGCGTGGGACATCACCGACAAGACCTGCGCCGACCGGCCGATTGCCAGTCTGAAACTGGGGCAGAGCTACATCTTCGAATTGAAGAACATGACCCAGTATCAGCACCCGATCCACCTGCACGGTATGAGTTTCAAGGTGATCGCGTCGAACCGGCACAAGATCATTCCGTACTTCACCGACACCTATCTGCTGGGCAAGAACGAGCGCGCGCAAGTGGCGTTGGTGGCCGATAATCCGGGTGTGTGGATGTTCCACTGCCACGTGATCGATCACATGGAAACCGGCCTGATGGCCGCCATCGAGGTGAAGTGATGCGCCAGATTCGCCCTGCGGCGATCATCGACCGTAGCCGTGACCGCGATTTCATGCGCCAAGCCCTGACCCTCGCCGCACAAGGCGCAGCCCTCGGCGAAGTGCCGGTGGGCGCGGTGCTGGTGCAGGGCGGCGAGATCATCGGGCGCGGTTTCAACTGCCCGATCAGCACCAGCGACCCGAGTGCCCACGCAGAAATGGTCGCCATCCGTGCGGCGGCGCAGGCGGTGGATAACTATCGCCTGCCGGGCAGCACGCTGTATGTGACGCTGGAACCGTGCAGCATGTGCGCCGGGTTGATCGTGCATTCGCGAGTGGCTCGAGTGGTGTATGGCGCGCTGGAACCGAAGGCGGGGATTGTGCAGAGTCAGGGGCAGTTTTTTACCCAGGGCTTTTTGAATCACCGGGTGTTGTATGAGGGGGGGGTGTTGGCGGAGGAGTGTGGCGCGGTGCTCACCGAATTCTTCCGCGCCCGAAGAGCCAAAAGCCCCTCACCCTAACCCTCTCCCAGAGGGAGAGGGGACTGACCGAGCTGGATGGGCGAGGTCCGCCGACCTGAGTTATCGAGTTGAACTCAAGTTTAGAAAAGCCCAAAGATCGGCCTCCTCTCCCAGAGTGAGAGGGGACTGACTGGGTTGGAGGCGAGGTCTGATCTGGCTTAATGATTCTGGACACCCCTAAAGGGCGTTAATCTACGCCCAACGACGAGGTGTGATTTGACCAGACGATATTTTTCGACAGATTTCAAACGGGATGCGGCTTGCCTGGTTTTGGATAAAGACTATTCGGTGAGTGAAGCCTGCGAAGCAATGGGCGTGGGCCCTACAGCTCTGCGCCGCTGGGTTGAGCAACTGCGTGCGGAGCGCAGCGGCAAGACGCCTGAGAAGTCCAAGGCCATGACCGTTGACCAACAACGCATCCAGGAACTGGAAGCAACAATTCGACGGATTGAGCGCGAGAAGGAAATTTTAAAAAAGGCTACAGCTCTCTTGATGTCGGATTCCCTCGATCGGTAAGGCTGGTCGAGGAGTTAAGCGAGCAATATTCAAGATCCGAGTTGTGCGTTGTATTTGGAATCAACCGCAGCAGTTATTACGAGCGTCTGAAACAGCGGGCGAAAGTAGATGACGGGCGCAATCGCCTAAAGATCAAAGCTGCTGAATTACATGAGCAAAGTCGCGGCTCAATGGGCGCGCGCAGCCTGTCAAAGGCGCTATGTAACGAAAAAGAGTCGGTGGGTCGTTACATGGCTCGTAGTCTGATGCGCGAGCTCGGGTTGAAGAGCCAGCAACGGCGCAGGCATCGTTACAAACCCAGCGGTGCGGAGGCGCAATACGCCCCCAATCATTTGCAGCGTAAATTCAATGTCGAGGCGCCCAATCAAGTGTGGTGTGGCGACGTGACTTACATTTGGGCCGGTACTTACTGGGTTTATCTGGCTGCTGTACTTGATCTGCATGCCCGTCGCATCGTCGGCTGGGCGATGTCCAGAAGTCCGGACTCAGCTCTGACCTGTCGAGCGTTAAAGATGGCTTTCGAGTCGCGAGGACGCCCTGAAAACCTAATGTTTCATTCGGATCAGGGCTGTCATTACAGCAGTAAAGTATTTCGTGAAACCCTGGCGGACATGCGCATAAAACAAAGTATGAGTCGACGAGGAAACTGCTGGGATAACGCCCCGATGGAGCGTTTCTTTGGCAGTTTGAAATCTGAATGGATACCCAAGGCTGGCTACCGAAACGAAGATGAGGCTAGTACCGATGTGTTGCGCTACCTGACCCATTATTACAATCGGATCAGGCTGCACAGTCACAATGGCTACCGAACTCCGGTGGACATGGAGGCCCTGGCGGCATGAAAAAGGGTAAAACCCTATAACCGTGTCCAGTATCGTTTGACCAGATCA
>Ga0247818_10000907_pt1 | contig 18643 bp, 20 predicted proteins | sample 13C_Glucose_Day1_FD_192424 | JGI IMG/M metagenome (GOLD analysis project Ga0247818, IMG submission 192424) | Soil microbial communities from agricultural site in Penn Yan, New York, United States - 13C_Glucose_Day1 | ecosystem: Environmental > Terrestrial > Soil > Agricultural land | place... | reverse complement strand
GCACAGTGTATTGGTGAGTTTTTCGACGATTTTTTCCACAAAGTGCAGCCGGCTAGCGGTCGCCGGGACCAGCACGGGGGCCGAATGGTGGACCTTGTGGAAATCCCACAGCCAGCGGGTATGGAAGGCGCGATGGCCCCAATAGTTGGCGAAATCCTTGACCAGAAACACGCCGAGCCCATAGAGCAGCGACAACGCGAGGTGTTCCTCGACTTGAGTGCGCGCGCCCCACAGGTTGGTGAAAAAGCTCACGTAGTCGGCGGAGCGCAGGATGTGTGGGTCCACCAGTCCGACGATGGGCAGCACCAGCATGACTTTCAGAATGGCGCGGACGAAGTAGTAGCGATAATCCAGCAACGCCGACTGATGCAGGTAAACCTGCTTGCCGCCGATGAATTGCCAGAAGGTTGGTGCGCTGGTCAGCCCGCGAGATTTCCTGAAACGGAACAGCCCGTAGGCAACGCTGTAGGAGGTCGCCAGAAACAACAGGCCGAAACGGCCATTCAAATCAAAAATGCCAAGAAACTGCTGGGTAACTGGCGTTATCACCCATCGGGACAGGTAGTCATAGACAAACGACAATGCATCCACGACCGCCTGGCCTCCAAAAAAGTGAGGGAATTGTAGTTCAGCCGGCCAAAGGCGCTAGCGCTTTTTACGTGTAAGCCTCCACTACCCACTTCACTTTCACCAACGCGTGGCGAAGCGTGGCCAGGTCCACCGAGCCCAGCGCCAACCGCAAGGCGTGCGGAACATGAACCGATACCGCAAACGGCTCGGCGGTGGAGACCGAGACCTGTTCACGCATCAAGGCCACGGCGATCTGGTCTGCCCGTGCGTCTTCCGACAGGGGCAGCCATAGAAAGTACGACGATGGATGGCGGATGACGCGAAGGCCGCTTAGCTCCTCATCCGCCAGCTTCTGCCGGGCTCGCGCGTCTTCGCGCTTTTGCGCTTCGAGGCGGGTAACAGTGCCATCGTCGAGCCAGGCGCAAGCGATGGCTGTCATGACGCCCGGAGTGTTCCAGGTGGTCGCCCTGATCGAACGCTCCAGTGCGGCGACCCTTTGCGCCGGTGCTGCGATGAAACCCACGCGCAGACCGGTGGCGACATTCTTGGAAAAGCCGGACACGTAGACGGTGCGTTCCGGGGCCAGCTCAGCGAGGGGCGGCGGCGCTTGCTCGGCGAGAAACGCGTACGCCCCGTCCTCAATGATGTGCAGGTCATGCTGGCGCGCTATCGATACCAGTTGTTCGCGTTGATCGGCGGGCATCACCCAGCCCATCGGGTTATGCAGGGTCGGTATGGTGTAGACGGCACGCACGGTCCGGCTGCGGCACAGCTTTTCCAGCGCCTCCAGATCCGGCCCCTGCTCCGTGACGGGGATGGCGACGATTTCAAGGTGGAGCGATTCCGCCAGCACTTTGAAACCTGAATAGGTCAATGCGTCGGCCGCGATCACGTCACCGGGTCGCAGCAGCGCCATCAGCGTCACTGCCAGGCCATGCTGGGCGCCACTGACAATCAACACTTGCTCGGCTTCAACCGTCAGACCACGACTACGCAAATGGCGGGCAATGGAGGCGCGCTCATGCGCACGCCCGGCATGGGGCTGATAGCGCAAGTGTGACTCCAGGTCGCCGGACAACGCCAGTTGGCGCAAGGCATTGCGCAACAGATCGCCTTGCCCCTGCAACGAGGGATAGTTGAAGTTGAGATCGATCACCCCCGCCGCGACGTCTGGCTGATCGATGCCATGACTGGGCGGCAACGAGGTCTCGCGAACAAACGTCCCGCGTCCGGTTTCACCACTGACCAGGCCCATGGCTTCCAGCTCGGCATACACCCGGCTGGCGGTGACCAGCGCCAGACCTTCGCTGACGGCCAACTGGCGGTGCGTCGGCAAGCGCGTGCCGGGCAACAAGCGCCCCGAGTGAATATCGGCAGCAAAAGTGTCCACCAGCGACTTGTAGCGGGAGCGTGCCATTGTGGGATGTATCCATGACAATTTTTTGATTGTTCTTAATCCTGGCTCATAGGATGCCCTGACACAACCCGATACGGAGACAGGCGATGGAAAGGGCCTCAACGCTTAAAAGCCCGGCGCTGGACAAACACGCAAGCGGACTGATCAATGGCTTGATCGGCGTGCTGATCTTCAGCGGCTCGCTGCCCGCCACCCGGGTGGCCGTGCTCGAATTCAACCCCGTGTTCCTGACGGTCGCCCGCGCCACTATCGCCGGTGTGCTGGCGCTGTGCATGCTGTGGCTGTTCAAGCAACAACGCCCGGCGCGCAGCCAGTTGCTGTCGTTGATCATCGTGGCACTGGGCGTGGTGGTCGGCTTTCCGTTGCTGACGGCGCTGGCGTTGCAATACGTGACGTCGGCGCACTCCATCGTCTTCGTCGGCCTGCTGCCGCTTGCCACCGCCGTCTTCGGGGTATTGCGCGGTGGCGAGCGCCCAAGACCGGCGTTCTGGCTGTTTTCGGTGCTGGGGAGTTTGCTGGTGATTGGCTTCGCCGTTTCTCAGGGGTTGAGCACGTCCCCCATCGGCGACGTCCTGATGCTGTTGGCGATTCTGGCGTGTGGCCTGGGGTATGCCGAAGGCGCAAAACTCTCCAGAACACTGGGCGGCTGGCAGGTGATTTGCTGGGCCTTGGTGCTGTCGCTGCCGCTGATGGCCGTGTTGACCTGGTGGCGGATGCCCGTTTCGTTTTCCGGGATCAGTGTGCCGGCCTGGGTGAGCCTGGGGTATGTGTCGCTGTTCAGCATGCTGATCGGCTTCGTGTTCTGGTATCGCGGGCTGGCGCAAGGCGGGATCGCGGCGGTGGGACAGCTGCAGTTGTTACAGCCGTTTTTCGGCTTGGCACTCGCGGCGACGTTGCTGCACGAACAGGTCAGCATCGGCATGCTCGGGGTCACCGTGGCCGTAATTTTCTGTGTTGCGGGCGCGAGAAAGTTCGCCAAATGAAAGTGTACTGCGGCTTGCGTTAATGGCTGTACCGGGCGAGCCGCACACCGTCCATGATAAAAATGGCGCTCTCGCTTTCGGAGACTCGCCATGGACCTCGCCACCCTCACCCTTTTCCTCCCGGCGTGCTTTGCCCTGAACATGGCACCCGGCCCGAATAACCTGCTGTCCGTCAGCAACTCGACGCGTTACGGCTATCGCACCTCCTGCGTGGCCGGGATCGGTCGGTTACTGGCATTTGCCGGCATGATCGCCCTCGCCTCCGCCGGATTGGCCGTGGTGCTGCAAACCTCCGAAATGTTGTTCTACGGGATCAAAGTTGTCGGCGCGGCTTACCTGTTTTACCTCGCCTGGCAATTGTGGCGTGCTGATCCTGGCGCCGAGCGCGCTGACACCCGCGCACCCGTCGGTGTGCTGGCGTTGGCGCGACAGGAGTTTTTGGTGGCGGCCGGTAATCCCAAGGCGATCCTGATCTTCACCGCATTCCTGCCCCAATTCGTCGACCCGACCCGCGCGGTGACACCACAATTCGCGCTGCTCGGTACATTGTTTTTGATGCTGGAGTGGATCGCGATCAGTGCATACGCCTATATGGGGCTGCACATTCGCCGCTGGTTCGCCGAGCCGCGTGGCAAGCGGATTTTCAATCGGTGCTGTGCGGGGTTGTTGTCGGCGGCGGCTTCGGTGTTGTTGATGGCGAAGCGGGTTTGATCAAGCGGGTGAGACGGTCCATTCAGTAGCTGGAGGAGTTGCAATGACAACAATCGACGTGAAATCCCGATTTGAAGCAAAGCTTCTTCGTCCGGCAAAACCTGGTAACGATACGTCGTGGGCGTTCGTAGTGCTGCCAAGAGACGTGAGTGAACAGCTTCCGAGGCGAGGAAGGACGACAGTTGAAGGCACGATCAATGGGCACCCATTCCAGGCAACCCTTGAGCCTGATGGTCAGCTGAGCCATTGGCTGCAGGTCAGTAGAGCGTTACACGAAGCCGCAGGCGCGGCCGTTGGGGATATCGTCACACTAGAACTAACCCCTGTGAAGAAAGAACCCGAGCCTGACATCCCAGCAGATTTTCAGGAAGCACTGGCAGCCACTCCTGAGGCTCGTAAAGTCTGGAACAGTACGACGACCATCGCACGAGTAGACTGGATACACTGGATTACTTCAGCCAAGCAACTCAAGACGCGCGCAAAACGAATGGGTGATGCCTGCGATATGCTCGCATCCGGCAAAAAGCAGGTTTGCTGTTTCGACCAGTCTGGCTACTACAGTAAGGCCTTGCGTGCGCCCGAGGCAGAAGATTTATAGATGGGACATTCTGTTGAATACGCCTGACAAGGCGCTCAACACCCACGAAGTACGTGCCGTTTATATTTCCGCGATGGGACAAGAGCTCGGTGCTGATTTCTACGAACTCTATAGAGAGCTCGTAGAGTTTGATGTTCTTCGAAAAAAACAATTACCTAACCGTGCAGTCGCTTCCACCACTCATCACTGATTCCGCGCCAAGGGTGGAGGCTCAGGATCTCTGCACTAAGGCAATAGTGGCAGCATAGTTTGCCCGCGGGCATCGCAACAAGCATATAGCACGTCAAGATCACAACTACCTCAGCAACCGAAACTACAATCCTTCTGGAGAGCAAATCGCGTCACTAAATCATGTACTGCAAAATTCCGAGGAAACTCTAGAGATTCAAAGCGCTTTCGAAACAATAATTGATATGCCGGTTTGGCAATACCCCAGCACTCCGTGCCCGGCTTGCTTGGCACCGGCATTCAGTTCAGAGAAACCCTTATGATTTTTACCTGTTGCTGGATCCATGTAACTACCGTCACTTCTTTGAACGACCCAATGCAAACCAACGGGTAAACCTACAAGCGTTACCGCCATCGCTTCTATTCTTGCCTGACCTGCCGCAAGCTCATTTGGCCCATTCACTACAGCACATCCGATACCAGACAGCCTCGATTTCGCATCCGGATAGAACCAGCTCAGGGCTTTTGAGAATATGGTCGGAGTCTCTACGACCTTCATTTCAAGACCTAACAACCTCCCTGCCGTAACAATACCATCCGGCATGGAATAGCCTGCGTCCATCAAGTTACCGCAGTGTTTTCTTTGCGTGTCATTACCGCTCGTTATCGTGTAAATATCACTTTCACAACGGTTATCCAACTCCAGGGTATCGCAACCTACCTGCTCCGACATAGACCCGGCCAAGACGGGAATTTTTTCTATACCCAGCTCTTTCGCCACACACAACAGACTGGCGGCACCACAGGAGTTTGCGAAAGCCTGTTTTTTTGCAAGGTGCTCGTCTGGCATTTCAATGTTTAGAGCATCATCAGCATTTGACAACTGGACTACTGATCGCATATTCGATACTGAATTCAGCATGGGATACTCCATCTACTTTTGAAATTGAAACCCATAGGGATGCATTTCAAGTAATCAATCGTTCACGGCACATGTTTAGCGTTAAGGATGAAAACGAGAAGCGGTGAGATGTTACGGGCTGAGCTTGGGCGAATCCTGCGCAAATTATTGGGTCTTCGACAGCCCATCGACCCGGTTTGACCGCACTACTGAAAACATCATTGACAAACTGCCAGCAGAAAAAAAGCCCCGCAACCGAAAGCGGTGCGGGGCAAAAAATTGGTTGGTTGCGGCCAACCAAAGGAGCTCAGTGAAAAGCGCTTGCGAGCCGGGGTCAGATGCATTCCTGTGCGGCGCGCTCAAAGGCCGAAGGCAGGAAGTTCGAGGCCAGCAATTGGCGCTCGTAGATGAACACCTTGCCACCCTTCCCGGCCTTGTAGGCTTCCAGCACGTTGTCCGTCGAGACTTTGCTCGGCACCACGATCCGGTAGCTGCGTGAGGTTTGCGAGACAGTCGGGCTCAACGCACTGCCCTGCAATTTAGGCACGACACAGTCGGCGTATTGGGCAGGCGTCTTGCTGGTCTGCAAGGTCAGAGTCGGGTCGTTCGGCGCAGAGGCACAACCGGCGAGCAACATTAAGGCAAATGCCATGGCAGGCACGAATAAAGGGCGCATGCGTTTCATCCAAAAAATAAACGGTCCGGTTCATCAATGGCGGCGATTTTCCGACTATTGTCGATAAAGTAGAAACTGCCTTTCGTAATGGTCACTATTACGCCTAGCAATAGTTGCGCGCCGTGCAGGTGGATAAACACTCAATCACCACCAGAACAGATTGATGAGGATCTCCCCTTGAGAACTTTTGACCTGATCCGTGACGCCGTTTTGCCCGATTTCCGTGACCGGGTGGCCGAGTACCTGGTCGAGTACGAAACCGTACTGATGGGCGAAAACACATCCGACTCGGCACTTGTGCAGGCCACCGCCAATCAGTTGCGCGGTTATTTGCGCGGTTTGAACACCATGCGAGTGCTGGGTATGGCGGACTGGGAGGAACTGGATCGTCGGGTGGTGAATACGTGGCTTTAGCGCCCTGGCGTTGGATGTTGTTTGGATGTATCACAATGATTTCACAATAATGGCACCGCTCGCTGATCGTCAGCGTAGGCGCCTCCTCGCCTATAAAACGCTCCCGCCATCCCAAGATAAATAGCTAGCTATTCGTTGATGAAAGTCTGAAGTATTCATTTGAACTTTCAGATTCTTTCACGCCTCAGCCTGTGCCTAACATCGGCACCACAGCGAACCCGCCACGGCATCGCTGGGTGGGGATCAGGTTGCGCCAGGATTTTATTGAGGATTACCGATGAAGCTGGAAATATTCCGCACGCTGTGGGGTTACACCGCGAGCAAGGCCCAAGCGTTGGAGGAGCTGCTGCAAGCGGGCTTTGATGGCATGGAAGCACGCCTGCCCCTGGACGCCCGTGAGCGCGTTGAGTTCGGCGCCTTCCTCCAGGCCAATCGCCTGGGCTATATCAGCACAGTCTTCACCGCGTACGACGTGTTGCCAGACCAGTCGGCAACGCCTGTCGTTCACCTCATTGACCTTGACCAGAAACTCGCCTGGGCCGCCGAGCTCGGCCCGCGCTTCGTCAACGTGCTGGCGGGCAATGATCGCTGGTCCCTGCCACAACAAGTGGAATTCTTTGGCCAAGCGCTGGAACTGGCGCGCAAACATGGCCAGGTCTGCAGTTTCGAAACCCATCGGTCGCGGTCGCTGTTCAACCCGTGGGTGACGCTGGAGTTGATCCGCCAGCTACCCGATCTGTTGTTCACCAGTGACATCAGCCATTGGGTCGTGACCTGCGAGCGCCTGTTGAACGACCCGGCCGATGACCTGAGCGCTTTCATCGAGCGGGTTCACCATATCCAGGCTCGGGTCGGTTACGACCAGGGCCCGCAGGTTCCGCACCCGGCGGCGCCCGAATATGCAAAAGAACTGGCCTTCCATCAGCAGCACTGGGAAAGCATTTGGCGCTCGCAGCAAGCCCGCGGTTACCAGGTCAGCACCCTGACCCCGGAATTCGGCGCCGACGGCTACCTGCATCATTTGCCGTTCACCAATGTACCGGTTGCTGACCTGTGGTCATTGAACGTGTGGATGGGCCGGACCGAGCGTGAACACTTCAACCGTTTCCACCACTCAAGCCATCCTTAGGAGCCGATGCGTCATGCCTGACAATAAAAACAACAGCGCCAGCACTGACACACATAAAGCCAATTTCAACAGCATCCCGGTGGTCAACATCGCCGGTTTGTTCAGCTTTGAGCTGGAGCACCGCCTGGCCGTGGCCGAACAATTGGGGCGCGCTGCCAGCGAGGTCGGGTTCCTCTATATCACTGATCACGGTATCGACCCGCAGCTGATCGCCAACCTGCGCAAGGCTGCCAAGGACTTTTTCGACCAGCCCCTCGACACCAAGATGCGGCACTACATCGGCACTTCGCAAACCCACAAGGGCTTTGTACCCGAAGGCGAAGAGGTCTATTCCAAAGGCAAGCCGGACCACAAGGAGGCCTTCGACGTCGGCTTCGAAGTCCCGGCCGATGACCCGCTGGTGCTGGCCAACACTCCATTGCTGGGGCCTAATGACTGGCCACAGCTGGCGGATTTCAAGACATCGGTTCAGGCCTACTATGAAGCGATCTTTGCCTTGGGCCGGCGCCTGTTCGGCGGCTTTGCCCTGACCCTGGGCCTGGAGGAAAACTATTTCGACAGCCTGGTCACCCGTCCGCCCTCCAAGCTGCGCCTGATCCACTACCCCTTCGACGGTGCCGCCCATGACGCACCGGGGCTTGGAGCCCATACTGATTACGAGTGCTTCACCATCCTCCTGGCCGACAAACCAGGCCTTGAGGTGATGAACAATCTTGGGCAATGGATCGATGCCCCACCGATTGCCGATGCCTTTGTGGTCAACATCGGCGACATGCTGGAAGTGATGACAGCAGGCGCATTCGTTGCCACTGCACACCGGGTTCGCAGCGTGCGCGAGGAGCGTTACTCCTTTCCATTGTTTTATGCCTGCGACTACCACACCCAGATCAAACCGCTGCCCGGGTTCGCCCAGCCAGGCAACGTCTACGAAGAAATCACGATCGGCGAACACATGTATGGCCAGGCACTGCAGACGTATCAATATCTGCGCGCGAGGGTGGCCAATGGGGAAGTTCAACTGCCAGGCAAGGCACGCAAGCCCGCCAGTTTCGGACATTTGAAAAATCAGGCTCAACCGTCCTGATTGAAGTTTTCAGCTACCCCCTTACCTACGCCGGAGTCAGTACGAAATGAAAAACAATAAAAAGAACCTGTTGAGCTTGGCTATATTGGCAGCCGGTATGCTCGGTGCCTCGGTGGGCATGGCCGCGTCAGACACGCTCAAGGTCGGCATGGAAATCACCTACCCTCCCTTCGAGTCCTATGACAAGGATAAAAACGTCGTCGGTTCGGACCCCGAGCTGGCCGCCGCATTGGCCAGGCACATGAACGCCAAGGTGGAGTTCGTCGACACCAAGTTCCCGAGCCTGATCCTGGGCCTCAACTCCGGCAAATACGACGCTGTCATTTCCGGCATGTACATCACGCCGGAGCGCCAGACTCAAGCCCAGACCATCGCCTATGCCAACACTGGTGCCGCTGTCATGGTGCCCAAAGGCAGCGAGATCAATGCGAAAAAACCTGAAGACCTGTGTGGCTTGAAACTGGGCCTGGAACAGGGCACGACCTGGGTCAAGGAATTCAGGAAGCTGTCCGATGAATATTGCGTGCCGAACAACAAAGGCGCCATCACCGTCAGCGAATATCCCTCGGCGCCCGAAGTGACCCAGGCCCTGCTGTCCAAGAACATTCAGGCCCAGGTTGAAATCGCCGGTGCCGCAAAACTGATCGCGGAAAAGACCAACGGCCGGGTAGTGATCACCACCGATCACCCGATCTATCAGCAAACCCTGGGCATCTTCGTCAAGAAAGGTAACGAAGAAACCTTCCAGGCGGTGCAAAAGGCCTTCGAGGAGACCAAGAAGAGTGGTGAGTACGCCGCTATTCTTAAGAAATACGCCTTGGAAGAACCGACTGCCAACTAAGAACGTGTCCTTGTAGTCTGGTCATCTGCCGCCCCTGCATCGGGGCGGCAGAGTGAGGTGCCCTATGCAATTCGATTGGTCGTATTTCTTCTCCCTGTTCTCCCTGCCAGACTTCTGGAATGCCTGCGTCACGGTGGTCCAGCTCAGTGCCCTGGCCTGGTTCATCGGCATGCTGCTGGGGTTTCTCCTGGCCACGGCCAAGCTGTCCCAGTCACCCTTGCTGCGCATTCCCGCAGCGGTCTACATTTGGTTCTTCCGCAGCATCCCGTTGCTGGTGCTGGTGGTCTTCGTCTACAACCTGCCGCAATTGTTTCCCGGCAGCGGCCCGATCCTGTCCAACCCCTTCTACTCCGGTTTGCTGGCCCTGGTGGTCACCGAAGCGGCGTACATGGCGGAAATCCACCGTGGCGGTCTGATCTCCGTGGCCAAGGGCCAGAAAGAAGCCGGGCGCGCGTTGGGTGTCGGCCTGTTCGGCATGCAGCGCTTGATCGTGATCCCTCAGGCTTTCCGTATTTCGCTGCCCACGTTGATCAATGAATACATCACGGTGGTCAAACTGACCTCGCTGGTCTCGGTGATCTCGCTCACGGAAATTCTTACGGTCGGCCAGCGCCTCTACGCCACCAACTTCCTGGTCATGGAAACCCTGGCGGCGGTAGGCGTCTACTACGTGTTGATCGTCACCGTGTTTGGTTTTTTCCTGCAGCGCCTGGAGCGCTACCTGGACCTGAACTTCCGCAAGCCGCAAACGCTCGACGCACCCGCCGTAGCCAAGCTCAAGGCCTGCGCCGAAGCCTTGCCCGACAGCACACGCAAAGCAGCGGGCAACAACCTGACGCCTATCCTGCAACTGAAGAACATCCAGAAGAGTTATGGCACACACAAAGTGCTGCTGGGGATCGACCTGAAGGTCGAATACGGCCAGGTGGTCTCGATCATTGGCCCATCCGGTTCCGGTAAAACTTCGCTGATCCGCACGGTCAACGGCCTGGAAACCATCGATACCGGCGACATTCTGTTGTTCGGCGAACAATTCATCGAGGCGTCGGACAAACCCAATAGCTCGCGCTTGCGCAAAGGCGTGCGCCACATTGGCATGGTGTTCCAGAACTTCAACCTGTTCCCCCACCGCACCATTCTCGACAACGTCACGCTGGCGCCGCGTTACCACGGCCAGCCGGGCGAACTGAGTGAACATCGCGCTTATGCGCTGCTGGACAAGGTCGGCCTGCTGGCCCATGCCCACAAGTACCCGCATCAACTGTCCGGCGGGCAGCAACAGCGCGTGGCGATTGCGCGGGCCCTGGCGATGGAACCGCAGATCATGCTGTTCGACGAGCCGACTTCGGCCCTCGACCCGGAACTGGTCAACGACGTGCTGAACGTGATTCGTGATCTGGCCAAGGAAGGCATGACCATGCTGATCGTGACCCACGAAATGGACTTCGCCATGTCGATTTCCGACCGGGTGATCTTCATGGAGAACGGCAATATTCAACTCGATGCCGCGCCTGAAACCATACGCTGCGATGCCGAAGGAGAACGAGTGCGGCGCTTTATGGGGATCGATGTTCCATTGCCAAACCGTTCTGCAACGGTGGATCTGGCATGAACAGGCACCCCCTTTCTTTGAGCTTCCCACTTTCAGGAAAACACCGATGAATCTTGGAATTGCGGGACGCTGGTTTGCGCCGCCAGCAAGGGGCTAGGGGGCGTTCTGAATTAGTTTCCCCGCTGCGTTGTCGGCCTTAAAGCGGGCCAGGCAAGGCGCAGGCCGCAGGGAATCGTGTGCCCCTTCCAAGGCAGCGACCGGCCTGCAGTCAACAGGGCAGGTCGCTGGCCGAGTTAGCTCAGGCGGTGCAAAAGTATCCCGTACTCATCCCACCAGAAGACCAGGGACAACAACGCTAACCCGCAGGTGCCGGTCATGACTGTGCGCACCCAATCTGCCACCGTCATTTGGAGATCCATAATCCGTCCTCCTTCTGGGTGGAAGATTTACCAGGACGCTGGGTTGGTTCGACGAGTTTATCGTCGGAACCTTCGGCAAGGACCGAATGTTCTACGCACATATTATTGTTCTCTTCAGGACTGATCGTCATACGGCCTGGCATTGCAAGCTGCCCAATTGCCGGGCTTGCAGCGCACACCATGAGAAGGAGTTTATCGACGGTGGGACTGCCAATCTTTCATTTGGCGACAGCGCGTTGTCATTTCATGACAGCTCATGACCGTTGATCCGGGATGGTTTTAAGCCTTTGGTGCAGACAAACGCTCAAGCTGACGGAACCTCAATCCAAAGCTCCGTCAGCTACCCCGCTGTTACCTTGACGGCCCTTTGAGCTCGACCTGATTGCCATCCGGATCAAAGCAATAAAGTGACAAGCCATAACCTTCGGCACCGAAGCGCCTGGCCGCTTTCTCGGCCGCCAGACCAAAGGACTGCAAGTGGCTGAAGAGTGCCGCTTCGTCGAAGGGCTCGATGCGCAGGCAGACATGGTCGAGGTTACGCCCCTCTTGCCCGGCGGCGGCACCGCCCTTGCGCCCGAGCTCACCGTCCAGGCTGACCAGGTCGATCATGGAAGTCCCGGCGCGCAGATGCACCAGCCCCAGATTGTCTTGGCGTTTGACCAACTCAGCGCCGAATACCTGCGCGTAGAACGTGATGCTTCGCTCCAGGTCCTTGACGCGCAGCACGATGTGATCGATGTGTTGAATCGTAAACGGTTGCATGAAATCACTCCCTGTTTGACTGCCTGATCAGTAACCCGACCACTGTAGTCCAGAGTCACAAAAATTCATTGTCGATTTTCCGGTGGAGACACTGCCCACAGGGTTTTATGCTCGACCCATGAACATACAGACCGCACTACTGCCGCCCCACGCCGAAATGGTTCGCGCCATGCTCGAACGCGACACTGCCTATGAGGGGGTGTTCTTCACGGCCGTGAAAACCACCGGGATTTTTTGCCGCCCCGGCTGTACGGCACGCTCGCCGAAACCAGAGAACGTCGAGTTCTTTGCGCACGCCGATGAATGCCTGGCGGCGGGTTATCGCGCGTGTCTGCGCTGCAAGCCGCTGGACGCTGCGGCCATCGCGCCCGACTGGGTGCAGAGGTTGCTGAGGTCGGTGAACGCCGATCCCGAGCAACGCTGGACCGACGCCCAGTTGCTGGCCGAGGGCATCGAGCCGTTGAAACTGCGGCGCTGGTTCAAGCAGCATCTGGGCATGACCTTTCATGCCTGGCTGCGCACCCGTCGCCTCGGCATGGCACTGGGCGGGATCAAACAGGGCGATTCCATCGACAGCGCGGCATTCGACTCGGGTTATGAATCCCTCAGTGGTTTTCGTGACGCCTTTCAAAAGTCGTTCCACATCACCCCGGGCCGAGCTGCGCAGAGTGAACCCTTGCTCTTCACTCGGCTGACCACGCCACTGGGGCCGATGATCGCCATGGCCGAGCGCCGTGGGCTGGTACTGCTGGAATTCCTCGACCGTCCGGCGTTGACCTGCGAAGTCGAAGAACTGCAGAACCGGTATGGCTACGCGGTCGCGCCGGGACACAACGCGCATCTGCAACAGATCGAGGTGGAACTGGCACAGTACTTCGCCGGCAAACTCAGCGAATTCAGCGTTGCACTGTACCTGCCCGGCAGTGAGTTTTCCCGGCAGGTCTGGGCCGAATTGGCGAAGATCCCGTACGGTAAGACCAGCACCTACGGCAGCATCGCCAGGCAATTGGGCAAGCCCGGTGCCAGTCGCGCCGTGGGCTTGGCCAACGGGCACAACCGGCTGTCCATCGTGGTGCCCTGCCACCGGGTCATCGGTGCGGATGGCTCGCTGACCGGCTATGGTGGAGGACAACCGCGCAAGGCATTTCTGCTACGGCTGGAAAGCGCGGCATTACAGGTCACCCAACCACTCGCGTTCTGATTACCTCAACTGTCATCAGGAAGGACATTCGATGGACAGACAATTCCACCAATTGCACCACGAAGGCTTGCTGATCCTCACTAACGTCGCGGATGCCACCGGGGCCCGTATCGTCGAGCAACTGGGCTGCAAAGCCGTGGCCACCAGCAGCGCGGCGGTGGCCTGGGCTCATGGTTACGCGGACGGCAACGCCCTGCCCCTCGAACGTCTGGTATCAACCGTCGAATCCATCGCCCGCGTGATTTCGCTGCCGTTGACCGTGGACGTCGAGGCCGGCTATTCCGATGATCTGACGCGGGTTGCCCAAGTGATTGAAGCGGTGATTGCGGCCGGGGCGGTCGGGATCAATATCGAGGACGGCGCTTCTGCGCCCGAGTTGCTGGTGCGCAAGATCGAAGTGGCCCGCAAAGTGGCCGATCAGCGCAATGTGAAGCTGTTCATCAATGCCCGCACCGATGTGTACCTGCGAGGATTGGTACCGGCCGAAGATCGCGTCGCTGAAACCCTCAAGCGTGCTGCTCTGTACCAAGCGGCAGGTGCCGATGGGCTGTTTGCGGCGGGTGTCTCGGCGGAGTATGAAATCGCTGCGCTGTGCCACGGCACGACGTTGCCGGTGAATGTGCTGGGCCTGTCGGGGTTGCCATCGCTTGAAGCATTGAAAGCACTGGGCGTGCGACGTTTGAGTGCCGGTTCGGGCATCGCCGAGTTTTTGTATGGCGCCATGGCCGGGTTGACCCAAAGCTTTCTGGAAACCGGCAAACTCGACAGCAGTCACCTCAAGGCTCTTACTTACGGTGAAGTTAACGCCTTGCTGAAAACAACCGGAAACCCTTAATCGTCATGCCCGATCCCTATCTGCCGGCGACCCGGTTTTTAGCGTCTCTCGACGCAGACTGGGCGCGCCACATCGCCGCCATCGGCCCGTGCCTGCACCAGCCCCATGCGGCTCGCGATCCGTACGAGTCGCTGGTACGGGCGATTGCCTATCAGCAACTGCACGCCAAGGCCGGGGATGCGATTGTCGGGCGATTGCTGGCGTTGTTTCCGTCGGTGGCATTCCCACGACCGGAACAGATTCTGGCGGCAGGGTTCGATCAACTGCGCAGTTGCGGGTTTTCGGTGGGCAAGATCGCAACCATTCAGGGGATTGCCCAAGCCACACTGGACGGCGTGGTGCCGGAGTATGCGACGGCGTTGGCGATGGCGGATGAGGCCCTGATCGAGCGCTTGATCACCTTGCGCGGGGTCGGCCGCTGGACGGTTGAGATGTTGCTGATTTACAGCCTCGAACGCCCGGATATCTTGCCCGCCGATGACTTTGGCGTGCGTGAAGGCTATCGCCGGCTGAAGGGGTTGGAGGTGCAGCCGACGCGTAAGCAGATGGTAGAGATCGGGTTGGCGTGGAGCCCGTATCGGACGGTGGCGGCTTGGTATTTGTGGCGGGTGCCCAGCAAGTAGACCGCGTTATCGTTCATCGCGAGCAGGCTTGCCCGGGCCCTGAAGGCGGAGAAGCCCAATACTTGAGGGAGACAACCATGCAGCTAGAAGGCTCCTGCCATTGTGGCGCGGTATCGTTCAGCCTGAACAGCGCCCACCCCTACCCTTATCAGCGTTGCTACTGCTCGATCTGCCGCAAGACTCAAGGCGGCGGCGGTTATGCGATCAATCTCGGCGGCGATGCCAAGAGCCTCAAGGTGCGCGGTCGCAAGCACATCGCGATTTACCATGCACGCCTCAAGGCTGAAGGCGATAAACGGGCGCACAGCAGCAGCGCCGAACGGCATTTCTGCTCCCTTTGCGGTACGGGACTGTGGCTGTTCAGCCCTGAATGGCCTGAACTGATCCACCCGTTTGCATCCGCCATAGACACCCCGTTACCGGTGCCGCCAGAACACACGCACTTGATGCTCGGTTCAAAAGCGCCATGGGTGGAAGTCGAGGCGCATTCCGGCGATCAGCAATTCGAGGTCTATCCCGAAGAGTCCATCGCCGACTGGCACGAACGCCTCGGCTTGAGCCGCTAAAGCGTTTTAAACGTCAGGCCGCAACGGGCACGCCGCTGTGGAAACGGAATTCCACGTCCGGCGACTCGATCAGCTCCTGCTCGGCCGCGCGCACCTTATCGATCACTTGCGCGATGTCCTTGGCGTCGCCGTACTGGTAAGCCAGTTTCAGGTAACCCTGGAAATGCCGGGCCTCGCTTTTCAGCAGCCCGAAGTAGAACTTGCCCAGTTCTTCATCCAGATGCGGCACCAGCGCCTCGAAACGCTCGCAGCTGCGGGCTTCGATGAAGGCCCCTACCACCAGCGTATCCACCAGTTTCACCGGTTCATGGCTGCGCACCACTTTGCGCAGGCCCGAGGCGTAGCGACCAGCGGACAATTGGCGCAGCTCGATCTTGCGCTTTTTCATCAGGCGCATGACTTGCTCATGGTGCACCAGTTCTTCCCGGGCCAGGCGCGACATCAGGTTGATCAGGTCGACGTGGGAGTGGTACTTGGCAATCAGGCTCAGCGCCGTGCTGGCCGCTTTGAATTCGCAGTTCTTGTGGTCGATCAGCAACGTTTCCTGATCGGCCAGCGCGGCCTGCACCCAGCCGTCAGGGGTACGGCAGCCGAGGAACTCGTGAATTTCGGGAAGGATCATGGGGCTCACGGATAAAGGGTTCAAAATCGAAGGGCGCCGATTATACCGGCCTGCGGGCAGACCACCAGTCGCCAACCGTTGATATGCATCAAGTACCTGGTTGGCGAGCAGCAACTATAGTTGTGCAACGCCGTGCTTTTTTACCCGTTTTTTTATGGAGATCCCGATCATGCAAGCCATTCGCAGCATTCTGGTGGTCATAGAACCGGAACATTCGGAGAGCCTGGCGCTCAAACGGGCCAAATTGATTGCCGGTGTGACCCAGGCCCACCTGCACCTGCTGGTTGGTGATCCCAAGCATGATCACAACGGCATGTTGGGAGTGCTCAAGGCTGCGCTTGTAGCCGACGGCTACAGCGTCACGACCGAGCAAGCCTGGAATCAGAGCCTGCACCAAACCATCATCGACGTGCAGCAAGCCGAGGGCTGCGGGCTGGTGGTCAAGCAGCATTACCAGGACAACCCGCTGAAAAAGGCCTTGCTGACCCCGGATGACTGGAAACTGCTGCGTGAATGCCCGACACCGGTGTTGCTGGTAAAAACGTCCGGCTCCTGGAGAGACAAAGTCATCCTGGCCGCCATCGACGTGGGCAATAGCGATGGCGAACACCGCCACCTGCACAACACCATCATTGATTACGGCTATGACATCGCCAGCCTGGCCAAGGCGCATTTACACGTCATCAGTGCGCATCCGTCGCCGATGCTGTCATCGGCCGACCCGACCTTCCAGCTCAAGGAAACCATCGAGGCGCGCTATCGCGAGCAGTGCCGGGCGTTCCAGGCGGAATTCGACATCGACGATGACCATTTGCATATCGAGGAAGGCCCGGCGGATGTGTTGATTCCATTCATGGTGCACAAACTGCAAGCGGCAGTGACCGTGATCGGCACCGTGGCGCGCTCAGGGTTGTCGGGGGCGTTGATCGGCAATACGGCGGAAGTGGTGCTGGATAAGGTGGAGAGCGATGTACTGGTGCTCAAGCCGCAGGAGATTGAGGATCACCTTGAGGAATTGGCTCAGCATTGAAATCTATGGCGTCTGGTCGGACGCCATCGCGAGCAGGCTCGCTCCCACAGGGGATTTTTTTGAACACTGGAGATCAAGTGTGGGAGCGAGCCTGCTCGCGAAGCTTTTAAGATTTAACCGCCAAAGGCGTCTTTTAAGAATCCCGGTGCAATGTAACGCTGGTAATGCGCTTCAGACAGCAAGAAAAATTCTCGATCAATGGCATCACGCAATTCCGGCAGGTTCCAGTCGCGAAACTCCGGCATCAGCACCATCCCGTAGGCCTCCAGGTTATTGATCACCCGCGCCCCACGGGCAATCAGCTGATACGCCCAGCAATACTCCGACTGATGCGGCACAAAACGAATTTTGCGTTGCTCCAGTTGCAAACGCAGACGCTGAGGGTCGAAAACCTCCAGCTTGCTGGCCATCACCTGGGACAGCAATAGCTCAAGACGCAGCCATACCGCGCGCTTTTCCTCCTCGTTGTAACCATTCCAGCTGATCACTTCGTGGTGGAAACGCTTGCAGCCACGGCACACCAAGTCACCGTAAACAGTGGAGCAAAGGCCGACGCAGGGGGTCTTGATGGTCTGATTGGGCATAGGTAGGCAAAACACGGAAAAGCAGAACAGGCGCGCATGTTAGCCCTTTGTCTAACATTCATCACCCCTCAAAGTTAAAGGCCTAACTTACCTTTAATTTCTTTTTGCCGTAGAATCAGCCAGCCTTTTAAGGCGCCAATGTCCGTTAGAAGCTGTTTTCAAAGCGTCACGAGCACAGTCGTTCCTTCAGAGCGGTGTTGGCGAAGGGTTTTTCCAGCGGGGAAAAGCTCAGCGCCAACCCTCATCAGCTCCCGTTCTGCAGGCGTAAAACTTTGAAAGCAGCTTCTGTAAGGAATTGTCGGTAATTCTGGCTAAATGGCTCACAACGCCATGCAGCGCATGAGTACGGCAATTCGGGATGAGCGTCCCGGACACCCATTTGGGACCACTGATGAGGGTAATAACTGTGCTTGAAGCCTACCGCAAACATATCGAAGAGCGTGCAGCACTGGGTATCGTTCCCCAGCCGCTTAACGCCGAACAAACTGCAGGCCTGATCGAGCTGCTGAAGAATCCCCCGGCTGGCGAAGAAGCTTTCCTCGTTGACCTGATCACCAATCGCGTTCCACCTGGAGTGGACGAAGCCGCCTATGTAAAGGCCGGTTTCCTGTCCGCCCTCGCCAAAGGCGAAGCCAATTCCCCTCTGATCGACAAGAAGCGCGCTGTTGAACTGCTCGGCACCATGCAGGGCGGCTACAACATCGTCACGCTGGTCAACCTGCTGGACGACGCCGAACTGGCCCCGGTCGCTGCCGAAGAACTCAAGCACACCCTGCTGATGTTCGACGCTTTCCACGACGTCGCTGAACGCGCCAAGAACGGTAACGTTCACGCCAAAGGCGTGCTGCAATCCTGGGCTGACGGCGAGTGGTTCAAAAACCGCCCTGTACTGGCCGACAAGATCAGCCTGCGCGTGTTCAAGGTCACCGGCGAAACCAACACCGACGACCTGTCCCC
>Ga0247818_10000905_pt1 | contig 18688 bp, 15 predicted proteins | sample 13C_Glucose_Day1_FD_192424 | JGI IMG/M metagenome (GOLD analysis project Ga0247818, IMG submission 192424) | Soil microbial communities from agricultural site in Penn Yan, New York, United States - 13C_Glucose_Day1 | ecosystem: Environmental > Terrestrial > Soil > Agricultural land | place... | reverse complement strand
ATCTGGTTCCTGAACTTCTCCACCTGGCGCGGAGTCCACGGCATCTACCTGGAGGACCTCTACGTCCGCCCCACGGCCCGCGGCGCCGGCCACGGCAAGGCCCTCCTCACCGAACTGGCCCGCATCTGCGTGGAACGCGGCTACCAGCGCCTGGAGTGGTCCGTCCTGAACTGGAACACCCCGTCCATCGCCTTCTACGACTCCCTCGGCGCCCGCCCCCAGGACGAGTGGACGGTGTACCGCCTGACGGACGAGGCCCTGACGAAGCTCGGCGGTACCGACTGATCAGAGGCGGCCGAGAGCGCCGGTCCGGTGGCGGGTGGTCGCGTCCGCCTCGGCGACCGCCCGGCCCAGCTCCAACGGGTCCGCCCGTCCGCCGAGTCGGGCGTGCAGGGCCATGACCAGCTCCGGGTGCGCGAGCACCCCGGCACCGGCCGTGTCCCCTGCGGCCCGCGCCCCGAGGCCGAGTCCCACCCAGGTCTCGGGGTCGCCGTCACCCCGGACGATGCGCGTGTGACAGGTGCGCAGAGCCTCCGCCCCGCGCCCCGTGACCAGGGCGACGTCCTCGGGGCGGGCCCCGCTCACGGTGGCGCCCGGGTCGTCCCGCAGTCGGTCGAAGCCCGCCGGGTCGGCCAGCAGCCAGCGCAGCAGAACCGCACGTGTGTCGAAGCCACGCCCCGGAAGTCCTGGAGCGAGTGCGGGTGCACCGGCGGGCAGGACCAGGGCGTCCCCTCGGCTCCAGGCCTCCGCCATGGCGCGGACGTCCTGCGCGTCGGGTCGCAGGTGGTACGCCCGCCAGGTCGCCCTGTGGTCGGCGACAGCCAGCTCGGCCGCGGCCCGGACCGGGTCGTCCACCGCTTCGTGCAGCCAGGGTCCGAGGCGCGCCGACAGCTCGGCCACCAGCCGTCGGCCGAGGTCCGTGAGCCCGCCCACCGTGCCGATGGCACTCAGCGCGTGGGCCGTCTGGGCTCGCCACAGTGCGAACTCGAACTGTCCCAGGGGATGGCCCCGGCGCCGCCAGAACCCGGTGACGCCGAGGAAGGCGTACACGCCCTGGAGCAGTCCGCCCAGCGGCCGGGGGTCGTCACGCCACGGGGCGTAGTGCAGCTGTGCGCTCCGGCCCTCGTACAGCGTGTACAGATGCATGAAGGCGCTGAGCTTGTTGTGCTGGAACTCGTGGACCAGCGTGGCGGCGAGCTGCTCCCCGTCGTCCGGAACCGACGCCAGCGCGGCGCCGAACGCCTCACCCGAGGAAGCGCTGTGCGGCCGGAACCGCTCGGCCCGTGGGCGAGGCACCAGTGACACCAGCCCGCCGGCCAGCGCCCTCGCCTCCTCGGCATCGGTGCCGCGGAGGATCTCCCAGGCCTCGCCGAACAGCCCCTGCCAGTCGGCGGTGTCGGCGACCGGCTCCTCGGATGCCGCGCCGCGCAGGGCGCGGTAGGGGTCGGTGTGGTCCAGCATCAGCGCGCAGCCGTCGGCCCGGAGTTCCGTCAGGGCGTGCCACCGCGGCCCCGTCAGCGGATGCCCGGCGATCCGCACACCCTCGCGTGACGAGGTGACCTCGGCGACTGACCACTTCTCCGGGCCGGGCACTCGCATCGCGCCGATCGCGGGCAGCACCGCCCAGTTCCGCCGTACCGGAACGACCGTACGGAACTCCAGGCCCGCCAGGACGGCCGCGCTCGCCGCGATCGCGTGGAGGTGACCGGTCTCCACCCACACAGGCGCCTCGTCTTCGGCGGTCCCGCGCAGCCGGCGCAGTGTGTGCGCCGCCCACACACCGACGGTCGGATAGGACAGCACGCGCTCGGCAGCCCGTTGAGCCGTCGCCCGCGACAGCAGCCGCCAGCCGTCGGTCAGCGGGGGCAGCGGGCCGGTGGATGCCGACGCCGCGGAGTCCAGCAGGGCCCGAACGACGAGCAGCCGCCAGCTTCGCTCGCTCGCCCACAGCGCTTCCACGGTCGCGGAACCACTTCCACCGCCCAGCAGTTCGTCGAACGATCCCGGGCAGAGGGCATGCCGATGAGACTTCTCCCGCATGCGTGGACTACGCGTCGCGCTGCGGGTTGTACCCGCCGAGGCTGCTGGCCGGATCGTCGATGCGGCTGAGCAGCCGCCGCATGGAGCTCTCGGCGGAGGGGAGATCGAGGGACGGCCAGACGTCCAGGGGAATCGCGCTGAGATCGACCAGCTCGGACTCTACTCCGGACTTCTCCATGACCCGTCCCTGTGACAGTGAAGATGATGATGCGCCACATGCCTGACATGGCCCTGAAAATCAGGGTTTCAGATAGTTTCAGGCCGCTCCAGCGAACATTAATGCATCACCGGAGCCCCTCCCCTCAACAGCGCGGAGTCCGCCCCCGATCGAGTGATTGAAGGCCGACGGGGGTAGGCACCGGTTGTGATTGAACTCGCGGAAATGATCGAGGAGTTGCGCAGGGAACTGACCGCGGCCCGGACCTCGGCGGCAGGCGAGGACCTGTACTTCGAAGTGGGCCCGGTGGAGCTGGAGGCGGCCGTGGCGGTGGAGCGGTCGGCGACCGCGGGCGGCAAGATCCGCTTCTGGGTGGTGGAGGCGGGCGCGGACGGGCGGCTGGCGGACAGCGTCACGCACCGCGTCAAGCTGACCCTGGATCCGCGTACGCGCAGCAGCGGCGGACGGGCGCCATGGGTGAGCGGCGCCGAGGCCGAGCGGGAGCGCTGAGCCGATGCCGGCGGCGAGCACGCGTCGTCCCGGGCTCGATCCGGTTCGGGCAGCGGAGGTGATCGTGCGCCCGCGCACGGCCGACGGCACCGGACGTCGCGGCTCCGGATACCGGGTGGGGCGGCGCTGGGTGCTCACTGCCGCCCACGTCGTCCGGGACCCGGACGGATCGGCGACGACCGTGCGGTTCGAGGCCGACCGCGCCGACGAATGGACCGCGCCCGCTCATGTGGTGCTCGCTTCCGAGAAGGCCGATGTGGCGCTGCTGGAGATCGCCGGGACCGTACCGGCGGGCGTCCACAGCACCGCCGAGCCTCCGCCGTACGGTGCCGTGCCCGAGGCGGACGAGACGCTGCCGATCACCGCCCTGGGCTTCCCGCGGTTCAAGCTGCGCGAGGACCGGATGCGGCGCCTGGACGACGGCTCACCGTCCCAGTACCGCGACTCCTGTCACGCGACCGGGATGACGTCGGTGCTGTCCAACCGCCGGGAAGGCACCCTCGAACTCGCCGTCGGCCCGCCCGGGTCGGATCCCGAACCGGACCGCTCGCCCTGGGAGGGCATGTCCGGAGCGGCCGTCTGGCACGAGGGCACGCTCATCGGCCTGATCAGCGCGCACCACCGCGCCGACGGCCTGGGCCGCCTCGCCGCCGTGCGCGTGGACCGCTGGTACGAGCAGCTGACCGGCGCCGAGCTCGAACTGCTCCGACAGTGCGCGGGACTGCCCGCGTCCCCGTCCGCACTCGTCCCCGTCGCCGGCCCGTCCGGCGGCACCGACCGGCCGGTCAGCCTGGCGCACCTGCCGGACGACCTCCCGCTGCGCGAGCTCAACGGCCTGCTCACCGAATTGACCGCGCTGCCCACGGTGCGGGACCACACCTCGCTCGCCCTGGTACTGGACAGCATCGACCCCGCGATCGCCGCCATGAGCCCCCGCTCCCCCGCCCTGCGGCCGGATGTGTTCGGGATCCTCAGGACATGCCTGCGCTATCGGGGCACATTGGATCAACTTCTTGAAGCGATACGGCTGATGGAGGGCGACTCCGCCGGGTTGGCCCGCGTGGACCAGGAGGCGATGGAGTTGTCCCGGCGCCATCGCCGAGCTGACGAAAGACGCTGACCTGATATCGCGGCGCCGTGGAGGGCGCGGGGTTTCATCCTCTGTACGGCGGGCCATTATCAGGGGGATGTAGGCAGACCGCATCCGCAAACGTTGTCGGGGAGGGAAGGGGTTTGGCCGTCATGGAGCCGTCTGTGGCCGCCGTGGAGTCCAGCATGGTCGATCTCGCGGGGGTGTCTCTTGAAGCGCTGCGCTCCATTGACAGTCGGGTTCTCGCCGAGTCCGTGCAGGAACTGCTGCATGGGATCGACCACCCGCTGGCCAGTGTCAGCGACTACAGAAACACGGACAGCCCGGACTGACTCCGTCTGGGGCGTCGATGAGCGCTGAATCGCTCCTGCCACATCATCACCTCCCCCCGGACAGCCTGGCCGAACTGGCTCACGGTGAGGGCGGCCCGGCCACGGTGGACCTCCTTCGCGCGGCTGAACACAGCCGCCGTCTGCTTCTGTTACGGATGCTCGACGACGCCACCGACCTCGGTCCCGCGTGGGACCTGCTCAGCGCGGCGCAGCGACGCGCCCCGTCCGTCGTCGACGACCTGCTCATATATCCGCAGACCGGCATGTGGCTGGCGACCGTGTTACGGCGGCTGCGTGGGACACCCCAGCAGGACGAGCCACCGCTGCGGGCGGTAGTCGGCCACTTCTCCGCCCTCGCCGCAGTGGCGGGGCTGCGCGCCGGCCTGGACTTCGCCATCGATGTGCCGGTGCGGCACGGCCGGGTGCCGCTGCCGACCCTCGGCTGCGCGGTGCTGCCCACCACCGAGCCGTGGGGCACGGCCACGGTACGGTGCGAGAACGAACGCGCGCTGGTCGAGGCATCCGGCGCCACGGTCCCCGTACCGCTTCGGTCCGAAGCCGCAGGACCGGGCTGGCACCCGGCACGCCGGCTCGCGATCGGCCCTCCGGACCGTCGGCTCGAACTGGTGCTGGACGACGTGGACCCGTACCGGACGTATCCGGAGCCGACCGAGCCGAGTCCGTTGTCGGAGGAGGCCGCGCAGCAGTGGCGACAACTGCTGGATCAGGCCTGGACGGTGCTCCTGCGGGAGCAGCCCGGGACGGCCGAGGCCATGCGCGGTGGCGTGCTCTCCCTGAGTCCGACCTCGGGAGGCGAAAGGTTTCGGCCGCGAAGTGTGTCATCGGCGGACGCGTTCGGCGGCATGGAGGCGTCGAAGCCGGATGACCCCGTGGAGCTGGCCGTCACGCTCGTGCACGAGTTCCAGCACAGCAAGCTTGGCGGGCTGCTGCATCTGACGCCGTTGCTGTCCAACGGCGACGCCGACGGTACGGAGCTTTGGTATGCGCCTTGGCGGGACGACCCCAGGCCCATCGCCGGGCTCCTCCAGGGCATCTACGCATTCGTGGGGGTCACACGCTTCTGGCGCACTCACCGCTGGGCCACCGGCACCCGGTCGGCCATGCCGCACTTCGAGTTCGCGCTGTGGCGGGAGCATCTGGCGAGGGCGATGGAACAGATCCATCTCCATCCGCGTCTCACGCCGCTCGGCGCCACCTTGCTGGGCACCTTGCGCGACCACTGTGCGCAGTGGCTCCAGGAGCCCGTGCCCGAAGCCCCGCTGGCCCTGGCCCGGTTGTGTGCCGCCGACCATGTCGCCCGATGGCGGGCCCATCATCTACGGCCGGCCAAGTCAGCGGTGGAGGAAGCGGTGCGGGCGTGGCTCGGCGGGGCCGACGGACCACCCGGCTCCCTGGCGGCAGAACCCGAGGTCGTACCCGAACCCGCCGTACGGGGTCTGGACAGCGTGGCGATACTCGTCCGCTACCGCCTCGCCGCGGACGACGACCAGCAGACGCCCGAGGAACCCGAGAAGACCGCGGCCCGGGTCGCCGGTGCGCTCACCGGCGACGCCCTTCTGGCCGCCGGCGACGCGGCAGCGGCCCGACATGCCTTCCTGGCCCACATCGCCGCGGACCCCGACCACCCAGCCGCCTGGGCGGGACTGGGCAGCGCGCTCGCCGCGGCAGGCACGGACCGGCAGGCGGCCCACATCCTGCGCCACCACCCGGAGCGGGCCCGGAGCATTCACCTGGCCCTGTTGCGGACCACCGGTACCCCGCCGGATCCGCTCCGGCTGGCCACCTGGCTCGGCTCGTCGCCGGCCTGACGGCGCCTCCCTCAGGTCACAGCGGCATGGGATCGATGTCGCAGTTGGCCCGCTCCCGGGCGCGCACCTGCACCGTCGCCGGGTGAGGCACGGGTTCGGGTTCGTCGGGACGCTGACGTGTCGAGTCGAGCACCCGCACCATCCGCTCCAGGACGTCCGCCCGCAGCGCCTCGCCCTCGGTCTCCTGTCCGACGGCGATCAGGTCCAGGGAGAGGTTCGCCGAACCCACCAGCGTGGTCGGGTGGTCCTCGCCCAGCCGCGCCCGGCACAGCGCCATCGTGTTCCGTCCGAGTTCCAGGGCCTCCTCGACATGCCCCAGCGCGGTCAGATCGCTCGCCAGGTTGATCGCACAGGCCAGCACGATCGGATGGCTCTCGCCGAGCCGCTCGGTCAGCAGCTCCAGCGCGGCCCCGTCCAGTTCCCTGGCCTCTTCCGCCCGGCCCAGCAGCCGCAGGGTCACCGCCAGGTCGACATCGGCCGCCAGGACGTGCGGATGGTCGGAGCTGAAGATCTGGCGGAAGAGTTCCCGCGCCTTCTCGCCCTCGTCGCGGGCGGCTTCCAGCTCGCCGTTGTTCCGCAGCGCCACCGAAAGTGCCAGAGCGGCCGCCAGGGACTCCGGGTGCAGGTTGCCGTAGCGACGGGTGAACTGGTCGAACGCCTCACGCGCCAGCTCGAGCGCTGTGACGTGGTCGCCCTCCTTGCGGCAGGCCGCGCTCAGCTGCCGCACGGTCTGCAGCGTCGTGGGGTTGAGCGGGCCGAAGTTGGCCCGGTAGCCGTCGACGACCGCCTGCTGCAGCGATCGCGCACCGACGTAGTCCCCGGCCTCACGCACGTCGACGGCGATGCTCGCCTCGGTGTGCAGGGACTGCTGATGGTCCCGGCCGAACAGCCGCATCTTCATCGCGTGGGTGTGCCGGTCCAGCTCCAGAGCGCGCTGGAACTCGCCGATCAGCCGCAGGCTCACGCCGAGATTGTGGGCGGTGACGAGCGTCGCGGGATCGTCCTCGCCGAAGGCCCGGCGGGCCCGGTCGTAGACCATCTCGTCCAGTTCGGCACCGGCCGCGAAGAACCCCTGGGCACGCCGTACGGCGGCTTCGAAGTTCAGTGCCTCCAGCGCGTCCTCGCGGGTGTCCTCCTGACCCTCGGGCGCGGTTCGGGCATAGACGTCCTTGAGCCGGGCCGCCGCTTCCGAGGCCTCGTCGAGGCGGCCGAGCTTCAGGTAGAGGTAGCCCATCCAGAAGGCCATCAGCCGGGTCTGCTGGTCCTCCTCGCCGAACATCCGCTCCCACGTCTGCCATGCCTGCTCGGTGAATTCGAGGGCGACGTTGTGGTCTCCCCAGAACCAGAGGTACTTGGCGACGTTCCGCACGAGTTCGCGGACCCATGGCTGGTCGGACTCGATGGCCCGGGACGCGATGACATGGCCGTACAACTCTGCGTAGCGAGGCCAGTTGGCCGCCTGGTTGGGCCCCTTCGGGTCGGCGGCGGCCAGGAGCGTGTGAGCCCCGTTGCGCATGCGGTTCTGCTCCTCGGTGGTCATGCGGTTGATCAGCACGGCCTGGACGAGGCGGTGCATTTCGATCGAGTTGGTCCGGTGGTCTATGCGGGCGAGGGAGTAGCGGTTGATCTCCCGCACGGCACGCGCGAGACGCATGGGGTCGTTGAGCGCTCGATCGAGTTCCGGGTCGATGCTGCCGCCGCCGAGGCCCGAGAACATGGAGCGGGAGATGGGGTCCGGCGCGAAGTAGGAGCAGAGCTGGAGCAGACGCAGGGCGGTGGGGCTGCGGGTCGCCAGACGGTCCAGGGAGACGTTCCAGGCGGCGGCGACCGGAAGCTGATAGTCCGGAGGTGGCGAGACCTCCAGGAGTTCACTGCGCTTGTGCTCGAACAGACGCAGGTACTCCGAGACGGGCATCCCCGTCTCGGCCCGCCAGGCGGCCGCCTGCTCCAGGGCGAGCGGGAGGTCACCGAGGGCTTCGGCCAGCCGGTCCGCGTCGGCGTCGTCGAGGTCGACGTTGGTGGGGCCCGAACGGCGCAGCAGTTCCTTGCTCTCCTCACGGGTAAAGACATCGACCTCGAGGGAGGGCCCGACCACGCTCCAGCGCCGGTTGCGGGAGGTGACGAGAATCGTGCCGCTGCCCCCGGTCGGGAAGTACTCCCGAACCCGCTCAGGACTGTCGGCGTTGTCGAAGATCAACAGCCATCGAGAGTACGGCCGCCCCTCCCGCAGCGCCTCACGCACCGCGGGACCCGCGATGTTGGCCTCGGTGCTGGTGACGAGACCGAGCCGCTGGGCGAGCTCCACCAGGGCCTGCCCGATCTGGCCGGGCCGCTCCGCGGGGATCCACCAGACGATGTCGTACTCCGACTGGTGCCGGTAGGCGTACTCGATGGCCAGCTGTGTCTTCCCGACTCCGCCCATGCCGTGGATGGCCTCGGGCAGCACCGTCGTGGTGCCCTCGCGCAGACGGTCGCTCAGTCGTCCCAGAAGGTCCACGCGGCCGGTGAAGTTCGGATTGCGCGGGGGGATGTTCCCCCAGACCCGCGGCTGAGTCGAACGCCCGCTCTCCACCGCGGTTTGCTGCGTGGTGGCCATCGCCGTCGCTCCTTCTGAAGTTGTCCCGGGCCCCCTCGGCCCCTGTTCGGCTGTGTGGAGAACCTCCGTGGGAGTCCGGTGTCCGGTGCGGACGGCCGACCCCTTGCGCAGGCTGACAGTGTTCTGGTCCTCGTATACGTCCAGCGCCCGCGCCAGCCGCTCGGCCCGCTGCCGGAAGCGTCCGGACAGGGCGCGCAGTGCCGCCAGTTCGACCCGCAGGAAGGACACATTGAGAGGGGTCACGGTCGGCACGGCGGCCGTCTCGAACAGTTCGTCAGGGGCGGGCAGGACCGGCTCCGCGCCTTCCTGGACGTGCGTGAGCAGCTCCCTCACGTCGTGCAGCACCCGTGTGGTGTCCCGGCGGCGGGACAGCGCCAATAACTCCTGGCGGATGTTCGGCCCGAAGGCGAAGGCCACATCGGCGGTGCGCTCGGCGTCCGCACCCGCGGACCGCACGAGTCCGCTCATCAGCAGCTCGGCGAGGTGCGCGGGCCCCGCACCCGGCACCGAGGCGGTCACGGCTCGCATCACGGGCAGTGTCAGGGGAGCCGCCGCAAGACGGGTGGCCACGGCGAACGCCGTCGGTGAGGCGGCGGCCCGGAACTCCGAGACCCGCTCCCACGGCGGCACGGCGCTGGCCGGGTCGGGTACGTCCTCGATCCAGGGCACGGCCCGGGCGGCGTCCGGTCGCCGCTTCCAGTCACGTGCCAGAAGACCGGACAACTCCACCCAATCGGCGGCCTGCCCGGCCACCAGGTCGACCCAGCCGGTCAGGGAGCGCTCGGTCAGTTCCAGGACCGGGACCGGCACGGCACCGGCTCTCGCATGCGCGTCCGCGTCTTCGACGGCTTCGAGGGGTGAGGTACGCAGCTCCCATCGCAGGGAGTCGTTCAGTGCCCAGGGGCGATTGGCGCGCAGCTTCATGCGGTGCCCGTCCAGCCCGGTACGGAACCACAGTCGCTGAGGCAGCAGGTGCAGGATCGACAGCGGCCAGGCCCGGCCGAGTTCACGCAGCAGCGGCAGCACCGCCTCCGACCGCCAGCCCGCCGCCAGTCCGTCGGTCAGCACCACGGCCACTCGGTGACCGGCGTCGGCGGGGGGAAGGTGCTCCAATCGGATGCGGGCCGGCTCGGTGTCGTCCGAACTCAGCAGCCGCACCGCGGTGACCTCGCCCAGCCGCTCGTTACGAGTCAGCGCATCGGTCAGCCGGTCGACGGTGTCGTCCCAGACCCGCATGGTCACGTGGTCGTCCAGGATCAGCAGCACGCAAGGGGGGCCCGGGGAATCCGGTCGCTCCAGTCCCTCCAGGGCTTCGACCACAGCGTCGAGCGACGCTTCGTCAGAGGTCGTTGCCGGTACCGATCGCGGGCCGTCGTCACACTGCATATGCGCTCTCAGAGCGTCCGGTAGTGCCCGATGACGAGGGAAGTTCGGTCGAGGAGTCCCGCAGTCCGCGGGCATGCGTGACATCCACGTGCCAAGACTGGCAGCGGTCTGCGTGCGTTGCAACACGGACACAGGCCACAAAACCGTGCCCAGCCTGACAGCGGATCGTAAAGGGCGCAAGAGCGACCTCGCGCAGGTGGCAGCGCCCCCTGCGGTCTGCGCATGCGTCATGGACCTGGAGACATCGGCCCTTCTCCGGTGTGGCGGCCGGTAACTGTTGGGACGTAATCCACAAGCCATGGCGAACTACACGGGCCCGGGCGGGCCAGGCTTGCGTTCCGGGTCGTCCAGCAGGATGGCGAGATGGCGGCCGACGTGCTGGTCCCAGCCGCCCGGCCCGAGGGCCAGCGCCTCCTTGCGCCACTTCCCGACCCGCTCGGCCAGTCTGCCGAGCCCCCGGTCCTCCAGGATCTCGCCGATGGCGTCCTGGAACTTCGGGTCGGAGCAGTCGCCGCGGTGCCAGATCATCGCGGGCACTCCTGCCCGCAGCCCGGCGAGCACCTCGCGCCGCCCGGTTCCGGAGTCGTCGCCCGGGGGCTCGCTGAGCACGAGGCACACCGCGTGGTGGTCCTCCTTGAGCTCACGCTCCAGATGGAAGAAGTACGACTCGTCCAGTGCCGGACGACTCCAGTGCGGGTGACTGTCCGCCGGACGTTCGCGCAGCTGGCGCCACTTGTTGTGCCACGGCCGGTGCCAGGCGGCGCGCTGGAGCCTCTCCAGGCTGCGCACGACCACCGGATAGTCGAGGGCCAGCGGTGTCGGGTACTCGGAGTCGGACTCCTTCGACCACCACTCCACCGGCTCGTTCAGCAGCTCCCACGGCAGCACGAACTCCAGGATCACCGGCTGCCGCAGGTCGGCCCACTTCTCCTCGGCCTCCTCCAGCAACCGCTCCACCGCCTGCGGCAGCTCCTCCCGGCACAGGTGCAGGGTCTCCCCGCGCACGGGGTGCCAGCCGTCGGAGTCGGACTGGCGCCAATGCGAGAGGTAGTACCGGTCCGCCTCGATCCGGTCCGGCTCGAACTGGATCATCAGATACGCGGGAATCAGCGAGGGCGCAGGCCCCGGGAACTCCGTGTGCTGCCAGTCCGCCAACAGGTGGTCAAGACCCAGCTCGGCGGCCTGGCCGCGGTTGAACCGGCGCAGCAGTTCGGCGGCGTCCGCCCGGCCGTCCTCCACCAGCCGTTCGGCGGACAGGGCGAGGAAGGCCATGCTGGGCGGGAGCTCACCCGGTGGGGAGTTCTCGCCGGCCAGCCGCAGGAAGACCTGCCATGCCGTCTGGCACCAGGCGGGCAGCTCCTGGACCCGGGACCGGCTCGCGCGCCGGGCCATGGCGGCCGTGTCCGAGGTGCCCAACGACTGGAGCGCGCCTCGCAGGTGGCCGAGATCGGCGTCGTTGAAGAAGTCGACGGCCTCCCACTCGTCCACGAGCGGCCACAGCGCGGCGACGGTGGAGGACTGCTGTTCCACGTACTCCAGCGACCGGGCCAGGCACGCCAGCCCGTCACCGACCTCGGTGCATCCCTTCACGACATGCAGCAGCCAGGGCCGCAGCCGTTCGCCGCCGAACGGTTCGACGGGCGAGGACAGTTCGTCGGCGAGCATCCCCCGCCAGATCTCACGACTGCTCGCCTGAGCGACCGTTGCAGAGCCCTGCAATGCGTCCACGATGGAGACGATCAATTCATTGCGGACCCGCTCTGGACTGCGACCTCTCACCAACCCCGTTACCTCCAGACAGCCGACGCGGTTCCCTGACGGTGCCGACCAGCGTAAGGCCGTGGAGCAGGGCGTGGCAGAGAGACAGCGATCCTCGGCCCCCGGTGGAACGAGTCCGGTCACCGGCGTACAGCGGTGTGAACGTTGTGCGCATGACCGCCCACCGATTGGGCACGGCTCCCTGGCATGAGCCCCACGAATATGCGTCGCCCCTCCAACTCCCCCACTCCCGAGGCCGAGTTCGTCCCCGGTCTCGAACTCTCCCGCCGCTTCTACACCGACGCGGTGCGGCCGCTGCTGGAGGAGGCCGCTCCCGGCGTCCCCCACTCGGCCGCCCGTATCGGCAGCGGTTCCGAGGTGCTCGGCCACGACACGCCGCGCTCGGCCGACCATGAATGGGGCCCACGCCTCCAGGTGTTCCTGCACCGCCACGACGTACCCCGACACGCCGCCCGGATCAGACACCTGCTGGCCGAGCACCTCCCGAAGACCTTCCTCGGCCACCCCACGAACTTCGCGCTCACCGGGCCGGACGACGGGGACATCCGCGTCCTGCGCGCCACGGACGGCCCCGTCCACCACCGCGTCGAAGTCACCGGCGCCGCCATCTGGTTCAACGACACCCTCGGCTTCGACCCGGCCCAGGGCCTCACGACGGCCGACTGGCTGGCCACCCCCACCCAGCTGCTCGCCGAGGTCACCGCGGGCGCCGTGTTCCACGACGGGCTGCACACCCTCACCCCGTTACGCCGCGCGCTGCGCTGGTACCCCCACGACGTCTGGCTGTACGTCCTGGCCTGCCAGTGGCAGCGCATCGCGCAGGAGGAGGCGTTCGTGGGCCGCGCCGGCGAGGTCGGCGACGAGCTGGGCTCCGCCGTCATCGCCGCCCGCCTCGCCCGCGACCTGATGCGGCTGTGCCTGCTGATGGACCGCCGCTATCCGCCGTACGGCAAATGGCTCGGAAGTGCCTTCGCCCGCACCGCCGCCGGGCCCCGGCTGTCCCCCGTCCTGACGGCCGCGCTCGCCGCGACGGACTGGCACACCCGGGAACGCCATCTCGCGCACGCGTACGAGATCGTCGCGCACCAGCACAACGACCTGCACCTGACCGTACCACTCCCGCCCCTTCGAGGTCCTGCGTGCCGACCGCTTCACCGCCGCCCTGCTCGCCCGAATAGGCGACCCGGTGCTGAAGGACATGCCGCCCGTCGGCGCGGTGGACCAGTTCGTCGACAGCACCGACGCCCTGACCCGCCCCCGGCTGGCCCGCACCCTGAGCCACGACGCCCGAAAGCCGTGACCGGAACCAGGGACTCGGGACAAGGGACTCAGGACATACGAAGGCCCTCGACCGCCCGCGCGGCAGGCGCCCCGCCCTCCGCGACCGCCTCCAGCTCCCGGACCACCGCGGCCCCGATCAGCTCGGCGTCACCCGTGCGCAGATGGCTGACGACGGTGAGGGTGTAGGCGTCGGCGGTGTGCACGAGGCAGAGGTTCGCCGTACCCGGCGGCGACAACTGCGGCAGCGGGACGACACGCGCGAGGGGCCGCCCGTCCAAGTGGCTCGGGTTGTCACGCCACTTGAAGGCGGTGCACAGGCTCGTGGTCAGCTCGGGACGCGCCAGACGCCTGGCCATCACCCCGGCCAGCCACGGCACGGTACGCGCGGCGCCCTGGAGCGCGGGCAGGATCGCGCGATGCGCCTCGCAGCGGTGCTCGAACTCGGCGACCTGGTCCTGACAGGCCCGCAGCCGGGCCACCGGCGAGTCGAGGTCGACGGGCAGGGCGATACGCAGCGCGGTGACGCCGTTGCCGAGCCGCTGTGCGTCGTACCGGGTCCGCAGGTCGACCGGCACCGTGGCGTACAGCGGCGTCGGTCCCCTCGGCCAGGACCGCAGGGGCCCGTGGCAGGCGCGCAGGGCTCCGGCGTACGTGCTCAGCAGCAGTTCGTTGAGCGTCGCCCCGCGCCCACCGGCCGGCTGCCGCCGGGCCGCGCGCATCACCTGCGGGTCGATCCGCACGACGGCCACCGACGGCCCGGGTCCCCCGCCGGACGACGGCGGGACGGGCTGGCCGGGAACCCCGATGCGCCGCAGCTCCCTGCCCACGGTGGCGAGCCCCACCGAAGGACGCTGCCGCGTCCCCTCGACCGGTGCCGGCGGGCTCGGCGGCGCGGCGTCGTCCATCAGCAGCCGGAAGAGGGTCTCGAGCGACCTGCCGTCGAGCAGCGCGTGATGGGCGAGCAGCACCACGGCCTGTTCGCCCGCCGCGGTCGGGTGCCGTGTCACCAGCAGCTTCCACGGCGGCCGCCCGGCCGGCAGCGTGCGCGAGACACCGTCGGCGAAGAGGGAGTCCACGTCCTGATCGGTGACGGCGACGTGATCGGCGGGATCGAACGGCCGGGCGGACGACCACCGGTGGCCGTACACCGCCGACGGCCCGGCGGGAGGCACCGGGACCAGACTCATCCGCTCCAGGGCGCCCCATCGTTCCTGGACCCTGGTCCGTACCCGCGCCGGATCGAACGGTTCTCCGGGAAACACCGCGGCGATGCCGATGGTCCCCGGCATCCCGTTGCGCAGATGGCCTTCCTCGATGGCCGTCAGCCTCATCTTCCACAGCCTCCCGTTCCCGATTCGCCCTTGGTCCCGCCCTCGCCGCTCAGACGTGGGGCGAGTCGAGGACGACACAGGCGTTGTGGCCCCCGAAGGCAAAGCTGTTGCTGATCACCGGCCCGTCGGGGATCTTGCGCGGCTCGCCGGTGACCAGGTCCAGCTCACACCGGGGGTCGAGGCGCGTGAGGTGCGCGGTCGGCGGCGCGAGCCCCTCCCGCACCGACATGACCGTGATCACCGCCTCCAGCGCTCCGGCCAGCCCCAGCCCGTGCCCGGTCACCGCCTTCGGCGCGGTCACGGGCACCTTGCGCGACCCGAACACGGTCGCGATGGCCCGCGCCTCGGCCAGGTCGTTCAACTCGGTGCCGGTGCCGTGCGCGTTGACGTGGGTGACCGCGTCGGCCGTGGTCCCGGCGTCGGCGAGCGCCAGCTCCATGCACGCGACGGCACCCAGCCCGTCGGGATGCGGCGCGGTGAGGTGGTGGGCGTCGGAGGTGCGTCCGTACCCGGTGAGCGTGGCGTGGATACGGGCGCCCCGCGCGCGGGCCAGGTCCAGCCGCTCCAGCACCAGGAACGCCGCCCCTTCGGCGAGGACGAAACCCTGCCGCCCGGCATCGAACGGCCGTGACGCGGCGGCCGGATCCTCGCACTCGGTGACCATCGCCCCGGCCCGCCCGAAGGCGAGCGCGGTCGTGGCGGTCAGCGGACTGTCGTGCCCGCCGGCCACCACCACGTCGGCGGAGCCGGCCCGGATCATCTGCATCGCCTCGCCCACCGCGTGCGTCCCGGAGGCGCAGGCGGTGGAGATCGTCAGGCTCGGCCCGGTCACACCGAACCGGTCGCTGATCCAGTACGCCCCCGCGTTGTGCATCAGCCGCGGCGCGTACAGCACGTCGGGATGCCCGATGCCGCTCTCCTGGCTGATCACCCCGCCGTAGCCGGTGCCGGTGACCACCGCCCGCCTGCGCGAGGGGACATGGAGCCCCCCGGCGTCCTCCACGGCGTCCGCGGCCGCGCACAGCGCCAGCTGCACCGACCGGTCCGCCCGCCGCATCTCCTTGACCGTCAGATACCCGGCGGGGTCGAAGCGGGGCATCGGACACGCGGGGTGTACGACGGTGCCCTCGTCGTCGAAGGCGTGCAGCGTGCTCGCCGAACGACACCGCACGAGGCTCTCCCACAGCTCCTCGGGCGTCGCCCCGGCGCCGCAGCGGACGCCCAGGCCCGTGACGGCGACGGCGTGCGGGCCGGTCATCGGGCCAGGGTGCTGTGGGCGTCGGGCGTACCGGCGCGCAGCCGCACGATGAGCTCGGCGACATCACCCACGGTCGCCACCGCGGACTTGTCGGTCCCGCGCAGGGTCACCCCGAACAACTCCTCGGACGCCGCCTCCAGTTCGGTGATGTCCAGGCTGTCGGCTCCCAGGTCGGCGACCAGCCGGGCCTGCGGCACGACCGCCTCCTGCGGCACCGACATCACCTGCGCGCACAGCGGCCGCAGCGCTTCCCATACGCCGCCCGTGTCCCGGCATTCGGCTTCCATGCAACTGCCTCCATCTCCTGGTGCCGTCAGAGCACTGACGGCGTCGCCGTCCGAGCCCATGTCTCGAACTCCGTGACGACCGCGTCGGCGAGCCGAATCGCGTCGTCCGGGCCCGCGTTGCCCACCGTGGTGAGCGTGAACGCGTCCCCTGCCTGTGCCAGGGCGAAGCTGACGGTGCCCGGGTACTGCAGCGGCGGCAGCCCGACCGTGCGTACGAGCCGGCGGCCCTGGAAGGTGCCCGGCCCGCCGGGCCACTTCATGGCCGTGGTCGCGGTCGCCGCGAAACAGGAGTGGCGCCCCCGGGTGGTCAGCAGCCTGGTCACCAAGGGGCCGGTGCGCCGCGCCGCCTCCGCCGCCGGGAACAGCACGGTGGCGTGTACGGCGGCCCGGTCGGGGACGGCGGCCATCGCGTCCTGGCACGCCCGCAGCCGGGCCACGGAGCCGTCGAGGTCGACGGGCAGCGGAACCCGGACCACCGTGAGGGTGTTGCCGAGTTCACCCGGATTCCCCCGGCCGCGCAGATCGCACGGTACGGCCGTGTACACGGGCACGTCCCGCTCCTGCCACCGCCGCACCGGCCCGAACCTCGCCCGCAGCGCCCCGGCCACCGCGCCCACCAGCAGCTCGTTCAGCGTCGCGCCACGCCCGTCGGCGGGCTGCCGGCGCGCGGACCGGACGATGTGCGCGGGCAGTTCACGCACCGCGACCGAGGTGTACGTCCGCTCCGGCGGCCACGTCGGAAGGGCCTGTCCGGGGGCCGACATCGCCTTCAGTTCCCGGCCGGCCGCGCGCAGTCCGCTGCGCGGCAACGGCACCGGCCGCTCCCGCCGGCCCGTCGGCCCGGGGTCGTCCATCAGCGCACGCATCAGCGTCGCGAGCGACCGCCCGTCCAGCAGCGCGTGCTGCGCCACCAGCGCCAGCGCGAAGTCACCGCCGCGCTCGGCGTCCGGGACCACGTACAGCCGCCAGGGCGGCACCCCGTCGGCGAGCGGCCGGTCCACGCTGCGGGCCCACAGTTCGTCCAGCGTGGCCCGTTCCTCGACGACCTGCGCGACGGGATCGAACGGCCCCGGTACGGCCCACCGCGCGCACCCACGTCGTCCGCACGCTCTGTCGAGCACACAGCTCATCCGCTCCAGGCCCGCCCAGCGCTCGACGACACGGGCCCGCACCCGCTGCACATCGGGCCGTTCGCCGGAGAGGACCGTCGCCAGGCCGATGACTCCCGGACAGCCGTTGAGCAGCAGCATCTCGTCGGCACAGGACAGTCTCATGCGACAGGTCGCCCTTTCACTCGGCGTGCACGGCCCGGCCCGGCCCGCGCCGGATCGCTGCCGTGTCCACGGCCCGCAAGTCCAACGCCCGCCCCGTGACGGAGCGGGCGTCGAACCGGACGCTTCGTACGGTTACTTGAGCGCCGAGCTGTTGCAGCCCATGTCCGAACCCAGGTGGCTGGGCTGCGCGGCCGGGGAGCCCTCGCCGTTGAGCGCGTTGGCCAGCACGCCGTTGAGGGCGCCGACGCTGCCGAGAACGTCGATGTTCATGTCGTGCGAGCGGCACTCGATGCCCTGCGTGATGTCCACGTCGTGGGCCGCGGCCTCACCGTGGGCGAAGGCGGTGCCCATGCCGAGGGAACCGACACTGCCGAGGACGGCGCCCACCAGGACGGCCTTGTGGAGCTTGCGCATTTCTTCTCCGTATGGATCGAGCGGAAGGGTGTGCAGCGAATGAGGTTGGAACGGCGGCCTGTTGCGAAACGGCCGTCAGCCGAGGCGGGGCAGACCCAGCTGGCCCACGGGCGGCGCCGCGACCTGTCCGAGGCCGAGCCCGGGCACCTGCGGAGTGCTGGTGTTCAGCGGGTTGATGAGCGGGCTCACCTCGGGGTTCACCTGCGGGTTGACCTGCGGCGCGACCCGCGGCGGGGGCTCCGGGTTGAAGACCTGCGGAGCGGACACCTGCGGGGCGACCTGCGGCATGACCTGCGGGGCCGCCTGCGGCGTGACCTGCGGAGCCGCCTGCGCCGGGGCGGAGTGCTGCGGGACGCCGGCCTGCGCGAAGCCGCCCGACGAGGCCGAGGCGGTGGCGTAACCGGTCTGCTCACGCGGGGCGGGCGCCGGAGCCGCGTACTGGGGCGCCGGCTGCGGCTGGTACTGGGGCCGGGATGCCTCGGCGTAACCGGCCGACCGGGCCGACGCGGTGACCTGCGGCGGCGCGTACTGCGGGGCCGGAGCGTACTGGGGCGCCGGGGCGTACTGAGGAGCGGGAGCGTACTGCGGAGCCGGAGCGTACTGAGGCGCCGGGGCGTACTGAGGAGCGGGAGCGTACTGAGGTGCCGGGTACTCGGGAGCGGGCGCCGGAGCGGCACCTGCATACCCGACGGGATAGTCGGCCGCCTCGCTGACGCCGGCGCCGATTGCGGTCAGACCGCCGGCCGCTGCGACGACGAGCGCGGCCTTGTGAAGCTTGCGCATGGAACCCTCGGCCCTTCATTACCTGTACAGGGAAATCCGTTGTATTCAGTGCAGTCTTGCGTGTGCTCAGTCTGATATTCGTACTGCGCCCTTACAGGGGTAATGCCTGAGCTGTCATGTGGACTTCACGCCGGAGCCGGCAGCGGAACCCATGGCTTCTCTTACCGATTCCTGGTGCTGCCCTCTCTCAGCTGGCAACGACATTTCCTCGGCCAAGTCACGGGATCCGTAATTCCGTCACTCCATTGCCATCCATCGGATTTACACACTCTGCGGCAATTGGGTGACCCCTTCCCGACTCACGTGACTGGATTCGCAGTTGCCTCGTTCCGCACCAGGAG
>Ga0247818_10000904_pt1 | contig 18711 bp, 18 predicted proteins | sample 13C_Glucose_Day1_FD_192424 | JGI IMG/M metagenome (GOLD analysis project Ga0247818, IMG submission 192424) | Soil microbial communities from agricultural site in Penn Yan, New York, United States - 13C_Glucose_Day1 | ecosystem: Environmental > Terrestrial > Soil > Agricultural land | place... | reverse complement strand
ACCTGGACACGTCCAAGCCCATCACGGTCGAGCCGATCAAGGGCCTGCCGGTGGAGAAGGACCTGATCGTGGACATGGAGCCGTTCTTCCAGTCCTTCCGCGAAGTCATGCCCTTCCTGATCAACCGCGGCCACGAGCCCACCAAGGAACGCCTGCAGTCCGCCGAGGACCGCGAACGGTTCGACGACACCACCAAGTGCATCCTGTGCGCCGCGTGCACGTCGTCCTGCCCGGTGTTCTGGACCGACGGCCAGTACTTCGGCCCGGCGGCGATCGTGAACGCGCACCGCTTCATCTTCGATTCCCGCGATGATGCCGGCGACATGCGCCTGGAGATCCTCAACGACAAGGAAGGCGTGTGGCGCTGCCGCACCACCTTCAACTGCACCGAGGCATGCCCCCGCGGCATCCAGGTCACGCAGGCGATCGCAGAGGTCAAGCAGGCCATTCTGTCCCGCAAGATCTAGCGTTAGCTCCACGTAAAACAAGCAGCAACAGACGACGGCGCCTCCCACCCTTTTGGTGGGGGCGCCGTCGTCGTTCCCGCACTCAACGAAAGGGGACACGATGTCCCGCTCCGAAAAAGTCTCCTTCCAGGGTTCCACCGGCGAGCTCCTCTCCGGCATCGTCGACGTCCCCGAGGGGCCGGTGAAGGGCTGGGGCGTGTTCTCGCACGGCTTCACGCTGGGCAAGGACAGCCCCTCGGCCTCGCGGATGTGCAAGGCGCTGGCGGACAACGGGGTGGGCATGCTCCGCTTCGACAACCTGGGCCTGGGCGAATCGGCCGGCCTGTGGTCGGAGGGCTCCTTCAGCCACAAGGTGGCGGACACCGTGAAGGCCGCCGAATTCATGCGGAACTCCGGCCGGCCGGTCTCGCTGCTCGTGGGCCATTCCTTTGGCGGGGCCGCCGTGCTGGCGGCCGCGCGGGAGATCCCGGAGCTCGACGCTGTGGCCACCGTGGGCGCGCCGTTTTCCCCCAAGCACGTGGCCCATGTCTTTGACGCCGCGCTGGACCGGATCCTCAGCGAGGGCAGCGCCGAGGTGGATCTGGGCGGCAAACGGGTGGAGATCCGCCGCCACTTCGTGGAGGACCTGGAGAACGCCGACCTGACGGACTGCATCCGGCGGCTCGGGAAGCCGCTGCTGGTGCTGCACTCCCCCACGGACAACACCGTCGGCATCGAGAATGCCAGCACCATCTTCCAGACGGCACGCCATCCGCGCAGCTTCGTGTCGCTGGAGGGCAGCGACCACCTGTTGACGGCCAAGGGCCAGGCGGCGCGCGCCGGGAAGATTATTTCAGCCTGGGCCGACCAGTACCTCGACGCCACCGCGTAGCCGCAGCCGGGCGGGGGCTCTCCCCGGACTCCACGGGAGTCTTGCCCGGCTGCACCCGGCGGGCACCCCACCCGGTCGTTTTGTTGGCGGGCGCCAGGCTGAGGTCCTGCTCCCGGATCGCCACCCACGCGGCGCAGATGACGTAGACCTGGCTGACCAGGTTGAACCAGATCAGCAGGCCGATGATGATGGCGAAGGGCGCCAGGATGGGATTCTTGCCCGCACTGGCCAGCAGCTGCGTGCTGAAGATCTGCAGCACCGTGGTGCCCACCGCGGCGAGGATCGTCCCTTCCAGCAGTGAGCGCCGGGACGGCTTCAGCCCCGCGGCCACCCGGAACATGATCAGGGCGGTACCCCAGCCGAGCAGCAGCGGCACGAGGATCGTGACCGAGGTCGTCAGGGGCCCGGCCAGCAGCGGATCGAGGTCCAGCTGCGCGGCCACCCAGTCCGCGGCTGTGCCGAACACCAGCGAAACGGCCGCGCTGGTCACCAGGGCCACCCCCAGCAGGACCAGGGTGCCGACGTCGCGCAGTATCTGCAGGACCGGATTCATGCCCCGCGGGCCGAGCTGCATCATGCCGCGTACGCCGTCGCGGACACCGCTGATCCAGCCCAGGGAGGTAAACACCGTCACAGCCGCGGCGATCACGGCCGCCCAGCCCAGGCTGGCGGGGTTCAGCAGCGCGTACGGGTCCACCAGGCCCTCGCTGCCGTCGACCTGCAACAGGCCGGGGGCCGTCATGGCCACGCTCTTGATGACCTGGTCCAGCAACGCAGGCTGTCCGCTCAGGAAGAGGCCGGCCAGGGACAACCCGGTGGCCAGCAGGCCCGTGACCGAGAAAAACATCCTGAACCCGATGCCGGCGCTCATCAGCGGCCCGTGCTGGCGCCCGTAATGCTGGAACGCGCGCAGCGGCAGGATCGTGTTGAGCCGGGCCAGCAGCCACGCCACCATTGCCATCAGCGACGCCATGCCCCCGCCGCCGGAGCGTCGAACCCTGCCCCAGTCGACCCTCTTCCGGATGACTTCGAGTTTCAGCCCGGCCAGATCGGTGGGAAGGGGCGGCTCAGCGGGCGCCCGCTGCACCGTCCTCGCCTCGGTCGTTGTCAGATTCGGTCCCAAAGTCAAGCTCTTCCCGTAGCTGCCAGATGCCGTTGTCATCGTGCTCGTAGAGTCCCATGCTAGCCACCGGGAACGTGGCCCTGTAATCCTTGAGCGCCGTTTCGGCCTCGTCGAGGCTCTCGGGGGCGACGTCGTGGGCGACCGTGACGTGCGGGTGGTACGCAAACGGCAGTTCCCGCTCCAGCGGTCCGGCCTGCAGCTGCTGGTGCAGGCTGACGCAGTCCCCGAAGCCGTCCTCCACGTTGAGGAACACCACCGGAGACACCGGGCGGAAGGATCCGGTCCCGGCGATGGTCACGGTGAAGGGCTCCTGCTTGCTCGCCACGTTCCGGACGTGGTTGCGCGTCGCTTCCCAGTCCTGGGTCATGGTGGTGGTCACCAGCGTGATGTGGGCGGGGATGACGCCCGCCATGGGGTCGCCGAAGGACGCCCGCCAGCGCTGGAGCTCTTCGGTGATCTCCGTCGGGAAGCCCAGGATCACGCCGATGCTGATGCCTTCGGTGCGCTGTCCGTTGCCCGCGGCGTCCCGGATCCCTGGAGCCGTGCTGCTGCCGGCCCGCGCGGTGGTGCGGGCCGGCTCGTTAGCGGTGACTTTGCTGACGGAGGACATTGCGCTAGCGGGCTCCCTGGGTGCCGGCGTAGGGCAGGAACCCCACCTTGGCGTAGACGTCGCGCAGGGTGACCGAGGCGATTTCGCGGGCCTTGTCGGCGCCGAGCGCCAGCAGCCGGTCAAGCTCCGCGGGGTCATCCAGCAGCTCGTTGGCCCGGTCCCGGATGGGTGTCAGGCGCTCCGCCACGACCTCGGCGAGGTCGACCTTGAGGTGGCCATACATTTTGCCCTGGTAGGCGGCGACGAGGGACTCCACGCTCTGCCCGGTGATCGCCGAGTAGATGGTGAGGAGGTTGGAGACCCCGGGCTTGGCTTCGCGGTCGAAGCGGATCTCCGTCTCCGCGTCCGTCACCGCGGACTTGATCCGCTTGGCGATGACCTTGGGATCGTCCAGGAGGTTGATCAGCCCCGCCGGCGACTCCGCCGATTTGGACATCTTGGCGGTGGGGTTCTGCAGATCGTAGATTTTCGCCGATTCCTTCTGGATGAAGGGCGCGGGAACGTTGAAGGTCTCGCCGAAGCGGGAGTTGAAGCGCTGGGCCAGGTCGCGGCTGAGTTCCACGTGCTGCCGCTGGTCCTCTCCCACCGGCACGCCGTGCGGCTGGTAGAGGAGGATGTCCGCGGCCTGCAGGACCGGGTAGGTGAACAGGCCAACGCTGGCCTGGTCCGAGCCGTGCCGGGAGGCCTTGTCCTTGAACTGGGTCATCCGGGAGGCCTCGCCGAAGCCGGTGATGCAGTTCAGGACCCAGGCCAGCTGGGCGTGCTCGGGAACCTGGGACTGGACAAAGAGCGTGCACTTGTCCACGTCCACGCCGCCGGCAATGTACTGCGCGGCTGTGACGCGGGTGCGGTGGGCCAGTTCGGCCGGGTCCTGCGGAACCGTGATCGCGTGCAGGTCCGGGATGAAGAAGATGGCGTCAAACTCATCCTGCATCCGGACCCAGTTCACCAGGGCGCCGAGGTAGTTCCCCAGGTGCAGGGAATCCGCCGACGGCTGCATGCCGGAGAGGATGCGCTGCCGCGTTCCGGCGGGGGCAACGGAGGCAGTGGCGACAGCGGCGGCGGTTTCGGTTGCGGCGGCGTCGACCGGGGTCACGGTGGAAGGAGAAGTCATTCGTGGGAGCCTTAAGACTAGAGCCGGTAGTCCACTACCAGCGGGGCGTGGTCGGAGAAGCGGGTGTCCCAGGACAGTGCCCGGTCAACTACGGCTGACACTGCGGCAGCAGCGAGAGCGGGCGTGGCCATGTGGTAGTCAATGCGCCAGCCGGTGTCGTTGTCGAAGGCCTGTCCCCGTTGCGACCACCAAGTGTAGGGGCCGTCGACGTTACCCGCCAGGCCCCTGTGAACATCCTTCCAGCCGATATCCTCGCCAAAGAAGCGGTCGAAGTAGGCCCGCTCCTCGGGCAGGAAACCGGCACGTTTGACGTTGCCCTTCCAGTTCCTGATGTCCAGTTCCGTGTGGCCAACGTTGAGGTCGCCCACCACGAGGGCGTGGTCGCTGTGTTTGGCCAGCTCGGGAAGCCGGTCGGCCATGACGTCGAGGAAGCGGAATTTGTCGTCCTGCTTCGGGGTGCCCGCCTCGCCGGAGTGCACATAGGCGCTGGCGACGGTCAGCTGCGAGGCCTCCCCCGCCGCGTTGCGGACGATGTAGTCGGCTTCGACCCAGCGGCCGGCGGTGGCGAAGTAGTCCTCGCCGATGCCCACGCGGGTCTGCAGCGGTTCGGTCCGGGAGGCGATGGCGACGCCGGCGCGGCCCTTGGCCTCGGCTTCCGCGTGCAGGATGTACCAGCCCTCACCGAGCAGTTCGTGGACGATCGCGTCGGGCGCGCGGACCTCCTGCAGGCAGAGGATGTCCACGTCGCGGGGCTCAAGCCATTCCGCCATGCCCTTCTTGTAGGCGGCACGGAGGCCATTGACGTTGACTGATGCGATGCGAAGGTTGTCCTTCTCCAATGCCGAACTCACCCGATCCACTCTAGTCGACAATGGTTCCGGCGACAGGTTCGTCGGTGCCTCCGGAGGACTTGATCATGTCCCGCGCGTTCGTGGCGGTGATCTCGATGGTCTCCAGCGCCCGGCGGATCGTGTCCTGGTCCGAGGCGGCACCCTTCGCCCGCTCCTGCTCGACGACGCGGACCTGCACCTGGACAATCTTGAACGAGTGGTCGAGTTTCAGGTCCCGGACCTCGTCGGCTTCCCGGCGGACCTCCACGAGGCGGGTCCCGCCGTGGTCGGCACTGCCCGACGACGGCGCCCGGCCGGCGGCCGCGTTGAAGGCGTTCTGCGCCTCGGTGAGCCTGGCGCCGGCCTTCCTGGCGGCCTTCTGGATGCTGAAGACCACGAAGGAGGCCAGGGCGAGCCAGAACCCGGCGATGATCGCCACGATCCAGCCGACGACGTCGTTCTGGTTCGCGGCGAAGATGACCGCGACGACGAAGGCGATGATAAACACCATCATCCCGGGCCCGCTGATGCGGAACATGGAGAACCTGCCCGTGGCGGTGTTGTACGCGGACGGCTTGGAAGACTCGGAGTTGCCCAGAGATTGCATGAGCCTATTATCGCAAACCCCCGCAGCGCCCCGGGCCGCTTCCACCCGGGGCGAACGGCTGGCCCCGCCACGCCCCCTGGGCGGGCGGACGGGAGCGGACCCTACGACAGGACCAGGCAGAACGGGTGGCCGCTGGGGTCCGTGTACACGCGGAAGGTCTCGGTGCCGGCGTCGAGGCTGGTGGCGCCGAGCCGGAGCACCTCCGCCTCGGCGGCGTCGAGGTCCTCGACCAGCACGTCCACGTGCATCTGCTGCGGGTGGTCGGCGTCGGGCCACTGCGGCCGGACCAGCCGGTCGACGCGCTGGAAGGCGACGGCGGGACGGTCGGCGGCGTCGCCGATTGAAATGAACTCCTCGTCCTCCTGAACCCGGATCATGCCCAGCAGTTCCTGGTAGAACTCGGCGAGCCTGTCCGGATCCTCGCAGTCGATCACGAGTGCCTGCCATTTTCCGATCATGGGTTCTCCTCTTTTTCAAGCACGTTTTTCAAGCACGGCTACTTGAGGAACAGCTTGCGCAGCCGTCCGGTGGTGAGCAGGACGCCGAGGGCGATCATGACGAGGTAGTAGCCGATGTGCATGGCAGTGGCCGGGGTGAAGACACCCACGCTGATCTGCCGGAGCAGCTCCACGCCGTGCCACAGCGGCATGGCCTGGATGAGCCACTGGATGTACTGCGGGTACACGGTCAGCGGGTAGAAAGTGGCGCTGAACAGGAACATCGGCAGCATCACGAAGTTGATCCAGTCCATTTGCTGGAACGTTTTCATGAAGCTGGTGATGCCCATGCCGAAGCTCGCGAAGCCGAAGGCGATGAGCACCGACGCCGGGATCATCAGGATGGCCCAGGGCGTGGTGATGAGGCCCATGACGCCCATGACGGCCGTGAAGCCGGTGGCGTACATGGCCCCGCGGAGCAGGGCCAGGAAGATCTCCCCCATGGCGACGTCCAGCGGGCCCAGGGAGGTGTAGAGCATGCCCTGGTACAGCTTGGCGAAGTTCATCTTGAAGAAGACGTTCCAGGTGGAGTCGTAGACGGCGCCGTTCATGGCGGAGACCGCCAGCAGTGCCGGGGCGATGTAGGCGGCGTAGGAGATCTCCCCGCCGCCCGGCCCCTGCACCGTGCCGACGATCGCGCCCAGGCCCACGCCCATCGCGATCAGGTACAGCACGGGCTCGAAGAAGCCGGAGAGCATGACCATCCAGTTGCTGCTCTTGGTGGCCATGAGCCCGCGGGCGACGACGGCGCGGACGTTGCGGGAGTACAGCGGCCCGAAGCGCCGGTTGCGTGCGGCGTCGGTGACGCTGTGGTCCCCCGCGTTGAAACTTCCGGTCAGCACGCTCATGAGGCCATCCTTTTGGCGAACTGGCGTTTGGTCAGGACCCAGCCGGCAGCCGCCAGGCCCAGCAGGAAGACGAGGTGGACAATGGTGAGCCACGGCTCTTCCTCATACCCGTAGCTGACCACGCGGCCAAGTTCCGTTCCGTGCCAGATCGGTGAAATCCAGCCGATCCAGCGGACGCCGAGCGGGAGCGTGTCCAGCGGGAAGAACGTGCCGGAGAACAGGAACAGCGGCATCACGATGAAGCGCATCACCATGGCGAACTGGCCCTTGTCCTCCTTGATCGAGGCGGCGTAGGCCATCAGCGGCAGGCCAAAGGACAGCCCGGCGAGCGTGGCGATAAGGATCGAGACCCAGGCCCAGGCTCCGGGTGCGGCCCCGAACAGCGCGACGACGGCAAAGTAGATGGCCGACTGCAGCAGGAAGCGGACGGTGACGGCGATGACCTGGCCGCCGGCAATCTGCTCCGGCGTCAGCGGCGAGGCGTGCGGGCCGTAGTAGACCCGGCGCCATTTGAAACCGTCCATCACCGGGAACGTGAACTCATTGGCGGCCGTCATGACGGCCGCCGAGATCAGCAGGGCCGGCGCGATGAAGGTCAGGTAGCTGACCCCGCCGAAGACGCCCGCGCCGTTGGCCTCGACCAGCGTCGCCAGCCCCACGCCCATCGCGAACAGGTAGGCCACCGGCTGCCCCACGCCGTACATGACGATGGTCCAGCCGTAGCCTTTCATGACCCGCAGGACCTGTTCGGCGTAGTAGAAGGCGCCCCAGCGGCGGGCACGGGCGGCCGAGACTTCCGGCGGGTGCGCGCGCAGGCCCGGCGCCGCCGTCGTGCCGGCCGCCGCCTGTGGTGCCGGCGCCGGTGTCACCGACGCCGCCTCTCCCTTAGTCAACGAGGCTCCTGCCGGTCAGGCGCAGGAAGACGTCCTCGAGCGAGGACCGGCGCACCAGCGAGGTCACCGGGCGCAGTCCGCGGGCGGAGACCTCTTCGAGGGCTGCCTCGCCGTCGTGGGCGTAGATCAGGACGCGGTCCGGCAGGGTTTCCAGCCGTTCGCCGATGCCGTCGAGTTCGGCGGCGACGGTGGCGTTGCGTTCCGAGCCGAAACGCAGCTCCAGGACCTCGCGGGTGGAGTATTCGCGGATCAGGCTGGCGGGTGAGCCCTCGGCCATGATCCTGCCCTTGTCCACCACGATCAGGCGGTCGCAGAGCTGCTCGGCCTCGTCCATGTAGTGGGTGGTGAGGATCAGGGTGACGCCCTGCTCCTTGAGCCGGAACAGCCGGTCCCAGAGGATGTGCCGGGCCTGCGGGTCCAGCCCGGTGGTGGGTTCGTCCAGGAGCAGGATCCGGGGTTCGTTGATGAGGGAGCGCGCGATCGTGAGGCGGCGCTTCATGCCGCCGGAGAGCGCGTCGACCTTGGACTTGGCCTTGTCGGTGAGCTGCGCGAACTCCAGCAGCTCGTCGGCCTTGGGCTTGAGGTAGCTCATGGGCAGCCCGAAGTAGCGCCCGTAGACCAGGAGGTTGTCCCGGACCTTGAGTTCCTCGTCCAGGTTGTCCTGCTGCGGGACGACACCCAGGTGCGCGCGGACCTCGGGGCCGTTCTGGTCCGGGTCCAGGCCCATGATGCTGAGGCTCCCGGAGGTCCGCTGGGACACCCCGCCGATCATCTTCATGGTGGTGGACTTGCCGGCGCCGTTGGGGCCCAGCAGGCCAAAGGCCTCGCCGGCGGGCACGGAGAACGAGATACCGTCGACGGCGACGACGTCGCCGTAGCGTTTGGTCAGGTTGTCGGCGGTGATCACATACTGCGGCGGGCCGGTTTCGGCGGGGCTGCTCACTGGCGCGTCCTTTTGGGAGGCTTCCTTGGCTGAGGATTCTCTTGAGACTAGTTCAGGCACCCGAATCACGGTAGTGGATACCGCCGAACTATGAAAGAGTCTTTTCGTAAAAAATCCAGACGTTTGCCGATCCGTGACGTCCGGGGCGTAACCGGCGGCTTAAACGGCACGGGGCGCCGCCTCCGGGATGGAGGGGCGCCCCGTGGGACGGCTTCTCAGGCGGCGCCGGAAGGGCCCGCCTCCGCCAGGTGGCGTTCGGCGGTTTCCACCACGTTGGCCAGCAGCATGGCGCGGGTCATCGGGCCCACTCCCCCGGGATTCGGGGACAGCCAGGCGGCGACGTCGGCCGCGGCGGGGTCCACGTCCCCGGTGACCACAGCCTTGCCGGAGCCGTCATCGACGCGGCTGACGCCGACGTCGAGCACGATGGCGCCCGGCTTGAGGTTCTCCGCCTTGATCATGTGCGGCTGGCCGGCCGCGGCAATCACGACGTCGGCCTGCCGGAGTTCGGCGGGCAGGTCGACCGTGCCGGTGTGGGCCAGGATGACCGTGGCATTGACGTCCTTGCGGGTGAGCAGCAGTCCCACCGGGCGGCCGATGGTGACGCCGCGGCCCACCACCAGCACGCGCTTTCCGTTGAGGCTGATGCCGTGCCGGGTGAGCAGCTCCACGCAGCCCTTGGGAGTGCACGGCAGCGGGGACTTCATGGGGCCGCTGACGTTGGCCACGAGCCGGCCCAGGTTCATCGGGTGCAGGCCGTCGGCGTCCTTGTCGGGGTCCATGGCCTCCAGGATGACGTCCTGGTCGATGTGCTTGGGCAGCGGGAGCTGGACGATGTAGCCGGTGCATTCCGGGTTGTCGTTGAGCTCCCGGACCACGGCCAGCAGCTCCTCCTGGGTGGTCTCCTCCGGCAGGTCGCGGCGGATGGACGTGATGCCCACCTCGGCGCAGTCCTTGTGCTTTCCGCCGACGTACCAGGTGCTGCCCGGGTCGGAGCCGACCAGGATGGTGCCCAGGCCCGGGACGATGCCGCGGGCCTTGAGCACGGCCACGCGGTCGGTCAGTTCGGCCTTGATGGCGGCGGCGGTGGCTTTGCCGTCGAGGATCCGTGCCGTTTCAGCCGTGTGTGCAGTCTCTGCAGAGGTCATGGCCTACCACTGCTCGTGCTGCGGGTACAGCGGGAAGTCGGCGGCGAGCTTGTCCACGCGGGACTGGAGCGCCTCGATGTCGGTGGCGGTCCCCGCCTTCAGCGCGGTCGCGATGATCTCGGCGACCTCGGTGAACTCCTCGGCGCCGAAGCCGCGGGTGGCCAGTGCCGGGGTGCCGATGCGCAGGCCGGAGGTGACCATCGGCGGGCGCGGGTCGAACGGCACGGCGTTGCGGTTGACAGTGATGCCCACCGAGTGCAGGAGGTCTTCGGCCTGCTGGCCGTCGAGCTGGGAGTTGCGCAGGTCCACCAGGACCAGGTGCACGTCCGTGCCGCCGGTCAGGACGGAGACGCCGGCGTCGGACACGTCGGACTGGTTGAGGCGGTCGGCGATGATCCGGGCGCCCTCGAGGACACGCTCCTGGCGCTCCTTGAATTCTTCGGTGCCGGCGATCTTGAACGCGACGGCCTTCGCGGCGATCACGTGCATCAGCGGTCCGCCCTGCTGGCCCGGGAAGACGTTGGAGTTGATCTTCTTGGCCCACTCCTGCTTGGCCAGGATCACGCCGGAGCGGGGCCCGGCGAGGGTCTTGTGCACGGTGGAGGTGACGACGTCGGAGTACGGGACGGGGCTCGGGTGCAGGCCTGCGGCAACGAGTCCGGCGAAGTGCGCCATGTCGGTCCAGAGCAGGGCGCCGACCTCGTCGGCGATCGAGCGGAAGGCCTCGAAGTCGAGGTGGCGCGGGTAGGCGGACCAGCCGGCGATGATCACCTGGGGCTTCTCGGCGATGGCCTGCGCACGGAGCCTGTCCATGTCGATGCGGAAGTTGTCCTGCTCGACCTGGTACGCGGCGACCTCGTAGAGCTTGCCGGAGAAGTTGAGCTTCATGCCGTGGGTCAGGTGGCCGCCGTGGGCCAGGGACAGGCCCAGGATCTTGTCACCCGGGGTGATCATCGCGGAGAGCGCCGCGGCGTTGGCCTGGGCGCCGGAGTGCGGCTGGACGTTGGCGTATTCGGCGCCGAAGAGCTCCTTGACCCGGTCGATCGCGAGCTGCTCGGCGATGTCGACGTACTCGCAGCCGCCGTAGTAGCGGCGGCCGGGGTAACCCTCGGCGTACTTGTTGGTCAGGACCGAGCCCTGGGCTTCCATCACAGCGCGCGGGGCGAAGTTCTCGGAGGCGATCATTTCCAGGGTGCCGCGCTGGCGGCCAAGCTCCTGGGCGAGGACTGCGGCGATTTCGGGGTCAAGGTCAGCCAGCGGCTGGTTGCTCACGGCGGCTGAGGAAAGGCTAAGAGAGGTGGTCACGGGGAACTCCTGGCTAGGCAACGGGCACTGCTTAAGGTCAGGTTACCGGCTGGCCCGCGGCGGCGCCCCTAAATTACGGCCCCCGACAGCGGGGACGTGACAAGGCGCCCGGCACCCGTATGGGGCGCCGATGCGGGCCGGCAGCTGGGCGCTGCCGACCGGAAAAACATGACCCTCGGCCCAGGCGTACGATCCGTGGTCTTCGTGAGTGCCGCTCCCTGGTGGTTAGCCACCCAACGCCAGTTGCGACCGTTCCAGCGTACCCCAGACCGGCGGCCCGGACCGAGCCCCCGGCGGACCGCGGGTAGGCTTGTCTTCCGTGACTGACGACCAGCTGACTGCTTCCTATATCCTGACCCTTTCCTGCCCGGACCGCCAAGGAATCGTGCACGCCGTGGCGGGCGCCTTGCTCGTCGCGGGCTGCAATATTACGGACTCGCAGCAGTACGGCAGCCAGAGCACCGGCACCTTCTTTATGCGCGTGGAGGCCACGACGGTGTCCTCCCAGCTGGAGCTCCAGGCCGCCCTGGAGCCGGTGACCCAGGCCTTCGGCATGCAGTGGAGCCTGAATCCGGCCGGGCGGAAGGTCCGCACCCTGGTGATGGCCAGCACGTCAGCGCACTGCCTCAACGACCTGCTGTTCCTGCAGCGCTCCGGCACCCTGCCCATCGAGATCCCGGCGATCGTGTCCAACCACCGTGACCTGGCGGGCCTGGCCGAGTTCTACGGCATCCCCTTCCACCACATCCCGGTCACCCCGGACACCAAGGTCGCGGCCGAAGACGAGCTGCGGAAGCTGATGGCCGAGCACGACATCGAGCTCACGGTCCTTGCCCGCTACATGCAGATCATCTCCGACGACCTGTGCCAGCAGCTGACCGGCAAGGCCATCAACATCCACCATTCCTTCCTGCCGTCCTTCAAGGGCGCCAAGCCCTACCACCAGGCGCACGCCCGGGGCGTGAAGCTCATCGGCGCCACCGCTCACTACGTGACCGCTGCCCTGGACGAGGGGCCGATCATCGAACAGGAAGTCATCCGGGTCGACCACCGCCGCACGGCCGAGCAGTTCGTCCAGATGGGCCGCGATGTGGAGGCCCGCACGCTGGCCCAGGCCGTGCAGTGGCATGCCGAGCACCGGGTCCTGCTGGACGGGAACCGGACGGTCGTTTTCAACTAAGTCCGGTTGTATTCAGCCGACCCCGGTCATTGAATAGAGGTATGGAACTTTCCGCGAATGACCCGCTGACCGAGTTCGTGGCCCTGCTCAAGGCCGAGGGCCGCGAGGGTGTCCTCGGCCTGGACTGCGGGCAGGGCTCGGCCGGACTGCGCTTCGTCCAGTCCGGCATCCACTTCACCGGCGTCGACCCGTCCGAGGAGAACATCCATACGGCGCGGGCCCGGGGCCTGGAAGCCTCGGTCGCGGCGGCCGGCTCCCTGCCCTTTGCCGACTCGGCCTTCCCGTCCGTGTGGGCGGTCGACGCCTTCGCGGCGCTGCCCCCGGAGGCATGGGACGACGTCGTCCGGGAACTGGAGCGGGTGGCCGCGCCCGGGGCGCCGATCGCCGTCGTCCTTCCCGAAGACCGCGATCCAGGACAGGACCTCCCACAACAGGACTTTCCACAACAGGGCCCCGGCGTCACGGTGCTCCGCTCCCCCGCCTAAACCACCCGTTGCCCTGTCACTTTTAGCCGTTCTGAGCGCTCAGAGTGACCAAAGGTGATAGCGCAACGGGTTCAGGGGCGGCGCACGCTGCGCATGTACCCGCCCAGGAAGCCCCCGACGATCAGCAGGACGCCGCCCAGCCGGGCCAGCCGCACGCCCAGGTCGTGCCGGCCGCGGGACCGCGCGGCCCAGGAGGCCAGGAAGACCAGCGTCGCCGTGAGGTTCGCCGCGGCGTGGACGACGCCGACGCGTCGGGTGGCGTGGTCCGCCCGGGCCCATTCGGCCCAGCCGGTGATTCCCGTAGGGCCGGCCGCGACGACGCCGAGGGCCACCAGCCGGGAGGCTGCCCGCCGGGTTCCTTCGTCCGGGAAGAGGTCGAGGAAGATCGCCATGAACCAGGCCCCGAAGGGCAGATCGGTGGCGACGGCGTGCGGTATGCTGCCGGTGGCGTCGCCCCGGAAGAAGCTGCGCAGCCGGGGGTTGGCCACCAGCTTGCCTGCGAGCGGCTCCGCCACCCGGACGGCCGAGTCGAGGCGGTCCGATTCCTCCAGCCGCCGCATCATTCGTCGGAATTTCCCGTCATCAGTCACCTGGGACCACCTTCCGGACAGCGTCTTTGATGGCCCCGATCCTACTCAGCCCCCGCCCCCATTCAACCCCCGTTGGGAGGGGGTGTGTCCTAGGCTGGAGGCATGGCTCCCATTTACGCTTTCGCCGGGGACACCCCGGCCGTCCACGAATCCGCCTTCATCGCACCGAGCGCTTCGGTGATCGGCAGGGCAACGCTCGCCGAGAACTCCAGCGCCTTCTACGGTGTCTCCGTCCGGGCCGACACTGCCGCGATCAGCGTGGGCGCCGGCAGCAACCTGCAGGACAACGTGGTGCTGCACGCCGACCCGGGTTTCCCCTGCACGGTCGGCGCCCGGGTCAGCGTCGGGCACAGCGCCGTCGTGCACGGCTGCACGGTCGAGGATGACTGCCTGATCGGCATGAGCGCCACCATCCTCAACGGCGCCGTCATCGGCGCCGGCTCGCTGGTGGCCGCCGGCGCCGTCGTGCTGGAAGGCACCGTGGTTCCGCCCCGCTCGCTGGTCGCCGGGGTGCCGGCCAAGGTCCGCCGCGAACTCAGCGACGAGGAGTTCGCGGGCGTGCAGCAGAACGCGGCGCACTACCAGGAGCTGGCCCGGGCGCACCGCGAACTGCACGGCTGAGGACCGCTGAGGACCTCAGTCCAGCGGGATCGGGCCCAGTTCGTCCAGCACATCGCCGGGGCCGGGGTTCCCGGCGGCGGATGACCCGCCCAGGTGGTTGACGACGCCCCAGACCGCGTTCAGTCCGGTGGTCACGGCGCCTTCGGCCCACCCTGCAGTGAAGGACACGTCGTCGCCGGCCAGGAAGATCCCGCGCTGCCCCTCCGGGAGCCGGTCCTGCTTGAAGTGGCTGAAGAGGCGCTGCTGGTAACGGTAGTGTCCGGGCAGGTTGGCCTTGAAGGCCCCCATGAAGTTGGGGTCCGCTTCCCATGAGACGGTGATGGGCTGGCCGACGATGTGGCTGGCGATGTCCACGTCCGGGTAGATCTGCGCGAGGGAGTGCAGCATCAGCTCGACCCGCTGGTCCGCGTCCAGGGACAGCCATTTCAGCGCGTCGTCGTTCCAGGTGTAGGAGAGCAGGATCACCGCGGGCTGGTCCGGCCCGTTGTCCAGCAGGTAGGTGGCCCGGTTCAGCCGGTCGGTCAGCGTCATGGACATGACCTCGCGGCCCGTCGCCGGATCGATGTCCTTCCAGAACGGCCGGTCGACCATCACGAAGGTCTTGGACGACTGCATGTAGTGGGAGCGTTCGATCGCGGTCCACAGCTCTGCCGGGAACAGGGTTTCCTCGGTGTGGATCCGCGTCGACAGCAGCCATGACTGGCAGGTGGTGACGACGGCGGGATAGGCCGCCTCGCGCCCCCACCGCTCCCGGATGCGGAAGTCGCCGCTGCCGTCCCGGGCGATCCGGTCCACGGCGCCCCGCGGGGCACCGGCATGCAGCGATGCCAGCGATGTCCCTTCGGGCCAGTGGACCATGCCCGACGGCGCGTGCTCCCAGAGCGCCTCCGGAAGCCGCTGCGCCCCGCCGGCAATGAACCGGTGCGCGTCATCGGCATCGGTGTAGACGACGCGCAGGATTTCGAGGATGGAGTTGGGGAAGTCCGTGTCCCAGCCGCCCGTGCCGAAGCCCACCTGCCCGAACGCCTCGCGGTGCGCGAACCCGGCCTGCTTGAACGACTCGCTGCCGGCGATGAAGCCGTAGAAGGTCTGTTCATCCAGCAGCGGCAGCAGCGCGTTCCACAGCTCCTTGATCCGGGCGGTGTCCCGGGCGCGGATGGCGTCCTGCATCTCGGTGAACTTGGCACCGTCGTTGACGGCGGCCCTCCAGGCCTCCGCGACTTCCCGGAAGAACGGCGGGAGGTCCGCCGGGGTGCGGGCGTAGTGCTTCTGCCCGGCGAGTTCGATCACCGTGCTGGAGGTCGCCGCCGCCAGCGGGTTGGGGAACTCGCCGGTTTCCAGACCGAGCAGCTCGACGTAGTGGTAGAAGGCCTTGCCCGAGACGGGGAAGCGCATCCCGCCGAGGTCGGCGACGACGCCGGCGGCGGAGGGGAAGCTCGCGGTCCGGAGCCGGCCGCCGATCCGGTCCGCCTCGTAGAGGACCGGGCGCAGGCCCAGTTTCATCAGCTCGTAGGCCGCCACCAGCCCGGAGAGCCCGGCGCCGACCACGGCCACTTCGGTGCCGTGCAGCCGGGCCGGGACGGCGCCCAGGCCGTCCGGGTGGGCCAGGTAGTGGTCGTAGCTGAACGGGAAGTCGGGGTTGAGCATGGTGATGGGGGCCCGTTCGCCGGAGCCGGGCGCTGCCGGTCCGGGGGCCGGGAGTTCTGTGGCGGTTGTCATGAGTGGTGTGCTTTCATCGGGTCGGGCGTGATCGGGGTGCCGGAGGGGGCGGCGGCGGATAGTTCACGGTATTCCTCGTGGCTGAGCGCCGCTACCCGGGAGTGCCGGCGGCCGTAGCCGAAGTAGACGGCCAGTCCCACCAGCATCCACAGTGCAAAGACCACCCACGTGTCGGCGCCCAGGTTGAGCATGAGGTAGCCGCACATGGCGGCGCCGAGGATGGGGGTCAGCGGGAACAGCGGGACACGGAAGCTGCGTGTGAGTTCGGGCCGGTGGCGCCGCAGGTAGATGACGGCGACGTTGACCAGGGCGAAGGCGAAGAGGGTGCCGATGCTGGTGGCGTCCGCCAGCGCCCCCAGCGGGACGAGGCCGGCGGTGAGGGCGACGGCGCTGCCGACAATCAGGGTTCCGGCAACCGGGGTGCCGGTGCGGGGCGAGACGCGGCCGAAGATCCTGGGCACCATGCCGTCCCGTGCCATCGACAGCAGGATGCGGGTCTGGCCGTAGAGGACCGTCAGGACGATGCTGACGATGGCCAGCACGGCCCCGACGGCGAAGACCAGCGCGATCCAGGGCTGCCCGGTGGTCTCTTCCAGGATTTTCACGAGGGCGGCCTCGGTGCCGTCGAACCAGCCCCAGGGCCGTGCGCCGATCGCGGCGACCGCGACGAGCACGTAGATGGTGGTGACGATCAGCATGGACAGCAGGATGGCCCGGGGCAGGTCGCGCTTCGGGTTGCGGGCCTCTTCGCCGGCCGTGGAGGCTGCGTCGAACCCGATGTAGGAGAAGAACACCCGGGAGGCGGCGGCGGAGACGCCGGCGGCGCCCATCGGCAGCAGCGGCTCGAAGTGTGCGGCGTTGAAGGCGGTGAAGGCCACGGCGCAGAAGAACACCAGGATGCCGACCTTGACCACCACAATGGCCGTGTTGATCCAGGCGCTTTCCCGGGCGCCGCGGACCAGCAGTGCCGTGGCCAGGACCACGATCACGATCGCCGGCACGTTCAGCACGCCGCCGTCCCCGGGCGGCTGCGACATCGCGTCCGGCAGCGCCAGGCCGAAGACCGCGAGGGCCTCGTTGACGTACTGGCCGGCCCCGACGGCGACGGCGGCCACGGAAACGGCGTATTCCAGCACCAGGCACCAGCCGCAGATCCAGGCCATGCCTTCGCCCATGGTCGCGTACGTGTAGGAGTAGCTGGATCCTGCCGCCGGCACCATCCCGGCCATTTCGGCGTAGGAGACGGCGGAGAGCAGCGCGGCGAGCCCGGCGATCGCGAACGAGATCCAGATGGCCGGGCCCGCCAGGGGCACGGATTCACCCAGGATCACCAGGATGCCGGTGCCGAGGGTGGCGCCGACGCTGATCATCGTCAGCTGCAGCACCCCAAAGCTGCGGACCAGCTTCGTGCCGCCGTGGCCGGTTTCGGCTTCGCTGACGAGCTGTCCGATCGGCTTGCGGCGAAGCAGCTGCGCGGTCAGTCCGGGACGGCCCGTGGTGGCCGGTGGCCGTTCTCCAATAAGAGTTGGCACAGTCATCGTTGACGTCCGTTCTTCAGTAGTGGTCTTTTTCCCCGCGTCCAGCCTAGGCTTGTGAGCCAGCTCTCACGGTTGTGCAAAATGCCCTATAGTCTTCAGCCATGAGACTTAATGCACCGAAACACTCAGCCCTGGACCCCGGTGGCAACCCTGCTGACGGTGCCGAGCGGCTGGGGTTCGTCACCCTGGCGCAGTTCCTGCGCCAGCTGCCGCCGGAGCTGTCGGTCCTGCACGACGGCGGCAACGGGGAGGAGCGGCTGCGCTGGGTGGAGCCGAGCGAGCTGGAGGATCCCACCCCGTACCTGCTCGACGGCGAGTTCCTGCTCACCGCCGGCCTCCCGTTCCTGGGCGCGGGCGGCGCCGCAGACCTCGTGGACGCCTATGTGCGGAGGCTGGTCGGTGCGCACGTCTCCGCCCTGGGCTTCGGCCTGGAACCGTACTTCGACGCGGTGCCCGACGCCGTGGTGCAGGCCTGCCGGCGGCACAACCTGACCCTCGTGGCCGTCCCGAAGACCGTTCCCTTCGCCGCCGTCGGCCTGGAATTCTCGCAGCTGCTGGAATCGGACAACGCCACGACGTTCCGGCAGCTCGCGGACACGAACCGGCAGCTCATGCGCGCCGTGCTGTCGGCGCGGCCGGAGCACGAACTCCTGGCCGCCCTCGTGCAGCGGGTTCCGGTCTGGGCGGTCCTGGTGGGCGCCGACGGGCGGGTGCGGGCCCGCGGATCCGCCGGCGCAGCGGGAGCCCCCGCGGCCCCTGGCGTTGACGCGGCAGCGCTGCAGCTGTTACTGGCGCGGCTGCTCTCGGGCAGTGGCCCGCGCGTGGAGCTGGACTCGTTCGGGACGGCAGGCTCAGCGCTGGTGTTCGGGTATCCCCTGCGCAGCACCCGGGACGCCAACCTGGGCGCCCTGGTCCTGGGCACAGACGCCCCGCTGACCCCGGCCCAGAACAGCGTTGTCTCCACCGCCGTCGGGCTGCTCGAACTGCTTGTGCGCCAGCGCACCAGCGGCTCGCTGGCCCCCAGCCAGCTGGCCACCGCGCTGCTGCTGCATCCGGACAGCCTGGCGTCCGGGAGCACCCGCCACCTCAACGGGCTCAGGGACCTGCTTGCGCAGAGCGTCTCCTCCACCCGGTCCGGGCAGCTGCGGGTGGTCCTGGGCATCCGCCCGGAGTCCGCGGGGACACCCGCCGGCCCTGCGGGCACCGCGGGAACCGCCGGCCCCGCCGGCCCCGCCGCACAAGGCCGCTCCGGCGACAGTCCCGTGCGGGAGCTGCTGGAGTGGCGCCGGATGTTTGACACCAAGCTGGTGGAGATCACCGAC
>Ga0247818_10000903_pt1 | contig 18715 bp, 15 predicted proteins | sample 13C_Glucose_Day1_FD_192424 | JGI IMG/M metagenome (GOLD analysis project Ga0247818, IMG submission 192424) | Soil microbial communities from agricultural site in Penn Yan, New York, United States - 13C_Glucose_Day1 | ecosystem: Environmental > Terrestrial > Soil > Agricultural land | place... | reverse complement strand
TGAATGGGGCCGATGAAGTGCCAGATCAAGGGCAGGTCGGCCAATTCGAGCTGTTTGCCCAAGGCCTCCTGCAGGTAGTTCTCGCCAAAGTCGCGCAAGCCGGCGGCGTACGCTTCACGCAGGGCCTGGGCGGGTTTTGTCTTGCTCACGGCCAGCAACTGAACGCTGTGCTCATCGCGCCGGGCGGCCAGGGCGGCGGCACGGATGCGTGAACTTACCTGAGCAATGTTGTCTGCTATCGTGGACATTCAATGTGCGCCAGCGGTCTGAAGGTTGGCGGCATTCTACTGGAATTGAGGGGCGCTATGGATATCACTGAGCTGCTGGCATTCAGCGCTAAACAGGGCGCATCCGACCTGCACCTGTCCGCCGGGCTGCCCCCGATGATCCGCGTCGACGGCGATGTGCGACGCATCAACGTGCCGGCCCTGGACCACAAACAGGTGCAAGCGCTGATCTACGACATCATGAACGACACCCAGCGGGTGGACTTCGAGAAACACCTGGAAACCGACTTTTCCTTTGAAGTGCCCGGTGTGGCGCGTTTCCGGGTCAATGCCTTTCACCAGAATCGTGGCGCAGGCGCCGTGTTCCGTACCATTCCATCGAAGGTCCTGAGCATGGACGACCTCGGCATGGGCGAGGTGTTTCGCAAGATGACCGACGCGCCACGCGGGCTGGTGCTGGTGACCGGCCCGACCGGTTCCGGCAAGTCCACCACCCTGGCGGCAATGATCGATTACCTGAACAACCATCGCCATCACCACATCCTCACCATCGAAGACCCGATCGAGTTCGTCCACGAATCGCGCAAATGCCTGATCAACCAGCGCGAAGTGCATCGCGATACGCGCAGCTTTGCGACCGCCTTGCGCTCGGCGCTGCGCGAAGACCCGGACGTGATCCTGGTGGGGGAGATGCGTGACCTGGAGACCATTCGCCTGGCGCTGACCGCCGCCGAGACCGGGCACCTGGTGTTTGGCACGCTGCACACAACCTCTGCTGCAAAAACCATCGACCGGGTGGTGGATGTGTTTCCGGGGGATGAGAAGTCGATGGTGCGGTCGATGCTGTCCGAGTCGTTACTGGCGGTGGTGTCGCAGACTTTGGTGAAGAAGATCGGAGGAGGGCGGATTGCGGCGCACGAGATCATGCTCGGAACATCGGCGATTCGTAACCTGATCCGTGAAGACAAGGTTGCGCAGATGTACTCGTCGATTCAGACCGGTGGGAGTCTGGGGATGCAGACGCTGGATATGTGCTTGAAGGAGCTGGTGACCAAGGGCTTGATCAGTCGCGAGCATGCGCGGGAGAAGGCGCGGTCGCCGGATAACTTCTGAGGATTGGAATTCAGGCCTGTCGATCGTTCCCACGCGCTGCGTGAAAATGCCTCAATGGACGCTCTGCGTCCGCTGTTGGGACGCGGAGTGTCCCGGGTCAGGCCCGGGATTTCAAATCAGCGCTGAACGACGCGCATCTGATTCTGTTCTTTAGGCAGAACCCGCTTGGCAACCACGTAGTGTTTTTCCCAGTACGGCTTTTTCAGCGTATCGATGCTCACCGACTTGCCACGGCGTGGTGCGTGGATGAAGCGGTCGTTGCCCAGGTAGATGGCAACATGATTGACTCGACGGCTCTTGAGCTTGAAGAAAATCAGGTCGCCCGGCTTCAGGTCCTCGCGATCCACTTCTTCGCCATGACCTTTGGCCATGGCGTTGGAGGTGCGCGGCAGGTCAAACGTAGCGTCGTTGAACGCATATTTCACCAGACCACTGCAGTCGAACCCTTTACTTGGGCTGCTGCCACCCCAACGATACGGAGTACCGAGGACGTTGACGGCGCGACTCAGCACGTTGCTGCTTTCCTTGCTCGCCATTGGCGGAACAAGTTTGCTGTTGTCGCTCAGCTGGATCGATTTTTTAGCAGTTTGTTTGTTTTTGCTCGAAGGAGCAGAAACATGGGATTTTGGGGTGTAACCATTAACGTTTGGAAGACGTTGCTCACGATTGGTGGCGTGGGCGGCCAGTGGCATCAAAAGGCAAATGGTTAGCCATGTCTTGAAAAATGGACGCATTAGGCAGGGCTCGTATGTATGAACGCGCAACTTTATAACAGCTTTTTTTGCCCTTCCGAGGCCGTTGGTCGATTCAACATGGGGGGTAATGGAACCAATCAAGCGGCAGATTGACGCAATTGTCGGACAGAAGTCAGGTGCTATAAGGCTTTGGCAGGAGTCACACAAGCATTTGCCATACGTCGGCAACCGGTAAAAAAGTCACAAAGATTTAAAGAATATTTATCTATCGTGTGAGTCGAGGTCCTTAATGAACAGCTATCAGCAGTCCGCCACGCATCAAGATACGCACAGCAAAGTGATTGGTTATCTGCTGTGGATTTTCGGATTTACCGGCGCTCACCGCTTCTATTACGGCAAGCCGGTGACGGGGACGATCTGGTTCTTCACCTTCGGTTTGCTGGGGATTGGCTGGCTGATCGACCTGTTTCTGATCCCGGCAATGGACCGCGAAGCTGACTTTCGGTTCACCGCAGGGCCTATCGAGTACAACGTGGCGTGGATTCTGCTGACGTTTCTCGGGGTGTTCGGCGTCCACCGGATGTATCAGGGGAAGTGGATCAGCGGGTTGCTGTACCTGGTGACGGGCGGGTTGTTCTTTGTCGGGGTGCTGTATGACTTCTGGACGCTGAATGACCAGGTTTCGCTGCGTAACGCCCAGAGTCGTTGATGATCGTTCCCACGCTCTGCGTGGGAATGCCTCTGCGGACGCTCCGCGTCCGCTTTCGGGACGCAGAGCGTCCCTTTCTGCATTCCCACGCAGAGCGTGGGAACGATCGGTGCAGGGTTACGCCTGGTGGCTAATCCGCCCATCCACCAAGGTGTAACGCACTACACCCGGCAGGGTATGCCCAATAAACGGACAGTTCTCACCCTTGGATCGCCAGTTCTCACCGGCCACGGTTGACGTCGCCGGGTCGAACAGCACGATGTCCGCCGGTCCACCCACCGCCAGCTTGCCGGCCGGCAAACGCAGCGCCTCGGCAGGCCCGGCACTCAAACGCGCCAGCAACGTCGGCAGGTCCAGCAAGCCGTCCTCCACCAGTGTCATCGCCAGCGGCAGCAGCAATTCAACGCTGCTGATGCCGGGCTCCGTAGCGCCGAACGGTGCCAGTTTGGCGTCGCGCTCGTGCGGTTGGTGATGGCTGGAGATGGCCGAGATCACGCCCGATTTCACCGCTTCCCGCAGGCCGTCGCGGTCGGCGCGGGTGCGTAATGGCGGCTGCACGTGATAGAGGCTGCTGAAGTCGATCAAGGCTTCATCGGTCAGGATCAACTGGTACAGGGCGACATCGGCGGTCACCGGCAGCCCGCGCGCTTGTGCCTGAGCGATCAGGGCCACGCCGCGAGCACTGGTGAGTTGGCTGAAGTGCGCACGCACGCCGCTCTGCTCGACCAGCAGCAGGTCCCGGGCCAGAGCCACGGTTTCAGCGGTTTCCGGAATGCCCGGCAAGCCGAGGAAACTGGCGGTCGGGCCTTCATGGGCCAGGCCACCTTCGGCCAGGTCGTGGTCTTGCGAGTTGAAAATCACTGTCAGGTCGAACGTCGCCGCGTATTCCAGCGCCCGGCACAAGGTGCGGGTGTTGCGGAAGCTCTCCAGACCGTTGCCGAAGGCCACGCAGCCAGCGTCGCGCAAGGCAACAAGCTCTGCAAGCTGTTCGCCGTCCAGGCCTTTGCTCAAGGCGCCAATCGGGAAGACTTTGGTGTTGCCGGCTTCGCGAGCGCGGTCGAGGATCAGTTCGGCCACGGCCGAGGTGTCCAGCACCGGTTTGGTTTTCGGTGGGCAGCACAGGCTGGTCACGCCACCGGCCGCCGCCGCGCGGGTTTCGCTATTGATCGAGCCTTTGCGGCTGTAGCCCGGCTCGCGCAGGGCGACATTGAGGTCAACCAGGCCGGGGGCCGCCACCAGGCCTTTGGCGTCGATGGTGTCTACTGCAACGAAACCGGCCGGAGCGGCGCCAAGGGCGATGATCTTGCAGGCTTCAATATGGATGTCAGTTACTTTATCCAGGCCAGTGGCTGGATCAATCACGCGGGCGCCGAGGATACTGAGCTTCACTGGGCGTTCTCCTGCTCGAATTGGCCTTGCTCGAATTGACGTTGCGCAGTCTGCCCGCTCATGGCCATGGACAGCACGGCCATACGAATCGCAATACCGTAGGTGACCTGGTTGAGGATCACCGAATGCGGGCCGTCGGCCACCGCCGACTCAATCTCCACCCCGCGGTTGATCGGCCCCGGGTGCATGACGATGCAGTCCGGCTTGGCCCCGGCCAGGCGGGCGGTGGTCAGGCCGAACAGGCGGTAGAACTCGCCTTCGCTCGGCAGCAGGCCGCCGGCCATGCGTTCGCGTTGCAGGCGCAGCATGATCACCACGTCCACATCTTTCAGGCCTTCGGCCATGTCGGTGTAGACCTTCACGCCGTATTGCTCGATGCCGATGGGCAGCAGGGTTTTCGGCGCGATCACGCGGATGTCCGGGCAACCGAGGGTTTTCAGCGCCAGCATGTTCGAGCGTGCCACCCGCGAGTGCAGGATGTCGCCGACGATGGCCACCGAGAGGTTTTCGAAACCGCCCTTGTGTCGACGGATGGTGAGCATGTCGAGCATACCCTGCGTCGGGTGCGCGTGACGGCCGTCGCCGCCGTTGATGATTGCCACTTGCGGGCAGACATGTTCGGCGATGAAGTGTGCGGCACCGGAGTCACCGTGGCGCACGACGAACATGTCGGCAGCCATGGCTTCGAGGTTGCGCAGGGTGTCGAGCAGGGTTTCGCCCTTGCTCGCCGACGAGGTCGACACGTTCAGGGTGATCACGTCCGCCGACAGCCGCTGGGCCGCCAGTTCGAAGGTGGTGCGGGTGCGGGTGGAGTTTTCGAAGAACACGTTGCACACGGTCTTGCCGCGCAACAAAGGGACTTTTTTCACGGCCCGGGCGCCGACTTCGAGGAACGAGTCGGCAGTGTCGAGGATTTCCGTCAGCAACTCGCGGCGCAAACCGTCGAGCGAGAGGAAGTGGCGCAGCTGGCCCTGATCATTGAGCTGCAGCGGGCGCTTGGTTTCTAGAGGCGTCATCGCGAGGGGACTCTCAATAGGGCGGATTAAAGGGCGAGGTCTTGCAACTCAAGCTTGAGCTCGGGACCGGACAGTTTCACCCGCTCGTGGGCGGCCAGCGACAGCGTCGCGCCCACCACGTTCGGGCGAATCGGCAGCTCGCCGGCGTCCAGGTCCAGCAGGCAGACCAGCGTTACGCTGGCCGGGCGGCCGTAGTCGAAAAGTTCGTTCAGCGCCGCGCGGATGGTCCGGCCGCTCATGAGCACGTCGTCGATCAGCACCAGGTGCTGGCCTTCGATTTCGAACGGCAGTGCAGACGGGCGAACCTGTGGGTGCAAACCGCTCTGGCTGAAATCGTCGCGATAGAAGGACACGTCCAGGGTGCCGAGCGGCGAGTCGCTGCCCATTTCATCGAGCAAGGCCTGGGCGACCCAGACACCGCCGGTACGAATACCGATGTAACGCGGTTCGCTGATGCCTCGTTTGGCCAGGTGGGCGTCAAGCCGGATCGCCATCTGGCTGATCAGTTCGGCGGGATTGGGCAGGCTCATGGTAGCTCCTTCTTGGGCCCGAGCCGATGTTGCTTGGGTGTTGGCTCGGGTTGTCGCTATAAAGAGTCGCTTGCAGCGGCTCTTGAGGATTCGTTGTTTCAGGACTCGAACAGTGCGCTGTTTTCGTCGAGCCAGCCTTGCAGCAGCAGGGCGGCGGCGATGGCGTCCACCGGGTTGTCGCGGTAACTGCCTTTTTGCCCGCCCCGATCACGTCGCTCGCCCTTGGCTTCAAACGTGGTCAGGCGTTCATCGTGGGTATAGAAGGGCAGGTTGTAGCGGCCGTTCAGGCGGCGGGCGAACTTTTCCGCGCGCAGGCACATGTCGCTCGGGGTGCCGTCCATGTTCAAGGGCAGGCCGACCACCACCGCATCGGGTTTCCACTCTTTAATCAGGGCTTCGACCTGATTCCAGTCGGGAACACCGTTCTGAGCCTTCAAAGTGCACAGCTCGCGGGCCTGGCCGGTAATCACCTGCCCGACCGCTACGCCGATCTGCTTGGTGCCATAGTCAAAACCCAAAATCAGGCGCAGGGCCATCAGGCGTGCCCCGCCTGGCTGGTGAGCAGGCTGAGGTTGACGCCCAAATGTTTGGCCGCCGCTTCCAGGCGCAGTTCGCTGCTGGTGTTGAACAGGATGTCGGCGTCGTACGGGCAGGTCAGCCAGGCGTTCTGGGCCAGTTCGGCATCCAGCTGCCCGGCTTCCCAGCCAGCGTAACCCAAGGCGATCAGGCTTTTCGCCGGACCCACGCCGTCGGCGATGGCGAACAGCACGTCTTGAGAAGTGGACAAGGACAGTTCGCCTTCCAGATCAGCGGTCGCCTGATAAGTCTGACCTGTTGGGTGCAGGACAAAGCCACGATCCGTCTGCACCGGACCGCCCATGAAAATCGGCACATGCTGGCACAGCGCCGGCGGCTCGATGTCCGGGCGCAGTTGCTCAAGAATGTCGGCCAGACTCAGGTCTTGCGGGCGGTTGATCACCAGCCCCATGGCACCATTGGCCGTGTGCTCGACGATGTAGGTCAAGGTGTGCGCAAAGTTCGGGTCGGCCATATGAGGCATGGCGATCAGGAAGTGATGCTTGAGGTAGCTGGGGCTGACGTTTTTCATGAGCGATAGTGTGGCGTTGGAGGGGCGAACTGACAAGCTGGGGATGCACAGGAAATGCCTCAAATGCCAGCAACAATACAGATTAACTGTGGGAGCGAGCCTGCTCGCGATTGCGGTCTGTCAGACACTTCGATGCTGGATGTGATGCCGCATTCGCGAGCAGGCTCGCTCCCACAGGGGATTATTGGTGGTGTCAGTTGCTGGAGAGTCTGTCCCCACGGGCAAACTTCCACGTGCGGATGATTTCCAGGCGGTCGATGTCCGAAAGATCGCCGGTAAACGGCGCAAAGGGTGCCGCGAGCCTGACGATCCGCTGCGCCGCCTGATCCAGCAGCGGTTGCCCGGACGACTCCAGCACCAGCACTTCATACAGCGAGCCGTCGCGGTTGATCGAAACCATTAGCCGCAAATTGCCGTAGATCTGTTGGCGTCGGGCTTCGTCGGGGTAGTTGAGGTTACCAATGCGCTCGACCTTCTTGCGCCATTCGTCCTTATACCAGGCACCTTTGTCGCGCATGGTCGAGGCCGCGCTCAAGCGGTGGATACGCGGGCGTTTGGCGTACAGCTGTTGTTCATTGGCCAGTTCCGCTTCGAGGCTGGCGATGTCGCTGGACAACTGGGAGCTGTCGAACGTCGGTGCAGCGACCGCAGGTTTGGTTTGCGGTTTGACCTCTTCGTTCTTGGCAGGGGCTTTTTTCGGTTTGGGTGCGACGGTGGTCACGGCAGCCTTGGGCGCCGCTTCCTGCACTTCAGGCTTGGCAGCGGGCGGCGGCGTGACTTTTTGCACCTTGTTGTCCTGGAACGGCGCGACCTCGGTGGTCTTGGGGATCGCCTTTTTATCCAGGGTGCCGCTGCCCTGCTGATTTTCCTGGGCAAGGAAGTCGGCTTTTTCGGGCTTCTTTTCGCTTTTGAAGGTGGCGAGGGTGATTTCCAGGGTTTTGCTGATTTGTTGGGGTTCGACCATCGTAAAACCGACGCCCAACAGCAAGGCTAAATGGATCAACGCCGCCAGAAACAGGGTAAAACCGAGACGATCAGCCGGGCGCACGCCACGATGGGCGAGTTCAGCGGGCAGATCGGACGGGAGAGTCATGGCAGAAAAACCAACATCGCGTTTTTATGGGCTCGGCATGATAGCGCAATGTTGGTTTTTAGCTTCAAGCCGCAAGCTTCAAGCGACAAGCTGTAGAGACGCAGCTTCAAGCTTGCAGCTTCTTCTCAATGACCTCCATCAGCAGGCCGCCAATATCGGTGCCAAAGGCATTGTCGATTTCGCGAATGCAGGTCGGGCTGGTGACGTTGATTTCGGTCAGGTGTTCGCCGATCACGTCCAGGCCCACGAACAACAGGCCTTTCTCACGCAGGGTCGGGCCGACTTGAGCGGCAATCCAGCGATCCTTGTCGGTCAGTGGGCGGGCTTCGCCACGGCCGCCGGCCGCGAGGTTGCCACGGGTTTCACCGGCGGCGGGAATGCGCGCCAGGCAGTAATCCACCGGCTCACCATCGATCATCAGGATGCGCTTGTCGCCATCCTTGATCGCCGGCAGGTACGCCTGGCCCATGATCTGCTGGGCGCCCAGCGCGGTCAGGGTTTCCAGAATCACCGACAGGTTCGGGTCGCCAGCACGGTGACGGAAGATCGAAGTGCCGCCCATGCCGTCCAGTGGCTTGAGGATGACGTCGCCGTGTTTGGCGGCGAATTCACGCAGCACATCGGCGCGACGGCTGACCACGGTCGGCGGCGTGCACTGCGGGAACAGCGTGGCGAACAGCTTTTCGTTGCAGTCACGCAGGCTTTGCGGCTTGTTGACCACCAGCACGCCGGCGCGCTCGGCTTGCTCCAACAGGTAGGTGGAGTAAACGAATTCCATGTCGAACGGCGGATCCTTGCGCATCAGGATCACGTCCAGATCGCTCAACAGCGCATCGCTTTCATCGCCCAGCTCGAACCATTTTTCCGGGTTGGCGAACACCTTCAGCGGCCGCATCCGCGCCCGTGCTTCACCTTCGCCCTGATACAAATCGCGCTGTTCCATATAGAACAGTTCCCAGCCGCGGTTCTGCGCAGCCAGCAGCATGGCCAGCGAGCTATCCTTTTTATAGGAAATATTGGCAATAGGATCCATGACAATCCCGACGCGAACGCTCATGGGTTTTTCCTCGAAAATGGCTGGTCCGAAAGGACATGAAAAAGTGGCGTCAGAGTGGCGCTCAGTGTGTTCCCGGTCAAGGAAAAACCACCGCAAAGACCGGCCGATAGATTGCATTTGGAGACTGTGCTAAAAAGGCTGCCATGCCGTGCCGGCCCTTGATCGTAAAGGGTTTCGAGCCAGCGATTACCCTTAAACGGACAATTTGTTTCGCAAAGGCGACGGTAGAGCATTTATGGATCAGCATTCCAGCGCCTTGAAGGTCATGGTGATCGACGATTCGAAGACGATTCGTCGCACCGCCGAAACGCTGTTGAAGAATGTGGGTTGTGAAGTCATTACGGCCATCGACGGTTTCGATGCGCTGGCCAAGATTGCCGATAACCATCCCGGCATCATCTTTGTCGACATCATGATGCCGCGTCTGGATGGCTATCAGACCTGCGCTTTAATCAAGAACAACAGTGCGTTCAAGTCCACGCCAGTGATTATGCTGTCGTCCAAGGACGGGCTGTTCGACAAGGCCAAGGGGCGCATCGTTGGTTCCGACCAGTTTTTGACCAAGCCTTTCAGCAAGGAAGAGCTGCTGAACGCGATCCAGGCCCACATTCCGGGCTTCGCCGCCGTTTTGCCGCAGTAGGACACGCAAAGTGACGCTCGGCCAGCGGGCCCGGCGTCGACAAGAATGGGGAAGACCATGGCACGTATTCTGATCGTCGATGATTCGCCGACTGAAATGTACAAACTGACCGGCATGCTGGAAAAGCACGGTCACGAAGTGTTGAAAGCCGAAAACGGCGCCGACGGCGTGGCCCTGGCCCGTCAGGAAAAACCCGACGCGGTGCTGATGGACATCGTCATGCCCGGTCTCAACGGCTTTCAGGCGACTCGCCAGCTGACCAAAGACCCGGACACCGGGCACATCCCGGTGATTATCATCACCACCAAGGATCAGGATACCGACAAGGTCTGGGGCACCCGCCAGGGCGCCAAGGACTACCTGACCAAGCCGGTCGATGAAGAAACCCTGATCAAAACCCTGAACAACGTGTTGGCCGGTTGATCGCCCGGCCATGAGCGAGTCGTTGACGGCTTTTGAACTGCTGCTGCAAATCGACCAGCGCTGTCGCTTGCTGGCGGCGGATCTGCCGTCGCAGCCGACGCGGCAGGACAGCTGGAGCGGTATCGGTTTTCGCTTGGGCGAGGATTGGTACGTCGCGCCGATGGGCGAAGTCAGCGAAGTCCTGCATGAACCGCGTTTTACCCAATTGCCGGGCGTCAAACCCTGGGTCAAAGGGGTGGCCAACTTGCGTGGGCGATTGCTGCCGATCATGGACTTGTACGGTTTTTTTGGCCACGAAGTCTCGGCGGCGCGCAAGCAGCGGCGGGTGTTGGTGGTGGAGCATGACGAGGTGTTTGCCGGGTTGCTGGTCGACGAAGTCTTCGGTTTGCAGCACTTTGCCCAGGATAGCCTGGAACCGGTAGATCATTGGACCGGGCCAATGTCGGCGTTCGTCAAGGGCCGGTTCCAGCGTGAGCAGACCTGGCAAGTGTTCAGCCCGTTTGCGTTGGCGCAGTCGCAAAGCTTTATGCATGTCGCGCTATAAACCCGGACCCTTGTGGGAGCGAGCCTGCTCGCGATTGAACGATAACGCGGTGTTGCTGAGACACCGCGGCGCCTGAATCGCGAGCAGGCTCGCTCCCACAGGGTTTTCGGCAAGCATCAAAGGGTGTTGGTTAACAGGCGAGGACCGATGATAAAAATAAAAACAGGCAAGCCAGAAGGATCGCGCAGCCGCTCGCAGATCGTCGCGCTTTTTATCGCGCTGATCGTGTTCATCATGCTGCTGTTCGCCAATTTCGCTTACCTCAACACCCAGGCCACGTACGACAAACAGTACATCGGCCATGCCGGTGAACTGCGCGTGCTGTCCCAGCGCATCGCCAAAAATGCCACCGAAGCCGCCGCCGGCAAAGCGGCTGCGTTCAAATTGCTCAGCGATGCGCGCAATGACTTTGCGCTGCGTTGGGGTTACCTGAAGAAGGGTGATCCGGCCACTGGCCTGCCGCCAGCGCCGTCCACCGTACGCCCGGAAATGCGCGCCGTGCAGCTCGATTGGGAGCGCTTGCTGAAAAACACCGACGCGATCCTCACCAGCGAGCAGACCGTGCTGTCGCTGCATCAAGTCGCCGCGACCCTGGCCGAAACCGTGCCGCAGTTGCAGGTCGAGTACGAAAAAGTCGTCGAAATCCTTCTGCAACGTGGGGCTCCGGCTGCTCAGGTTGCGGTGGCCCAGCGTCAATCGCTGCTGGCCGAGCGCATTTTGGGCGCGGTGAATATGGTGCTGTCCGGCGACGAAAACTCGCAGCAGGCCGCCGATGCTTTCGGTCGTGACGCCGCGCGTTTTGGCCTGGTTCTCAACGGCATGCTTCAGGGTAACGTGGCGCTGAGGATCAGCCAGGTCGAAGACCGGGATGCCCGCGCCCGGTTGAGCGAGATTTCCGAACTGTTCGAATTCGTCTCCGGCTCGGTGGATGAAATCCTCGAAACCTCGCCCGAACTGTTCAAGGTCCGTGAGTCAGCCACCAACATTTTCACCCTGTCGCAAACCCTGCTCGACGAAGCCTCGCACCTGGCCATCGGTTTCGAAAACCTCGCCGACGGGCGCAATGTCGACACCATCGGCGGTTACGTGCTGGGTCTGCTGGCACTGATGTCGATCATCCTGATCGGCCTGGTGATGGTTCGCGAAACCAACCGCCAGCTGCAGGAAACCGCCGAGAAGAATGAACGTAACCAGAACGCGATCATGCGGCTTCTGGACGAAATCGAAGACCTGGCCGACGGCGACTTGACCGTCACGGCTTCGGTGACCGAAGACTTCACCGGCACCATTGCCGACTCGATCAACTACTCCGTGGACCAATTGCGCGACCTGGTGGCGACCATCAACCTGACCGCCGGCCAGGTGGCTGCCGCCGTGCAGGAAACCCAGGCCACCGCCATGCATCTTGCGCAGGCTTCAGAACATCAGGCACAGCAGATTTCCGAAGCCTCCACGGCCATTAACGACATGGCCCAGTCCATCGATCAGGTGTCGGCCAATGCCGCTGAATCTTCGGCGGTGGCGGAGCGCTCGGTGGAAATTGCCAACAAGGGCAACGAAGTGGTGCACAACACCATCCACGGCATGGACAACATTCGCGAGCAGATTCAGGACACCGCCAAGCGCATCAAGCGTCTGGGGGAGTCTTCCCAGGAAATCGGCGATATTGTCAGCCTGATCGATGACATCGCCGATCAGACCAACATTCTCGCGCTCAACGCCGCCATCCAGGCGTCGATGGCCGGTGATGCCGGGCGCGGTTTTGCGGTGGTGGCCGATGAAGTCCAGCGCCTGGCCGAGCGTTCGTCCGCCGCGACCCGGCAAATCGAAACCCTGGTGCGAGCGATCCAGACCGACACCAACGAAGCGGTGATTTCCATGGAACAGACCACCACCGAAGTGGTGCGTGGTGCGCGGCTGGCGCAGGATGCCGGTGTGGCCCTGGAAGAAATCGAAGGTGTATCGAAGACCCTCGCCGCGTTGATCCAGAGTATCTCCAACGCAGCGCAGCAACAGACCTCTTCGGCCGGACAGATTTCCCTGACGATGAATGTGATTCAACAGATCACCTCGCAGACCTCGTCCGGCTCCACCGCCACCGCCGAGAGCATCGGCAACCTGGCGAAAATGGCCAGTCAGCTGCGGCGTTCGGTGTCCGGCTTCACCTTGCCGGCCGCCAAGGTACAGGCGGCGGATAAAGCGTGAACCGTCCACAGGCATATGATTTTTGATTGGTGTAGGGACTGGAGTGGTTATGGGTGATCGGCACGACTATGTGGCCCTCGAATGGGTCAAAGGCGAGATTGCCGAAACGCTGAAGCAGGCCCATCAAGCAATCGAAACCCTGCTTGATGACCCGCAGGCGTTGTACGCCTTGAGCGATTGCCTGGCCTACATCCATCAGGTGCACGGCAGTTTGCAGATGGTCGAATTCTACGGTGCGGCCCTGCTCGCCGAAGAGATGGAACAACTGGCGAGCGCCTTGCAGCACAACCGCGTCAGCCATCGTGACGAGGCGCTGCACCTGTTGATGCAAGCCCTCGGACAACTGCCGATTTATCTCGACCGGGTGCAAGGTGCGCGCCGTGACCTGCCTTTGGTGGTGTTGCCGCTGCTCAACGACTTGCGCAGTGCGCGGGGGGACACTCTGCTCTCGGAAACCAGCCTGTTCAGTCCGCAACTGGTGGAGCTGCCGCCTTTGGACGACGCATCGCTGGCCCTGCTGGAGCCTGCGGATTTTGCCAATGTGCTGCGCAGATTGCGGCAGATGCTGCAAATGGCGCTGGTCGGGTTGCTGCGGGAACAGGATGACGACACCCATTTTAATTATCTGGCCAAGGTTTTTTCACGCCTTGAAGGGTTATGCGCTGATGCGCCCCTGAGCCCGCTGTGGCAAGTCGCCTCGGCACTGGTCGAAGGCATGCGCACAGACGTGATCGCCAACAGCCCGGCGCTGCGCAGCCTGTTCAAGGACGCCGACAAAGAACTCAAGCGTTTGCTCGAACAAGGCATCCACGCAATCAATCAACCGGCACCGCCGGAGCTGCTCAAGAGTTTGCTGTTCTACATTGCCAAGGCCGACCATCCCACCGGGCAGATGCTGACCATGAAAGATCGCTACTCACTGGACGATGCGTTGCCCGACAGCGCGATGGTCGATGAAGAACGGGCACGGCTGGCCGGTCCCGACCGCGATGCCATGCGCTCGGTGCTGGCTGCGCTCTGTGAAGAGCTGGTGCGGGTCAAGGAACGCCTGGACCTGTTCGTGCGCAGCGACCGTCAGCACACCTCGGACCTCGAAAGCCTGTTGGCGCCGCTGCGGCAAATCGCCGACACCCTGGCGGTGCTGGGGTTTGGTCAGCCGCGCAAAGTCATCATCGATCAACTGGCGGTGGTGCTGAGCCTGGCTCAGGGCCAGCGCGAACCCAACGACGCGATCCTCATGGACGTCGCGGGCGCCTTGCTCTACGTCGAAGCCAATCTGTCCGGCATGATGGGCACGGTAGAGCCCGAGAGCCAGGAAGAAAGCCGCCTGCCGACCACCGATCTGACGCAGATCCACCAGATCGTCATTCGCGAAGCGCGTATCTGCCTGCAACAAGCCAAGGACATGATCGTCGACTACATCGATGCCGACTGGGATCGCCAGCATTTGCAGGCATTGCCGGCCTTGCTGACCCAGGTGCGCGGTGCCTTGTCGATGATCCCGTTAAGCCGTGCGGCGAGCCTGATCGAAACCTGCAATCACTTCATCCGCGAGCATTTGCTGGTGGAGCCGGACCAGCCCGACTGGCAGGAGCTGGACAGCCTGGCCGACGTCGTGACCAGCATCGAGTATTACCTGGAGCGCCTTGGCGATGATCCTGAAGCACCGGGCGAACAACTGCTCGATGTCGCCGAAAAGAGTTTGGCCTCGCTCGGTTTTTTCCCCAGCGAATTGCAAGTGCCGATGCTCGACGATGTGCTCAGCCCGAGTGAAGCCCGGGTGATGCAGGAGATGCAGGAACTCGATGACCCCGAGATCGCACAGTCGCTGGCCGATGTGCTGGCCAACCCCGTGTCGTCCGTCAACCCGCCCGCCCTGAACACCCCGGGCAGTCTGTTGCCGCCGCCCGCCGGTGAAGAGCCGGTTGACGATGAGCTGCGCGAAGTCTTTCTCGAAGAGACCGATGAAGTTCTGGATATTCTCCAGGAATACTTGCCGCGCTGGGCGGTCAACCCGGATGACAAGTCGGCCTTGAGTGAGGTACGCCGAGCCTTCCACACGTTGAAAGGCAGTGGCCGGATGGTCCGGGCGCTGGTGCTGGGCGAGCTGGCCTGGGCGGTGGAGAACCTGCTCAACCGTGTGCTGGAGGACAGCATCGCGCCTGGGGCCGCCGTGCAACAACTGCTTACCGAAGCACTGAATCTGCTGCCGGAGCTGGTAGCCGAATACGCCGGCAATGCCCAGCGTCAGCGAAATGATGTCGACCAATTGGCCGCGCGCGCACATGCACTTGCCAAGGGCGATGCGCCGGCCAGCGATGAAGATACCCAGGACGTCGCGGCCCTTGACCCGCTGTTGCTGGAGATCTTCCGCAAAGAAGCTGAAACCCATCTGGCCAGCCTCAACCGCTTTCTCGATCAGGCCGCCGAGCATGTGCCGCTTCAGGCCAGCGATGAGTTGCAGCGGGCGTTGCACACGCTCAAGGGCAGTGCCTCGATGGCCGGCGTCTTGCCGATTGCCGAACTGGCAACGGCACTGGATCAACTGGCCCGCGAGTACAAGGCGCACCAGATTGCACTGGATCTGGACGAAGTCGAACTATTGCTGGAAGCCGAAGGGTTGTTCCGGCTCGGGTTGCGACAACTCAAGACGGATCCATTGGCGCAGATACGCGGCGCCGGCCCATTGATCGAACAAACCCGGGCGTTGCTCGCTGAACATTTGCAAAAGCAGTCGAGCACGCCCAATACCGCGCCGCGAACCAAGCGCGATCCGCAGCTAATCAACAACTTTCTGTCCCAGGGCATGGACATCCTGCTGGACGCCGAAAGCCTGTTGCAGCGCTGGCAACAGCATCCTGGTGAGCGTCAGGAGCTGACCGCGCTGCTCGATGAGCTGACCACCCTCGGCGAAGGCGCGCACCTCGCTGACCTGCATCCGGTGGACGCACTCTGCGAAGCCTTGCTCGACCTGTATGGCGCGGTGGAAGAGAGCAGCCTGGCGGTCAGTGAGCGGTTTTTTCATGAGGCGCAACAGGCTCACGAAGCGCTGATCAACATGCTGGATGAACTGGCCGCTGGCCAGGAAATCAGCCCGCAGCCGGAACGTATCCGGGCCTTGCGCGGTTTGCTCGACGAAAGTCTGGATCCGTCCGCCATGGGCCTGATTCGCAGCGATGGCAGCCGTACCCTGAGCATCCGCGAGCTGGGCAGCGCCACCGCTGAACTGGAGCAAGCGGCGACCCAGGTGGATCTGGATGACGAAATCGTTTCGATCTTCCTTGAAGAAGCGATGGATATCCTCGAAAGCGCCGGCCAGGCGCTGCAGCGCTGGTTGAGCGACCCGGACAACGCCGCGCCGCTGTTGTCCTTGCAGCGGGATTTGCACACCCTCAAGGGTGGGGCGCGGATGGCCGAAGTCCAGCCGGTCGGCGACCTCGCCCATGAACTGGAAAGCCTTTACGAAGGCTTGGTGGACCGCCGTTACAACCACAGTGAAACCCTGGCGCAGTTGCTGCAACAGAGCCATGACCGGCTCGCGGTGTTGCTTGAGCAGTTGCAGAATCAGCAATCGCTGGGCAACCCGGGCGAGCTGATCGAGGCGATTCGCGAGTTTCGTCAGGGCAACGCCAACGCCGCCGAAGTTGCGGAGTCTGCGTCGGTCAAGGATTCGCCGGGGCAAGATCCCGAGTTGCTGGAGATCTTCCTGGAGGAAGGTTTCGACATCATAGAAAACTCGGGTGCCGCGCTCGTGCGCTGGCAGGCCGAACCGTCGAGCCGGCAGGAAATTGAAACCCTGCTGCGTGACCTGCACACGCTCAAGGGCGGCGCGCGAATGGTCGAAATCGCGCCGATTGGCGACCTTGCCCATGAGCTGGAATTTCTTTACGAAAGCCTGTCGGCGGGCGCGCTGCAACCGAGCGCGGCGTTGTTCACGTTGGTGCAAAGCAGTCACGACCGGTTGGCGCAGATGCTCGATGCGACCCGCGCCGGGCAACCATTGCCGCCCGCCGACAGCTTGATCGACGCGATCAAGAACTTCAGTCACCCGGCGGTGCTGCAACCGGCCGTTGTGGCGCCCGTTGCCGCCAAACCCGAGACGCCCGTGCCGCAAGCCGAAGCGGGCGCCGACATGGTCAAGGTCTCGGCGGAACTGCTCGACGACCTGGTCAACCTGGCCGGTGAGACGTCAATCTTCCGGGGCCGTATCGAGCAGCAGGTCAACGATGCACAGGTCACCCTGAGCGAGATGGAAACCACCATCGAGCGGATGCGCGACCAATTGCGCCGGCTTGATACCGAAACCCAGGGGCGCATTCTCAGCCGCCAGCAAGTCGACGCCGAACGCCAGGGCTACGAAGAATTCGACCCGCTGGAAATGGACCGCCACTCGCAATTGCAGCAACTGTCGCGTGCGCTGTTCGAGTCGGCCTCTGACTTGCTGGACCTGAAGGAAACCCTCGACCGGCGCAACCAGGACGCGGAAAACCTTCTGCAACAGCAGGGCCGCATCAATACCGAATTGCAGGAAGGCCTGATGCGCACGCGCATGGTGCCGTTCGAGCGGATGCTGCCGCGTTTGAAGCGCATCGTTCGTCAGGTCTCCAGCGAACTGGGCAAGGACGTGGAATTCATCGTCGGCAACGCTGAAGGCGAGATGGACCGCAACGTGCTCGAACGCATGGCGCCGCCGCTGGAACACATGCTGCGCAACGCTGTGGACCACGGTCTGGAATCGGCGGAGGTGCGAGTCGCGGCCGGAAAACCGGCCAAGGGGCGGATCACACTCGACTTGTCCCGCGAGGGCGGTGACATGATTTTCGACATCCGCGACGACGGTGCCGGCGTACCGCTGGATGCAGTGCGACGCAAGGCGATCAAGCGCGGCTTGCTGGCGGCCGATGCCGAGATCAGTGATCGCGACGTCTTGCAGTTCATCCTGCAACCGGGGTTTTCCACGGCCGAGAAGATCACCCAGATTTCCGGGCGTGGCGTCGGCATGGACGTGGTCCATGAAGAAGTTCGCCAGCTCGGTGGCTCGATGATCATCGACTCTGTACCCGGGAAGGGTGTGCATTTCCGTATTCGCCTGCCGTTCACCGTGTCGGTCAACCGCGCGCTGATGGTGCAGTGCTTTGAAGATCAATATGCGATCCCGCTGAATACCATCGACGGCATCGTCCGTGTGCTGCCCAATGAACTGGAAGGGCATTACCGACTCGATCCTCCCCGGTACAACTACGCCGGGCAGGACTACGAACTGTGCTACCTCGGCGAGCTTCTGAAAACCAGCACCCGCCCGAAACTGCTGGGGCAAAGCCTGCCGTTGCCGGTATTGCTGGTGCAATGCAACGAGCGGCAAATTGCTGTTCAAGTCGATTCCATGGCCGGCACCCGCGAGATCGTGGTGAAAAGCCTCGGCCCGCAGTTTGCGGCGGTGCAGGGCTTGTCCGGCGCGACGATTCTGGGCGATGGCCGTGTGGTGCTCATTCTTGATTTGCTGGCGCCGATCCGCGCCATGCAGGCACCTGTGCCGCAGCAGGTGTTGACCCAGGACACCGAAGTCGAACCACACAAACCCTTGCTGGTGATGGTGGTCGATGACTCGGTGACGGTGCGCAAGGTCACCAGTCGTTTGCTCGAACGCCATGGCATGAACGTGCTGACCGCCAAGGACGGGGTCGACGCCATGTTGCTGCTTGAAGAACACCTGCCGGACCTGATGCTGCTGGACATCGAGATGCCGCGGATGGACGGCTTCGAAGTCGCGACCCAGGTGCGCGCCGACGAGCGTCTGCAGCACCTGCCGATCATCATGATCACCTCACGCACCGGCCAAAAACACCGCGACCGCGCGATGGCCATCGGCGTCAACGATTACCTCGGCAAGCCGTACCAGGAATCGGTGCTGCTCGAAAGCATCGCCCTGTGGAGCAAATCCCATGCTTGATGACCATTTTTACCAG
>Ga0247818_10000901_pt1 | contig 18741 bp, 16 predicted proteins | sample 13C_Glucose_Day1_FD_192424 | JGI IMG/M metagenome (GOLD analysis project Ga0247818, IMG submission 192424) | Soil microbial communities from agricultural site in Penn Yan, New York, United States - 13C_Glucose_Day1 | ecosystem: Environmental > Terrestrial > Soil > Agricultural land | place... | reverse complement strand
AGCGTGGCCCGCAACGTCTGCTAGAAGACGCCGAGCTGACCCTGCACGCCGGCCACAAAGCCGGCCTCATCGGTGCCAACGGCGCCGGCAAATCGAGCCTGTTCGCCTTGCTCCTGGGTGACCTGCATCCGGACTCGGGTGACTGCTTGTTGCCGGCGGACTGGCGTATCGCCCACATGCGCCAGGAGATCGATACCCTCGATCGGATCGCGGTCGACTACGTGCTCGATGGCGACCTGCGCCTGCGCGAGGTGCAACGCGACCTCGCCGCCGCCGAAGCGGCCCATGACGGTGCCGCTCAGGCCCGCCTGCACGCCGAGCTCGACAGTGCCGACGGTTACACCGCCGATGCCCGGGCGCGCAAGCTGCTGGCCGGTTTGGGGTTCACCAACGATCAGATGGATCGACAGGTAGGAAGTTTCTCTGGCGGCTGGCGGATGCGTCTGAATCTGGCGCAGGCTTTGATGTGCCCTTCGGACCTGTTGCTGCTCGACGAACCGACCAACCACCTGGACCTCGACGCCATCATCTGGCTCGAAGAATGGCTGAAAAGCTATCCCGGCACCTTGATGCTGATTTCCCACGACCGCGACTTCCTCGATGCCGTGGTCGATCACGTGGCACACGTCGATCAACGCAAGATCACCCTGTACCGCGGTGGCTATACCGCGTTCGAACGCGCCCGTGCCGAGCGTCTGGCCCAGCAACAGCAGGCCTACGAGAAGCAGCAGGCGCAACGTGCGCACATGGAAAGCTACATCGCCCGCTTCAAGGCCCAGGCCACCAAGGCCCGTCAGGCCCAGAGCCGGATCAAGGCACTGGAGCGGATGGAAGAGCTGTCCGCCGCCCACGTCGATTCGCCGTTCGACTTTGTCTTCCGCGAATCGACGAAGATCTCCAGTCCGTTGATCGACCTGTCCGACGCCCGTCTGGGTTACGGCGACAAAACCGTGCTGGAGAAGGTCAAGCTGCAACTGACCCCTGGCGCGAGAATCGGGTTGCTCGGCCCCAACGGTGCAGGTAAATCGACCCTGATCAAAAACCTCTCCGGTGAACTCGAGCCCCTGGCCGGTCGACTGACCCGCGGCGAGAACACCGTGGTCGGTTACTTCGCCCAACACCAGTTGGACTCCCTGGATTCCAAGGCCAGCCCGTTGCTGCACCTGCAGCGTCTGGCGCCGACCGAGCGTGAGCAGACCCTGCGTGACTTCCTCGGCGGTTTCGACTTCCGTGGCGCGCGGATCGACGAGCCGGTGCTGAATTTCTCCGGTGGCGAGAAGGCCCGCCTGGCCTTGGCGTTGATCGCCTGGGGCCGGCCGAACCTGTTGTTGCTCGACGAACCGACCAACCACCTGGACCTGGAAATGCGCCTGGCGCTGACCATGGCGCTGCAGGAGTTTACCGGTGCGGTGCTGGTGGTCTCCCACGATCGTCATTTGCTTAAAAGCACCACCGACAATTTCTACCTGGTGGCGGACGGCAAGGTCGAGGAATTCGACGGCGACCTCGAGGACTACACCCGGTGGCTGGTGGAGTACCGTCAGCGCAATGCACCGGTCAGTAATACCCCGGTCAATCCGGACAAGACCGACAAGAAAGCCCAGCGCCAGGCCGCAGCGGCGCTGCGCCAGCAACTGGCCCCGCACAAGCGCGAGGCGGACAAGCTCGAAGCCGAGCTGGGCAAGCTGCACGAAAAACTGGCGAAGATCGATGCCAGCCTCGGCGACAGCGACATCTACGAGCCGGCGCGCAAGAACGATTTGCGTGATCTGCTGGCTGAACAGGCCAAGCTGAAGGTACGTGAAGCCGAACTGGAAGAAGCCTGGATGGAAGCCCTGGAGTTGCTCGAAAGCATGCAGGCGGAGTTGGAGGCGCTGTCTTGATGGAGGTCTTCAAGTTGCCGCTTTCGGCCATGTGGATCGAACCGCTCTGGCTCTTCGGGCAAATCCTGCTGATTCTGTTGGCGGGTTACATCGCCCAACGCTTCGTCGCCAAGTGTCTGACCCGCCTGGGCGAGCGCTATCCATTGCCGCCGCAGTTGCTGATGCCGCTACGCGGTGGTCTGCGCTGGCTGATCATGGGCAGTGCGCTGATCTTCGTCCTGGAACGCCTCGGGGTCTCGGCCACGGTGCTCTGGACGGCGTTGTCCGGCTTTGTCGCGGTGGCGGCGGTGGCGTTCTTCGCCATGTGGAGCGTGCTCTCCAACCTGCTCTGCGCCATTCTGATCTTTACCGTCGGCCCATTTCGTATTGGTGATGTGGTCGAGTTGGTCGACACCACCGACAAGCCCGGGGTGAAGGGGCGGGTGGTGGCGATCAATCTGCTTTACACCACGTTGATCGAGGCTGAGGAACTTGGGACCGGTAGCGCCATGGTGCAAGTGCCCAACAGTCTGTTCTTCCAGCGGTCGGTTCGGCGCTGGCGGGGTAGCGATGTATTCCCTTCGAATGGGTTCGAAAAGTAGACTTTCTGTAGCCTGACACACCGCCATCGCGGGCAAGTCGGATCGCCGCACCGCCGCTCCCACAGGGTTCTTGGGTGTACACAAAACTTGTGACCAACCGAAGTCCCTGTGGGAGCGGCGGTGCGGCGATCCGACTTGCCTGCGATGGCGGTTCGTCAGGCGAATATCCTTCAAGCCCTGAGCGCTGGTCGGCAGTCACTACACCCTGCAAAAAATCGATAGTCACCAGCCCAAAGCCGCATTAGCTTAGACATCTGTCACAAGTCCGAGTCGAGGTGTGCAATGGAGTTTCAAACATGGCTGGCGTTTTTTGCCGCCTGCTGGGTGATCAGCCTGTCTCCCGGTGCCGGCGCCATTGCGTCGATGTCCAGCGGTCTGCAATACGGTTTCTGGCGCGGTTACTGGAACGCCCTGGGTCTGCAATTGGGCCTGGCGGTGCAGATCGCGATTGTCGGCGCCGGTGTTGGCGCCATTCTTACCGCGTCGGCCACGGCCTTCTATGCGATCAAATGGTTCGGCGTGGCCTATCTGGTGTTCCTCGCGATCAAGCAATGGCGAGCGCTGCCCAGCGACATGAGCGATGACGCGGCCGTGCGGCAGATTGGCAAGCCGATGGCCCTGGTGTTCCGTGGTTTTCTGGTGAACATCAGCAACCCAAAGGCGCTGGTGTTCATGCTGGCGGTGTTGCCACAGTTCATCGACCCTCACGCACCGCTGCTGGCTCAATACCTGATCATCGGTGTGACCATGGTCTTTGTTGACCTGATTGTCATGGCCGGTTACACCGGGCTGGCGTCCAAGGTGCTGCGGATGTTGCGCACACCCAAACAGCAAAGACGCATGAACCGCACCTTTGCCGGCCTGTTCATTGGCGCGGCGGCGTTCATGGCGACGCTGCGTAAAGTGGCCGTCTGAATTCTGTCGGCCACACAACCCCGACCTTCGATTTAATACCCCTGTAGGAGCGAGCTTGCTCGCGATGGACGTCAACGATAACGCGTTTTTACTGAATAGACGCGTTGCCCTTGAGACCATCGCGAGCAAGCTCGCTCCTACAGGGTTCGTTTTTTTATTCGTTTAATTTTTCAGCAGCCGCGATATCAGCGAACAAAGCTTGAGTGAATGTCATTCGAAGTGAACAATGTGTTACTTCGTATTTCCAACTGAGATTCATTCATGACTGCCCCGTCCCGTTTTCTGGCCTGGCTGGTATTGCCATTGTTTGCGCTGTGCAGTTTCAAACTGCTGGCCGACACCGTGGAAGGCGCGCCGCAAGCCCTGCATTTGCTCGACTACATTGGCGCGGACTACCCGCAAACCGTGGAATCGGGCAAGGTCATCGACGAGTCCGAATACCGCGAGCAGCTGGAATTCATCCAGGTATTGCAAGGCTTGATCGTCGCGCTGCCGGCCAAGCCGGAGAAGGCCGGGCTCGAGCACGGTGTCGGCACACTGCGCAGTGCGATCACTGCGCGTCAGGACGGGGCGGAGGTCGCCCGCCAGGCCCGGCAACTCGGCGCGAAACTGGCGGTGGCCTATGAAGTCAGCCAGGCCCCGATCATCACCCCGGACCCGACTCGCGGAGCGCCGCTTTACGCCCAGCACTGTTCGGTCTGCCACGGCGATACGGGGGCCGGCGATGGTCCCGCGGGTGTCGGGCTGACACCGCCACCGGCCAATCTGCGTGATGCTGCGCGCCTGGATCACCTGAGCCTCTACGCGATCTACAACACCTTGGGCCTGGGGGTCGAAGGCACCGATATGCCAGCCTTCGCCGATCAGCTGGACGATCGCCAGCGTTGGGACCTGGCGACCTATATCGCCAGTTTCAGTGCCGATCCGGCTGCCGCCCAAGGTGCGAAGGTCTACAACATCGCGGATCTGGCGCGTCAGACGCCGGCAGAAGTGCAGGCCGTCGACGGCCCGCAAGCCGCGGCGATTTTCCGTGCACAGCGCGCTCAACCGCCGCAGGTCAAGCGCGGCCCGGCGCAATTGCTCGACTACACCGCCGAGACCCTGGACAAGAGCCTCGCCGCTTATCGTGCCGGCGATCGCGATCAAGCCTATGACCTGTCGGTGGCCGCCTACCTGGAAGGCTTCGAACTGGTCGAAAGCTCCCTGGACAACGTCGACGCCAACGTGCGCAAAGACACTGAAAAATCCCTGATGGCCTACCGTCAATCGTTGCAGGACGGACTGCCCGTGGCCCAGGCCCAACAACGCCTGGACGCGGCCAAGGCCAAGTTGCAGGAAGCCGCCGGCCTGTTGGGCAGCGATGGCTTGAGCTGGTCGCTGAGTTATATCTCCGGCTTGCTGATCCTGCTGCGTGAAGGGCTGGAAGCGATTCTGGTGCTGGCAGCGATCCTCGCGTTCCTGCGCAATACCGGCCAGCAATCGGCGGTGCGTAGCGTCAACGTCGGCTGGGGCCTGGCCCTGTTGGCCGGGCTCGCGACCTGGGCGCTGGCGGCGTACGTGATCGATGTCAGTGGCTCGCAGCGGGAGTTGCTCGAAGGTGCGACGGCGCTGTTTGCCAGTGTCATGGTGCTCTGGCTCGGCGTGTGGATGCACGACCGTCGCCATGCAGCGGCCTGGCAGGACTACATCAAGAGCAGCCTGGTGGGCGGCGGCGGGCGTTTCGGCTTTGCGACCCTGGCGTTCTTTTCGGTCTATCGCGAGCTGTTCGAAGTGATCCTGTTCTATGAAACCCTGTGGCTGCAGGCGGGCCCTGCGGGTCATGACGCAGTGCTGGCCGGTGGTGCGACGGCACTGGTGTTGCTGGTCGGCCTGGCCTGGGTGATCCTGCGCGGCTCGGCGAAACTGCCGCTGTCATTGTTCTTCAGCATCAATGCCGGGCTGCTGTGCGCGCTGTCGGTGGTGTTTGCCGGGCATGGCGTGAAGGCGTTGCAGGAAGCCGGGATCTTCGGCACGCGGCCGGTGCCGTTTTTTGACTTCGACTGGCTGGGGATTCATGCGGATGCGTATTCGCTGAGTGCGCAGGTAGTGGCGATCCTGGCGATCATCGTGTTGTACAGTCGTAGCCGGATGGCTGAGAAGCGGCGGGTGTCGGTTTCTTAAACAACATTCGCTGCGCTCACCTTCGCGGGCAAGCCTCGCTCCTACAGGATGGCGTATAACCTGAGGGAGCGACCTGCTCGCGAATTTTTCTGGAAGAGGAACAATGATGCGTGTGTGGATCGATGCCGACGCCTGCCCCCGGGCCGCCAAGGATCTGGTGGTGAAGTTCGCCCTCAAGCGCCAGTTCGAAGTGGTGCTGGTGGCCGGGCAGCCGCAGATCAAGCCGGGCCTGGCCCTGGTGAAGCTGATCGTGGTGCCCAGTGGTCCGGATGCGGCCGACGACTATCTGGTAGAGCACGCGGTTCCAGGGGAGCTGGTGATTTGCAGCGATGTGCCGCTGGCGGACCGGCTGGTGAAGAAGGGGGTTGCAGCGCTGGATCCACGTGGCAAGGAATTCGATGCCCAGAACATGGGGGACAGGCTGGCGGTACGCAATCTGTTCACCGATTTGCGCGAGCAGGGGCAGATGAGCGGCGGACCGGCGCCGTTTGGCGACCGCGAGAAACAGGCATTTGCCAATGCGCTGGACCGGATCCTCACCCGGCTAACCCGCTCCCTGTAGGAGCTGGCTTGCCAGCGAAGAGGCCATCCCATCCAACACATGATTTGTTGACTGGTAGATCGCCTTCGCTGGCAAGCCAGCTCCTACACAGTAATCTGTGTCAGGCGTCGTTTTCGTGGGTCAGTTCGAGCACGCGGTCGACCAGTTTGTTGATGCCGGAAGCCGCCTCGCTAATCGATTGCGCCAGCATGTACGCCGGCGTACTGACCAGTTTGCGCGCCTTGTCTTCAACGATTTCAGTCACCGCGCAATCCGCATGTGTCGCCCCCATCTTGTTCATTGCCGCGGCCGTGTCGGCATCGTTACCGATGGTGCAGGTCACGCCCGGCCCATAGATTTTTGCCGCCAGCGCCGGCGAAATGCAGATCAGCCCGACAGGCTTGCCCGCTTCGGCAAAGGCTTCGGCCAGCGCCAGGACTTCCGGCTGCACGGTGCAGCCCGCGCCTTCGATGGCGAAGTTCGACAGGTTCTTGGCCGAGCCGAACCCGCCAGGAACGATCAGCGCATCGAATTCTTCAACGTCCGCTTCGCGAATATCCTTGATGTTGCCCCGGGCGATTCGCGCCGACTCCACCAGCACATTGCGCGACTCGGGCATTTCTTCCCCGGTCAGGTGGTTGATCACATGCAGCTGCGCAATATTCGGCGCGAAGCACTGCACCTGGGCGCCACGCTGGTCGAGGCGCAGCAGGGTAATCACGCTCTCGTGGATCTCGGCGCCGTCGTAGACGCCACAGCCGGAAAGGATCACTGCAATTTTTTTGCTCATGGGCTTTTCTCCAGATTCATGGCGTTAAATGTCCACTAATTTGTCACTCGTTGCCATAGGGATATTTCGCGACTACACATAGGATCTGTCCTCAAAACTCCGATCAGGGCGCGTCATGGACTTCATTCTGTATGCGGTGCCGTTTTTCTTTGTGCTGATCGCCATCGAGCTGCTGGCCGACCGTTGGCGCGGGGTGAGCAATTACCGGGTGGCCGACGCGATCAACAGCATCAGCACCGGTGTGCTGTCGACCACCACGGGCTTGCTGACCAAGGGTGTCGGCCTGGTCACCTACGCGTTTGCCCTCGAGCATCTGGCGCTGTTCGAGCTCGCGGCCGATCGTGTCTGGGTCTGGGTATTCGCCTTCGTCCTGTACGACTTCTGCTACTACTGGCTGCATCGCCTGGGGCACGAGCGCAATATCCTCTGGGCTGCGCATTCGGTGCATCACCAGAGCGAGGACTACAACCTCTCCACGGCCCTGCGCCAGACCAGCACCGGCTTTCTGTTGAGCTGGATCTTCTACCTGCCCATGGCCGTGCTGGGTGTGCCGCTGCTGGTGTTCGTCAGCGTCGCCGCGTTGAACCTGCTGTATCAGTTCTGGGTGCATACCCGGCACATTCCCAAGCTCGGCTGGTTCGAGTGGTTCTTCGTCACGCCGTCCAATCATCGGGCTCACCATGCACAGAACGCTCTCTACATGGATCGCAACTACGGCGGGGTGTTCATTATGTGGGACCGTCTATTTGGCTCGTTCCAGGAAGAGGACGACAACGAACCGGTGATTTTCGGCGTGACCACGCCGTTGGCGAGCTGGAATCCGTTGTGGGCGAACGTGCAGTTCTATGTGCAATTATGGGATGACGCACGGCGAGCCGCGAGTGGGTGGGACAAGTTGCGGATCTGGTTCATGCCCACTGGTTGGCGGCCGGCGGATGTGGCGGCGAAGTACCCGATGAACAAGCCGGACCTGAGTCAGTTCCGCAAGTTCGAGGTGCCGTTGGACGGGCGTCAGCAGCTTTACGTGGCATTGCAGTTTTGCGTCTACATCGCGCTGGGCAGCTACTTGATGAACCTTGCGCTGCATCTGTCGACCGCCGCCCTGGTGCTCGGCTGGGGCGCCGTGGCGCTGGGCCTGTTCGTACTGGGCGTGGCCCTGGAGAATCGCCCATGGGCGTTGAAGCTGGAGCTGCTGCGACTGGCATCGAACCTGCCGCTGGTATGGCTGGCGCCAGTGGTCGGGCTGTGGCCGGCCAGTGCGGTGGGCTGGGTCGGGCTGCTCAGTTACAGCCTGCTCAGCGTGATCGGTCTCTACTGTTGCCGAAACCGCTTCACTCGACTGGCGTCTTAGGACCGTCGATTTTGGCCTGTTCGGCTTTCAAGGCTTGCTCGTCGGCGTAGATCTTCTTCGCCAGGCGGGCATTCTTGAAGCGCCGCCGCAGCCACAGGCAAAAGCCGACGACCAGCAGCGCACCCAGCACCCACAACTCGTACTTCTTGACGCTGCCGAGCATGCCTTCGAGCACTGCGCCGAAATGATAGGCCGCGGCAGCCAGAGCGGCAGCCCAGATCGCTGCACCGATCCCGTTCAGCAGCAGATAACGTCCCGGCGGATATCCCGACAAGCCGATAGCCACCGGCATCACCGTGCGCAGTCCATAAACAAAACGGAAACTCAGGACCCAGATGTCCGGGTGCCTGCGGATATGCTCCAGGGCGCGGTCGCCCATCAATTGCCAGCGCGGCTTGCGTGCCAGCAACTTTCGGCCATGCTTGCGTCCCAGGAAATACCACAGCTGATCGCCGGCATAACTGCCGAGGAACGCCACGATCATCACCACTTTGAGGTCCATGTATCCGCGGAACGCGAGGAAGCCTGCGAGCACCAGAATGGTTTCGCCTTCGAAAAACGTGCCGAGAAAGAGGGCGAAGTAGCCGAATTCCTGAAGAAATTGTTGGAGCATTGTCTGGATGCTGGCGAAATGAACGCGCAGCCTAACCCTTCGTGCACATTCATGAAAGTGTCCAAATGTGTCTCGACGTGAACATTTCCTACAAGGAGAATGGAATGCGACTACCTGTCACAGGTGCACATAACTGTAATATCACGGTCATAATGGTCGCTTATAACTGTCACGCTCGCCTCTCGCGCGGGCTCAGGAGTCTGCCGTGAGCTTTACCCCCGCCAATCGTTTGTTTCCTGCAACTCGCCTGCGACGTAACCGTCGTGATGAATTTTCGCGTCGACTGGTCCGTGAAAACGTTCTGACCGTGGACGACCTGATCTTGCCTGTGTTCGTGCTGGACGGTGAAAACCGTCGCGAAGCGGTGGCCTCGATGCCGGGCGTCGAGCGCCTGACCATCGATCTGTTGCTGGAAGAAGCGGCCAAGTGGGTCGAGTTGGGTATTCCTGCAGTGGCCCTGTTCCCGGTGACGCCATCGGAGCTCAAATCCCTGGACGCCGCGGAGGCCTGGAACCCCGACGGCATTGCCCAGCGCGCCACCCGCGCGTTGCGTGCGCAGTTTCCTGAGCTGGGGGTGATCACCGACGTTGCCCTGGACCCGTTCACCACCCACGGTCAGGACGGCATTCTCGACGAAGAAGGCTATGTGCAGAACGACATTACCGTCGATGCACTGGTCAGGCAGGCCCTGTCCCACGCCGAGGCCGGCGCCCAGGTGGTGGCCCCGTCGGACATGATGGACGGTCGTATCCAGGCGATCCGCGAAGCCCTCGAACTTGCCGATCACGTCAATGTGCGGATCATGGCTTACTCGGCGAAGTACGCCAGCGCCTATTACGGCCCGTTCCGCGATGCGGTCGGCTCGGCGCTGAATCTGGGCAAGGCCAACAAGGCTTCTTATCAGATGGACCCGGCCAACAGCAACGAAGCCCTGCACGAAGTGGCGGCGGACTTGTCAGAAGGCGCGGACATGGTCATGGTCAAGCCAGGCATGCCGTATCTGGACATCCTTTACCGGGTCAAAGAAGAATTCAAAGTGCCGACCTTTGTTTATCAAGTCAGCGGCGAATACGCCATGCACATGGCAGCGATCCAGAATGGCTGGTTGAGCGAAGGGGTTATCCTCGAATCCCTGACCGCTTTTAAACGTGCAGGCGCTGATGGCATCCTGACTTACTTTGCCGTCCGTGCCGCTCAATTGTTACGAGAGCAACAATAGCCCTCCCAGGAACATTCCATGACTACCGAAGGACTCACTGAAGTCGCCGTAAAAGAGGCTCAACCTGTGGTGGAGCAAATCGCCGAAACCCCGCCGGAGCTGGAGTCTGCTCTCTCCGCGGTGGTGGCCGAGCCTGTTGCGGCGACGCCGGCGATTGCCATTCCCGGCCTGGATGACAGCAGCCTGTACATCCATCGCGAGCTATCGCAACTGCAGTTCAACATCCGCGTGCTGGAACAGGCGCTGGATGTGTCCTACCCCTTGCTGGAGCGGCTGAAGTTTCTGCTGATCTTCTCCAGCAACCTGGACGAGTTCTTCGAAATCCGTGTGGCCGGCCTGAAGAAGCAGATTACCTTCGCCCGTGAGCAGGCCGGCGCGGATGGCCTGCAACCGCATCAGGCCCTGGCCCGCATCAGCGAGTTGGTACACGGTCACGTCGACCGCCAGTACGCCATCCTCAACGACATTCTGTTGCCGGAACTGGAAAAACATCAGGTCCGCTTCATCCGCCGGCGTCACTGGACCACCAAGATCAAGACCTGGGTTCGCCGTTATTTCCGCGACGAGATCGCCCCGATCATCACTCCGATCGGCCTCGACCCGACGCACCCGTTCCCGTTGCTGGTGAACAAGAGCCTGAACTTCATCGTCGAGCTCGAAGGCATCGACGCCTTCGGTCGCGATTCCGGCCTGGCGATCATCCCGGCGCCGCGTCTGCTGCCGCGGGTCATCAAGGTGCCGGAAGAAGTCGGCGGCCCTGGCGACAACTCTGTGTTCCTGTCGTCGATGATCCATGCTCACGCCGATGACTTGTTCCAGGGCATGAAGGTCAAGGGCTGCTACCAGTTCCGGCTGACCCGAAACGCCGACCTTTCCGTCGACACCGAAGATGTGGAAGACCTGGCCCGCGCCCTGCGCGGCGAGTTGTTTTCCCGTCGCTACGGTGATGCGGTGCGTCTGGAAGTCGCCGACACCTGCCCGAAACTCCTGTCCGACTATTTGCTCAAGCAGTTCAACCTGCACGAGACCGAGCTGTATCAGGTCAACGGCCCGGTCAACCTGACCCGACTGTTCAGCATTACCGGCCTGGACAGCCAGCGCGAGCTGCAATACCTGCCGTTCACGCCGCAGATCCCGAAGCTGCTGCAGAACAGCGAGAACATCTTTAGCGTGATCAGCAAGCAGGACATCCTGCTGCTGCACCCGTTCGAGTCGTTCACCCCGGTGGTCGACCTGCTGCGCCAGGCCGCCAAGGACCCTCACGTCCTGGCGGTGCGCCAGACCCTGTACCGCTCCGGCGCCAACTCGGAAATCGTCGATGCGCTGGTCGATGCCGCGCGTAACGGCAAGGAAGTCACCGCGGTCATCGAATTGCGTGCACGGTTCGACGAAGAGTCCAACCTGCAACTGGCCAGTCGTCTGCAAGCGGCCGGTGCGGTGGTGATCTACGGCGTGGTCGGGTTCAAGACCCACGCCAAGATGATGCTGATCCTGCGTCGCGAAGCCGGGGAAATTGTCCGTTACGCCCACCTGGGTACCGGCAACTACCACGCGGCCAACGCCCGCCTGTACACCGACTACAGTCTGCTGACGTCCGACGACGCCTTGTGCGAAGACGTCGGCAAATTGTTCAGCCAGTTGATCGGCATGGGTAAAACCCTGCGCATGAAGAAGTTGCTGCACGCGCCGTTCACGCTGAAGAAGGGCATGCTCGACATGATTGCCCGGGAAACCCAGTTCGCGCTCGACGGCAAACCGGCGCACATCATCGCCAAATTCAACTCGCTGACCGATCCGAAGATCATCCGCGCGCTGTACAAGGCCAGTCAGTCCGGGGTGCGTATCGATCTGGTGGTGCGCGGCATGTGCTGCCTGCGGCCGGGCATCGCCGGGGTCTCGCACAACATCCACGTGCGCTCGATCATCGGGCGCTTCCTGGAACACACCCGGGTCTTCTACTTCCTTAATGGCGGGGAGGAGCAGATGTTCCTGTCCAGTGCCGACTGGATGGAGCGCAACCTCGACAAGCGTGTCGAGACTTGCTTCCCGGTGGAAGGCAAGAAGCTGATCATGCGGGTCAAGAAGGAACTGGAGCTGTATCTGACCGACAACACCCATAGCTGGAGCCTGCAGGCGGACGGTCGCTACATCCGCAACACGCCGACCGGCAACCAGAACCCGCGCAGTGCGCAGGCGACGCTGCTGGAGCGTTTGGGTAGCCCGATTCTCACAGTGCGTTAACCCTCACGGGGCATAAAAAATGGCGATCCCTGCGGATCGCCATTTTTTTTCACCGCCCCCTGTAGGAGCGAGCTTGCTCGCGATGAATGTGCAGGCGACGCGTTTTTCCAGAAAATACGCGTCATCGTTCACGTCCATCGCGAGCAAGCTCGCTCCTACAGGGGCCATCAAACTGTTCAGCGCACGTTAAGCACAAAGCCCACCCGGGTCAGCCATTCCGCTTCAAGGCCGAAGTCGGCCTGGGTCAGCTGGTTTTCATCCAGCCAGTTTTCCGGGAACAACACATCCAGGCTGTCGCCATTGGCGTGCAGCACGACCTGAGGCATTTGCTGGGTGCCGCGGATGTGATGGAACAGGATCGCAAAGCGCAGCAGCACGCACAGGCGAATCAGCTTGATGCCTTCATCGCCGAACTCGGCAAACTTGTCCCGGGGGATATTGCGTCGGTGGCCGCGCACCAGCAGTGCGAGCATCAGTTGGTCTTCGCGGGAGAAACCCGCCAGGTCCGAATGCTCGATCAGGTAGGCGCCATGCTTGTGATACTGATAGTGAGCGATGTCCAGGCCCACTTCATGAACCTTGGCGGCCCAGCCCAGCAGTTCGCGCCAGATGCCATCCTCCAGGTCCCAGTCCTCGGCCACTTGGTCAAACGCGTGCAACGCTTTGCGTTCGACCCGCGCCGCCTGTTCCAGATCGACGTGATAACGCTCCATCAGCGAACTGAGGGTGCGCTCACGGACGTCTTCGTGGTGATGACGACCCAACAGGTCATAGAGCACACCTTCGCGCAGGGCGCCATCGCAGTGGTCCATGCGTTGCAGTTCCAGGGCATCGAAGATGGCTTCGAGAATCGCCAGGCCGGCCGGGAAGATCGCCCGGCGGTCCGGCTTGATGCCTTCGAAGTCGATCTTTTCGACGTCGCCGAGCTTGAACAGTTTGCGCTTGAGCCAGGCCAGGCCTTCGGCGTTCACTTCGCCCGTGCCATGCCCGCCGGCCTTCAGTGCCAGGCCGATGGCCCGGATGGTGCCCGAGGAGCCGATGGCTTCATCCCAGGTCAGGCGGTGCAGGGCGTGTTCGATGCTCATGATCTCCAGCCGCGCCGACGTGTACGCCTGGGCGTAGCGGGCCGGGGTGATCTTGCCGTCCTTGAAATAGCGCTGGGTAAAGCTGACGCAGCCCATCTGCAGGCTTTCGCGCAGCAACGGTTCGAAGCGCTGGCCAATGATGAATTCGGTACTGCCGCCACCGATGTCGGCCACCAGGCGCTTGCCCGGCGTGTCGGCGAGGGTGTGGGAAACGCCGAGGTAGATCAGGCGCGCTTCTTCACGACCGGAGATGACTTCCACCGGGTGGCCAAGGATTTCTTCGGCGCGGCGGATGAATTCAGCGCGGTTGCGGGCTTCACGCAAGGCGTTGGTGCCGACGATTCGCACGGCGCCAGGCGGCATACCGTTGATCAGTTGGGCAAAGCGCTTCAGGCAATCGAGCCCGCGTTGCATCGATTCTTCGCTGAGCTGGCGCTCTTCATCAATGCCGGCGGCCAGCTGAACCTTCTCCCCGAGACGTTCGAGAATACGGATTTCGCTGTTCTGGGCCTTGGCCACGACCATGTGAAAGCTGTTGGAGCCCAGGTCGATTGCGGCGATCAGGGACAGATTCTTGGCTTGGGATTGCGGCATGGTCAGGGGGTCTCGGTCGATAACCCTGACATCGTGCCACGATCAAACGCTGGCGCCAACGCGCAGAGTTCAAAGCATTGATCCTGAGCAGCAAAGCCGGCGGCTGCTGCGCAGCCAATCGCGAGCAAGCTCGCTCCCACAGGGTTCTGTGTTGAAACAGGATTGCGTGTTCAACCCGGAACCCTGTGGGAGCGAGCTTGCTCGCGATGGCGGCTACAAGGGCACTGAAAAGTTATCAGCCCGCCGCCTCGACCGTCCCAATGAAGTTCGCCAGCTCCGGCGTCTGCGGATTGGCAAACAACACCTTCGGATCCCCCACCTCATGCACCTTGCCCTGATGCATGAACACCAACTTATCCCCGACCTCCCGGGCAAAACGCATTTCATGGGTGACCATGATCAAGGTCATGCCTTGCGCCGCCAGCTGCCGAACCACACTCAGCACTTCATTGACCAGTTCCGGATCCAGCGCTGAAGTAATCTCATCACAGAGCAAAACCTTGGGCGACAACGCCAGCGCCCGGGCAATCGCTACCCGCTGTTGCTGCCCACCGGACAGCCGGTCCGGAAACGCATCGAATTTTTCCCCCAGGCCAACCCGTTCCAGCATCTCCCGGGCCAGTTCAGCAGCCCTGGCTTTGGGCACCTTCTGCACCACCTGCGGTGCAAGCATGACGTTTTCGCCGACGGTGAGGTGCGGGAACAGGTTGAACTGCTGGAACACCATCCCGACTTTCTGCCGCAGGCTGCGCAGGTCGGCGCGGGCGGCGTCGAGGTATTCGCCGTCGACTTCGATCACGCCGTCGTTGATCGACTCCAGGCCATTCAAAGTGCGCAGCAAGGTGGATTTGCCCGAGCCGCTGCGGCCGATGATCGCCACCACCTGGCCTTCCTCGACGCTCAGGTCGATGCCTTTGAGCACATGGTGGTCGCCGTAATATTTATGCAGGGCCGAAATTCTAAGCAGAGGCATGCAGTCTCCTTTCCAGGTAGCGCGCACTGAGGGACAAGGGGTAGCAGAGCAGGAAGTAGCCGAGGGCCACCAGGCCGTAGACCATGAACGGTTCGAAGGTCGCGTTGGCGAGCATGCCGCCGGTCTTGGTCAGTTCGGTGAAACCGATGATCGAGGTGACGGCGGTGCCTTTGACCACCTGCACCGAGAAGCCCACGGTCGGCGCCACGGCGATCCGTAGCGCTTGCGGCAGGATGACGTAGCGCAGTTGCTCCAGCGGGTTGAGCGCCAGGCTTGCAGAGGCTTCCCACTGGCCGTTGGGGATCGATTCGACGCAACCGCGCCAGATCTCCGCCAGGTAGGCGCTGGTGAACAGCGTCAGGGCGATCGCCGCCGCCATCCACGGCGAAATCTCCACGCCGGCCAACGCGACGCCGAAGAACACCAAAAACAGCTGCATCAACAGCGGCGTGCCCTGGAACAGTTCGATGTACGTGCGGGCGACACTGCTTGGCAGGGTTTTTTTTGAAATGCGCATGACCATGATCAGCAAGCCGATCAGCCCGCCGCCGACAAACGCCACCAGCGACAGCGCCAACGTCCATTGCAGGCCCGTGAGCAGGTTGCGCAGGATGTCCCAGAAAGTGAAATCGCTCATTGGCTGCTCCTTGCTATGTAACGGCGACCTATCCAGTTCAGCAACTGGCGGATCAGTAGCGCCATGCACAGGTAGAGCAACGTGGTCAGGGCATAGGTTTCAAAGGCGCGGAAGTTGCGCGACTGAATGAAGTTGGCGGCAAAGCTCAGCTCTTCGGTGGCAATCTGCGAACAGACCGCCGAGCCCAGCATGACGATGATGATCTGGCTGCTCAGGGCCGGCCAGACCTTGCCGAGCGCCGGCAGCAGCACCACGTGGCGAAAGGCTTCGAAGCGGCTCATCGCCAATGCGGCCGCGGCTTCCAGCTGACCGCGGGGGATCGCTTGAATGCCGGCGCGGATGATCTCGGTCGAATAGGCCCCGAGGTTGATCACCATCGCCAGCACCGCCGCCTGCCATTCGGAAATCTGCACACCCAGGGACGGCAGGCCGAAGAAGATGAAAAACAACTGCACCAGAAACGGCGTGTTGCGGATCAACTCGACATAGACACCGAAGATTGCCGAGAACGGGCGGATGTTCCACGCCCGCACCAGCGCCCCGACAATGCCCAGGCCGACCCCGAGCACGGCGCCGATGGCTGTCAGCTCAAGGGTGAACAGGGCGCCGCGAAGCAACAGGTCGGTGTTTTGCACCACTGGAATGAAGTCGAACTGATAGGACATATTCAGTCTCCCCTGCGGCGATCAGAGATCGGCCGGCAGCGGCTCTTTGAGCCAGGTCCGGGCGTTTTTTTCCAGCGCGCCATCGGTCTTGGCGGTGGCGAGGATCTGGTTGACCTTGTCCAGCAGCGCCGGCTCGTTCTTGTTCACGCCGACGTAGACCGGCGAATCCTTGAGCTTCACTTTCAGTGCCGGCACGCGTTTCGGGTTGCGTTCACTGATCGCCACCATCACCACGTTGCCGCTGGCAATCAGGTCGACTTGCCCGGCGAGGTAGGCGGCGATGGTCGAGTTATTGTCTTCGAAGCGCTTGATGGTCGCGCCTTCGGGAGCGACCTTGCTCAGCTCGATGTCTTCGATGGCGCCCCGGGTGACGCTGATGGTCTTGCCCTTGAGGTCGTCCAGGCCTTTGATATCGGCATCCGGCGGGCCGAATACGGCGAGATAGAAGGGGGCGTAGGCGCTGGAGAAGTCGATGACCTTCTCGCGCTCGGGGTTCTTGCCCAGGCTGGAAATCACCAGGTCGACCTTGCCGGTGGTCAGGAATGGAATGCGGTTGGTGCTATTGACCGGGGTCAGTTCGAGTTTGACCTTGAGTTGGTCGGCCAGCAGTCTGGCGGTGTCGACATCGAGGCCGCGCGGCTTCATGTCCGGGCCGACCGAGCCGAACGGCGGGAAGTCCTGGGGCACGGCCACCTTGAGGACGCCGCGCTTGACCACATCCTCCAGACCGTCGGCGTGGGCGGGCGCCTGGCTCAGCATCAGGCTGGCAAACAGGAGGGCGAGGAGGGCGCTGTAACGCTGGGCCATGGCAAATCTCCGAATCGACGGGAAGTAATTTCTGCGATTCGATAGAGCACGGGCCATGCCAAGATCGGTTTTTGGGGTGTGCAGGCCACGGTTTTACTGGTTCTATTCGGTCTTACTGGTCTGAACAGTCGGGCGACGTTTCGCACCCCGATAGCGCATCCCTGAAACACACCGAACCCCCATGGGGCACGACTTGCCGGGCGTCGCGAATAGCTTTACAACTAACCGTTCATTCGCCTGGTTCGTCTGAAAACCATGAACTCGATCTCCCAAGCCGTACCTGAAGTGGCGCTGCAAGCCATCCGCAAACTGATCGCCGAACAAGGCTTCGGACCGGGGGACGCATTGCCCTCGCAACGGGACCTGGCGCTGCAATTGGGGGTCAGTCGGGCGTCGCTGCGCGAGGCATTGTCGTCCTTGAGTGCCCTGGGTGTGATCAGCATCCAGCCGGGCAAAGGTGTGTTCGTGCAGTCGCCGGTGGATTTGCCGCGAGGCGACGCTGCGCTGAGTTGGCCATTTGCGGCGCAAGCATCGCCGCTGGATATATTCCAGTTGCGCTATGCCCTGGAAGGCTTTGCGGCCGGCCTGGCGGCGGTGACCCTGAGCACTCACGAGCTCGATGCTCTGGACGATAATGTCGCCGCCATGCGCATTGACCTGAAGGCTGGCGACTTCGAGGCAGCGGCTCGATTGGATTTCGAATTTCACCGGCGCATCCTGCTGGCCAGCGGCAATCAGGCGATGCTGAGCATCCTGACCGCGAGCGCCGACATCTTCCTGGAGAGCCAAAAGCTACCGTTCATCCGGGCCGAGCGGGCCATGGAAACCTGGCAGGAGCACCGTAAAATCCTCCGCGCACTGGCCCGGCGGGCGTCCGGCGCCGCGCAGAAGGCCATGCAGGAACATGTGCGCAACGCAGCCCTGCGCACTGGAATTGCCTTCGTCGCTCCCGCCCCCTCATGACTTGAGCTATACCCAAACTCATGGGCCACCATAGCGAGACTCAATCACCTGCAGCTTCCTGAACGCGGGAAGGGCAGCTATGATGGGCCACGTTTTTTATTGCTTACAACCCGGAGACATCCATGAGCAGCGATCTTATCAAGCACGTCACCGACGCTACCTTCGAGGCAGAAGTACTTCAGGCTGCCGGCCCTGTGCTCGTTGACTACTGGGCTGAGTGGTGCGGCCCTTGCAAAATGATCGCCCCGGTACTGGACGAGATCGCTGGCACCTACGCCGGCAAGCTGACCGTTGCCAAACTGAACATCGACGAAAACCAGGAAACCCCGGCCAAGCATGGCGTGCGCGGTATCCCGACGCTGATGCTGTTCAAGAACGGCAACGTCGAAGCGACCAAGGTCGGCGCCCTGTCGAAGTCGCAACTGGCGGCTTTCCTCGACGCCAACATCTAAGCGTCGTTGTAACCTGTCTGAAAAAGGCCCCGCATTTTGCGGGGCTTTTTCGTTATCGAGGGCTAGACGCTCCGAAACTCAGGTGGTACATTCGGCCCCGCACTGGTTTCTCCATTGCCCCCTGCTAGCCGTCGCCGACGCACTCCTTTTCGAATTAGTACGCGATCCTGTCGCCTTCTCTGCGGCGCGGCCTCATTAAGCCAAAAGCTTAATTTCCCCCCTCCATAAATGATTACGTCATTCCTATATGAATCTGACTGAACTCAAGCAA
>Ga0247818_10000899_pt1 | contig 18763 bp, 17 predicted proteins | sample 13C_Glucose_Day1_FD_192424 | JGI IMG/M metagenome (GOLD analysis project Ga0247818, IMG submission 192424) | Soil microbial communities from agricultural site in Penn Yan, New York, United States - 13C_Glucose_Day1 | ecosystem: Environmental > Terrestrial > Soil > Agricultural land | place... | reverse complement strand
CCCCGATGTTGTTGCTGACGCCGTTCGGGCACGACGGGGCAGCCCGGCCCGGATGGTCACCGTCGAATGCGCCGCACCCGCGGCAGGCCTTGACGCGGTAATCCGTGACGGCTTTGGCTGGGCGCGATCCCTGGTCCAGGGACCGTTGACGCTTCGGTCGGGTGCTGCCGTGGCCCAGGCCAGGATCGCACTCCTGGATGCAGCTGGGCCCGCCGGCCGGTCGATTCCCGCCACTCTCGCGGGAACGGCGACGGGTGGCCGTCATGCCGGGGGCCTGCTCCAACTTCTGGCCCTCGGCGAGGTGAGGACGGAAGTCACCGTGGACCAGCCTGCCGGGCTGACGCGCCTGGAGACGTCCACTGGGGACGGAACATTGAGAGCCCCGGAGCGCTACGAATCCTCAGCCCGCCTGGCACTTCGCCGGGCCCTCAGTGCCTGCTCTGCGGGCCATCCGGTCACGGACCTGAATGAGCTGCTCGAGGACAGCGCCCTCACGTGGGACCTGTGCGGAGCATGAGCAATGCGGAACATCTGAATGTCTGATCTCGGCCTTCTTTTGTTGCTTTTCGACTGAAGTCCGGTATTGTGGGTCATGGCGCCGGGGTTCCAGCGGAACCCGTTCTCCGTCGTGATGGTGCGCCGGAGGCACAACACGTCGCGTCGATGGCCCGATCGTTCGGGTAGATCACTATGCCACTTTCGCCGTTGAGACTCCGTCTCCTTGTTATCTCCCTTCTCACGGTCTCCTTCCTTGGAGCCCTGGACCATACTGTGGTGTCCACATCCCTGGCCACCATCGCCGGTGAGCTGGGCGCATTGAAACTGATGAGCTGGGTTGTGGTGGGCTACACCCTCGCCAGCACCGTGCTGCTGCCCGTCCTCGGGAAACTGGGTGATGTGCTCGGAGCGCGGCGGATCTTCCTCGGTTCACTGGTCGTGTTCCTGGCCGCCTCCCTGGCCTGCGGCTTCGCCCAGGACATGGCGTGGCTCATCGCGGCACGTGTCCTGCAGGGAATGAGCTCCGCAGGCCTGCAGCTGATGTCCCAGACCATCATTGCCCGGGTCACCACGCCGCGGGAGCGGCCGCGCTACATGGCCATCATCGGTGCCGCTTTCCCCATCGCGATCCTCATTGGCCCCGTCCTCGGTGGCGCCATTACGGATTACTGGGGCTGGTCGTGGGTCTTCTGGATCAATATCCCGGTCGGCACGGTGGCCCTGGGCCTCGCGCTGATCGCTGTTCCGCACTTGGAACCGGGACCCATGCCGCGCCACTTCGACGTCGCCGGGGCGGCCGTCTTCACCACTGCCCTGGTGGCCCTCGTGCTCGCCGTCACGTGGGCTGCTGAACGGAGCGCCGGCCCAGCCACCGCGGCGGCGCTCGCCGTTAGCGTCGTGGGATTCGTTGCCTTCTTCTTTATCGAGCGGCGGGCTCCCGAACCCATCGTCCCGCTCCACTTCTTCGCCAACCGGACCATAGCTGCCGGCACGGCCTTGTCGGCGATCATCGGCGTCGGGCTTTTCTCCATCACCGCCTACCTGCCGACGTACTTCCAGATGGCCTACCGGACCACCGCCACGGTGTCCGGGTTCGTCCCCATCGCAACCGTGTTCGGCATGCTGTTTAGCAACCTGCTGACGGGATGGCTGGCCAGCCGGACGGGGAGGTACCGGATCTTCCCCATCCTGGGAACCTCCCTGGGATCGGCCGGACTTTTGGTGATGGCCGTGCTGCCTGCCGGGCTTCCGCTGTGGGTGCCCATGATCGTCATGGGAGTAGTGGGAATCGGTACCGGCGCCTTCATGAGCCTGATCGTCGCTGTGGTCCAGGGCGCCGTCCCGGCCAGCCAGACCGGCACCATCACGGCAACCATCAACCTGGTGCGGCAGGTCGGATCAACCGTCGCGACGGCGATCATCGGCGGGGTGATCGGCTTCGGTGTGGCGGCCCTGCTGCCGGCAGGTCTTGACGCTTCCACCCTCACCCCGCAACTGGTCCAGGGGGCGGAGCCGGCCGTCCAGGCCACCGTCGCGCAGATCTATGGAGCCGTCTTCACTCCCATCTTCATCGCCCTGGCGGCCGCCTACGCCGTGGGCATTGTCGCGGCGCTCCTGCTCCCGCACGGCCGCCTCTCCGACGAGCCGGTCCCCGCCCCCCAAACAACATCCGAAACCCTTTCGGCCTGATCTTTTTTCGAAGGAGTCATCATGTCCAATCCCACCATTGCCATCGTCGGCAGCGGACCCATCGGTTCCACCTATGCCCGGGTGCTCCTCGAACGGGTCCCTGACGCCCGGGTCGTGATGTTCGAAGCAGGACCACAGCTGACGGACCTTCCCGGCGAGAGCGTCCGGAACATCGCCGATCCCGGTGAAAAGGCCCGCGCGCGGGAAATGTCGCAGGGACCGCAGGCCGGCTCCTTCCGAGAGTCCCTCGGAATCCCGGCAGGAACTGTCACCGAGGGAATGTTCACCGCACGCCAGGGCACCCACCTTCTCGACTTCGGCGGCGCCGGCTCCGCCCACGCCCTAAGCTTTCCCGCGGCGGCGGCCGCCACCAACGTCGGCGGCCAGGGAGCGCACTGGACGTGCGCCACACCGTCGCCCGCGTTCAGCGAGAAAATCCCGTTCATCGCAGACGACGAATGGGACGAGCTCATCGAGAACGCAAAGCAGCTGCTGCACGTCCACAGCGCCGCGTTCGCCGATTCCGCCGTCGGGGAAGCCATCAGGTCCCTGCTCGACGAAGAGTTCGGCGCGGAGCTGCCCGAGGGCTACGGGGTTGGCACCCTTCCGGTGGCCGGCGACCCGCGACCGGACGGCTCCGTACGCTGGGCGGGCGCCGACGTCGTCCTCGGCCCGCTCGTCGACAAGGACAGCCCGCTCTCGAAGCGGTTCGAACTCCGTGACCTCACCCTGGTCCGCCGCGTGGAGCTGGACGGACCGCGGGTTACCGGGGTCACGGTCCAGGACCTCCGCACCGGGGAATCGTCATTTGTGGCAGCGGACGTCGTTGTGGTGGCCGGGGATGCCTTCCGCTCCCCGCAGCTCCTGTGGGCATCCGGCGTGCGGCCGACCGCGCTCGGCCGCTACCTGACCGAGCATCCAGTGGTCATCTCCACGGTGGCCCTGGACGCCGAGAAGATGCGCCGATACGCCACGGAGGTGGACCTCGATGCCGAACTGGCCCGGCGCGCACTGAACCCGGCAGACCCTGTTGCGGCCGTGAACCGCATCCCGTTCTCCGAGCCCGAGCACCCCTTCTCGGTCCAGGTGATGTATTCCGAATCGACTCCCTTCCCGATGGAGCCCGGAACTCCGTACTCCGAGAACCGCTGGGGTTACGTCAACATGGGCTACGGCATGCGCAAGCACCCGCGCTTCGAGGATGCCGTCACTTTCGACGACAACGAGCCGGACTACCGGGGGTTCCCCAACATGACCATCGACTACGCGCTCACTGAGCGGGAGAACGCCGAAATCGCCGAGGCCACTGAGCGGCTGCGGCGTGCCGGCAAGGCCCTTGGCGCCTTCGTGGCCGAGCCCCGCCTCATGCCGAACGGCTCAAGCCTGCACTATCAAGGCACCATGCGCATGGGCGCCACCAACGACGGCACTTCGGTGGCTGATCCGTGGTCCCGTGTCTGGGGCTACGACAACCTGGTGGTGGGCGGAAACGCGCTCATTCCGACGGCAACGGCCATGAACCCCACGCTCATGAGCGTGGCCATCGCCGTTCGCGGTGCCCGGAAAGTCGCGGAAGAGCTTGGCTCGGAGGACGCCTGACCCGCACGGATAACCTATGGGTATGAAAAACCTGGACCTGAACCTGTTGCCCCAACTGCAGGTCCTGCTGGAACTGCGGAACGTTTCCAGGGCGGCTGAACGGCTCCAGCTCAGCCAGCCCGCCACGAGCGCCGCGATGGCCCGGCTCCGGCGCCATTTCGACGACGAACTCCTGGTGCGGAACGGCCGCACGTATGACCTCACGCCCTTCGCGCAGTCCCTGGTCCCGCTGGTGGATGAAGCCATGCTTCACATCCAGCGGGCCACACGCGTTCGGTCCGGCTTCGACGCCGCCACGAGCGAGCGGGAATTCGTCATCGCAGCCTCGGACTACGCGGCGGCGCTGATTGTGGGTCCGCTGCGGGGGATCCTGCGCGGGGCGGCCCCCGGCGTGTCAGTGGATTTCGTTCCCACCGCCAAGTCCGGAATCCAGGGCCAGATGGCTGACTACTCCAAAATCGACCTGCTCGTCGGGCCGACCGGCTACCAGATGCAGGGGGCCAGCAAGCAGCTTTTCCGGGACAGCTTCGTCGCTGTGGCTGACACCGGAAATCCCCTGCTCCAGCAGCCGCGGCTTACCCTGGCGGACCTGGCCACTGTTCCCCACGCCGTCGGCTATTTCGGTGAGGGAATCAGCACTCCGGCGGACAAACTGTTCGAGGCGCGGGGCATACAGCGCCGCGTGGCTGCTGTGGTGGCCGGATTTCTGTCCCTGCCGCTCCTGGTCGAAGGGACGGACCTGGTGGCGCTGGTCCCGGGGATGCTGGCAGCACGGGCCCAGCGCGGCGCGGACATCGCCGTGCTGGAGTTCTCGGAAGGCATTGAGGCGTCCCTCGTGGAAGCAATGTACTGGCACCCGTCCCAGACGGAGGACCCTGCCAGCATCTGGCTGCGTTCCGTGGTCCAGCGGGCCTGTTCGCGGCTGCACGAACTCTTCCCCGTCACCGCCCACCCAGTGACTATCCATGCGGCGGATACCACCTAGAGCCAAAGCGCCGTTCCCCGTCCGGACCATTCCTGCCAAAGTCGAAGAAACGCACTTTCGTAAAGGAACTCCCATGCCCGTCTCCAGCCAGCGCCTGGCAGGCAAAACCGCCGTCATCACCGGAACGGCCAGCGGCCAAGGCAGGGCGGCGGCGCTAGCCTTCGCTGCGGCAGGGGCTTTAGTGGTCGGCTGCGACATGGACGACGACGGCGCCGCGGCCACCGTCCACCGGGTCACCGCAGCCGGGGGCCGGATGAGCAGCAGCCCGGTTGACCTCACTGACGAGGCCGTCGGAGGGGCTCCGCATGGACTGCGCGTAAATACTGTCAGCCCCGGAATGATCCGCACCGCAGCCACCGAGGGCGACCTCCTGTCCGCCGACCATCCCATGCGGTCCATCGCTGGCAGCATCCCGCTGGGCCGGATCGGCACGCCGGACGAAGTGGCCAAGTGCGCGCTGTTCCTCGCCTCCGACGAAGCGTCCTATGTGACGGGCGCCAACCTGATGGTCGACGGCGGCTGGTCGGCGGTGCTGCCGGGCTAATCGGGAGCGTGCAGAACGTCAGCGCATGGCGTCGGAGACCGACTTGGCGCCGCAGTGGCCCGACTGGCCGCCGTCCACCGGGATTTCGGCACCCGACACGAAGGACGAGAGCGGGCTGAGCAGGAAGAGCACGACGCCGGCCACTTCCTCCACGCCTCCGGTCCGGCCCAGCGGGGTCTCTGCCAGCGTGGCTTGCCGAAATGCGGGCTTGGCGCTTGCCGTCATGGGCGTTTCGATGAAGCCCGGGTGGACAGTATTGACGCGGATCCCGCGCGGGCCGAGTTCCATGGCCGCCACCTGGGAGAGCCCCCGCAAGGCCCACTTGCTGGCGGTGTAGGCCACTGGATAGTGCGCGGTCAGGGCCGCGACGGAACCGACATTTACAATGGATGCGCCACGGACCATGAGGGGTGAGAGCGCCTGAATCCCCAGCAGGCTTCCGGCAACATTGACGTCATAGACGCGCTGAAGGTCAGCCACAGAGGCATCCAGCAGCCGGCTCCGTTGGGTGATGCCTGCATTGTTGACCAGCCCGTCCACCTGCCACCCCTGGGACTGCAGCCATTGAGCGAGATCGGACCAGCCGGAGGCATCGCTGACGTTCAGCTGCCTGTAAACCAGTGCGCCGGCAGAATGCGAGGGCACGGCAGCCAACTCGGCGGGCACGTCCGCCGACAAGTCTGCGGCGATGACGCGGGCCCCGGCTTCCAGCAGCAGGCGCGCCTCGGCAGCGCCCTGGCCCTGGCCTGCGCCGGTGACCACCACGGTGCGGCCATCGAGCTGAAGGGAAACCACCCTAGGTCCCGGAAGTGACCGCAGCGGCAACCCGGTTGCGCGGACGGGGCCGGGCAGGCACCCGGGTGCTGGCCTCTCGCCGTGAGCCCACGGTGTTCTCGATGCTGCCGATGCCTTCCACGGTCATGCGGACCACATCGCCGGTTGTCAGCGGCGGGGGAGTCTTGGACCCGTGCCGCCCCCAGAGCTCCGCGAGGCAACCGCTGCCGCAGGTGCCGGAGCCCAGCACATCGCCGGGCCGCACCACGGAGTCCTGCGAGGCGTAGGCCACCAGTTCGGCGAAGGGCCAGCCCATGTTGGACAGCAGGTCCTGGCCGACGGCTTCGCCGTTGACTTCCACGGCCATGGAGATCGGCAGGAACCCCTCGGCGTCGTGCAGGTCCTCAAACTCATCAGCGGTGACAATCCAGGGCCCCAGCGTATTGGCGAAGTCTTTGCCCTTGCACGGCCCCAGGCTGACTTTCATCTCCCGGCGCTGCAAGTCCCGCGCCGACCAGTCGTTGAGCACGGTGTAGCCGAAAATGTGCCCGTGCGCCTCCACTGCGGTCAGGTTCCGGCCATCGCTTCCCGGGACGCGCCCGACGACGGCGGCGACTTCCGTCTCAAAGTCCAGGTCGTCGCAGCCCGCCGGAATACCAATCACCTCACCGGTACCGGTCACCGTATGCGGGTTCGTGAAGTAGAAGGTCGGCGCCTCGTACCATTCGGGCACCACGCCGGCCACTCCGTCGATGCTCTTCCGCACGCCTTCGACGTGTTCCTCGAAGGCCACGAAGTCCCGGATAGCGGCAGGCACCAGCGGGGCAAGCAGCTGCACGTCTGCGAGCGGAACGGCCGGGCCAGAACCGATGGTCTGCCGGGCAAGGCTCAGCGTCTCTTCCAGTCCGGAGTCCAGGAGGGCCTGGACTCCGTGGCCTGGGGGCAGGGCGTAGCAGGTTCCGCTGTCAACGAAGCCGGACTGCGTCCCGCCGTCGTAATTCCAGCGCGCAATCTTGACCATGGGAATCCTTCCTAGGCTGTGCGGCGGTCAGTGAGGATGGAAACGGGCGTAATGCCCAGGGCCGCAGCGTTGCCGGCCAGCACCTTGGCCTCTTCCTCGGCGGGAAGCCGTGCCTCGACTACCTCAGATACGGGGCGGTCGGAGCCCATGTCGAACGGGTAATCCGAGCCGAGCAGAACCTGATCCGGGCCCGCGGCGGCCACGAGGGCCCGCAGTTCAGCCGGGCTGTGGACCAAGGAATCAAAGTACAGCTTCTTCAAATACGACGACGGCGGCTGGGCGCAGCCATGTGCCTCCGGCCGGACCCGCCAGGCGTGGTCCGAGCGGCCCAGGCTGGTGGGAAGGTAGCCGCCGCCGTGCGCGGCCAGGATCTTCAAGCCCGGGTGCCGGTCCAGGACCCCGCTGAAGATCAGGTGGGACAGCGCCACAGCGTTCTCTGCGGGCTGGGAGACGGTGTTGGCCAGGTAGAAGCGGTCCAGCCGCTCATCCAGCGAGCAGCCGAAGGGGTGCAGGAACACCAAGGCGCCCAGTTCCTCGGCCCGGCTCCAAAACGGCTGCAGCCTGGGGTCGGAAAGCTCAACGGTGCTGCGCTCCGGATGGCCGGGAGTGCCGGCGAAGGAGCCGATTTCCACCCCTAGCAGGCCGCACTCCAAGACTGCGTGTTCCAAAGCTGCCACCATGAGGCCAGGGTGCTGGAGCGGGACCAGGCCCAGGCCGTTGAGCCGCTCCGGTGCGCGACCAACGAACTCCCGCACCGCCCGGTTGGCCGTCTTGGCCACTTGCAGGGCCAGCTCTTCTCCGGCGAAGTAGTAGAAGTGCGACGGTGACGGCGAGACCAGTTGGACGTCCACGCCTTGGGCGTCCATGTCCGCCAGACGGCGGTCCAGGTCCGTCAGTTGCTGCCACCGCTCCTTGATCATCAGGCCCGACGCCGCCATGGATTCCGTTCCGTTGCGCCGCACTTCCAGGGCCTGCTGGGCGCCGAAACCCGCGGGATCGGCTTCGGCCACCAACTGCTGCAGCGCCGGAAGCAGGATGTGGGCATGGACATCCACGGTGGGGGTTTGTTCTCCAGCACGGTAGGGGCTCATGCGGGTTCCTTCAGCATCACGGCCAGCGAGTGCATCAGGCCCGGCACATCGGCGTCGCGGACGCCGTCGAGCATCCACTGGCCCAGCTGGACGGAGGCGTTGACCACGGCTTTCGCCCGGTCCAGGCGGCGGTCGGTGAACTCCTTCCACAGGGTCTCCGTGATGTGGTCGGCCTGGATGAGCAGCTCGGCCAGCACGGCTGCGTCTTCCAGGGCCATGGCAGCACCCTGCGCCACTGTGGGTGGGCAGCTGTGGGCGGCGTCGCCGATGATGACGGCGCGGCCACGGTTCCAGGGTCCGTCCACGAGGTGGGCGGTGAACCATGTGTAGTTGATGCGGGCGCTGTGGTCCAAGTTCGCGCGGATCTCGTTCCAGGGGCCGCCGTAGGCTGCCGCCAGCTCGGCCATGATGCGGGGGCCGTCCTCGTGCTTGCGCTCCTGGGCTTTTTCCACCAGGTAGGCATAGATGGTGTCGGGGCCTGTGGGGCAGTAGCCGGCGATGAAGCAGGGGCCGCCGTAGGTCAGGTCCGTGCGGACCACGTCCTCGGGCCGCTCCACGAACGCGCGCCAGATGCCCATGCCGGTAGGCTTGGGCTCGACGTCAATGCCGATGGCCTTGCGGACCGCGGAGTGCAGGCCGTCGGCGCCGATCAGGAGGTCATAGCGGGCGGTGCCGCCGTCGGCGGTGCTGACGGTGACGGAATCGCAGTCGTCCGCTATTCCGGTGACGATCTTGCCGTAGCTGATCCGTGCACCGGCCTGTTCGGCCCGTTCGCGGAGAATGGCGGTGAGGTCGGGGCGGTACATGCCCAGGGTTGCGGGGAGGTCATCGCCGCCGGTCCGGATGTCCTCGAGGACCGCGATGACGGTGCCGTCAGGGTTCGGGGCGCGAAGGCCGAGGGTGCTGAACGGATAGCCCTTCGCCTCGATCTGCTCCCAGACGCCGAGCTGGCGGAAGATCCGCAGGGCGTTCCCTTGCAGGGTGATCCCTGATCCAAGGGTCTGCGGGGCGTCCGCTTTCTCCAGGACTTCCACCTGGATTCCGGCGTCGGCCAGCAGGATGGCTGCGGTCAGTCCCGCGGCTCCCGCCCCAACGATTCCGACGTTCTGTACTGCTGCCATCGCTGACTCCTTTGTATTGACGGCGTAACTGCTGTGGTTGTTGTGCTGAAAGTTACCCGACCGCGACTACCGGACCGCGATCGGGTTGACCGGCGATCCGACAGCGCCGGTGATGGGAAGCGGAGCGGCGGTGAGGAGAAAATCGTACGTTCCGTCAGCCGCACAGGCTTCCGCCAGGCCGTCCGGGTCCCACATTTCGCCCAGGAACAGTCCGAGGTTGGGGATGGCGATCTGGTGGAGGGGCTGGAAGGCGGCGTCGAACTCGTTGGGACGTACTTCGAAGCCCCAGGTGTCGGTGGCGATCCCGGCGATTTCGCTGCGGTGCAGCCAGGGTGCGGTACTGAAGGACAGCCCCGGGGCCGAGCCGCCGGCGTAATCGCCCCAGCCCTCGCGGCGGACCCGGGTGTACTGGCCCGTGCGGATCACCACGATGTCGCCCGGGCCCACCTTAGAGCTGGGCCCCTGGAGTTCCATGGTCCGCTGGAGGTGTTCCGGGGTGATCGCGAAACCGTCCGGCAGCTCCCCGTCGTTCCTCCCAAGCTCGGGCCCGAGCGCGCGGCCCACGTCGAGCAGGACCCCGCGGGTGACAATCTTCGCCGCCGCGGTCTCGATGCCCGTCACCAGGTCGCCTTCCGAGGTGACCACGTCCCCGGCGGCGCGGCCGTTCCAGGCTTTGCCCTGGTCGAAGATGTGGCCGAGGCCGTCCCACTGCGTGGAGCACTGCAGCGGCATGGCAATGACATCGTCCGCGCCGCCGAAGCCGTGCGGGAATCCCTGGTTGCCGCGTTCGGCGTCCACGCCGGTGTCGGTCATGGTGTGCACAGGGTTGGTACGGCGGCGCCAGCCCTTCTGCGGCCCGTTGGTGTCGAACGGCTGGGACAGCGAAAAGGCCTCACCCGTTTTCACCAGGGCGGCCGCTTCGATGCGCTTGGCGGCGTCGATGAAGTTCAAGGTTCCCAGAACGTCATCGTTCCCCCAGCGTCCCCAGTTGTTGTGGGCTGCGGCCATGGCGCGGATGCTGCCGAGTGGGTCCTCACGCCGGATCACCGGGGAATCAGTGGTGGCTGATTCCCCGGTGCCGGTGATAAGCGGAGGGGTGTCCTGGGTGGTCACTTCTGGCGGCTTTCAGTTTGAACTTCGTCCTTGCAGTGGATCAGCTGTGTGCCCAGGCCCGTGATGCTCCCTTCCATGACGTCGCCGTCCTGGAGCAGTCGGCCCCAGTGCTGGCCGTTTCCCGCGGGGCTCCCCGTGAGGACCAGGTCGCCCGGGCGCAGCGGCATGATCTGGGAGGCCTCGCTGACCAGCTTGGCGACGCCGAAGATCATGTCCTGGGTGGACTCGTCCTGCATGGCGCTGCCGTTGAGCTTCAGCGTCACCTGGACGTTCTGCGGATCGCCGAAGAACTTGGCCGGCACCAGCACTGGTCCGGTGGGCAGGAATCCGGGCGCGTTCTTGGCGCGGTACCAGTCCGAGCCGATGGCAGGCATGTCCTTCCGGAAGACATACTCACGAGTGGTGATGTCGTTGACCATCGTGTAGCCGAACACGTAATCCAGGGCTTCCTCGGGGGTGACCCGGAAGGCCGTCCTGCCGATGACTGCCGCCAGTTCCAGCTCCCAGTCATGGGACTTGCTGTAGGAGGGCAGGGTGAGGTCGTCAGTGGCGGACGCGATCGCAGTCGGGAGTCCGATGAAGAAGTAGGGCGTGCCCTGGCCCGCCCGTTGGTCCATCATCGCGGCGGTCTTGGCCCGGACTTCGTCCTCGTCCTGTCCCGGTTCGCGGTGTGCTGCGGCGAGGTCGATCACGTGCTTGCGGTAGTTCGCGCCGGTCTGCAGTACCTGGGCGGGCTCCACCGGGGCGAGGACCTCGACGTCGGCCAGCGCCAGGCCGGTGCCCTTGCCGGCTGTTGCGGCCAGGCTGTCCATTTGACCCTCGGCGGTGGCCCAGTGCTCGATCAGGGAGTTGATGTCCCCGTCCAACGGCAGGACCCGTTCGCCGACCAGCAAACCCGCGCGGGCCTTGCTGTCACCTGCTTCCTGGAACCGGATCAGGGAATACGTAGCTTCAGACATGGCGCCTAGCCCCGTCCCTGCTTGGCATAGGGGTTCAGGAGCGCTTCCTTCATCTCGGCGGAAGCGCCTTCCTCGGTGGCGGTGAAGCCTTCGGCGGGAGGGAAGGACTCGGTCATTGAGTGCGGCATGGCGCCGTTCTTGTAGAAGTTGTTCGAGCCTTCGGACGGCTTCCAGGTGTTGGCTTCCCAGTCCGGGACGTAGTTGCGGTAGCCGCCGGAATTCAGCTCGACGCGCAGGCCCGAAGGATCGCGGAAGTACAGGAAGTTCTGCTCGCCCACGCCGTGGATGGAGGGGCCGTATTCCATCGGGGTGCCGTTCTCCATCATGACGTCCGCGGTGCGGAGCAGGTCTTCGGTCGCGTCCACCCAGAAGGCGATGTGGTTGACGCGGCCGGCGCGGTTGGAGGTGTCCAGGACCACGCCGAGGTCGTGTGATTTCTCATTGGTGGTCAGCACGGAGAACACGGTGATGGGGGCTTCGTCCAGGTCCACAAACGCCATGACGCGGAAACCCAGGGCCTCGTTGTACCACTTGGCGAAACCGCGGACATCGGAGCAGGCGACGGTCACGTGGTCCAGGAACCGGGGCGCTGCCGCGTGGCTGCTGCGGCGCTCCGGACGATCGGGATAGGTCGATTCGAAACCGGGCTCTGCCACGAACCTTTCGACGTCGAAGAAGAGGCGCATGGGGTGGCCGTAGGGGCCCGTAAATTCGTAGGACTTGCCGTAGCCGTGGCCGCCGGCGGTCCAGTTGCCCTGGACGCCCGTTGCTTCGACACGCTGGGCGGCCGTTTCAAGGGCTGCCTGGGAGTTGGTGCGCCAAGCCATCCGGCCCAGTGATGCTTCCGGCCCTTCGGTGATGACCAGGCTGTAGCGGTAGTAGTCGCCCCAGCAGCGCAGGTAGACGTTGCCGCCCGCCCGGTCAACGATGCGCATGCCGAACTTTTCCTCGTAAAACCGGGCCGAGGATTCGACGTCCGGCGCGGTGATCTCAAGGTGGGCGAGATGGGAGAGGGGAGTTTCCACGTTGAATTCCTTCTGAGTACTGATTGCTGTGAGAGGGATCACTGCAGGTCCAGTAACCAGACTGAGGCACCACGGCTATTCGGTGAAGGGGTGTTTTCTGATGCCACCTATTTGTCTGGCGGATAGCTTGCGTGGCCGAGCCCTGCAGGGTCGGCCAGGAATTGAGTGAAGGCCAGCTCCGCGGCACCGATCATCATCAGATCGGAACCGAGCGCTGCGCGGTAGATCCTGACCTGGCCGGCCGGGCCGTCCAGTGCCTGGGATTGCAGTGCCCCGTCCAGCGACGTTGGGGCAAGGGCATGCAGCGTCCCCAGGAAGCCATCCAGGACGATGGCCTCGGGGTTGAAAATGTTCACGGCATTCCGCAGGGCGATGCCCAGATAACTGAGCTGGCGTGAAACTTCGTCGCTGACCTCAGCTCTGCTGTTGTTCGCCAACGCTTCTTCGAGGTCAGCGGTGCCGCCGCGGCTCAGGCCGGCAAGGTCGAGCAGGCGCGACTGGGAAACCACGGTTTCCAGGCAGCCGGTGGCGCCGCAGTGGCAGGTCTTGCCCCCGGACCGGACGAAGGTATGGCCGAGCTCTCCGGCGTAGCCCGAGGCGCCACGGAGAAGCTGCCCGTTGGCGATGATCCCGCCGCCGATGCCGCTGGCGCCGCCGTTGAGATAGACCAGGTTTCCCTGCCCGGCGCCCGCGCCGGCGCCGAAAAGCAGCTCAGCTTCGGCGCCGAGGGAGGCGTCGTTGGCGGCCTGGCACACGTATCCCGTGGCCTCGCCCAGCATCCGGGCGACCGGCTCGTTCCGCCAGCCCAGGTGCGGTGCATGCCGCACGACGCCGTCGCCGAGGTTGACCAGCCCGGGCACGGCCAAGCCGATTCCCGTGATCCGGTAGGACGCATCCAGTTCCGAGCGCATCCCGGCGATAACCACCGAGGCGATATTCACCGCCTCCTGCGCGCTCGGTATCCGGTCCGTGTCGAAGCGGATCTTCTTGTGCACTTTCCCGCCGAGGCCCACCAGGCCGATGGTGACAGCGTCGATCTCCGGATAGACCGCCAGTGCCGCTACCGAGCGGCTGGGATGGACCTCCGGACTCGGTCTGCCGACCTGCCTGTCACCGGCCGGCGCCGTCTCGTAGACGAGGCCCATAGAGACGAGCTGTGCGATCAACGTCCCGACGGTGGAACGGTTCAGTCCCGTTAGCCGGGTCAGCTGGGCCCGGCTAAGGGCGCCCTGGTGATGGATGAGGGTGGTCAGCAGGGACAGGTTGTTGCGGCGAGACGGATCGGGCTCGCTCGGTTGCGCTCGGTCATCATCTGATCGAATGAATCCTCGACTCAAGAGCCTCAACGCCTACCTCGGTGCACTTTTGCTGTCAAAACAACATAACAGATGCGGGTAATGCCCCCTATTGATCACCGCAATTTCTCGGCGATGCCCACGACGTCACGTGGTTGACATCACAGCAATCCATAATATGTTGGTGTCCAGAACAAATAGGTTCGGCCGAACCGCCAACCCTTGTCCCCCTCAGCAACCACACCCACCTTCGGAGAATTCAATGGCGATTCAACCCACCCGTGAAGACAAGTTTTCCTTCGGCCTCTGGACGGTGGGCTGGGAGGCGCAGGACCAGTTCGGCTCCGCCACCCGCCCGCCGCTGGACACCGTCGAGGCCGTCAACCGGCTCAGTGACCTCGGCGCCTACGGCATCACGTTCCACGACAACGACCTCTTTCCCTTCGGCTGCTCCGCCGCTGACCGCCAGCGGGAAATCGACCGGCTGACCGGCGCGCTGAAGGCCACGGGCATGATCGTCCCAATGGTCACCACCAACCTGTTCAGCCACCCCGTCTTCAAGGACGGCGGCTTCACCAGCAACGACCGCGGCGTGCGGCGCTTCGCCCTCCGCAAGGTCCTGGACAACATCGACCTCGCCGCCGAACTCGGCGCCGAAACCTTCGTCATGTGGGGCGGCCGCGAAGGCAGCGAATACGACGCCGCCAAGGACATCCGCGGCGCCCTGGAACGCTACCGCGAGGCCGTGAACCTGCTGGGCGACTACGTCACGGACAAGGGCTACAACATCCGGTTCGCCATCGAGCCCAAGCCCAACGAACCCCGCGGCGACATCCTGCTTCCCACCCTGGGCCACGCCCTGGCGTTCATCGAAACGCTCGAGCGCCCGGAACTGGTAGGCATCAACCCTGAAACGGGGCACGAGCAGATGGCCGGGTTGAACTTCACCCACGGCATTGCCCAGGCGCTCTACCAGGGCAAGCTCTTCCACATCGACCTCAACGGCCAGCGCAGCATCAAATTCGACCAGGACCTGGTGTTCGGCCACGGCGACCTGCAGAACGCGTTCTCCTTGGTGGACCTGCTCGAAAACGGTGGCCCCGACGGCGGCCCCTCTTACCAGGGCCCGCGCCACTTCGATTACAAGCCGAGCCGCACCGAGGACATCGACGGCGTGTGGGACTCCGCCGCCGCCAACATGCAGACGTACCTGTTGCTCAAGGAACGGGCCAAGGCCTTCCGCGCCGACCCCGAGGTCCAGGCCGCGCTGCAGGCCTCGCGCGTCGCGGAAATCAACGAGCCCACCCTCGACCCGGGCGAAGGGCACGAGCAGCTCCGCGCGGACCGTGCCTCCTACGAGGACTTCGACGCGGACGCGTACTTCGGCGGCAAGGGCTTCGGCTTTGTGAAGCTGCAGCAGCTCTTCATCGAGCATCTGCTCGGCGCCCGCTGATTCCGTGACGGCTGCTCCCATGACCCTCGTTGCCGGCGTCGACTCCTCCACCCAAAGCTGCAAGGTGGTGATCCTGGACGCCGGAACCGGCACCCTGGTCCGCGAGGGCCGGGCCGCCCACCCGGACGGAACCGAAGTCCACCCGGACCACTGGTGGCGGGCCTTGTCCGAAGCGTTCGACGACGCCGGCGGCCTGGCGGACGTCAGCGCGCTCTCGGTCGCGGGCCAGCAGCATGGCATGGTCCTGCTGGACAGCGAGGGCCACGTGGTACGGCCGGCGCTGCTGTGGAACGACACCCGCTCCGCGGCAGCAGCGGGCGCACTCACCGACGAAGTGGGGGCGGACGACTTTGCACGCAGGACCGGGCTGGTCCCCGTGGCCTCCTTCACCATCACCAAAATCCGGTGGGTCCGGGACCATGAGCCGGAGATCGCGGACCGGGTGGCGGCCGTTGCCCTGCCCCACGACTGGCTCACCTGGCGCCTTCGCGGCTACGGCCCGGCGGAATCCAGCCCCCTGGGTCCGGACCTGGAACAGCTCACGACGGACCGCTCGGATGCCAGTGGAACGGGCTATTGGAGCCCCTCGGCCGGTGGGTACGACCTTGAGCTGTTCAAGACCGCCTTCGGCAGAGAAGCCAGCGAGGCGGCCGTGACTGCCGGGCGGGGTGACTCAGGAACGGTGGTCCTGCCCCGTGTTCTCGGCCCCGGTGACACCGCCGGAATGATCCACCCGGGCTGTTTCGGATCGCCGGGAAATCTGCCGGGCCTTGCCGGAACCGGCTCGGCTGGACCCGGGGGCGGAATCGTGCTCGCTGCCGGTGCGGGGGACAATGCGGCTGCCGCCCTGGGGCTCGGGGCGGCGCCCGGGGACGTTGTGGTGTCCGTGGGCACCAGCGGCACGGTGTTCTCGGTGGCATCCCGGCCCGTTGCCGATCCCAGCGGAATGGTAGCGGGGTTCGCGGACGCGAGCGGGGAGTACCTGCCCATCGCCGTCACGCTGAATGCTGCGCGAGTGCTCAGCTCGGTGGCCTGCCTCCTGGGCGTGGAGTTCGATGAACTCTCGCGGCTTGCCCTTGAGGCTGAGCCCGGCGCTGGCGGCGTCGTGCTGGTCCCTTACTTCGAAGGTGAGCGCACGCCCAACCTCCCCTATGCCAAGGCCAGCCTCCACGGGCTCAGCATTGCCTCCAGCACGCGGAGCAATCTTGCGCGGGCCGCCATCGAAGGCATGCTGTGCGGACTGTCCGGCGGGCTGGATGCCCTGGAGGCGCAACGTGGCCCGGCCGCACGCCTGCTTCTGATTGGCGGCGCCGTGCAGAACCCGGCGGTCCAGGCCATTGCCGCGCAGGTCTTTGAGCTGCCGGTGACCATTCCCAGTCCTGGGGAGTATGTTGCCCGGGGAGCCGCGGTCCAGGCAGCCTGGGCCCGCAGCGGCAACCGCCCGGACTGGCTCCTCGCCGTGGACGCTGCGCCTGCCCCTGACTTCCGTCCGGTCATCCGAAAAAATTACCTGCAAGCGCGCGGCCACAGCGACCCCGGCGACTGAAAGCCTGGCTGTCTCCGCCGAAACCTGGGCTGCGCCCCGGAGGGGCCTGTTTCGACGGCGCCCGGCGCCGTAGGCTATGGACATCCATCACACAGAGGAGGCACTCATGCGCACGGCAACACCTACAGTGCAGGCCGAACAGGTCCGGCACCTTTCCGAGAATCTCAAGTCCCAGCTCACGAAGGGGAGGGAATGGGCCACTCCCGGGGTCGAGGCGGCACTGCAAAAAGCGATCGCGGGGCTCGACACCGGGATTGAATCTGCGTCCCCGAGGATCCAGGCCGGCCTGCGGCGGCTCGCTGACGAGCTCGCCGTCGGAGTGGAAACCCTGACTCCCCGTGTCCACGAGGGTCTGCAGCGCGTCGCACCTAAAGCCGCCCCGGCTAAGTCGAAGCGCACGGCATCCGGGAAAGCCTGGCTGGTTGCCGGGGCGATCGCCGTCGCGGTGACCGCGGGAGTGGCGGCCTGGCGCTTTGTCCGGCCCGCCGACGAGGAGCCGGTGCCGTCCGTGAATGCGCGGCGTACCAGCGGCGCAAACCCCGACGCGGACAACGGCCCCGCAGAGGCCCGGACCTGAGGCAATCAGGAGTGGAAAAGCGGGGCAGCTGCCCCTAGTCCAGGGGCAGCGTTACCGTCACACAGGTTCCTGCCGCGGCGGACGACTCGATGATCACGTCTCCGCCAGCGAGGCCTACGGCCACGCGCATGAGCCGCAGTCCCATGCCGGTGTGCCGGCCGATCATGGCGGCCGGCACGTCGAAGCCACCGCCGTCGTCGGTCACTTTGAGCTGAACGCCGTGGCTCGTGCCGTGGGTGACGCAACCGAGCCGGACCGTCACAGCTGACGCCTGGGCGAATTTATAGACGTTGCTGAGGAGCTCCTGCGCCGCCCGGTACAGCAGCGTTGCGGACCGTCGATCCACTTCCATCGCGTGGTGCGGAGTGTCCAGATGTACCACGGTGCCGCGTTTGCGGAGGGGGAGTGTCAGACGGTTAATTGCGCCGGTGAGCCCGAGGGCATGAAAATCGACCGGATGTGTATCGGTGAGGACGCCACGTACGGCGACGACGTCGTCGCTGAGTAGTGATTTCATGTTCTTAATATGCGCTTGTGTCGTTGGCATTTTCCTGTGACGCGCCGGGCAGGGCGTGCCCTAATATTTTGCTGTTGTAAGCCACCCCGAACGAAGGGCGGCGAGCTCCCGGGGCCGGCATCAAGCCGATGTTCGGGAAATTGGACGAGCCCCGAGTTGGAGCAGTATCCGCTCTGCGGTTGACTCGATCCCTTCCTCCGAGGTGACGGTCAACCCTGCTTCATCTGCTTCGAGCGGTTCGAGTGTTTCGAGCTGTGATGTGAGAAGGGAGGCCGGCATAAAGTGTCCGGGACGCAGGGGCAGGCGGTCTTGCAGCACTGGCGTTGCGACGTTCAACAAGACAAATGTAGTTGACGGGGCAGCGGCCCGGATCGCGTCCCGGTAACTGCGCCTGAGGGCCGAGCAAGCTACGACAACTCCACGGGGGGACTCAGCAGAAAGCGCCGCGCCCACCAGGTTGAGCCAGGGCCATCTGTCTTCATCCGTCAGGGGAGTGCCCGAGGCCATTTTCTGCACGTTCGCCGGCGGGTGCAGGGAGTCGGCGTCTATGAATATGGCTCCGAGGCGTGCGGCGAGGGTGGAACCAACCGTGGACTTGCCTGCGCCCGAGACACCCATGACGACGATCGGACGCATCACTTGAGCGCCCCCTGGCTTTCTGTTCCAGCCGGGATGGCCATCAGGCGGGTGACTTCTACCGGCTTTTCCAGCAGTCCCTCCAGTGAAGCATTCAGCCGCTCGACTGCGACACCGTCGCCGTGAGCATCGAGCAGTTCCACGGATTGCCATTTCTCGATCATGACAATCTGGCCGTTTGGCGCTTCGTGGATGGCGTAAAGGAGGCAGCCGGGTTCCTGGTGGACTTCGGCTATGGCCGGGGATAGGGCGTCGACGACCTTGTTGAAGGCGCCGTCGGTAGGAGTGAAGACTGCGGTGACAATGATGGACATCGATGA
>Ga0247818_10000898_pt1 | contig 18773 bp, 10 predicted proteins | sample 13C_Glucose_Day1_FD_192424 | JGI IMG/M metagenome (GOLD analysis project Ga0247818, IMG submission 192424) | Soil microbial communities from agricultural site in Penn Yan, New York, United States - 13C_Glucose_Day1 | ecosystem: Environmental > Terrestrial > Soil > Agricultural land | place... | reverse complement strand
GATCGATCCGGGCGCAGCGCCTACGGTTTGCTTCGCTGCACCTCCTCTCGCTGTGTTTGGCTGCGCCAAACGGTCGCTGCGCTCCCACGCCCGGATCAATCCCTCCACTCAGCCTTCCGACGTCGCCTTACAGATCAAAAGCTGCAGCCGAGCTAACGCTCATCCTGTTGAGTGGTGAGGAGCACAGCGCGGTCGGCTGTGGTTTTGTGTTGGATTCGCCCCTCACCCCAGCCCTCTCCCGAGGGAGAGGGAGCCGATTTGTGGGCTTTTCAGAATTTGAGTTCGACTCGGTATTTCACGTCGGCGTACCTCCCCGAAACACCACGGTCAGTCCCCTCTTTCTGGGAGGGTGAGGCGCCGATTTGTTTGCTTTTTAGAGTCTGAGTTCGACTCGGTATTTCATGTCGGCGTACCTCTTTTAAACACCGCGGTCAGTCCCCTCTCCCTCCGGGAGAGGGCTAGGGTGAGGGGCTCTTGATCTGGCTTGTGATCCTGCTTTTGATCTTGCTTCGGCTTTTGATCTTTTGCCCCTTCGGCAGGCCGAGCGTAGGTGTTCATCCGGGGGTAGGCGCGCAGCGCCGTGCGGCGCAGCCGCATACATCGAGAGGAGGTGCAGCGAAGCAAACCGTGGCGATGCCCCCGGATGGACACCGTAGCGAGGGAACACTGAGCCTCAGCGAAGTGCCGTACGCCGGGGCAAAGCCTTTTGGTTCCTTTTTGGCGTTTGAAAAAGGGACTCGCCGTAAGAGCGAAACCGCCAGCGGCAACACCCGCAGCAACGGATATGCCCCCAATCCCAATCCCAATCCCAAACAAAATCAAAAGATCGCAGCCTGCGGCAGCTCCTACACTGGTTATCAAGGCTTGCCCATCAAGCCCCAGACAACCACCACCCAAGGAGTCTGCCCCATGCCCGATAGAAAATGCGACTGTCCCGGATGCAACTGCACAATCAAGGAAGGCGACCATTCCTATGCAGTACACGGGAAGCACTATTGCTGTGAAGCCTGCGCTCACCACCACAAAAGTGGCGAGGAATGCTCAAGCAAAGGCTGCCACTGCGCGCATCCCAAATAACAGCACCCATAAAAAAGTGGAGCCTAATCAGGCTCCACTTCCAGTTTCAGGCTCTCATCATCCAGCCGCTCCGCATGCCGCACCGTACCTTGCAGCCTTCGCCCTTCAACCCTGACCACCACGGTTTTCGCTTGATCAAGATCTTCCGGCAGCGGTGCCGGCACCCGCAGCGCAAAGCGAAACGGATCATCCTCGACCGCCTCCAGCCCAACGCGGCAGTCCACGCTTTTGGTGATACGCCCGAACAACGTATCAAGGCCGTAGTCCAGGTGCGCCGGGCTGCTGATGTGAGTCATGGTGCATTCCCCCCGAATGATGCCGATCGCCAGGCTGAGCTTAGCTGGTTGGTCGCCAGACGACGTTTTCCACGCCGAATTTTTCCGCCATCGGTTTGCTGGTCTTCTGCACCTTTTCACGGCCAAAGCGCGGGATGCGGCCGACGCCGGCGTCGCAACTCGCCCAGTGCCACGCCTCGGCATTGTCCATTTTGTCCGAGCGGATAATGAACGACTTGGGCGTGCCGTGAAGGGTGTATTCGATGACATAGAGTTTTGCGTTGTTCATAAAGCCCGTATTCCTCCCTGTGGTAATAGAGGGATCGCGGCGCACCGGGAAAATTCACTCGGATTGTCCGACGGTATCTATCGTTGGCGACGCCGTTTCGCACTGGTTACCATGGCGCTTCCACCAAGCCCAATGAATGCTCGCCATGGCCCTTGCCGCACCCCCCGATCTCAGCGATACCGATGTGCCCGTGCAACCGCTGGCACGCACGTATCCGCGTGGGCTGTTTATCGAGCCGCACGAGCATGTCTGGGGCCAGTTGCTGTATGCGATGAGCGGGGTGATGTGGGTCGAAACCCCGCACGAAGCGCTGGTGGTGCCGCCACAGCGCGCGGTGTGGTTGCCGCCGGGTGTGCCGCACGGGATTCGCGTGGTGTCGGATCTGCAGATGCGCAATATCTATCTGCGCCCGGCGTTGGCGGCGACGCTGGATCAGACGGTGCAGGTGATCGAGGTCGGCGGTTTGTTGCGCGAGTTGATCGTCGGGCTGGTGGAGCAGGGCGACAGCGGGGAACCGGCTTATTACGAGGCGCTGGTCGGGATGGCGTTGCTGGAGCTGAAACGCGCACGGCGTTCACAGTTGAAGATCCCGCTGCCGGATGACTCCGACCGGCGTCTGATGAATCTGTGTCAGTCAGTGATGGCGGCGCCGTCGCTGGACGTTCCATTCGAGCAGCATGCAGAAAATGCCGGGGCCAGCGTGCGCACGCTGGCGCGGTTGTTCAAGGACAGCCTCGGCATGGGCTTCGCCGAATGGCGGCGGCAGGTGCAACTGGCGACGGCGGTGGCGGCGTTGATTCAGGGTGTGGCGGTGAGTGTCATCGCTCGGGAGCTCGGCTATTCACCCAGTAGTTTCAGCGACATGTTCCGCCGCGAATTGGGTGTCGCCCCTTCGCAATTCATGACTCACAGCGGATGATCAGACTGGCCTAAGACCTGTAGGAGTGAGCCTGCTCGCGAAGCGGTGTGTCTGTTGATGCATCGGTGACTGACAGACTGCTATCGCGAGCAGGCGAAGGCCTACAAGGAATTGTGTTGGCTCCAGAGGGTTGTCCGAAATTCAGAAGTCCTTGGCCGATGCCATCCCGCCCGACTCCCTAAACTCTGCTCATTCCCTTCAAACGGCGGAGTTGCTCCCCATGAACTATCTGATTTCGTTGGCCATCGGTCTGGGCGTCGGTCTGTTGTACGGCGCGCTGGATTTCCGTTCTCCGGCGCCACCGGCCATCGCGTTGGTCGGTTTACTCGGCATGTTGGCCGGTGAGCAGTTGTGGCCGATGGGCCGGCAACTGGTCGCGGGCTGGTTGTCCTGAATTCCCTTTGTCTCCTTCGGTGGATGTGTCCATGAAAGCTTTGCAATTCGATAAAACCGGCGACCTGTCTTCCTTGCGCTGCGTCGAGGTGCCGACCCCCGTTCCTGGCGCGAACGAAGTACTCGTGCAGATCAAGGCTGCCGGCCTGAATCCCAGCGACGTGAAGAACGTGCTCGGGCGTTTTCCCTACACCACGCTGCCACGGATTCCCGGTCGGGATTTCGCCGGTGTCGTCGTCGAAGGCCCGCATGCGTTGATCGGTCAGGAAGTCTGGGGCACCGGGCGTGAACTGGGCTTTTTTGCCGATGGCTCCCACGCAGAGTTCGTCAAACTGCCGGCCAATGGCGTGGCGCACAAACCTTCGCACCTGAGTTTCACCCAGGCTGCCAGCCTCGGCGTGCCGTACACCACGGCGTGGGATGCTTTGGAACGTAGCCTCGTAACGGCCGACACTCGTTTGCTGGTGATCGGCGGCGGGGCAGTAGCGACCGCAGCATTGGCGCTGGCGAAGGTGCGTGGCGCGCAGTTGCTGGCAGCGGCGCGCCGCCACGAGCAAGTTGCGGAGTTGCAAGCGCAGGGTTATCAGACGATTCAGCTGGGTAAGCCGGAAGACCTCGGTGCGCAGGTCAATGAGGTCTATCGCGGCGGCGCCGATGTGATCTTCGACACAACCGGTTTCTGGCTGCCGGCGTCGGTGGCGGCATTGGCCACGTTTGGGCGGATCGCGATCATCGCTGCGCCGGTGGACGGGCATGTGCAACTGCCGGCTCTGGCCCTGTATCGCAAGGGCGGTTCGGTGGTCGGGATCAATTCGTTGTTGTATGGCGTTGAGGCGTGTGCGGCGATGCTGGAGCAGTTCGGGCGGTTCTTCGATGAAGACTCGCTGCCGTTGCCGCAGGGGTTGCTCGAAGCGCCGCTGGCCGAGGGACACGCGCGCTACGCCGACGTCAATCAAGGCAGTGGCGACAAGGTCATTCTCATTCCCTGACCCACCGCAAAACCCCTGTAGGAGTGAGCCTGCTCGCGATAGCGGTGTGTCAGTCACCCATGTATCAACTGACACACCGCTATCGCGAGCAGTCGAAGGCCTACAGTAGATCGGTGTGTAGCTCAGGATTGCGGGACGCCGTTTTCCCACGCCGACCAGTTTTTCAGGATGTCCTGCACCAACGGATTACCCGCGCGATAGAGGTTTTCCAGCGCCGGCACAAAGCCGCCCTGATCGGCGTATTTGAGCAGGTTGTCCACTTCACTGCCGCCCGGCTCAGGGCGGTCGAAGTCGGAGCCGGCGCGCACCACGGCAAGGCGTTGCACGTCGACCAGACCTTCGCGACTGGCACGCAGCAGAGCCTCGTAGGTCGAGTTGTCTTCCTGCTGCGTCGTGCAATATTCGCCTTTGTCATCGGTCAACAATTTGGTCCAGACCTCGGCCCGTTCGCTCAGGCGCGTGCCGGAAAACCAGGTGTTGCCCGCCAGTGTGTCGCAGCGCGTTACCACCGGTGGTTGATTGGCCGGTGCCGACGGATATTTCAGGCGCCACGCGGCGGATTCCTTGCTTTCGCTCAGCTCGACCTTGTGGCTCAGGGCGAACGCCTTGGCCTGCAGTTTCGCGTTGAGCTCGAAGACTTCGGTCTTGTAGTCCAGCGGCGGTTTTTCATTCGGCCCCTTGGTGTTGATGCCCAGATAGCCGGTCGGCCAGGTCGACGGCGCATCGCGCGAATCGATCTCCCATTGCGTGCCGAATTCCACCAGATAGTGCGCCCATGCAGCGGTGCCGATGGTTCCGTGTTTCGGGCTGATCCCGGCAATGCCGGCGATCAGGAAGTAACTTTTTCGCAGGTCGAATTTCGGCGATAGCGCCAACGCCAATGTCGAGGCGGCCGCATTGGTCTGGCCCATGCCGGTGGTCAGCAGGCAGACCTGTTGTGCATTGCAGCGGATGCTCGGGTATTCGGCCGACAGTCCCGGCACGCGGATTTCCTGCTTCAGTTCCAGGCGATCAATCCAGTGTTGCGCCTCGGGGGCGAACATGGTGATCAGCACGACTTTCGGTTGAATCGGGGCGTCGGCCGCCCACGTGGTGGAGGAGAGCAGGGCCGCACCGGCCAAGGTCAAACGCATCATTGCTTGCATGGAGAACTCCTTGATTCAGAACTGATAACCGACGCCGGCGTAGTAACCCCAGCCATTGGAACGCGCGCGGAAATTGCCGTCGCCAAAATTCAGCTCGCTACCGTCCTCCCAGTTGCCGCCGTTGTGGAAGTAACGGCCAACCAGGGTGAAGCGTAAGTGGGTGAACGAGTAGAGCAAGACGTTGGTTGCCACCGTCGCATTGGCCGTGCGCGCCGGGTTGTCCTTGTGGATGTCCGAGCCGAAATCGAAGTTGGTGAAACCGATGTAAGTCAGCGAGGCGCCGTTGCTGAATTTGTCGATCGGCACAATGTACTTGAGTTGCGCGCGGTAGCCGTCCCAGGAATATTCATTGCTGGCGCCGTAGTTTTCCCACTGATAGCGACCGTAGAGGTTGGCCGACAGATTGACTCGAGAATGGGTGTCGATGTCGGTGCCGAAACCGCTGTAGAGGGTGTTGGCGCGGTTCTCTTTGCGGCTGCCGTGATCGTAGATCCAGTCGAACGCCACATACCATTCCTTGAACGGACCGATGGCCAGGCTGCGGCCGGTGAGGTAGTCGATGGAGATGCGCGGTTCGTGCTCCATGAACACCGGCGAGCCGTGATCCCACACGCCTTTGTCGTGGCTGTTGCCGATATTGAAGATCTTGGGGATGTCGATGTAGCCGTACAACTCGAACGGACCTTTGCGGCCGAAGTACTCGTATTCCAGATAGATATCGTCGGCCGGTTGCGGGCCGAAACTGATGTCTTTGCTGCCGATCAACATCAGGTCCTGGTTGTACCAGTCCGACAGGTACGCGCCTTGTTTTGGCGGGCTGGCTTCGGGGCTGAGGGCTTCGCCCTGGGCGGATTCTTCTTTGCTTGCCGGTTGCGCCAGCGCGCTATGGCTGAGAAGTCCGGTAACGCCGGCCAGTAGCAGGGAAACAGCAAACGTGCACGAGAAAGGTGCGCGAACAGGGCATGCAATGGGCATTCAAAGTCCTTTTTTCAGATCAAGGCCCGTGTTCCGTGGGCTTGTACGGTTTTGTTACGAAAACGTTGGTATTGACGTTACGCAAACGTTTGCACAAGGCGTACCAGTTTTCTCAATGCTCTGAAAGATCTGTCCTTTTTGAGTATTTCCTGATGGATCGGTCAGGCGTGTTTTTACAGACTCTGCGGTCCCCTGTGGGAGCGAGCTTGCTCGCGAAGGCGGGATATCAGAAAAATATCCGCAAGCTGACACAACGCATTCGCGAGCAAGCTCGCTCCCACAGTTTTTAATCTCTTCAGCGCCAATGAATATGGGCTGAAACGCTGATTCCAGACCCCTCTAGTATTAAAGTATTAACACCATTTAATCCGTGCCCCATTGCCGGGCGTCTACTAGCTTTGTCCCCAATCAGCGGTTTTCTGATGACCGTCGCAGTCTTGATTCGCGTGTGGAATAAGCACGGTTCTTCGCGCGCTCAAGGAAGAAATTGGCCACGACAAGGAGTAGCCCGTGGAAGCAAGGTTTGGTGTCGCCCTCGTTTCGCGTTTTTCCCCTCTTTCCCTTGCTGTGCATCTGAGTGTCGCCGGGCTGTTGTTCGGCGGCGTGAACGCACCTGCGTTGGCCACGTGCTCCACGGCGGGGTCCACGGTGACCTGTACCGGCGTGCCGAGTCTGCCGCTGTTTCTGAATAATTTTTCCAGCGCCACCAGTGGCCTGACGGTCAACGTCAACAGCGGGGCGCAGATGAACGCGACCCTCGGCGGCCATGTGATGGACCTGACCGGGGTGAATATCTCGCTGAACAACTCCGGGACGATTGACCCGGCGCTGCTTGGTCTGGTCTCGGTGTTGAGCGGCGGTGCGTTTATCGGCAGCGGCGCAACGAGCACGGTCAGCGTGCTCAACAACGCCAGCGGCATCATGCGCGGCACGGGGATGCTGCTCGGGCTCAACCTGACCAGCATCGACGGGCTGGCGATTGGCGTGAACAACGCCGCGGCCGGCACCACCAGCATCACCAACAACGGCACCATCACTTCGACCGGCCTGTCGATCGGCGGCATTACCCTGGCCGACACCCCGGTGGTCGGTGTCTACGGTGGCTCGCAAGTCAACATGACCAACAGCAGCACCGGTGTGATCAACGGCCGGATCGCTTTCGAGACGTCGGCGGCGGGCAACACCTTCACCAACGCCGGTGCGATTACCGGCGGTGTGTCGATGGGCGCGGCGAGCACCAACACCTTTACTGCGGTGACCGGTTCCAGCGTCAACGTTGGTGACGGTGTACAGATCAGCGTCGGCCTCGGCGGTTTGATCGGCATCAACCTGACCTTCGCTCCGACCGGTACGGTGGATGGTGGTGCGGGCGGCACCAACAGCCTGATCCTGCAAAACCCTAGCGGTGTCGGCGGCGGTATCACCGGGACTGGCACGGCATCGAGCGCGACCTACGTCAACTTCAACAACCTGACCCTCAACAGCGGTACCTGGACCTTGCAGGGGCCATTGGTCAGCGGCGCGACCACGCTCAATGGCGGTGTCGCCCTGTTCAACAACAACGCCACCTTCGGCAGCGGTGTACTCACCTCCAACGGCGGGATTCTCCAGGCCAGCAATGCCGGGTTGAACATCAGCAACCTGATCTCCCTCGGCGCTGGCGGCGTCACGGTGCAAGGCACCAACGCGACCACCCTGAGCGGGGTGATTTCCGGTAGTGGCGGTCTGACCAAAGTCGGTTCCGGGCAGTTGAGTCTCAGCGCCGCCAACACTTACCTGGGCAACACCACGCTCAATGGCGGCACCGTGCAGTTGGGCAACAATCAGGCATTCAGTACCGGCACCCTCAACGTCACCGGCGCGACGACCCTGAGCGCACCCGGCACGATCAGCCTGAACAACGCCATCAACCTCGGCGGCACCTTGACCGCCGGCGGCACTGGCGCACTGACCCTCGTCGGCCTGATCAGCGGCAGCAGTGGCCTGACCAAAACCGGCAGCGGCAGCCTGACCGTCAGCGGCGCCAACAGCGGTTTCACCGGCACCACCACCCTCAGCGCCGGCAGCCTGCTGGTGACCAACAACAATTCGCTGGGCAGCGGCGCACTGAACACCGCCGCCGGCACCAGTCTGGACAGCACCGCCAACGTCACCCTGGCCAATAACATCGCGATGACCGGCGCACTCAACGTGCTCGGCAGCAATGCGCTGACCCTAGGCGGCGTGTTGTCCGGCACCGGCGCGATTACCAAATCCGGCAGCGCCAGCCTGACCCTGAGCGGCAACAACACCAACAGCGGCAACACGCTGCTCAATGCCGGCAGCCTGTTCGTTGGCAGCAACACCGCGCTGGGGACTGGCGCGCTGAATGCGGCGGCTGGCACCACACTGGATGCGACCACCGCGGTGACCCTGGCGAATGCCGTCGCACTGGCGGGAGGCGTGACCATTGGCGGCACGCAGGCATTGGGCCTGAGTGGCGTCGTCAGCGGCACCGGTAACCTGATCAAGAACGGCACCGCGAATCTCAGCCTCAGCGGCAACAACACCTTCTCCGGCGGAACGGCACTGAATGCCGGCACGCTGATTGTCGGTTCCAACACCGCGCTGGGCACCGGCGCCTTGACTACGGCGGCAGGCACTACGCTGGACGCCAGCACCGCCGTTGCGTTGGCTAACGCAGTATCGCTCGGCGGTAACCTGAACGTCGGCGGCAGCGCCAATTTGACCCTGGGCGGCGTCGTCAGCGGCAGCGGCGGGCTGACCAAAAACGGCGCGGCCAACCTGATTCTCAACGGCGCCAACACCTTCCTTGGTGCCGTCGCGTTGAATGCGGGCACGATCACGGCGGGTGCCAACGCGGCGCTCGGCAGCGGCAACATCACCGTCGGCGGTGTGGCAACTCTGGACAGCAATGCCGCAGTGACCCTGAACAACGCGGTCATTCTCAACAACAGCCTGGGGATCGGCGGCAGCAACGCGCTGACCCTCGGCGGGGTGATCAGCGGCGCCAGCCAACTGGTGAAAAACGGCGCCGCCAACCTCACGCTCAACGGCACCAACACCTACAGCGGCGGCACCACGCTGAATGCCGGCAGCCTTACTGTTGGCAACGGTGCTGCACTGGGCACTGGCGCCTTGTCAGTGGAAGGTGCGGGCACGCTCAATAGCAGTACGGCGGTGACGCTGAACAACAATGTGATCCTCAACGCCAACCTCACCGCTGGCGGCGCCAATGCGCTGACCCTTGGCGGCGTGATCAGTGGCGGCAACGGGCTGATCAAAACCGGCGCTTCGAGCCTGACCCTCAACGGCAACAACACCTACACCGGCACCACGGCGCTGAATGCCGGTTCGCTGATTGTCGGCTCCAGCACAGCCCTTGGTACCGGCACACTGAACGCCTCGAACGGCACCTCCCTCGATGCCAGCGCCGCCGCGACGCTGGCCAACAACGTCAACCTCGCCGGCACTCTGACCTTGGGCGGCACCAATGCGCTGACCTTGGGCGGCGTAGTCGCCGGTATCGGTGGACTGACCAAGAACGGCGCTGCCGACCTGACCCTCAACGGCGCCAACACTTATTTTGGCAACACCGTGTTGAACACCGGCAAACTGATTGTCGGCAGCAACACCGCACTGGGTTCCGGCACGTTGAACGCTGCGGCCAACACCACGCTGGACGCCAACACGGCCGTCAGCCTGAACAATGCCGTGGCGCTCGCCGGTGCTTTGAACATCGGCGGCACGGCGAATATGACCCTGACCGGTCTGGTCAGCGGCGCCGGCAGTCTGGTCAAAGACGGCGCGGCCAATCTGATTCTCAACGCCGCCAACAACTACCTCGGTGGCACCACGCTGAACGCCGGCACGCTGACCGTCGGCAACAGTTCGGCGCTGGGTTCCGGTGCGCTGACCGTTGCTGGCGCAGCAACGCTGGACAGCAATTCGCCGCTGGTCAGCCTCAACAACAATGTCGCCCTGAATGCGGCGCTGACCGTGGGCGGTACGCAGAACCTGACCCTCGGCGGCGTGACCAGTGGCACCGGCCAGTTGATCAAGGACGGCGCCGCCAACCTGACCCTCAACGGCAACAATACCTTCAGCGGCGGCACCACGCTCAACGCCGGCACGCTCACCTTGGGCAATGCCAACAGCCTGGGCAGTGGCGCATTGATCGTCGGCGGTGCGGCGACGCTGGATAACAGCGCTTCGTTCGGCATCGGCAACGCGATTACGCTGAATGCCGGACTGACCGTTGCCGGCAACAATGATTTGAGCTTGAACGGCATCATCGACGGTGCCGGCAGCCTGACCAAAAACGGTTTGTCCGACCTGACTCTGGCGGGCAACAACACCTTTACCGGTGCACTGAATATCGTGTCCGGTAGCGTCACCACGCTCAACACCAATGCGCTGGGCAGCACTTCCGGGGTCAACATCAGCGCTGGCGCCGGGCTTAATCTGGGCAGTGACGCCAGCCTCGGCGCGCTGACCGGCAGCGGCAGTGTGCAACTGACCGGCAGCAACACCCTGACCGTCGGCAGCGGCAACGTCACCAGTACGTTTGACGGCGATCTCAGCGGCAGCGGCGGCCTGGTCAAAGTCGGCACCGGCACTTTGAGCCTCACCGGCATCAACGGCATTACCGGCAACACCGCGATCGATGGCGGTACTGTCGATCTCAGCGGTTCGCTGGGCAGTGCTCAACTCAACGTCAATACCGGCGGCACCCTGACCGGTACCGGCTCGGCGCTCGGCGCGGTCAACATCAACAACGGTGGGCATCTGGCGTTGTCGTCGGGCAACACCTTGTCGGCGAGTGCTCTGACGCTCGGCGCCGGCAGCAACGTTGATGTGGCCCTGGGCACACCGTCGACCGCGTCGCTGATGAACGTCGGCGGCAACCTCACCCTCGACGGCAATCTCAACGTCAGCGATGCCGGCGGTTTTGGCGTTGGTGTATATCGCCTGTTCAACTACACCGGCGCCCTGACCAACCTCGGTCTGGACGTGGCCAGCGTGCCGGTCGGTTATGGTCTCGGCGATCTGCTGGTGCAAACCGGCGTGGCCAATCAGATCAACATTCAAGTCTCCGCGCCGAACAGCAACATCCGTTATTGGGACGGCAGCCAGACCATCGCCAACGGCGTGGTCGATGGCGGCAGCGGCACGTGGAACGCGGTCGGTACCAACTGGACCGACGCCAACGGTTTGGTCAACCAACCATGGGCCGGCGACTTCGCGGTGTTCCAGGGCACCGCCGGCACGGTGACGGTGAACGGCACGCAAGCGTTTACCGGCATGCAATTTCTCACCGATGGCTACAACGTGGTCAACGGTGCGGCAGGGCAACTCACGGCGGTCAACGGCACCGGCGGCACCACTTCGTTGCGCGTCGATCCGGGCGTGACGGCGACCATCAATGCCAATATCGATGGCAGCGGCATCCTCAATAAACTCGACGCTGGCACGCTGGTGCTCGGTGGTGCCAACACTTATACCGGCGGCACGCAACTGGACGGCGGCAAGATTATTGTCGGCAGCAACACCGCGCTCGGCACCGGCACGTTGACGGCAAATGCCGGCACGCAACTGGACAGCAACGCAGCGGTGACACTGGCCAACGCTGCGACGCTGAACGGCAACCTGACCATCGTCGGCAGCAATGCACTGACCCTCAACGGCGTGATTGGCGGCACTGGCGGCCTGATCAAAACCGGCACGGCGAATCTGACCCTCGGTGGCAACAACGCCTTCCTTGGCCCGGTAGCCTTGAACGCCGGCGGCCTGATTCTGGCGTCGAACTCGGCGCTGGGTTCCGGCACGTTGAACGCGGCGGGCGGCACCACGCTGGATGCGAGCACGGCGGTTTCGCTGAACAACGCGGTCAACCTTGCGGGCAATCTCGGCATCGTCGGCACGGCGGATCTGACCCTCGCTGGCACAGTCAACGGCGCCGGCAGCCTGAGCAAAAACGGCGCGGCCAACCTAACCCTGAGTGGCAATAACAATTTCCTCGGTGGCACCACCCTGAACGCCGGCACCCTGACCGCTGGCAGCAACTCGGCGCTGGGCCTGGGCAACCTGACCGTGGCGGGCGCCTCGGCGCTGGACAGCAACAGCGCGCTGAGCCTGGGCAACAACGTCGTGCTCAACGCCAATCTGAGCAACACCGGCAGCAACAACCTGACCCTTGCTGGCGTCGTCAGCGGTGCGGGCGGATTGATCAAGAACGGCGCATCGAACCTGACCCTTAACGGCATCAATACCTACTCAGGCGGCACCACACTGAATGCCGGTACGCTGACTCTCGGCAGTGGCGCGTCGCTGGGCAGCGGCGCGCTGACCGTGGCCGGCGCTTCGACCCTCGACAACTCCGCGCCACTGGTGCTGGCCAACAACCTCAACGTCAATGCCAATCTGGCCCTGGCCGGTAACAACAACCTGACCCTTGGCGGTGTGATTGCTGGCGCCGGCACGTTGACCAAGAACGGTCTGTCTGACTTGACCCTCAGTGGCAACAACACCTTCAGCGGCACCTTCGATGTGGCGTCCGGCAGCCTGACCACGCTGAGTGGCGCGGCGCTGGGCAACAACGCCACGGTCAATCTCGCAGGCGGCGCGGCGTTGAATCTCGGTGCTTCGGGCAGCCTTGCCAGCCTTACCGGCAGCGGTACGGCGCTGATCGGCACCGGCAATACGCTGAGCCTCGGTGGCAACAATGTCAGCAGCACCTTCGCCGGCATCCTCAGCGGTGACGGTGGCCTGAGCAAACTCGGCAGCGGCACCCTGACCCTCAGCGGCATCAGCGACCTGACGGGCGACACCAACGTCAACGCCGGCACGTTGCAGGTCAACGGTTCGCTGGCCAGCGGCAATGTGCTGGTCAACAACGGCGGCACCCTCGGCGGCAGCGGCACCCTGACCGGTGCCGTGACGGTGGCCGATGGCGGTCATCTGGCGGGCGTCACCGGCAGTACGCTGAGCGTCAGTTCGCTGCTGTTCAACGACAACTCCAACTTCGACGTCGGCCTCGGTACACCGGTGTCCGGTGGCGGCAATGCACTGGTTAATGTCGGCGGCAACCTGACCCTCGACGGCACCCTCAACGTCAGTGACATCGGTGGTTTTGGCAGCGGTGTCTATCGCCTGATCGACTACACCGGCGGCCTGACCGACAACGGCATGCTCTTCGGCACCCTGCCGGGCGGCGTCAGCCCGGGCGATCTGACACTGCAAACCGCACTGGCCAATCAGATCAACCTGCTGGTCACCGCACCGGGCGTCACCGTGCAGTTCTGGGACGGCAATCAACTGGTGGCCAACGGTTCTGTAGAGGGCGGCAGCGGCACCTGGGGCACCGGCACCACCAACTGGACCGACGTCAACGGCACCACCAACCAGGCCTGGACCAACAGCTTTGCGGTGTTCCAGGGCGCGGCCGGCACAGTGACCGTTAACGGCGCACAAACCATCACCGGCATGCAGTTCGTCACCGATGGCTACAGCCTGGTGAACGGCACGGCGGGTTCGCTGAATCTGGTCAATGGTTCGCTGGGCAATGCCACGGTGCGGGTTGACCCGAACGCCACGGCAACCATTGGTGTCGCGCTGAACGGCAGCGGCACCCTGGGCAAATACGATACGGGTACGCTGGTGCTCAACGCGGCCAACGGCTACACCGGTGGCACGGCGCTCAATGGCGGCAAGATTGTGGTCGGCAACAACGCGGCGCTAGGCACTGGCGTATTGACGGCGGCGGACGGCACCGCGTTGGACAGTAATGCAGCCGTGACCTTGGGTAACGACGTGGTCGTCAACGGTGGTTTGACCGTTGCCGGTTCCAATGCCTTGACCCTCGGCGGCGTGGTCAGCGGCAGCGGCAGCCTGATCAAGGCTGGCGCTTCGAGCCTGACCCTCAACGGCAGCAACACCTACAGCGGCGGCACTCAGCTTGCCGGCGGCACGCTGATTCTCGGCAACAACAGCGCAATCAGCAGCGGCGCGCTCAACGTGACTGGCAATGGCACCCTCGACAGCACCTCGGCGCTGCAACTGGCCAACGCCATCAACCTTGGCGCGCAACTGACCCTGTCCGGCAATCAGAACACCACGCTGATCGGTGCGCTGACCGGCACCGGCAGTCTGCTGAAAAACGGTGGCGGTGATCTCGTCCTCAGTGGCGCCAACACCTACAGCGGCGGTACCACCCTGAACGGCGGCACGACGCGCGGTGACACCAGCAGCCTGCAAGGAGCGATCGTCAACAACGCGACGCTGACCTTCGAACAAAACGCCGATGGCAGTTACACCGGCAATCTCACTGGCGCCGGTACGCTGAACAAAACCGGTACCGGTCAATTGCTTCTGACCGGCAACAACACCTTCACCGGCAACACCTCGGTGCAGGCCGGTAACCTGATCGTCAACGGAGTGCTCAACAGCGCCAACGTCAATGTCGCCAGCGGCGCAAGCATCGGTGGTGGCGGCCAGCTCGGCGGCGCTGTGCAACTGGCCGACGGTGCGACGCTGGCCGGTGGCGGCACGGCGACGCCGTTGTCGGTCGGTTCACTGGCGTTGTCCTCGGGAACCAATCTGGACTTCAGCCTCGGCTCGGCAACCAGTTCGACCACGGTAGTCAATGTCGCCGGCAACCTGACCCTCGACGGTACGCTTAACATCAGCAACGCCGGCGGCTTCGGCACCGGGGTTTATCAACTGTTCAGCTATGGCGGCAGCCTGACTGACAACGGTCTGGTGTATGGCAGCCTGCCGGTGTCGGCAGCCAATCTGACCCTGCAAACCGCGATCGCCAATCAGATCAACCTGCTGGTGCAAGGCACGCCGGGTGAGGTGCAGTTCTGGAACGGTGGCACCACCAATCCGGACGGCAGCATCGGTGGCGGCAGCGGTGTATGGGGGCCGGGCACCAACTGGACCGATCCGAGCGGTACTCAGGCCCTGGCTGCAAATGGTCAGTTCGCCGTGTTCGGCGGTCAGGCGGGTACGGTTACTGTGCAGGGCAACCAGAACTTCACCGGTCTGCAATTCCTCTCTGGCGGCTACAGCCTGGTTCCGGGGGCTGGCGGTACGCTGACCCCGGTCAACGGCGCGGACGGCAGCCTTGCACCGGTGCGCGTCAACGCCGGCGCGAGTGCGGAAATCTCCGCGCCGCTGGTGGGCACAGGTGGTATCGAGAAGCTTGATTCCGGCACGCTGGTATTGAGCGGCGCCAACACCTACAGCGGTGGCACCACGGTCAGCGGCGGTACGCTGGTCGGCAACACCACCAGCCTGCAGGGCAACATCCTTAACAACGCATCGCTGCTGTTCTTGCAGAACTTCAACGGTCAGTTCAACGGATCGTTGCGCGGGCTTGGCGCGATGCTCAAACGCGGCACCGGCACCTTGCTGTTGACCGGTGACAATCCGTTCAGCGGTACGGTTGCGGTCGATCAAGGCGTGCTGCAAGTCGGCAGCCTTGCGGCACGCGCTTCGCTGGGCGGGCAAGTCACCGTGGCTAACGGTGCGGGGTTGAGCGGTAACGGCAGCGTCGGTTCGGTGGTCAACCATGGAGTGGTGGCTTCCGGCGCCGAAGCCGGAACACTGAGCGTGGCCGGTAACCTGACCAATGCTGCCGACGGTGTGCTGGCCCTGACCGTCAGTTCGCCAACCGCGACGCCATTGGCCGTCGGCGGCACCGCAACGCTGGGTGGCGGATTGCAGGTCAACTCGCTGGCACCGTTCACCGGCAACACCACGTATTCGCTGATCACCGCGGGCGGTGGCGTGAATGGCACCTTCAGCGCTGCGGACCTGCCGCAATACGCGTTCCTCAACACGGCACTGGTGTATGACGCCAACGCGGTGAACCTGGTGGTCAGCCGTAACGGCAATTCGTTCGCCGATGTCGCTGCCACCGGCAACCAGTTCAGAACCGCCACCGCGCTGTCGAACAACGGTCCGGCGGGCGCGGCGTTGCAGAACGAGATCGTCAACCTCAGCGTCGCCGGTGCGCGTAATGCCTTCGACAGTCTGTCCGGTGAGATCCACGCCAGCACCGCCAGCGCCATCCTTGAGGATTCGCGTTACGTACGTGACGCGGTCAACGACCGTATGCGCCAACCGTCATGCAGCGCGGCGGATGATCCACTCCGTGCCCTGGCGCCAAGTGGCAACCAACTGAGCAGCAACGGTTGCCACGGCGAGATGGTCGGCTGGGCGCGGGCACTCGGCGCGTGGGGCGAGTCGGATGGCGACAGCAACGCGGCGAAACTCGACCGTAACCTCAGCGGCTTCATGCTCGGCACCGACAAGCAACTCGATGACCAGTGGCGCGTGGGCATGGCCGCCGGTTACACCCGCAGCGACCTTGATGCGCATGATCGTCGCTCGGATGCCACCGTCGAGAGCTACCACCTGGCGGCGTACCTCAACTCGCAGTTCGATGCACTGGCGGTGCGCCTCGGCGCGGCTTACAGCTGGCACGACATCGAAACCAAGCGCAACGTCAGCGTCGGCAGCTACAACGACCGCTTGAAAGCCAACTACGACGCGCGCAGCGCCCAGGTGTTCGGTGAAGTCGGCTACGCCATCGACGCCGGCGGCATTGCCCTGGAGCCATTCGCCGGTCTGGCCTACGTCAACTACGACACCGACAAGGCCAAGGAGAAAGGCGGAGTAGGGCGCCTGGAGGCGGATGCCGATCAAGACATCACCTTCTCGACCCTCGGCGTGCGCGCCGGCAAAGTCATCACCCTGGCCAACGGCGGGCAATTCACCCCGCGCGCGGCGCTCGGCTGGCGACATGCCTTCGGCGACACCAAACCTGATGCCGACCTGACCTTCATCGACGGCGGCGCTTCGTTCAGCACCCAGGGCGTGCCGATCGCCAAGGACAGCGCGATTGTTGAGGCTGGCGTGGACTTCCAGATCAGCCCGACTGGCAAACTCGGTGTCGGCTACTCGGGCCAACTGTCGAACGACAGCAACGACCATGCGATGACCATCAGCTTCAGCCTGGGCTTCTGATTTAGGGTCGAAGCACTCTTAGCCGCCCGTAAGGGCGGTTTTTTTTAAGATCAAAAGACCGGACTATCTTTTGATCTTTGCTTTTCATATAGGAGGTTCAAGCTATGGGGACGTGGATATTTAGAGCAGATTCATAGTGCGAACCAGGTCATCGCCTTGAAAATACAGGGTGGGGCGCTTTGTATCCTATCCATACAGAACACGGATTTTATAATGTGTTTTACAGTTTTATCTAAAGTCTTTATTGGTCTTTCGTTAGAGATGACAATGACTATGTTTTTTTATGATGTCGATCGGTGTTTTTACTTCAAATACTTCTAAAACACTGTCATTTCTGACAGGTGACGTTTTTTATGTGAGGTTTATTCTCTACCTGCGTGCGGTCTGGATCTTATAACTGGTAGAGAGGTGTTTATGAAAACTTGGGCGAACTTGTTTGCTGCAGAGGCAGCTCATGGTCTATGGATCAATCAAGTAATACGGGTGATGGTTTCGGAGAGTAAGCCCGAGCCAGATTGGCGGGCAGATCGAAAAATGCAGATAGCTGCTGAGAATAAATTTGATCCATTTGAGACAAGAGACCTGGATAAAAAATATTATGTTGAGGGTCGTTTTGATGGTTGGTGTGAATGTCGAGCTGATATAACGACTTCCTGGTATTACATTGATGGGTTGTTTGTAAGTGGTGCTGTTCTACAACGCTTTCGTGCTCAAGGACCATCAGCTTTACCGCGGCAACCGAGAATTCAACCATTCAAAGTGTTTAACTTTCTCGGTATGGATAACTATCGAATGTGCACGGTTAATGTGGATATTGATAATTACACTCCGGATGATTTGGCAAGACTGGTGATTTCGTACTTTAAAGGGAAGATTGATCTTGGAGTGAGGTCGGAAGCCGGTGACTCAGACGGGGCAAGACGTTATTATCAGGCAATAAGAAAGATGGTGTACTCTAACTTTTCTTCTTTAGGTCTAATACATCGAAAGCTGATTGATATGGGAGGGGAGGGTCGGCATTATAGGAATTTGTTGTACGCAGTGGTTGCAACGGGCACAGTTGCGAAGGTGGATGAAAATCAAAAAATCGAACTTTCGGGTGCGAATAAATTTATTTCCGAGTATGGTCTTGATTCAAATTATCCTATTGTTTGTAGTTGGGTTCTTGATTCTGCGCCAAAATGGAATCTGGACTTTGGCGATATCGGCCGGGACTTTCTTTTTGACTTTGTCACCGACGTTGTGGCTGCGGCAGTCTAGGAACTTGCTGGAGAGAAGGGCATCATTACCTTTCTTCCCTGGCAGACAAACTGGGCGTCGGCTACTCCGGCCAACTGTCGAACGACAGCAACGACCATGCGATGACCATCAGCTTCAGCCTGGGCTTCTGATTTAGGGTCGAAGCACTCTTAGCCGCCCGTAAGGGCGGTTTTTTTTTCAAGATCAAAAGATCGCAGCCTTCGGCAGCTCCTACAGGGAAACGCAAATCCCCTCTGTAGGAGCTGCCGAAGGCTGCAATCTTTTGATTTGTTGGCTTTCGATCCGGCCGTCCGCGCTCTGCTAGAATCGGCCCCATCAACAGCCTGAGACTCCCCCATGAGCGAGCCGATTCGTCTGACCCAATACAGCCACGGCGCCGGTTGCGGCTGCAAGATTTCCCCGCAGGTGCTGGAAGTG
>Ga0247818_10000897_pt1 | contig 18777 bp, 15 predicted proteins | sample 13C_Glucose_Day1_FD_192424 | JGI IMG/M metagenome (GOLD analysis project Ga0247818, IMG submission 192424) | Soil microbial communities from agricultural site in Penn Yan, New York, United States - 13C_Glucose_Day1 | ecosystem: Environmental > Terrestrial > Soil > Agricultural land | place... | reverse complement strand
TCTGCTCAGCTATTTCGCTTTTCAGCTCTTCAATTTAACAATGAAGCCTCTGGCCATTTAAACCACAAACCCTGCGACCAGTACATGCCATTTCTGACGGCTGGGTGGGGACCAATCAACGGCTTTAAGGCCTTGCTGACAGGGCTTTCAGGGATGCGACTGCGCCTGTGGCAGACATCGATCCAACGTTATGTAGTGCGCGCAGCGGCATACTACATGATGAGTTGCGGTTGTGAAAATTAGACTAATTACGTCGTTCTGCGACCCCATGACGCATTGCAGTCACGTCGGGGATCGGGATGTTCTCAAAAAACCATTAGATTGTTCCAGTTAAATATAAAAAGTTGTACACATTTGTGACTGTAGGAGCAGGCTTGCCTGCGAAGGCGTCAGCCGATTCAACACAGGATTACCCCTTGCCTATACTTCTCTTTCAATAACAAAAGAGGGCTGCGCCATGGACCACCTCGTACTCACTGTTTTTGCACCGGACAAGCCTGGGCAGGTCGAGCGCATTGCCCAATGCATCGCCGAGCAGGGGGGCAACTGGCTGGAAAGCCGCATGTCACGCATGGCCGGGCAATTCGCCGGGATCCTTCGGGTCGGGGTGCCGGCGGAATCCTACGATTCACTGGTTGATGCCTTGCAAGGATTGTCGGCCCAGGGCATTCGCGTACTGATCGCCGAAAGCGGCATCGAACAATCGTGTACCTGGAAACCGATCGCCATGGAACTGGTGGGCAATGACCGGCCGGGGATCGTGCGCGACATCACGCGCTTGCTCAGTGAGCAGGGGGTAAACCTGGAACGACTGGTGACGGAGGTGCGTCCGGCGCCCATGAGCAGCGAGCCGTTATTCCATGCCGAAGCGATACTGGCGGTGCCGTTGACGTTGTCTCTGGACGTGCTGCAATCGCGCCTGGAAACCCTGGCGGACGATCTGATGGTGGAGTTGGTCCTGCGCAGTGAACCTTGAAAAGGTTATCCAGTTTAAACGTGCACCTGCCTGTGGATAACCTGTAGAGACAGCCCGCCAGGCCACGCCGGCCGGGGCTTCTAAAAGATTGATCAAAAAACCAGCAGTTTCAGTCACTTGCGCACAAACGGCGGGGATCACGCTGTGGATAACCTTGGGAAGGATCGGCGCAGGCCACGGAGAACGTGGCCTGCAGAGGTTTGTGCGTTTTTTGATCAGCGGCGGCGACGCAAGCTGAGCCAGGCATCGATGCTGTAAACCGCAAGGCCGGCCCAGATGAAGATGAACGCGACCAGCGTGCTGGACGACAGGTGCTCGCCAAACAGCAACACGGCTTGCAGCAACACCAGGGTGGGCGCCAGGTATTGGAGGAATCCCAGCGTCGTGTAGGGCAGATGGCGCGCGGCGGCGTTGAAACAGACCAGCGGCACCAGCGTCACCGGGCCGGCAGCCACCAGCCACCAGGCCTCGGAGGTGGTCCAGAATTCAGCCTGGGCGCTGCTGGCGGTTGGATTGAGCAGCAACCAGGCCAGCGCGATCGGCACCAGCATCCAGGTTTCGACCACCAGGCCCGGGAGTGCCTTGACCGGCGCCTGCTTGCGAATCAGCCCGTAGAAACCGAAGGTCAATGCCAATACCAGCGACACCCAGGGCAGGCTGCCGACTTGCCATACCTGTTGCGCTACGCCAACCGCCGCCAGCCCCACCGCGATCCATTGCATGCGGCGCAGCCGTTCGCCGAGGATCAACATGCCCAACAGCACGTTGACCAAGGGATTGATGTAGTAACCGAGGCTGGCCTCCAGCATGCGCCCGTTGTTCACCGACCACACATAGGTCAGCCAGTTGGCGGCGATCAGCGTGCCGCTCAGGGCCAGGATCGCCAGTCGACGCGGGTTCTCCCGCAGTTCGCGCCACCAGCCCGGATGTTTCCAGACCATCAGCAGCAAGGCGCCGAACAACGCCGACCACAGCACACGATGAATGATGATCTCCACCGCGGGCACGCTGGCGATGGCTTTGAAATAGAGTGGGAAAAGTCCCCAGATGATGTAGGCACTCAGGCCCAGAATGTACCCGCGACGCGGGTTGGCGGCTTGCATGCAGAATCCTTGCTTAGGCAGCTAACAAAGAGGGATTGTAAGGAAATTTGTCTACGAATGTCCTGCCTGAATAGGTTGGCCAATTGTGAACACATGACCTGTGGGAGCGAGCCTGCTCGCGAAGGCGATTTCAAATTCAGCACATCAGTGTCTGATAAACCGCTATCGCGAGCAGGCTCGCTCCCACAGGGTTCCAGGCGGTATCAGAAGAGTTTCAGCGGCTCTTCATTCAACGCCGCCAACTGCTCGCGTAATGCCAGCACCTGATCCCCCCAATAGCGTTCAGTCCCGAACCACGGGAAGCTGCGCGGGAATGCCGGATCGTCCCAGCGCCGGGCGAGCCAGGCGCTGTAGTGCATCAGGCGCAGGGCACGAAGGGGTTCGATCAGTGCCAGTTCACGGGGATTGAAGTCGTGGAACTCGTTGTAGCCGTCCATCAATTCCGACAACTGACCCAGGCAGTCCTGGCGATCGCCGGCCAGCATCATCCAGATGTCCTGCACTGCCGGGCCCATGCGGCAGTCATCGAGATCGACGATGTGGAACATTTCGTCGCGGCACATCATGTTGCCGGGGTGGCAGTCGCCGTGCATGCGGATGTTCTGGTGCGGCGTATTGCTGTAGGCATCTTCCACACGCTTGAGCAGGTCGCGGGCCACCGACTCGTAGGCCGGCAGCAGGCTGCGGGGGATGAAGTTGCCTTCGAGCAAGGTCGTCAGCGAGTCATGGCCGAAGTTTTTCACCGCCAGCGCCTCACGGTGCTCGAACGGCTTGGTCGAGCCCACCGCGTGCAGGCGACCGAGCAGTTGCCCCAGGCGATACAGCTGATCGAGATTGCCCGGTTCCGGCGCGCGACCGCCGCGGCGGGGGAACAGGGTGAAACGGAAGCCATTGTGTTCGTGCAGGGTTTCACCGTTATGGATCATCGGCGCGACGACTGGCACGTCGACCTCGGCGAGCTCGAAGGTGAACTGGTGTTCTTCCAGAATCGCTTCGTTGGTCCAGCGCTGCGGGCGGTAGAACTTGGCGATCAGCGGTTCGGCGTCTTCGATGCCGACCTGGTAGACACGGTTTTCGTAGCTGTTGAGCGCCAGGATGCGGGCATCGCTGAGAAAACCGATGCTTTCGACGGCATCGAGAACGAGGTCTGGGGTGAGCGTTTCAAACGGGTGGGCCATGCTGACTCCTGCGCGCAGCAGGCTGCTGCGTCCGGCCAGGCATGGTAGCGCAGACAGACATGGATAGGTTGTGACTGTGCTGACGCCTTCGCTGGCAAGCCAGCTCCTACAGGTCATGCGCCATTTTTGAAATCGCGCATGACTTTGTAGGAGCCGGCTTGCCAGCGAAGGGGCCCTGTCAGGCGCCGACTATCCCGCCATCCTCCCGGGTAATCGCCATCACCGATGACCGCGGCTTGCCATTGGGCAAATGCTCGGGGAAAGTCGAGCCACCGTTCTCCCCCGGATGCTGGATCCCGACAAACAAGGTCTTCTGGTCCGGCGAGAAACTGATGCCCGTCACCTCGCAGCCAATCGGCCCGACCATGAACCGGCGAATCTCCCCGGTCGCCGGGTCAGCGCAGAGCATCTGGTTGTTGCCCATGCCGGCGAAATCTCCGGCGTTGCTTGAATCGCCGTCGGTTTGTATCCACAGCCGCCCGGCCTTATCGAATGCCAATCCGTCCGGGCTGTTGAACATGTTCTGTGGGGTGATGTTCGACGAGCCGCCCTTCGGCGTGCCGGCATGCACTTGCGGGTTGCCAGCGACCACGAACAGATCCCACGCGAAGGTTTTCGAGGCGTGGTCGTCGCGGTCAGTGCGCCAGCGCAGGATCTGCCCGTAGACATTCTTCTCGCGCGGGTTTGGCCCGCCCACCGGTTGTCCGTCTTCGCCGCGTTTGGCGTTGTTGGTCAGGGTGCAGTAAACCTGTCCGTCCGTGGGACTGACGACGATCCATTCCGGGCGGTCCATGCGCGTGGCCTTCACCACGCTGGCCGCCAGACGCGCGTGAATCAGCACTTGGCCCTGGTCGGCAAAACCGCTGCTGGCGTCGATGCCGTTTTTACCGTGGGTCAGTTCGATCCATTCCCCTTGGCCCTTCGGGTGATCGGCATTGCCATCGCCGCCGTCGAAACGCGCCACGTACAGGGTGCCGTGGTCCAGCAGGTCGCGGTTGGCCTTGGGATTCTTGTGATTGATCTTGTCGCGGCTGACGAACTTGTAGATGAACTCGCCGCGCTCATCGTCGCCCATGTACACCACGGCGCGGCCGTCTTGGGTTTCAGTCAGGGCGGCGTTTTCATGTTTGAAGCGGCCCAGCGCGGTGCGCTTGACCGGGGTCGACTTCGGATCGAACGGGTCGATCTCGACCACCCAGCCGTGACGATTGAGTTCGTTGGGATTGTTCGCCAGGTCGAAGCGCGGGTCGTGTTGATGCCAGTTGATGTCTTTGCTGGTTGCCACCACGCCGTAGCGTTTTTGCGCGGCGTCGAACTTCTGCTCGGCATTGGTGCTGCCAAAGCAATCGGTGAAGTTCTCTTCACAGGTCAGGTAGGTGCCCCACGGCGTCTTGCCGTTGGCACAGTTCTGGAAGGTGCCGAAGACTTTTTTGCCGTGCGCATCGGCACGGGTCTTCAGCAGTTCGTGACCGGCAGCCGGGCCGCTCAGGTTGATCGGCGAATTGCCGTGGATGCGTCGGTTGTAGGGCGAGCCCTGGACGAACTGCCAGTGACCATCCTTGCGCTGCACCTCGATCACCGACACACCTTCGCAGGCCAGGGCCTTGTGCACTTCCTGCGCCGATTGCGGCATGCCCGCATGGGGGTAGAGGTAGCGGTAGTTGGTGTATTCGTTGTTGATCGCCATCAGCGCCCGGTTGTTGTCATCGGGGAAGGCGAACAGGCTCATGCCGTCGTTGTTGTCACCGAACTGGACTTCCTGATGCTCGGCGGAGCCGTTGCCACTCGCGTCGAAGGCCGGGCCGTTTTTCTCCAGGGGCTGACCCCAACTGATCAGTACCGAAGACTTGTAGCCGGGTGGCAGGGTGATCGCGTCGCTGGTCGCGGCGGGAATGCTTTCGAAACCCAGCAACCGGCTGGTGCCGGCGCTGACACTGGCGGCCAGTACGCTGCGACTGAGCAGGTTGCCACCGAGAAACATGGCGGCACCGCACAGGGCGCCGGCGCTGATGAATCCACGGCGGCTGAGGCCGACCATTTGTTCGAGGTCGGTGGGTTGGTTGTCTTCTAATAGGCTCACATCAGGCTCCCTGCGAATTTTGCAGTCACCTTAATGGCGGGTGATGAAGCTTTTGTTGCAGCTGTCCTTAAAGTGGGGTGCCGAGCAATACGTTGGAGGGCGAGAACTGCGCGCGTACCGGCTTTCCGCTGGTCAGTTCGCGCGATTGCAAATGCCAGGGCTCGGCCAGGGCGCAGAGCGTCTGGCCGTTAGGCAGGCCGATGCGCACTTCGCAGGGGCCGTCTTCGGCATTGAGGATTTCCTCGATGATGCCTTCGAGGCAATTGTGTCCTGGTATTGCTTCGTCGCCGCTGCCCAGCACATCGAGCCACCCGGCCTTGATCAGCGCGACCACTTCGGTGCCGGGTTGCAGGTCCAGGCGTACGGTGCTGTCGTGGGTGATCTGCGCAGCGATGCTCAAGCCTTCGGCCAACTCAAGGCGGACCCGGTCGTTATGGCCTTGGGTTTCAATAGCCACGACCTTGCCGTGCAGCTGATTGCGTGCGCTGGTCCTGAGCATCAGGCGACCGAGCAGGTCAAGGTCGCTGGCATCTTCAGCAGCTTCCAGAACCTGGGCCTGCAACGCCTGCAGCTTTTGATAAAGGCGCAGCACACGCTCGCCTTCGGCGGACAGTTTGGCGCCGCCACCCCCTTTGCCGCCCACACTGCGCTCCACCAGCGGTTTCTGCGCAAGGTTGTTGAGCTCATCGATGGCATCCCAGGCAGCCTTGTAGCTCAGGCCTGCGCTTTTCGCTGCGCGGGTGATCGACCCTTGCTCGGCGATATGTTGCAGCAGGGCAATGCGTTGCGGACGGCGGACAATGTGCTGGGACAACAACGTAGGCAAGGACATGGCAAGACGCTATGGGCTATGACGATGGTGAGGACGTTGGCCGCTCGGGCCCCGCGAGTCAAGTCACGGCGACTCACCAGGTTTGGGTGTTCGCGCCAGGCAATAGACATCGACCCGTGTAGCGCCGGCGTCCATCAGCAGGTGAGCCAGTGCTTGTGTCGTGGCGCCCGTGGTCAGCACGTCATCCACCAGCGCCAGATGGCGACCCTTCACCGATGCGCCGGGCGCCAGGGCGAAGGCGTGGTGCAGGTTCTTTTTGCGGGCCTCGGCGTTCAGGTCTTGTTGCGCGTTGGTGTCCTGGGGCCTTAATAACAGCCGTTCATCGGTAGGAACGCCAAGGCGCTCGCTGAGCCAGCGTGCCAGCATGGCTGCCTGGTTGAACCCTCTTTGGCGCAGGCGTCGGGTAGCCATCGGCACGGGTACCAGCGCGTCGGGCCGTGGGAGGTCGTCATCGAAGTGATGTTGCAGGGATTGAGTCAGAAGTTCGCCGAGCAGGTGGCCAAACGGCCAATTCGAGCTGTGCTTGAACCGGGTAATCAGGCTGTCGATCGGGAAGCTGTAAGTCCAGGGCGCGACCACCCGTTCGAAGGCCGGCGGCTGCTTGAGGCATTGCCCGCACGTCAGGCCGGCAGCGGGCAAGGGCAGGGCGCAGGTCTGGCAGTGATCGCCGAGCCAGGGCAACTCGGTTTCGCAGGCCATGCAAATGGGCGTGGTGCCATCGGCGGGTTCGTCACACAGCAAACAGCGCTGTTTGTTTTTTAACCAGATGTAAACCTGCTTATCGTATCGTGGTTGACAGCGCATGGCTCTTCCTTAAATATGCCGAAACATCTGTGATGCGCCTGTGGAAAATTCCATTTTCCTGGTCGCCTGCCAAAGCATAAAACAAAGGAAACGCCCATGAGCGCCAGCACCTCTGCAACCCTGCGTCATGACTGGTCTTTGGCCGAAGTCAAAGCACTCTTCGTTCAGCCATTCAATGACCTGTTGTTCCAGGCGCAGACGGTGCACCGTGCGCATTTCGACGCCAACCGGGTCCAGGTTTCGACCCTGCTGTCGATCAAAACCGGTGCCTGCCCGGAAGATTGCAAATATTGTCCGCAGTCCGGTCACTACAACACCGGCCTGGAAAAAGAAAAGCTGATGGAAGTGCAGAAAGTCCTCGAGGAGGCTGCGCGCGCCAAGGCCATTGGTACCACCCGGTTTTGCATGGGCGCGGCGTGGAAGCACCCGTCGGCCAAAGACATGCCGTATGTGCTGGAGATGGTCAAAGGCGTAAAGGCCCTGGGCCTGGAAACCTGCATGACACTCGGCCGTCTCGATCAGGACCAGACCGCAGCCCTGGCCGAAGCCGGCCTGGACTACTACAACCACAACCTCGATACCTCGCCAGAGTTCTATGGCAGCATCATCACCACCCGCACCTACAGCGAACGCCTGCAAACCCTGGCCTACGTGCGTGATTCGGGGATGAAGATCTGCTCCGGCGGCATCCTCGGCATGGGCGAGTCCCTCGATGACCGCGCCAATTTGCTCATCCAGTTGGCGAACATGCCAGAGCACCCGGAATCCGTGCCCATCAACCTGCTGGTGAAAGTCGCCGGTACGCCACTGGAAAATGCCGACGACATCGACCCGTTCGATTTCATCCGCATGCTCGCGGTTGCGCGCATCCTGATGCCCAAGTCCCACGTGCGCCTGTCCGCCGGCCGCGAGGCGATGAACGATCAGACCCAGGCCCTGGCGTTCTTCGCCGGTGCCAACTCGATTTTCTACGGCGACAAACTGCTGACCACCGCTAACCCGCAGGCCAACAAGGACATGCAACTGTTCGGGCGCCTGGGGATCCTGCCGGAAGCCCGCGAAGAACACTCCGACGAAGTGCATCAGGCCGCCATCGAACAGGCGCTGGTGGAGCACAAGAGCAGCGAGCAGTTCTATAACGCGGCTGTTTGATCCTTCTGAAGGAATGCTAAACCCTGTGGGAGCGAGCCTGCTCGCGAAAGCTATGTAACAGTCGACATTGATGTTGAATGTGAAGGCCTCTTCGCGAGCAGGCTCGCTCCCACAGTGGAGATGTGTCATTTGATAGTCGAGGCCTGCATGTCTTTCGATCTCGCCGCACGCCTGGCTGCCCGTCGTGCTGAAAATCTCTATCGCCAACGTCCATTGCTCGAAAGCCCGCAAGGCCCGCAAGTGGTGGTGGACGGCCAGCCATTGCTGGCGTTCTGTAACAACGACTACCTGGGCCTGGCCAATCACCCGCAAGTGATCGAAGCCTGGCGCGCGGGAGCCGCCAAGTGGGGCGTGGGTGGCGGGGCCTCGCATCTGGTGATCGGCCATAGCGGCCCGCATCACGCCCTGGAAGAAGCCCTGGCCGACTTCACCGGTCGCCCGCGTGCCCTGCTGTTCACCACCGGCTACATGGCCAATCTCGGTGCGGTCACGGCGTTGGTGGGGCAGGGCGATACGGTGCTCGAAGACCGACTCAATCATGCCTCGTTACTGGACGCCGGGCTGTTGTCTGGCGCACGTTTCAGCCGGTATTTGCACAACGACGCGACGAGCCTGGCCAAGCGCCTGGAGAAAGCCACCGGTAATACGCTGGTGGTCACCGATGGCGTGTTCAGCATGGACGGCGACATCGCCGACCTGCCGGCGCTGGCTCGGGAAACCAGGGCCAAGGGTGCGTGGCTGATGGTCGATGACGCGCACGGTTTCGGTCCCCTGGGTGCCCAGGGAGGCGGCAGCGTCGAACATTTCGGCCTGAGCCAGGAAGATGTGCCGGTGCTGGTCGGCACGCTCGGCAAGGCGTTCGGAACCGCGGGTGCCTTTGTGGCCGGCAGCGAAGAGTTGATCGAGAGCCTGATCCAGTTCGCCCGCCCCTACATCTACACCACCAGCCAACCCCCGGCCCTGGCCTGCGCGACCCTGAAAAGCCTGGAACTGCTGCGCCGCGAGCATTGGCGCCGCGAGCATTTGCAGGCATTGATCCGTCAGTTCCGCCACGGCGCCGAGCAGATCGGCCTGGAGCTGATGAACAGCTTCACGCCGATCCAGCCGATCATGATCGGTGACGCCGGACGCGCAGTGCGCTTGTCGCAGATGCTGCGCGAGCGCGGTTTGATGGTGAGCGCCATACGCCCGCCAACCGTGCCAGCCGGCAGCGCCCGACTGCGCGTGACCCTGACCGCCGCCCATACCGAAGCGCAGGTACAGCTATTGTTGGAGGGACTGGCCGATTGTTATCAACGACTGGGACCGGAGCCTGGCCATGCGTGATCGACTGATTCTGCTACCCGGCTGGGGTCTGGGGATTTCGCCGCTGGAGCCGCTAGCCGCCGCCTTGCAAGGCCTGGACGAACACCTGCGGGTGGACATCGAGCCGCTGCCTGAGCTGGACTCGAGCAATCTCGAGCTTTGGCTTGATGAACTTGACGCCAGCCTGCCACAGGACGCCTGGCTGGGCGGCTGGTCGCTGGGTGGCATGCTCGCGTCCGAATTGGCGGCGCGCCGTGGCGACCGTTGCTGCGGCCTGCTGACCCTGGCGAGCAACCCTTCTTTTGTCAGCCATGAACAATGGCCGTGGGCGATGCCCAACCAAACGTTCGATGCCTTTCTGGCGGATTGCGCTGCCGATCCGCGCATGACTTTGAAGCGCTTTTCACTGCTCTGTGCCCAAGGTGCCGAAGACCCGCGCGGCTTGTCGAGGCTGTTGTTCGGGGGCGCGCCGCACTCGTCAGAGGCGGTGCTCATGGGTGGCCTGAAGCTGCTCGCACAATTGGACACGCGCCAGGCCCTGCAGGCGTTCCGCGGTCCGCAACTGCACCTGTATGCCGGCCTCGACGGGCTGGTGCCGGCTGAAGCCGCCGAGGCGTTACTGGCGTTGCTGCCGGATGTCGAAATCGGTCTGATTGAACAGGCCGGTCACGCGTTTCTCCTGGAAAATCCCCACGGTGTGGCGGGGGCGATCCAGGCCTTTTTGCATGAGTGCGGCGATGACTGATTTATCTCTTCCCCAACTGCCCGGCGGTTTGCCTGACAAGCGCCAGGTAGCCGCCTCTTTTTCCCGTGCGGCGGCAAGCTACGACAGCGTGGCCGAATTGCAGCGTGATGTCGGCAGCCAATTGCTCCGCCGTTTGCCCGATGATTTCGTGCCAGGGCGATGGCTGGACCTGGGGTGCGGCACCGGGCATTTCAGCCGCGCGCTGGGCGAGCGTTTTCCCGCAGGGCACGGCGTGGCGCTGGACATCGCCGAAGGCATGCTCAACCACGCCAGGCCTTTGGGCGGCGCCACACACTTCATCGCCGGCGACGCCGAGCGAATGCCGTTGCGTGATGGGACGTGCGATCTGATTTTCTCCAGCCTCGCGGTGCAGTGGTGTGCGGACTTCGCTTCGGTACTCAGCGAGGCGCATCGGGTACTCAAACCCGGGGGCGTTTTCGCATTTGCTAGTCTATGCGTAGGCACGTTGTTCGAACTGCGTGACAGCTGGCGTCAGGTGGATGGCATGGTGCACGTCAACCGCTTCCGCGAGTTCGCCGTTTATCAACAGCTTTGCGCAGCCAGCGGCCTGCGGGCGATCAGCCTGGAAAACCGTGCGCATGTGCTGCATTACCCGGATGTGCGCAGCCTGACCCATGAACTCAAGGCGTTGGGGGCACACAACCTGAACCCCGGACGACCGGGTGGGTTGACCGGTCGGGCGCGGATTCTCGGCCTGGTCGAGGCTTATGAGCAGTTTCGTCAGGCCCAAGGCCTGCCGGCGACTTATCAAGTGGTGTACGCCGTTTTGGAGAAACCCTTATGAGCTCCGCGTATTTCATCACCGGTACCGATACCGATGTCGGAAAAACCACGATTGCCGCCGGCTTGCTGCATGCCGCCCGATCGGCCGGGTTAAGCACGGCAGCGGGCAAGCCGGTAGCCTCTGGCTGTTCGGTGACGCCCAAGGGCCTGCGCAATGCTGACGCGCTGGCGCTTTTGGCGGAGTGCTCGCTGCCCTTGACCTACACCCAGGTCAATCCGCTGGCGCTCGAGCCGGCAATTGCGCCGCACCTGGCCGCGCGCGAGGCCGGCATTGCGTTGACCGTGCAATCGCTACTGACGCCAATGCGAGAGATACTCGACATGCAGGCTGATTTCACCCTGATCGAGGGTGCTGGAGGCTGGCGCGTGCCATTGGCAGACCAGGACAACCTGTCGGACCTGGCCAAGGCGCTGGGCCTGCCGGTCATCCTCGTGGTCGGTGTGCGCCTGGGCTGCATCAACCACGCGTTGCTGACGGCCGAGGCGATTGCCCGGGACGGTTTGCAGTTGGCGGGATGGGTGGCGAATATCATCGACCCGAAGACCGCACGCCTGGAAGAAAACCTCGCCACCCTCGCCGAGCGGCTCCCGGCGCCATGCCTGGGGCGAGTGCCGAAGCTCAAGATGGTCACGGCTGAAGCGGTAGCAGAGCACCTGGAACTGGATCTCCTGGACTAGGTATCTGGCTATGACGCGGCACTGTGCCATTAGTGTTTTTGACGGGCCATTCCCCGGTAAGTCTGCTTCAATGAGTGTTGATGACTCTTTGCAAGGACGAGCGCTTCCATGGAAATCTCGGGAAATACCGCTTTTTATGCCGGTTTGAGCACTGTTCAGACGGCGCAGAACCGTGTCGATCAAGCCGCCGGCCAAATTGCCAACACCACGATCGAGCGTTCGGTGACCAGCCAGTCTTCCGAAGCCCAGGCCGATCGCCTGCGTTCGGTCGACCGCAGCCAGCAGTCGGACCTCGTGAGCCACAATCTCGCAATGGCTGAAGGCAGGTTTGGGGTGGAGTTGGGCACTAAAGTCGCCAAGGCTTCTGATGAAATGCTCGGCACCCTGATCGACACCTACGCCTGAACTCACGCTGAAAGCGCACCGTCTGACGGGTACGCTTTCAGCGTGAGTCCTGCTATCCAATACTTTCTCGCGCTGCGCGTTGCTCAGGCCAACGGCGTCAGGCCCGCGTGCGCGCTGATTGGTCATGGAATGACGAATGGCAAAAGATCGGTGCTTGACAAGATTTAGGCGTAAACGTATGTTTCAAACAACTGTTTGATCGTTTCGACAACGGTCGCTCATTCCCGGTTACATCAGCAGAGGTTTATCGCTATGCCTGACTACAAGGCCCCCTTGCGTGATATTCGCTTCGTTCGTGACGAACTGCTCGGCTACGAAGCGCACTATCAGAGCCTTCCGGCTTGTGCAGACGCAACTCCAGACATGGTTAGCGCCATTCTTGAAGAAGGCGCCAAGTTTTGTGAGCAGGTGCTGGCTCCTCTGAACCGTGTGGGCGATACCGAAGGCTGCACCTGGAGCGAGTCCGGTGTTAAGACCCCGACTGGCTTCAAAGAAGCGTACAAGCAATTCGTCGAAGGCGGCTGGCCGAGCCTGGCCCACGACGTAGAGCACGGCGGCCAGGGCCTGCCTGAGTCCCTGGGGCTGGCGGTCAGCGAAATGGTTGGCGAAGCCAACTGGTCGTGGGGTATGTACCCGGGCCTGTCCCACGGCGCGATGAACACCATTTCCGAGCACGGTACGCCTGAGCAACAAGAGGCTTACCTGACCAAGCTGGTATCCGGCGAATGGACCGGCACCATGTGCCTGACCGAACCGCACTGCGGTACCGACCTCGGCATGCTGCGCACCAAGGCCGAGCCTCAGGCCGACGGTTCCTACAAAGTCTCCGGCACCAAGATCTTCATCTCGGCCGGTGAACACGACATGGCCGACAACATCGTCCACATCGTGCTGGCGCGCCTGCCGGATGCGCCGGCTGGCACCAAAGGCATTTCGCTGTTCATCGTGCCGAAGTTCCTGCCGAACGCCGACGGTTCGATCGGTGCGCGTAACGCGGTGTCCTGTGGTTCCCTGGAACACAAGATGGGCATCCACGGCAACGCCACTTGCGTGATGAACTTCGACGCGGCTACCGGTTACCTGATCGGCCCGGCGAATAAAGGCCTGAACTGCATGTTCACCTTCATGAACACCGCTCGCCTGGGTACCGCGCTGCAAGGTCTGGCCCACGCCGAAATCGGCTTCCAGGGTGGCCTGAAATACGCTCGCGATCGCCTGCAAATGCGCTCGCTGACCGGCCCGAAAGCACCGGACAAAGCCGCTGACCCGATCATCGTGCACCCGGATGTACGTCGCATGCTGTTGACCATGAAGGCGTTCGCCGAAGGCAACCGCGCGATGGTCTACTTCACCGCCAAGCAAGTCGACATCGTCAAGTACGGCGTGGACGAAGAAGAGAAGAAGAAGGCCGATGCCCTGCTGGCGTTCATGACGCCAATCGCCAAGGCCTTCATGACCGAAGTCGGTTTCGAGTCCGCCAACCATGGCGTGCAGATCTACGGCGGCCACGGCTTCATCGCCGAGTGGGGCATGGAGCAGAACGTTCGCGACAGCCGTATTTCGATGCTGTACGAAGGCACCACCGGTATCCAGGCACTCGACCTGCTGGGCCGTAAAGTGCTGATGACTCAAGGCGAGGCCCTCAAGGGGTTCACCAAGATCGTCCACAAGTTCTGCCAGACCAACGAAGGCAACGAAGCCGTCAAGGAATTCGTCGCACCGCTGGCTGCGCTGAACAAGGAATGGGGCGAGCTGACCATGAAGGTCGGCATGGCTGCCATGAAGGATCGCGAAGAAGTTGGCGCGGCCTCCGTGGATTACCTGATGTACTCCGGTTACGCCTGCCTGGCCTACTTCTGGGCTGACATGGCGCGCCTGGCTGCCGAGAAACTGGCTGCCGGCACTTCCGAAGAGGCGTTCTACACCGCCAAGCTGCAGACTGCACGCTTCTACTTCCAGCGCATCCTGCCGCGTACCCGTACTCACGTTGCAACCATGCTGTCGGGCGCCAACAACCTGATGGACATGAAAGAAGAAGATTTCGCGCTGGGCTACTAAGTCCCTACGCGTTTCTCCAAAGCCGCTGTTCCTTCGGGAATGGCGGCTTTTTTGTGCCGCCGACGACGCTGTTCTGAAAATACCTCGGTAATTGGCTAAGAAAGTCCGGGTTTCTGCCGTTACAGTTATGGGCACATTGCCATCACTGATATGACGGGTCGGAGCCTTACCCTTGCCGCGTTCTTCCCCTGCACGTGTGAGTCACTTTTTGCCATCACTGCTGCTGTTGCTGGCGGGGCTCGCGGCTGCCTACGTCAGGGAGCTGAACGTTTTCTTCACGTCGCTGTTCCAGGTGCTTCCTACCTTGGTGCTGTTGCTCGGCGGTGCCTATTGCGCGGTTTACCGACGCCAGCGTGAGCTGTTTCTGATGGTCACGGTGTACATCGCCTACTTCCTGCTCGACACCCAGACCGATTACTACCGCGACCACGGCAAGGTGCGCGAAGACGCTGCAGTGGTTTTTCATCTATGTTGCCTGTTGTTGCCGTTGCTGTTCGGCGTGTTCGCCGCGTGGCAGGAACGTACGCATCTGTTCCAGGACATGGTTGCCCGTTTTGCTGTGCTGCTGGCCGTTGGCAGCGTGGCATTGGCCCTTGAACAAAGTTACCCACAGGTGTTGCTGGTGTGGCTGGCGGAGATTCGCTGGCCTGCCTTGCACGGCGCCTGGATGAGCCTGATCCAATTGTCCTATCCGGTGTTCATCGCCGCATTCCTGCTGCTGGCCTACCAGTATTGGCGCCACCCAAGGCCCCTGCATGCTGCGCAGCTGGTGGGGTTGCTCGGCCTGTTCTGGATGTTGCCGAAAACCTTCATCCTGCCCTTCACCCTGAACATCATGTGCAGCCAGGTGATGCTGATGATCGCCGCCGCCGTTGCCCATGAGGCCTATCAGATGGCTTTCCGTGACGAACTCACCGGACTGCCGGGACGCCGTGCATTGAATGAGCGGATGCAGCGCCTGGGACGCAACTATGTGTTGGCCATGAGTGACGTCGATCACTTCAAGAAATTCAACGACACCCACGGGCACGACGTGGGGGACCAGGTGCTGCGACTGGTCGCCAGCAAGCTGTCGAAAATCGGCGGCGGCGGTAAGGCGTATCGCTATGGCGGTGAGGAATTCGCCCTGGTGTTTGCAGGCAAGACCTTGGACGAGTGCCTGCCGCACCTGGAGGTCATTCGCGAGGCGATCGCCACCTACAACATTCATCTGCGCAATCAGGACAGTCGTCCCCAGGATGACAATCAGGGCCGCCAGCGTCGCGCAGGCGCCAGTGCCTCGAGTGTATCGGTGACGGTCAGCATCGGCGTTGCCGAACGGGTGGAGCAACGCGCGCCCGAGCAAGTGCTCAAGTCCGCGGACCAGGCGCTCTACAGCGCCAAGGGCGCCGGGCGCAACTGCGTCATGGCGTTCGGACAGAACCGCCGTGGCGCCGTGCGCATGGACGCCGCTACGGTTGAGTGATGACGGCGCATTCAGCGTCTGGACTGTAATTGTGAAGGGGTGGGATGCGGCAGTAGGTTTGAGTCATCTGCTGCCGGAGAAATGACCATGCCCGACTACAAGGCTCCCCTGCGCGACATGCGCTTTCTGATTGACCACGTCTTCGATTTTCACAGCAACTACGCAGCCCTCGGCGCCACCGATGCCAGCCCGGACATGATCGATGCGATCCTCGAAGAGGGCGCAAGATTCTGTGAGAACGTGCTGTCACCACTCAACCGCAGTGGCGACGAAGAGGGCTGCCATTTCAACAACGGCGAGGTCACCACGCCTGCAGGCTTCAAGCAGGCTTTCGCCCAATACGTCGAAGGTGGCTGGCATGGACTGGCGGCTGATCCGGCGTATGGCGGCCAGGGTCTGCCCAGTTCACTGGGGCTGGTCATCAGCGAAATGGTGGGTTCCAGCAACACGTCCTGGGGCATGTATCCGGGGCTGACCCACGGCGCCATGTCGGCGATCCATGCCCATGGTACGCAGGAGCAGAAAAACACCTACCTGAGCAAACTCACCGCCGGCCAATGGACCGGCACCATGTGCCTGACCGAAGCCCATTGCGGCACCGACCTGGGCATCATCAAGACCCGCGCCGTGCCCCAGGCCGACGGCAGCTACGCGATCACCGGCAGCAAGATCTTCATCTCCGCCGGCGAGCACGACCTGAGCGCCAACATCATTCACCTGGTGTTGGCGAAGCTGCCGGATGCGCCGGCCGGGACCAAAGGCATTTCGCTGTTCATCGTGCCCAAGTGCCTGCCCGATGCCCAGGGTGAAGCGGGCGAACGCAATGGCGTTTCCTGCGGCTCCATCGAGCACAAGATGGGAATCAAGGCCTCGGCCACCTGCGTGCTGAACTTCGACGGGGCCAAGGGCTTCTTGATCGGGGAAGCGAACAAAGGCCTCAACTGCATGTTCACCATGATGAACCACGCGCGGCTTGGCACCGGCATGCAGGGGTTGTGTCTGGGCGAAGCAAGTTTCCAGGGCGCGATCAAGTACGCCAACGACCGTTTGCAGATGCGCGCGCTGACAGGTCCCAAGGCTCCGGAAAAAGCCGCTGACCCGATCATTGTGCATCCGGACGTGCGCCGTATGTTGCTGACCATGAAAGCCTTCAACGAAGGCAACCGCGCACTGACTTACTTCACTGCGCAATTACTCGACGTTGCACACCTTAGCGCGGATGCAACGGCGCGCCAGGACGCCGAAGACCTGTTGGCCTTCCTGACGCCGATCTGCAAAGCCTTCATGACCGAGACCGGGCTGGAAGTGACCAACCATGGCATGCAGGTGTTCGGAGGCCATGGTTTCATTCGTGAATGGGGTATGGAACAACTGGTTCGTGACTGTCGCATCGCGCCGATCTATGAGGGCACCAACGGCATCCAGGCGCTGGACCTGCTCGGGCGCAAAGTCCTCGGCAGCCAGGGCAAGCTGCTGCGTGGCTTTACCAGAATCGTCCACAAGTTCTGTGCGGCGAACGCCGGGCATCCACAGTTGGCCAGTTATGTGGCGCAACTCAACGAGCTCAATCAGCAGTGGGGCGAACTGACTACCAAAGTCGGCATGGCCGCCCTGAGAAATCCAGATGAAGTGGGCGCCGCGTCTGTGGATTACCTGATGTACAGCGGTTACATCATCCTCGGCTATTTGTGGTTGCGCATGGCGCTGGTGGCTCAGGCGCAGCTGGATTCGGGCAGCGGTGATGCCGGTTATTTCCAGGGTAAGCTCGCCACCAGCGAGTTTTATTTCAAGCGTTTGCTGCCGCGCACTGCCGCTCATCGGGCAGCGATAGAGGCAGGCAGTGATTGCCTGATGAAGCTGCCAGCGGAGTTGTTCGCGCTTTAAATCGGACTAGTCTGCAAGAGATCACAGCCTTCGGCAGCGCCCACAGGGAAACGCATTCCTCCGTTGGCGCTGGCGAAGGCTGCGATCTATTTTCTGGTGACTAAAAATTACAAATCGGTCACGCGATGACCCTATGTGTCGCAAAAGTTGTTGGGTTACACTCGGACCCAACGAAACATCATTCCTACGATTCACCTGTTTAGATCTTGCGAGGTTTGCCATGGCTGACTACAAAGCGCCCCTGCGCGATATGCGCTTCGTCCTCAATGAAGTGTTCGAGGTCGCCAAACTCTGGGCCGAGCTGCCAGCACTGGCCGAGACTGTTGATGCAGAAACCGTCGAAGCCATTCTCGAAGAAGCCGGCAAGGTCACCAGCAAAAGCATCGCGCCCCTGAGCCGTGCCGCTGACGAAGAAGGTTGCCACTGGGCGGACGGCGCAGTCACCACGCCGGCTGGTTTCCCACAGGCTTACCAGACCTACGCCGAAGGCGGATGGGTTGGCGTCGGTGGCGATCCGGCCTACGGCGGCATGGGCATGCCCAAAGCCGTTTCGGCCCAGGTTGAAGAAATGGTCAACTCGGCCAGCCTGTCGTTCGGCCTGTACCCGATGCTCACCGCTGGCGCCTGCCTGTCGATCAACGCCCACGCCAGCGAAGAGCTGAAGGCCGCTTACCTGCCGAACATGTACGCCGGCGTCTGGGCCGGTTCCATGTGCCTGACCGAGCCCCACGCCGGTACCGACCTGGGGATTATCCGCACCAAGGCCGAGCCTCAGGCCGACGGGTCCTATAAGGTCAGCGGCACCAAGATCTTCATCACCGGCGGCGAACACGACCTGACCGAGAACATCATTCACCTGGTGCTGGCCAAGCTGCCGGACGCACCGGCCGGGCCAAAAGGCATTTCGCTGTTCCTGGTGCCCAAGTTCATGGTCAATGCCGACGGCAGCCTGGGCGCGCGCAACCCGGCCAACTGCGGCTCGATCGAACACAAGATGGGCATCCAGGCTTCCGCGACCTGCGTGATGAACTTCGATGAAGCCGTGGGTTACCTGGTCGGCGAGCCGAACAAGGGCCTGGCGGCGATGTTCACCATGATGAACTATGAGCGTCTGGGTGTCGGTATCCAGGGCCTGGCCACCGGCGAGCGCTCGTATCAGAACGCTGTTGAATACGCTCGTGATCGTCTGCAAAGCCGTTCGCCAACCGGCGCGCAGAACAAGGACAAAGTGGCTGACCCGATCATCGTCCACCCGGACGTGCGTCGCATGCTGCTGACCATGAAAGCTTCGAACGAAGGCGGTCGTGC
>Ga0247818_10000896_pt1 | contig 18785 bp, 17 predicted proteins | sample 13C_Glucose_Day1_FD_192424 | JGI IMG/M metagenome (GOLD analysis project Ga0247818, IMG submission 192424) | Soil microbial communities from agricultural site in Penn Yan, New York, United States - 13C_Glucose_Day1 | ecosystem: Environmental > Terrestrial > Soil > Agricultural land | place... | reverse complement strand
GAGCGGGCCAAGGAGCTGGCCGAGCGGGTGGCCGCCGGGCTGCGGCTGGCCCTGGTCTCCGACGCCGGCATGCCGGCGGTGTCCGACCCCGGCTACCACCTGGTCACGGCCTGCCTCGAGCTGGGGGTGCCGGTCGAGGTCGTCCCCGGCCCCAGCGCCGCCCTGGCCGCGCTGGTGGTCAGCGGGCTGCCGACCGACCGGTTCTGCTTCGAGGGGTTCCTGCCCCGCCGGCCCGGCCAGCGTGACCGGCGGCTGGCCGAGCTGGCCACCGAGCCCCGGACGATGGTGTTCTTCGAGGCCCCGCACCGGGTCCTGGCCACCCTGGACGCGATGGTGGCGGCGTTCGGGGCCGAGCGGGCCGGGGCGGCCGTCCGCGAGCTCACCAAGCTGCACGAGCAGGTGCTGCGCGGCCCCCTGGGCGAGGTCCGGGCCGAGCTGGCCGCCCAGGGCCCGCGGGGCGAGCTGACCCTGGTCGTGGCCGGCGTCCCGGCCGGCGGCGCCCCCCAGGCGCGCCCGGCCGACCTGGCCGCCGAGGTCGCCACCCTGGTCGAGGGCGGGACCAGCACCAGGGACGCCGTCACGGCCGTGGCCGAGGCCACCGGCACGCCCCGGCGCAGCGTCTACCAGGCCGTGCTCGACGCCCGGGGCGAGCACCGATGATGCTAGCCTGACCGGGATCTCCGCCCTCCCCCGGAAAGGCACGTCGTACGGTGACCCAGAAGGACACCTTCTACCTCACCACCCCGATCTACTACATCAACGACCTGCCGCACATCGGCCACGCCTACACCACCATCGCGGCCGACGTGCTGGCGCGTTGGCGTCGTGCCCACGGGGACCGGGTGCTGTTCCTCACCGGGACCGACGAGCACGGCCAGAAGGTGGCCCGGGCGGCCGAGGCCGGCGGGCTCGACCCGCAGGCCTGGACCGACCAGATCGTGGAGCGCTGGAAGGCCACCTGGGCCGAGCTGGACATCGCCTACGACGACTTCATCCGCACCACCGAGGAGCGCCACGTGCTGCCCGTGCAGCACCTGTGGCAGCAGCTGTACGACCAGGGCGACGTCTACCTGGACAGCTACGAGGGCCTGTACTGCGTGGCCTGCGAGCAGTTCTACAGCCCCGAGGAGCTGGTCGACGGCAACTGTCCGATCCACGGCACCCCGGTCGACACCGTCCGGGAGGAGAACTACTTCTTCCGCATCTCCAAGTACGCCGACCGGCTGCTGGAGCACTACCGCGAGCACCCGAAGTTCGTCCGCCCCGAGACCCGCCGGCGCGAGGTCGTCTCCTTCGTCGAGCAGGGGCTCCAGGACCTCTCCATCTCGCGGTCCAGCTTCACCTGGGGGGTGCCCATCCCCTGGGACCCCAGGCACGTCATGTACGTCTGGGTCGACGCCCTCCAGAACTACCTGACCGCTGCCGGCTGGGACGCCGACATGGAGAAGTTCCAGCGGGTCTGGCCGGCCGACTACCACTTCGTGGGCAAGGACATCCTGCGCTTCCACGCCGTCACCTGGCCGGCGATCCTGCTCGCGGCCGGCCTGCCCCTGCCCCTGACCATCCAGGCCCACGGCTGGCTGCTGGTCGGGGGCGAGAAGATGAGCAAGACCAAGCTCACCGGGATCGCCCCCCACGACCTGGTCGAGCCGTTCGGCAGCGACGCCGTCCGCTACTTCTTCCAGCGCGAGGTCGCCTTCGGCCAGGACGGCAACTTCTCCTGGGAGGCGCTGGTCGAGCGCTACAACGCCGACCTGGCCAACGGGCTCGGCAACCTGGCCAGCCGGGTCACGGCCATGGTCGAGCGCTACCGCGACGGCGTGCTGCCCGGGCCCGGCCCGGCCACCGACGCCGAGGTCGCCGTCCAGGACGCCGCCGCCCGGGCCTACGCCGAGGCCAGCGCCGCCCTCGAGGAGGTCGCCTACGAGCGGGCCCTGGCCGCCATCTGGCGCTTCGTCGGGGCCGCCAACGCCTACCTTTCCGAGCGCAAGCCCTGGGACCTGGCCAAGGCCGGCGACGACCTGGCCCTCGACACCACCCTGTACACCGGGGCCGAGGCCCTGCGGATCGCGGCCCTGCTCACCGCCCCCTGGCTGACCAGGGCCGCACCGGTCCTGTGGGCCGCCCTGGGCGCCCGGGGGGAGCTGGCCGATGCGCGGCTGCCCGCCGACCTGGCCTGGGGCGGGCTGCCCCGGGGGGCCAGGGTGGAGCGGGTCGGGGCCCTGTTCCCGCGCTTGGACGCCGAGGGCAATGTGGCCAGGCGGGCGGGTTGATCTTGGCCACCCGCGGGACCCAGCCGGTCGAGGTGGTCGACTACGACCACGACTGGCCCCGCCGCTATGCCGCCGAACGCGACCGCATCCGCGGTGCCCTCGGGGACACGGTCCTGGCCATCGAGCACGTCGGGGGGACGGCCGTGCCCGGCCTGCCGGCCAAGCCGGTGATCGACCTGATGGTGGGGGTCGAGGACATCGAGCGGGCCGGACCGGCCGTGGCCGGCCTCATCAACCTCGGCTACGAGTACGTCCCCGAGTTCGAGACCCAGCTCCCCGACCGCCGCTACTTCCGCCTTGGCGCCCCCGAGACCCACCACGTCCACATGGTCCCGGTGTCGAGCGACTATTTCGAGGAGCACCTGCTGTTCCGCGACTGGCTGCGTGGCCACCCGCAGGCGGCCGAGGAGTACGGCAAGCTCAAGCGCGGCCTGGCCAGCCGCTTCCGCCTCGACCGCGAGGCCTACCGGGCCGGCAAGGTGCCGTTCATCGACATGGTGGTCGCCGCCGCCCGCCGCGAGGTCGGCGGCCAGAGCAGCTAGGAGCCACGCATGACAACCACCAGCGTTCCTGGGCGTCCCCGCTCCACCGAGGTCACCGCCGGGCGGGACCGGGCCCCGGCCCGGTCGATGCTGCGGGCTGTCGGCTTCACCGACGACGACTTCGATCGGGCCCAGGTCGGGGTGGCGTCCTCCTGGAACGAGGTCACCCCCTGCAACATCCACCTCGACAAGCTGGCCGTGGCCGCCAAGGACGGGGTGCGCCTGGCCGGGGCGGTGCCGCTCACCTTCAACACCATCACCGTGTCCGACGCCATCGCCATGGGGCACGAGGGGATGCGGGCCTCGCTGGTCAGCCGGGAGGTGATCGCCGACTCGGTCGAGCTGGTGATGCACGCCGAGCGCCTCGACGGCCTGGTCGCCATCGCCGGCTGCGACAAGTCGCTGCCAGGGATGCTGATGGCCTGCGCCCGCCTGGACCTGCCGGCCGTGTTCGTCTACGGCGGCACCATCCTGCCCGGCCATTTCCGCGGCCGCGACGTGACCGTCCAGGACATGTACGAGGCCGTCGGGGCGGTGGCCGCCGGGACCATGTCCGAGGAGGACCTGGACGAGCTGGAGCGGGTGGCCTGCCCGGGCGCCGGGTCCTGCGCCGGCATGTACACCGCCAACACCATGTCGGCGGTGGCCGAGGCCATCGGCATGGCCCTGCCCGGCTCGGCCACCCCGCCGGCGGTGTCCGAGCGCCGGGCCGAGGCGGCCCGGCGGACCGGCGAGGCCGTGGTCAACCTGCTCCGCCTCGACCTCCGGCCGCGTCAGATCATGACCAGGGCCGCCTTCCTGAACGCGGTCGCCGTGGTCATGGCCACCGCCGGGTCGACCAACGCCGTGCTCCACCTGCTGGCCATCGCGAATGAGGCCGAGGTCGAGCTGACCATGGACGACTTCGACGCCGTCAGCCGGCGCGTGCCCCACATCGTCGACATGCGCCCCGGCGGCCGCTTTGTCATGGCCGACGTCGACCGGGTCGGGGGCCTGCCGGTGGTCCTGCGCGAGCTGCTGGAGGCCGGGCTGCTGGACGGCGACGTGCTCACCGTCACGGGCAGGACCATGGCCGAGAACCTGGAGGGGGTGGGCGAGCCCGACGGCGAGGTGATCCGCCGGGTCGCTCACCCGATCGCCCGCGAGGGCGGCCTGGCCGTGCTCCGGGGCAGCCTCGCCCCGGCCGGCTCGCTGGTGAAGATCCCCGGCAACCCCAACCTCGTCTTCCGGGGCACGGCCAAGGTGTTCGAGTCCGAGGAGGACTGCTTCGCCGCCGTCACCGGCGGCCGGGTCGGCAAGGGCGACGTGCTGGTGATCCGCAACGAGGGCCCCCGGGGCGGGCCCGGCATGCGGGAGATGCTGGCCGTCACCGGCGCCATCAAGGGGGCCGGCCTGGGCAAGGACGTGCTGCTGATCACCGACGGCCGCTTCTCCGGGGCCACCTGGGGCGCCTGCGTCGGCCACGTCGCCCCCGAGGCGTTCGTCGGCGGGCCCATCGGCCTGGTCGCCGAGGGTGACACCATCTCGATCGACGTGGCCGCCCGCCGCCTCGACCTGGAGGTCGACCCGGCCGAGCTGGACCGCCGCCGCCAGGCCTGGAAGCCGCCAGAGCCCCGCTACGCCCGTGGCGCCCTGGCCAAGTACGCGATGTTGGTCGGCGGGGCCGACCAGGGCGCCGTCTGCGGCTAGAGCGAGGAGGTGGGGGCGTGACCGACGACTTCGACTTCAACACGGACCTCTACGCGGCCTCCCGCCTCACCGAGGGGATCGACTGGGCCCGGCGCTTCCGCCGTCACGAGCGCTTCGACGACAGCCCGGCCCGCACCGCCGAGGGGCCCAGGACCGTGATCCTGGCTCCGCACGGCGGCGGGATCGAGCGTGGCACCTCCGAGCTCTGCCTGGCCGTGGCCGGCTACCACCCGGCCAACCTGCCGATCACGCCGCCGGCCGGGGTCACCTACGACTACTGGATGTTCGAGGGGATCCGCGACGGCGGCAACGCCGACCTCCACGTCACCTCGACCGGGTGTGACGACCTCGTGGCCGTCTCCTTGTGCGGCGGCGCCCTCAGCGCCCTGTCCCTGCACGGCTTCAAGCCCGAGAGGGCCCACCCGCCTCGGGACCCGGATGAGCGGGTCGTGCTCATCGGAGGACGCGACGACCTCCTGCGACCGCTCCTGTTCACGGCGCTGAAGGACGTGGACCTGCCGGTGGAGGACACCGGCGGGCAGGGCGAGATCGGCGGCGACGACCCGTGCAACATCGTCAACCGCACCCTGCGCGCCAAGGGCGCCCAGCTGGAGCTCAGCGAGCCGCTGCGCGACACGATGTTCGGCGACAACACCCGCCCGGGCCGCAAGCACACCACCACCGAGGTGTTCTGGAGGTTCGTGGCCGCGTGCCGTGACGCGCTCGACCAGTTCGAAGCCAAGCCGGAGATCGCCAGCCCGGACGTTCGCTCTAGCCCGGACGTTCGATGTCAACGAAGTTGACCTTGTTGTTGCTGGCCCCGGCGCCGTTGCTGACGGTCAGGCGGCCGTCGGCAACCGTGACCACGGCCGTGCCCTCGACCCAGCGTGCGGCCGAGGTCGGGGTCCCGCTGACCACCAGGACACCCTCCACGTTGACCCGGAACACGCTGTTGACCTGGCTCGGGTCGCCGCTGACGAGATGGACCCGGTAGGTGCCGTTGGGCACGGCGATCTCGAACACCGCGTTGGGGTTGGCCGGCTTCTGCATGTGGACCAGGGTGTCGTAGCGCTGGTCGGGTGACAGCGCCGAGTTGCGGTCCTTGCCCGTCCCGTTGGGCGCCGTCCAGCCGTAGGTGAAGGCGCCCCGGTTGCGGTAGGTGGTGCCGTCGGCCTTCAGGTAGCCGGCCGGCACCGAGGCGTTGGTCGGCTGGAAGTTCAGCTTGGCATGGGAGACCCAGCCCTCCTGGTAGGTGGCGGTGTAGGTGGCCGCCGTGGCCGGGGCGATGATGTCGTGGGCCTGGCCGCCGTTGTCCGACCAGCGCTGGAAGCCGTAGCTGCGCCCGTTGAGGGTCTGGGGTGAGGGGGCGCTGACCGAGTTGCGGGACCCGACGATCACCGTGCGGGTGAACGGGGTCGCCTGGGCGGCCGACCCGACCGTCAGCTGGAGCCCGCTCGGGCTGGTCGAGAAGGTGAGGTTGACCGTCTGGGGGTCGAGCCGGACGGTGTCGGTGTCGGTGAGCCCGCCCGGGTCGGTGGCGGTCAGGGTCAGCTCCAGGTACGACGGGTACTCGTGGTCGGGGGCGCTGAAGCTGCCCGAGGCCACCTGCGGCCAGCTCTGGACCGGGTGCTGGTGGCAGTTGCCGCCGCTGTCGCAGTGGTTGAGGATCAGCGACCACGAAAGGGCCGAGGCGGGCAGGGTGCCGCTCTGGGCGTCGGTGGCCCCGCCGGAGAAGCTCACCGTGTCGCCGACCTTCCAGCGCAGGCTGGAGGACGGGCTGGCGATGGTGGCCGTGGGCGGGCTGTTGCCGGCGGTGATGGTCACCGCGTCGGTGTCGCTGGCCCCGAGGTTGTCGGTCACCCGCAGCTCCGGGGTGTAGGTCCCCGGCTGCTGGTAGGTCCAGCTGGCGGTGGCCCCGGCGGCGTCGTCGAAGGCGCCGTCGTCGTCCAGGTCCCAGGCGTAGGTCAGGGTCGCTCCCGGGTCGGGGTCGCTCGACCCGGCGCCGCTGAAGCCGACCGTGAGGGGGGCCGCCCCGCTCGTCGGGGAGGCCGAGGCGACCGCCGTCGGCGGGGTGTTGGCGCCGGCGAAGCTGATCCGCCGGACCGCGCCCGCGGCCTGGAAGTCGGCGTACCACAGCTCGCCGGTGGCCGGGTTGACCTCCAGGTCGACCGGGTTGCTGGCCTGGGCGGCGAAGGTGGCCCGGTTGGCCGGGTCGGGCAGGCCGTTGGCGCCGGCCCGCATCACCCAGATGCAGTCGCGGGTGTAGTCGGCGAAGAACAGGGCCCCTCGGTAGGCGGCCGGGTACGGCCCGCCGGCGGCCGGGTAGAAGGCGACCCCGGCGGTCGAGGAGCCGCCGGTCGGGCAGGTCTCGCCGGCCACGACCTGCCCGGCGTGGGGGTAGGAGTAGTAGGGGCCGGCGACCGCGCCAGTCCCGGCCGCGTACAGGTTCTCGCAGACACTCAGGTCGAGGCCGTCATAGCCGGGCTGGCGCGCGGGCCCCTCGTAGCAGGGCCAGCCGAAGTTGGTGACCCCGGCGGTGGGGGCGACGATGCGGTTGAGCTCCTCGTGGGTGTTCCAGCCGACGTCGCCCAGCCAGACCTCGCTGGTGCCTGGCCGGACGGTCATGCGGAACGGGTTGCGCAGGCCGTGGGCAACGACGCGGCGGGCGTTGGGGTCGCTGGAGCCGATCATCGGGTTGCCGGCCATGGCCGCGCCGGTGCTCGGGTCGAGCCGCAGCACGCTCCCGTCGAGGGTGGCCGGGTCGGCGGGGGTGCGCGGGTCCTGGCTGCGCAGGGCGCCCCCCTCGGCCGTGGGCGGGGTCAGGACCGCGCCGACGCCGCCCGGCGGGTCGCCGCACGGATTGACCGGGCTGCCGTCCTGGCCGTAGTCGGCGAAGTTGAAGCTGGCCCCGTCGCCGGCGGTCACGTACAGGGCCCCGTCGGCCCCGAAGGCCAGGTCGCCGACGGAGTGGCTCGGGTACTGCTGGCACCAGTCGTTGACGAGCACCTGCTCGGGACCGGTCATCTGGTTGCCGGCGGCGGTCAGGCGCGACAGCCGCCCCGAGACCACGCAGCCGTCGCCGGTCGCTCCCGGCGGGTTGGCGCAGGCGTCGCCCCAGGTCGGCGCGGTCCCGCCGACAGGGGCGTCATAGGTGTAGAGGACATAGACGTACGGGCTGGCCGGGAAGTTGGGATGCACGGCCAGGCCCAGCATGCCCCGGTCCCAGAAGTCGTGGACGTTGGCGCGCAGGTCGGCGAAGACGTCCGGGGTGGGGTCGGCCTGGCTGTCGAACACCTTGATGAGGCCGCTCTTCTCGGCCACGAAGATGTGGCCGTCGGCGGCGAACTCGATGTTGGTCGGGTTGGTGAGCCCGCTCCACACGACCGACTCCGAGAAGCCGGTGGGCAGGACCGACGCGCGGGCCGCGGGCGCTGACAGCAGCGTTCCCAGGAGCGCGAGCGCGCAGATGGATGCAAGCCGACGCCAGCGCATGGAATGACGCTATCTGGTCAACTTACGCAGAGTCATCACATCTTCGCCGTAAACGACATCTACGGCGGCCCGGGGGCTGTGGCATGCTCAGCCGCATGCTCGTCGACACCCACTGCCACCTGCACCTGCTCGAGTCGACGCCGGACGAGGTGGTCGCCGGGGCCCTCGCCGAGGGGGTCGGGCACCTGGTCGACGTCGGGGTCGACCTCGCCTCCAGCCGCCAGGCGGCGGCCAACGCGGCCCGGCTGCCTCAGGTGTCGGCCACCGCCGGGGTCCACCCCCACGACGCCGACACCTTCACCGAGGCGGCGCTCGACGAGCTGCGCCAGCTGCTGGCCGCCGAGGTGGTGGTCGGGGTGGGGGAGACCGGCCTCGACTATCACTACGACAACTCGCCCCGCGACCTCCAGCGGGCCGCCTTCGCGGCCCACGTGCGCCTGGCCCGCGAGCTCGACAAGGCCCTGGTGGTGCACTGCCGCGAGGCCATGGCCGACGTGCTGGCCGTCCTGGACGGCGAGGGGGCGCCGCCGAGGGTCGTCTTCCACTGCTTCGCCGGCGACGAGCGGGCCGCCGCCCGGGTGGTCGAGGCCGGCTGGTACGTGTCGTTCGCGGGCACGGTCACCTTCCGCAACGCCCCCGGGCTGCGGGCCGCCTGCGCCGTGGTCCCGCTGGAGCGGATGGTGCTGGAGACCGACAGCCCGTTCCTCTCCCCCCACCCCTACCGGGGCCGGCCCAACCGGCCCGGCCGGGTCGCGGTCACCGCCCAGACCGTGGCCGAGGTCCACGGGGTCCCGGTCGAGCGGGTGGCCGAACGGACCACGGCCACGGCGGCCGAGGCCTTCGGCCTCGCCCTCGACGGCCGTGGCTGACCTCCCGCCGCGGCCCCTGCTGACCCCGGGGCGGGTGCGCGAGCTGCTGGCCGCCCACGACCTGCGCCCCAGCAAGGCCCTCGGCCAGCACTACCTGGCCGACCCCAACACCGCCCGCAAGGTGGCCCGCCTCGGCGGGATCGAGCCCGGGGAGACGGTGCTGGAGGTGGGGCCGGGGCTGGGCAGCCTGACCCTGGCCCTGCGCGAGGCCGGGGCGGCGGTGGTGGCCGTCGAGGCCGACCCGCGCCTGCTCCCGGCACTGGCCGAGGTGCTCGGCGACGACCCCCTGGTCCGGGTCGAGGTGGCCGACGCCCTCCGGGTCGACCTGGCCGCCCTCGCCCCGGCGGCCGGGCGGCTGGTGGCCAACCTGCCCTACAACATCGCCGCCACCCTGGTCCTCAAGGTGCTGGCCGAGGCCCCGGCCATCGGCCACCTGGTGGTCATGGTGCAGCGCGAGGTCGGGGAGCGGCTGGCCGCCGCGCCCGGGTCCGCCGCCTACGGCGCCCCCAGCGCCAAGCTGGCCGCCCAGGCCACCGCCCGCGTCCTGTCCCCGGTCAGCCGGCACGTGTTCGTGCCCGAGCCGCGCGTCGACTCGGTCCTGCTCGGCGTCACCCGCCGCCAGCACCCGGCGGCGGCCGGGGTCGACCAGGCCGAGCTCGGCCGGGTCGTCGACGCCGCCTTCGGCCAGCGGCGAAAGACCCTGCGCAACGCCCTGCGCGGCCTCGGCCTGGACGCGGCCGGGGTCGAGGCCCTCGGCAGGGCCGCCGGCGTCGATCTCGGCCTCCGCGCCGAACGGCTCGGCGTCGCGGAGTTCGCCGCCCTGGCCCAGCAGGTCCAGAGTCGCTTTTGAACCGATCGCCGGCCACGGCTACCATGCCCGGGCATCGACGTCGGGGAGGGACGCTCGTGGCCAGTTCGCAACGCCAGCCATCCGACGCGTCCCCAACGGCGCTGCGGGCCCGGGCCGCGGCCAAGGTCAACCTGGGCCTGTACGTCGGGCCGGTGCGGGCCGACGGCCGCTACCACGAGGTCGTCTCGGTGCTCCAGTCGATCGCCATCTGGGACGAGCTCGAGGTCGAGGTCGTGCCCGAGGGCCTCGGCCTGGAGGTCGAGGGCGGCGCCCTGCCCCCCGCCGAGACCAACCTGGTCCTGGTCGCGGCCCGCGAGCTGGCGCGGCGCTCCCGGGACCTTCCCGGGGCCCGCTTCCGGCTCCGCAAGGGCATCCCGATCTCGGCCGGCCTCGGCGGGGGCAGCGCCGACGGGGCGGCCGCCCTGATCGCCCTCGACCGGCTGTGGGGCCTGCACCTGCCGGCGGTCAACCTCCACACCATGGCCGCCGAGGTCGGCTCGGACGTGCCCTTCTGCATCGCCGGCGGGTCGGCCGTGGCCACCGGCCGCGGCGACAAGATCCGCGAGGTGCCGGGCAAGGGCAGCACCTGGTGGGTCGTTGGCATCGACCACGAGCGCCTGGCCACCGAGGACGTCTACGGCCGCTTCGACGAGCTCGGCCTGGCCACCCCGCTGGAGGGCCGCTGGCCCGACGACCTGCTGGCCGCCCTGGCCGCCGGCGACGTCCGGCGGGTCGGGCTGGCCCTCTACAACGACCTGGAGCCGGCCGCCTTCGACCTGCTCCCCGGCCTGGCCAGGTCCAAGCAGCGGCTGCTGGAGGCCGGCGTCCTCGGGGCGATCATGAGCGGCAGCGGCCCGACGATGCTCGGCCTGTGCGCCGACGAGGACCAGGCCACCCAGGTGGCCAGGGCCGTCCGCTCCGGTTTCGCCCGGGTCGAGGTCGCCCGCGGGCCGGTCCCGGGCGTCACCTTCGGGTAACCTCGGGACCAGCCCTGGCGGGTGGTGTAATGGCAGCACGGCGGCCTTTGGAGCCGTCAGGTCAAGGTTCGAGTCCTTGCCCGCCAGCTCCGAGGATCGTCGAGGAACGGGGGACCCGATGGGCGAGAGCCTGACCGTTGTCGTGCTCGCCGCCGGGGAAGGCAAGCGCTTCCGCTCGGCCCTGCCCAAGCCGCTGCACCCGGTCGCCGGCCGGCCGCTGCTCTGGCACGTGCTGGCGGCCGCGGCCCCGCTCAAGGCCGACCGGACCGTTGTGGTCGTCGGCAACGGCGCCGACCAGGTCACCGAGGCCGTCGACGGGTTCGACCTGGGCCCGGTCTCCTTCGCCGTCCAGGCCGCCCAGCGGGGCACCGGCGACGCCCTGGCCACCGCCGTGCCGCTGCTGGAGGGCGACGGCGACGTGCTGGTCCTGTCCGGCGACACCCCGCTGGTCTCGGCCGAGCTGCTGGAGGGGCTGCTGGAGGCCCACCGCTCGGCCAGGGCGACCGCCACCCTGCTCACCTGCACCCTCGCGGACCCGACGGGCTACGGCCGGGTGTTGCGCGACCCCGAGGGGGCGGTCACCGGGATGGTCGAGGAGCGCGACGCCACCCCCGCCCAGCGCCAGCTCCGCGAGGTCGGCGCCGGCATGTACGTGTTCCGCCGCCCCGCCCTCGACGGCCTGGCGGCGCTGCGGCCGGACAACGACCAGGGCGAGTACTACCTGCCCGACCTGGTGCCCCAGGTCCTGGCCCTCGGGGGCCGGGTGGCCACCGCCGAGGGGCCCGAGGAGGAGGCCAGGGGGGTCAACGACCGGGTCGAGCTGGCCGCGGCCGAGGCGCTGCTGCGCCGCCGGCTGCTGGAGCGGCTGATGCTGGGCGGGGTGACGGTCACCGACCCGGCGACCACCTTCGTCGACGCCGACGTCGAGGTCGGCCAGGACACCGTGCTGGCCCCCCTCACCTTCCTGGAGGCCGGGACCCGGGTCGGGGCCCGCTGCCGGCTCGGGCCCAACGTGCGCCTGGTCGACTGCACCGTCGGCGACGACGCCACCGTCACCCAGGCCGTCGCCCTTTCCTCGGCCATCGGCCGGGGGGTGGTGGTCGGCCCGTTCGCCTCCCTGCGCCCCGGCACCCAGCTGGAGGAGGGCTCCAAGGCCGGCACCTTCGTCGAGGTGAAGAACTCGGTGGTCGGCCCCGGGTCAAAGGTGCCGCACCTCACCTACGTCGGCGACGCCGACATCGGCGCCGGGGCGAACGTCGGCGCCGGCACCGTGTTCGTCAACTACGACGGCGCCCGCAAGCACCGGACGACCGTCGGCGACGGCGCCTTCATCGGATCCGATACCATGCTGGTAGCCCCCGTGACGGTCGGGAACGGGGCCCAGACCGCCGCCGGTTCGACGATCACCAAGGACGTACCGCCCGACGCCCTCGCCATCGAACGCTCCGACCAGCGGACGATCGAGGGCTGGGCAGCCAGGCGCCGCCGGCAGAAGACCAGGGAGTGACGGGGAGGCGACGGTGAGCAACGGTGTGACGCCCAAGCAGGTGGAGGCGCTTGGTCGCAGGCACCTGATGCTGTTCGCGGGTCGGGCCAGCAAGGAGCTGGCCGGTAAGGTGGCCGGCCACCTCGGGATCGAGTGCGGCTCGGTCGAGGTCCGCGACTTCGCCAACGGCGAGACCTACGCCCGGTTCGGGGAGAGCGTGCGCGGCACCGACGCGTTCGTCATCCAGACCCACAGCGCGCCGGTGAACGAGCGGATCATGGAGCAGCTGATCATGATCGACGCCCTCAAGCGGGCGTCGGCCAAGCGGATCAGCGCCGTCGTCCCCTACTACGGCTACTCCCGGCAGGACAAGAAGGGCCGGGGCCGCGAGCCCATCTCGGCCAAGCTGGTGGCCGACATGCTGGACACCGCCGGGGCCGACCGGCTGATCACCATGGACCTGCACTCCGGGCAGATCCAGGGGTTCTTCGACGGGCCGGTCGACCACCTGACGGCCATGCCGGTGCTGGCCGAGCACATCCGCGCCAGCTGCGAGGGCCGCGACCTGGTGGTGGTCGCCCCCGACGCCGGGCGGGTCAGGACGGCCGAGAAGATGGCCGGGCAGCTCGGCGCCCCCCTGGCCTTCCTGCACAAGCGGCGCAGCCGCACCGAGGCCCACAAGGTCGAGGTCCGCGAGGTGGTCGGCGAGGTCGAGGGCCGCCAGTGCGTGCTGATCGACGACATGATCGACACCGCCGGCACCATCGTCCAGGGGGCCGAGGTGCTGATGGACAGCGGCGCCGACCGGGTGACGGCCGCCGCCACCCACGGGATCTTCTCCGGCCCGGCCATCGACCGGCTCAAGAACGCCCCCATCGGCGAGGTCGTGGTCACCGACACCGTGCCCCTGGCCGAGGACCAGCGGATCGACAAGATCCGGGTGCTGTCGGTGGCCGGCATCGTCGCCGACGCCATCCGGGCGGTGTTCGAGGACGCCAGCGTCTCCGAGATCTTCAACGACCAGAACCAGCTCTAACCGCCGTTCGCGGCTCCCACGGGGCGTCAACGCCAGGCCGATTGGTTTGACCAGCCAGGTCCGGGGCTAGGCAGGGCAGCGACGACCAACGACCAGGAGGAGCGCGCCGCAATGCCGAAGACAGCCCGCGACGTCATGACCCCGAACGCCGAGTGCGTCGGGGAGAACGAGACCCTGCTCGACGCGGCCAGGAAGATGGCCGACCGCGGGTACGGGGCCATGCCCATCTGTGGCGAGGACGACCGCCTCAAGGGCATGGTCACCGACCGTGACATCGTCGTGAAGGCACTGGCCAAGGGCAAGGACCCGTCCTCGACCCGGGCCGGCGAGCTCGGCGAGGGCAAGCCGGTCACCATCGGGGCCGACGAGTCCATCCAGGAGGCCCTGCGCACGATGGCCCAGTACAAGGTCCGCCGCCTGCCGGTGATCGACGGCCACAAGCTGGTCGGCATCATCTCGGTGGCCGACATCGCCCGCGAGCTGGAGGACGACAGCTCCAAGGGCGACCTGATCGAGGCCATCTCCGAGGGCCCGTCCCAGAACTGACGACCAAAACGACCGCCCCCGGGGATCCCCCCAGGGGCGGTCCCGTCGTGGCACCATCGAGGGCATGGACCTGCCGGTGATGCCCCCGATCCGCCCCATGCTGGCCAAGTCGGTGTCGATCCTGCCCGAGGGGATGCTGTACGAGCCCAAGTGGGACGGGTTCCGCTGCGTGGTCTTCCGCGACGGTGACGAGATCGAGCTCGGCAGCCGCAAGGAACGGCCGCTGACCCGCTACTTCCCCGAGATCGTGGAGGCGGCCCGTACCCAGCTCCCGCCACGCTGCGTGGTCGACGGCGAGATCGTGATCGCCAGCGGCCCCGGCCTCGACTTCGAGGCCCTGCTCCAGCGCATCCACCCGGCCGCCTCCCGGGTCAACCTGCTCGCCGAGCAGACGCCGGCCTGGCTGATCGCCTTCGACCTGCTCGCCCTCGGCGACGAGTCGCTGATGGAACGGCCCCTGGCCGAGCGCCGGGCCGCCCTCTCCGAGGCCCTGGCCGGGGCGGGGCCGCCCGTGTTCACCACCCCGTTCACCGACTCCATGCGCCAGGCCGAGCGCTGGTTCCGGGTGTTCGAGGGCGCCGGCCTCGACGGGGTCATCGCCAAGCCCCGCGACCTGCCCTACCTGGAGGACCAGCGGGTCATGTTCAAGGTCAAGCACGAGCGGACCGCCGACTGCGTGGTCGCCGGCTTCCGCTGGCACAAGAAGGGCCCGGTGGTCGGCTCGCTCCTGCTCGGGCTCAACGACGAGGAGGGCCGGCTCCAGCACGTCGGGGTGTCAGCCTCGTTCTCGATGGAGCGGCGCCGCGAGCTGCTGGACGAGCTGGCCCCCTACCGCCTGGAGGAGGGCGCCGAGCACCCCTGGACCGGGTACTCCACCCCGGAGCGGACCCCGGGCGGCATGGTCTCGCGCTGGAACGCCAAGAAGGACCTGACCTTCGAGCTGCTCGACCCCAAGCTGGTGGTCGAGGTGGCCTACGACCACATGGAGGGCCGGCGCTTCCGCCACACCGCCCAGTTCCGGCGCTGGCGCTATGACCGCGACCCCTCCTCCTGCACCTACGCCCAGATCGAGCGGCCGGTCGAGTTCGACCTGGGCGACATCCTGGCCCGGGGCGGCCTGCCTGATTCGGGGGCCCCCTGACGGGATAGGAGAGACGACATGGACGAACCAGGTGGCCAGGAGCCGGAGGCCGTGATGACCGCCTACGCCTCGGCCCTTGACGCCGGCGACGCCGGCCTGGCCGCCGACCTGTACGCCGAGAACAGCCTGCTGGCCAGCGCCGACGAGCGCATCTCGGGCCGGCCGGGGATCAGCGGGTGGCACGAGGACCTGCTGCGCCGGGGCCAGGTGACGGCCCGCCCGGCCGGCCAGGGCAGCGACCGCGGCCGCCTAGAGGTCGACAGCGCCGCCGGCCGGTTCGTGGTCGAGCTGGCCTTCGACGCCTCGGGCAGGATCGGCACCGCCCGCTGGCTCACCCCGGCCGAGGCCGGCCTGCCCCAGGAGCAACGGGAGCGGACCGCCACCCCTCCGGCCTCCTAGGCGCCATGGCCAGGATCAGACGGGTCGACTGCTCGGGCCCGGGGATCCACCGCCGGCGACGGGGGCGGTCCTTCAGCTACGAGGAGCCCGACGGGCAGGCGGTCACCGACCCCGAGACGCTGGCCCGGATCCGGGGGCTGGGGATCCCGCCGGCCTGGAAGGACGTGTGGATCTGCCCCATCCCCACCGGGCACCTCCAGGCGGTCGGGACCGACGCCGCCGGCCGCCGCCAGTACCTCTACCACGAGGCCTGGCGGACCCGGCGCGAGGCGGCCAAGTTCGACCACATGCTGGAGTTCGCCCACGCCCTGCCCGGGCTGCGCGAGCGGGCGGCCGAGCACCTGACCCAGCCCGGCCTGTCCCGTGAGCGGGTGCTGGCCTGCGCGACCCGGCTGCTGGACCGGGGCTTCTTCCGGATGGGCACCGAGGACTACGCCGAGCAGAACCAGACCTACGGCCTCGCCACCATCCAGAAGCGCCACGTGCGCCTGGACGGCGACCTGATCTCCTTCGACTACGTGGCCAAGAGCGGCAAGCGGCGCCTGGCCTCGGTCCTCGACCCGTCCGTGAGCGACGTCGTCGCCCAGCTCAAGCGCCGCCGCGGCGGCGGCCCCGACCTGCTCGCCTTCAAGGACGGCCGGGCCTGGGTGGACGTCCGCTCCGACGACATCAACGCCTACATCAGGGAGCAGACCGGCGGCGACTTCACCGCCAAGGACTTCCGCACCTGGAGCGCCACCGTGCTCGCCTCGGTGGCCATGGCCAGCTCGTTCCCCCAGGCCAGGTCCAGGACGGCCAGGGCCAGGGCGATCACCCGGGCGGTCAAGGAGGTCGCCCACTACCTGGGCAACACCCCGGCGGTCTGCCGCGCCTCCTACATCGACCCGCGGGTGTTCGACCGCTACCGGTCCGGCCTGACCATCGCCGGCGCCCTGGAGCAGCTCGGCCAGGTCGGCGAGCTCGGCGAGCCGGCCCACCAGGGCCCGGTCGAGGAGGCCGTGCTGGACCTGATCGAGGACAAGCACGGGCCGGCCCTCGAGCTGGACCTCATCGCCTGAGCACTGCTACCCTCGCCGTCGTCCCCGGCCCTGGCCGGGCATTCGTTGTGTGCGCACGAATTTCGCGTCGAGGAGGCTCGTCCCCCATGTCCGAGTACAAGCTGGCCGCCGAGAACCGCTCGGACGCCGGGAAGGGGGTCGCCCGCCGGCTGCGGGCCACCGGCCGGGTCCCGGCCGTGCTGTACGGCCACGGCACCAAGCCCCAGCACCTGAGCGTCGACGCCCGCCAGCTCGGCCAGGCCCTGCGAACCGACGCCGGCGCCAACGTGCTGATCTCGCTGGAGGTCGGGCGCGACAAGCACCTGGCCCTGGCCAAGGAGATCCAGCGTCACCCGGTCAGGGGCGACTTCATCCACGTCGACTTCCTCCAGGTCCGCCGGGGCGAGAAGGTCCACGTCCAGGTGTCGGTGCGCCTGGTCGGGGAGGCGCCCGGGGTCCGCGAGGGCGGCATCGCCGACCAGGACCTGTACCAGCTCAACGTCGAGGCCGAGGTGACCGCCGTGCCCGAGGCGATCGAGGCCGACGTGTCCGGCCTGGCCATCGGGGACGTGCTGCGGGTCGCCGACCTCAAGGCTCCCGGCGGCGCCGTCATCCTCGACGACCCCGAGGCCGTGGTCGTGTCCGTGGCCGCGCCGACGGTCGAGGCCGAGCCCGAGCCCGCCGAGGGCGAGGAGGGCGAGGCCGCCGAGGGTGGCGAGGGCGCCACCGCCGAGGACGCCGGCGAGGGCGAGGACCGGTCCGAGGCCTAGGCGGCCGGTGCCACTCCAGCTCCGGAAGCGGACCACGATGACCGCCGCCGGCAGCGACGGCGGCCCCTGGATCGTGCTCGGGCTCGGCAACCCCGACGACGAGTACGGCAACTCCCGGCACAACGCCGGGGCCATGGTGGTCGCCCTGCTGGCCGAACGGGCCGGGGCCAAGCTGAAGCGGACCCGCAACCGGGCCCAGGTGGCCGAGATCCGCGACGGCGACACCCGGGTCGTGCTGGCCCGGCCCAACAGCTACGTCAACGAGTCCGGAGGCCCGGCCTCGCTGCTGGCCCGCTGGTACAAGACGCCGGTGGAGCGGATCATCGTCGTCCACGACGAGATCGACCTGGCCTACGGCAAGATCCAGGTCCGCCGGGACGGCGGCACGGCCGGCCACAACGGCCTCAAGGACGTCGCCAAGGGGCTCGGCTCCCCGGACTTCCTGCGGGTCCGCGTCGGCGTCGGCCGCCCCCCCGGTCGCAAGGACCCGGCTGACTACGTGCTCGAGCCGATCGCCAAGCGCGACGCCGAGGACTTCGCCGTCCTGGTCGCCCGGGCCGCCGACGCCGCCATGGACCTCGTCCACCTCCCGCTGGAACGGGCCCAGGACCGCCACAACCGCTGACGGCCGCCTATCCTGTGCTCGGTTCCCGCCACCCCGAGCGGTTGCAGGAAGGAGCGAAGGTGAACCCTTCAGCGGTGCGGTCCGCAGCGGCGCGGATCGCCGGCCAGGTGCACCGGACCCCGGTGCGCACCTCGGCCACTCTCGACGGGCGCACCGGCGCCCAGGTCCTGGTCAAGGACGAGGCGGTCCAGAAGACGGGCTCGTTCAAGGCCCGCGGCGCCCTCAACCGCCTGCTCACCCTGCCCGACGAGGCCCGCGAGCGGGGGCTGGTGTGCGTCACCGCCGGCAACCACGGCGCCGCCGTGGCCTGGGCGGCGGCCCAGACCGGGGCCAAGGCGACCGTGGTCATGCCGACCTACAGCCCGGCCGCCAAGGTGGCCGCCTGCTGGAGCTACGGCGCCGAGGTGATCCTGCACGGCGACACCACCACCGAGGCGTTCGCCGAGTGCGAGCGGCTCCAGGGCGAGCGCGGCCTCACCTTCGTCCACCCCTTCGACGACCCCGAGATCGTCGCCGGCCAGGGCACCGTCGGCCTGGAGCTGGTCGAGGACGCCGGCCCGGTCGACGTCTGGGTGGTGAGCGTCGGGGGCGGCGGCCTCACCTGCGGCACCGCCCTGGCCGTGCGGGACGCCAACCCCGACTGCCGGGTGGTCGCGGTCGAGCCCGAGGGCGCCGCCGCCCTGACCGCCGCCCTGGCCGCCGGCCGCCCGGTCCCGATCGTCGCCCGCTCGGTCGCCGACGGCCTCTGCGCCCCCTTCGCCGGCCCCCTCACCTTCCCCCTCTTCCGCGACCTGGTCGACGAGGTCGTCCTGCTGTCGGAGGCCGAGCTCCTGGCCGGGGTCCGGTTCGTCATGGAACGGATGAAGGTCGTGGTCGAGCCGGCCGGGGCGGCCACCGTCGCCGCCCTCCTCGCCGGCAAGGCCGGCGACCTCACCGGCCAGCGCGTCGGCACCGTCCTCACCGGCGGCAACCTCGACCTGGGCGTGGTCATCCCCCAGCTGCCGCCGGCCGACTGAAGGGACGCTAGGCCAGTCGCAGGTGGTGCCGCTCGGC